>LULF01000505.1_pt1 | contig 10253 bp, 9 predicted proteins | sample 728221 | NCBI WGS metagenome assembly LULF01 (sample SAMN03860296, study PRJNA289734) | marine metagenome | biome: seawater column; feature: ocean; material: water; isolation source: Red Sea water column Station 169 - depth 500m | place: Saudi Arabia: Red Sea | collected 2011-10-15 | depth 500 m | reverse complement strand
GGGTAAGATAATCTTTTTGATCAAAAGGATTAGAAGACTCCTTACCTCCGCGAAATCCAACGATCTTAGGGTTGTTCACAATAATTTGCATTCCCTCTAAACTTTCCCAAAAATCAATTCCATCATTTAAATTCAAATGATCTTTATAATTTAAATTTCCATGATAAGTTGAAATATGTTTCTTCGGTATTTTTCGCCCCTGCTGCCCAAGCCTTATAGGTCTAGGAAGTTTTACATTTTTTTCCACAATCTTATAACTATGCAAGTCTCTAATTTGGGTTTTACTCATCCCCGAATTTGTGGCCTCTTCAAAAACAGTTCCTGTCACTCGAACCTTATCACCTACCTCAAAAATAGAAAGGGGAGCATCCAAATAGAGTTGAATCGCTTCACTTGTGGCGGGGTTATTATCCCAGTCAGTTTCTTCTTCTTGTAAATAATATTCAAACCCACCTGGATACCATTCTAAAGCTGCTGCCGCCGTAATTACAGCTTCAACAGTTACAATATCCCCCCTATACTTCGAAAGATGTCCATCACCTTGAACTTCAGATATCTTAAGCACTCCAGATATTTTTTTCGCAGGAGTCTTTTCTACTAAAGCTCTTTGATAAGTAAGGTTGGGAATATTCAAATTTTTCTTACGAGACAAAAAACGTCTTAAAGAGTCTCTTGCCGAAATTTCTGTGAAAGAGTTTTGAAACTTTCTGTCAATCGAGTTTCTATATTTATAACTAGGAAAAGTTTCACCTGAAAAATGAAAAAACTTACTTATGGCCACACGAAAAATTTTATTGTCATCTAATGGCTTTCCTTTTATATCTGTAACCGTTTGAGAGATTGGGATGCCGCCATCAAACATAAAATAATAGCGTAAACCAGAAACTTCTAACTCTGCCGAAAAAACTTCAATTGTTCTTTCAAATAAGAGCTCTTTAATTGTTTTCCCTGTCATTGTTCCAATATAAAATTGATCCATCACACCTTCGGGATATATACTTAATAAAGTATTTATTTCAGTGTCACTTAATTTTTCTTTGTAAAGAATGCTTTGATTTTTACGCATCAGCTGTTTTGGATATAAAACAATATCCAAAGCATTTTCCTGCTGAAGAGCTGTCGTCATTAAATTTCCAGCCGTAGAAGATCTATTTAACTCACTATTAGCAGAAATAATAATATTATTTTGATTTCGAGTATAAGTTCTATTATCACAAGAAAAAATAAAACAAGCTAATAGAGAGGATAAAATAATATTCTTCATATTTATTATTTTTCTCCTAAAGCATAGTTAATAAGGTTCCATGAAGGATAAATATTACGAGATTTATCACATCTGTATTCAAAAATGACCTGAATCTCTTTGCCTTTCAAATCATCTGATATTCTAACCCACTCACTTTCAACCTGATCCCAATTGGTGCCAAAAGGAGTTCGCTTAGCTTCGACTAAGTATTCCTTCTCACTAGAGATAGATTTAAGGATCACTTTTAAAAAAGATTCCTTTTTAGCTGCTGCCTCATAATGATTAATAGATTGAGTTAGTTTAAAAAAGTTTTGTTTATGACCTAGCTTTATCTTCGTTGAGATCAACCTTGTTTTTCCATCTTTTTTTTCTTTAAATCCACTAATTTCGACATATTTTTGACCATTTCTTTCGACCTCAGAAAAGTCTGCAGAGGTCTGCTGGAGCCTTTTGGTGGCAAATGGCGTTAATCCTTCCGAAAATTCGTATTCAGAAAAAATACTAACCCCTTCAATATCATCAATACCATCATCACGTTCATAAGAAATGGCCAACTCAGTAACCTCTAAGGCTTCACCTTCTCCATCTATCGTTAACTCATCAATTTCCCAAGCCGTTCTTTCACCTGAGTCGTTAAGATACAAAAAGCCAATAACAATTTCACTCCCTGCATAGCTAGAAAGGTCTATTTCTAAAGCATTGAAGTTTTCCCAATTATCACTGCCTTGAGAAACATTGCTAGGGATATGCTCAAAAGATTTCCAATTTGACTCTAAAGGATCTCCTCCATCATAGTCTGTTGAAATTTTTACTTGTAAACTTCCTGGGATATAATTTCTAACCACTTCTTTTAATTTTAAAACTGGATTTTTCACATCTAATTTAATCTTTGGACTCATTAACCATGTTTTTGTCCCCAAGACCGAAGATTCAATCTTGGCCATTTCTGTCCCACTAAAACCAAAGTCTTCCCACTCCACTGCCGTTGTCGTAGGTAACGACTTGTTAAGACCTAGATTCGATTTTTGAAATTTATCCTGGTATGGGTATGTTTTAACAGGCCTAGAACGATAAGAAAATGATGGCCCTGCACCTATGAGTTGAAATCTATTAACTTGCCAGCTTACATAATGCCTTCCTAAGATATCATCATCCATATCGTAAACCAAAGCGATCGAAACGTTTTTATCTTTAAACTGGGAAAGATCAATTTCATCAGACCACTTTGCATGAAAATCAACACCGGAAGGAAAACCAGACAACTTAAGTTCTTGCCAGTTGGCTTCTTCTGGCTCACCAGAAATATAATCGACAGAAACATAAGCTTTAAAAGCATGTTTTATAATCTTCGTTCTATCAAAAGGAATATCACTTCTTGAGTCATCATCCACAGAGACAAGATGGTGAATCTTAAAAGCTGCTTGATTAACTTCAGAAAGATCTAACAAAGGTGAAATCAGCCATGATTTGTTCCCTGATCCTCTTACTCTGGCGTAACTTGCTCCCAAAGACCAATCATTAATCCAATCCCCTCCAGTAGAAAAGGTTGAAAAAGGAGATAATTCACTAAATCTCGTTTCATACAAAATCCAAGCAAAATTATCGACATCTAAATTTAGCCTAGCAGCTATTTTTTCAATAAGTTGATAGAGTCGTTTTTTATAATAACTAATTTTAGCATCATCTCTTAAGTTTAAATAAATCGCTTCAAATTTTTTCACATATGTAACAAGAGTTCGAAAAGAACTTTTAGCCGAATTTCCGGCTATAATTTTCACCAAAGAATTCTTTATCATGGTCATGCTCTCACGCAAGACGGCTTGCTCACGTTGCGTGTTAGAAGTAAAGACTCTTCTTTTTCTCATATCAACCAATAAGGAATCAGTTTCAGATATCATCTGCTTAACCATTTGGTCTTCAGTCTGATTTAAGGGACTCACGCCTAGACTTTTTTCTTCAGAGTTATTAGCACATGAGTTAAAAAGAATAAGAATTAAAAAGAAAAAAGATATATTGATCTTCATTAGAACCACCAACTTTGATCTAGATTTGATCCATCATAAGCAAAAACGACTCTTAAGCTAAATAGAATATTTTCTTTTTTAAAGCTCGATTGAAGTCTATCATTTGATACATCCGTACTATTTGAAAAAACTGGATTCTTAGCTTGTTGCCATTCAAGTTCTGGATTAAAAAATAAATTCTCATAATAAAAATAACTTCCAAGTCCAACTCGCGTTAAACCTCCATGAGAAAGAGATTCGTCATCATTTCTCAAGCGATGTGCTGATTCTTTATCTCTAAAAATAAAATGCTCCCCTTGATATTTATAAAAAAGATAAGGAGTCGAAGATGTTAAGTTATATCCCAATTTTAAAGCATAAGCTGAATCTGTTTGACCTACCCAGTCTTGCTTGTCTCCATTAATATCACTATAAACAGGACGATTTAAAGTCACATCCTCAATCCAGTTTGATGTTCGGCTAAGTTGATAAGGTTTCGTACCAGCTGTCGTTTGAGTAAACTCTGCTTTTAAAGAAAAAGTATTAACTCTTTTATAATAAGTTAAAGAGCCTGCTGAACTCAAAAGAGCACCTGTCTCATCAGAGTTATTATGATTCACATATTGAATGGCCAATCGCTCTTTATGAGAGAGATTATAAATATAACCCAATTTATAAGCAGTAACCTCTTTTCTCTCCCAAGCCGTGGCGGATGGATTTGATTCAATATCAAAGTCATCATTTGTTGGATACAAATATGAAGCGATCCCAATACCAGTATAAAAATATCCACGTTTTACTTTGTACTTTAATTCAAAACCTGGAATTGTTTTTGTAACGAACTTTTCATCATTAGTGGGTGTGGCCAAAACACTTGTTGGCGAACCTTCAATATAAGAAATTCGAGTCACATCTTTAGTATTAAACTCATCCCCCACATCTGATCTGAAATTAAACAGATAAAAAGTCACCTGCGTATTTTTGGAAGTATCATATGAAATAAAAGTATCATCACTATCAAGATCTAAGCCGAGAGTTGTCCCACCTTCACTGCGGTCATTTGTCTGAAGTTCGAGATCAACTTGAAAAAGAAATCGCTTAAAATAGCGATTATAAATAATTTCGAACTTGGATGTTTCGTTATCACTACGGTTTTCTTGAGGATCTGTTTCAAAGCGAAAGCGAGCGAATGAGTTGGCATCTTTTTGATAACGAAGTCCCATTTCAAGTTCAACATTATCACCTAGCTGAGTTTTTTTAGAATTACTATAAGCATCTTCTTCATAGATAATTCGATCTAAAACTAGTTCTTCATAAGGATATTTCGTCGGATCATCGACAGCTGTACCTTGTTTAATATTTTCCTGAGTCATCGTTTGAGCAAAACTAGTTGAAGAGATGAAAAACAAAGTAAGTAAAGAGCGTTTGAACATGAAATATTATCCTTAACAATAATTTAGCAAGCCATATGTATCGAAAGGATTTCAATCTGAAAATACTCTAAAAGCTTACCCTTACATATTTTCACTCGGTGCAAAAAGCACCAGCTCAGCTTAAACCTCTAACTCTTTGATATTATGAGAAATAATGAGTGAAGTTTGAAGAATCTTAACAAAAAAAACACAAAGCAATTCAAATCCTTACAAAGAGTAAAACTCTATAAAATCAATTTGATACTAGGCTTTCAATCTCACCTAAAATCCTAAGATAATTTGCTTCTCCAAAGTCGGTCCCAATTGAACCTTTGCCCCATTCATAACATTGGTTATGGCCTTGCTGATAATTAAAACCAGTACCACGAACATGAATTCCAATGAGTTCACCTGTAGAAAGGAAAATTGGTGAGCCAGAATTCACCGAAAATGTATCTAAATGATATCTAAAACTATTGGGAGAATCATCAACTCCTGAAACTGCTGAAAGGCCAGAATACTTAACTGGAATTCCAAGTGGGTAGCCTATGACAAAAACCTTATCACCAATATTAGGCTTTTTTCTTGAGACTCTTAAAGCTGGACGCCCCGTTGGTCTATCGAGTTTGTAAATGGCTAGATCTATTGCTGTTTCACTCAAAGTCTCATCAAAAAAATAAAACTCTTCTTGTCTTAGCTCAAAAACTTCATTTTCCGTAAAAAACTTTCTCTTTTGTCCCTTCCGTGTAAGACGATGGCCAAAGACTACATAATATTCTTCTTGTGAAAATCCCCATGAGTTTTGTTCCACACAATGTGCCGCTGTTAAAACTTTATCCTTCTCAATCAACACTCCACTACAATTCGCTAAAGTCGTTTGTTCAATAAAGTTTTCATCTTCACAAAAGTCTGCCCAACTCTTTAATATTTTCGGAACAATATAGTATCGCTTACCTCGCTTAATAAGTCTTTTTTTAGGAATAAAAGCAACACTCGACTCAGTTAGCTTTTGAGCAAAGTCAGACATTTGATAATAATCAAGCCTATCATCTTCTCCATAAATGACCGCAGACAATAAACGAGAGTGAAAAAGAATGAATATAATCAACAAGATTCTCATCTCTTTAGTTTAAGAGAGATGACATCAATAATTAAGTTAGTATGAAAATCTTACTTTCTAATGACATGAATGAGAACTTGTTTTATTAGTTTTAAAACTTTGAAATCGAGGTACAACTTCCTCCTTCCAAATACCTTTAATTAAAAGAAAACTAAGGAAAACACCACAGATAATTTGCCACCAAGCCCCTTTTTGTTCATGTTGATGGAGCATTTCATTTAACTCAAGCTTAAAAAAGTTGCCATAAAGCCAATCTGTAAGAAAAGAAAACACTAAAGCGACAATCACAATAGAAAAAATATTAAGTAAAACACCTTTTTTACCAATGTATTTTTGTAAAACTGCAATATTAGAAATATTCGTAGCCGGGCCAACTAATAATAACAATAAGGCACTTCCAGGAGAAAGACCTTTAAGCATTAAAGAAACGGCAATAGGAGTTGAAGCTGAAGCACAAATATACAAGGGCACACCAATAAGTAAAATCATAGCGCGATTTTCAATCATCCCCATTGATGTAAAAAAATTCTCAGGCACAACAAAGTCAATGAGCGCACCTAAAAAAATCCCAATGGTCAGCCATAATGCAATATCATCTGAAAGTTTTCCAAACCCAAACCTAAACACATCCTTAGTCGTTGCTAAGACTCCATGTTTCTGCGTCACTTGTTTACTTTTAGAACAACATGCTGCCTTAACTTCTTCTTGGTCCTTATATTCAAAATCGTTAAAAACAAACTGCAAAATTCCAGCTATGAAGGCTGAAAAAAAAGCCGCAATGGGCCTAATAATCGTCATGGGTAAGTCCATCATGGCATAGGTTATGGAAATAGAGTCAACACCCGACTCCGGTGTTGAAATTAAAAAAGCCGAAGTTGCTCCATTACTGGCCCCGCTTTTTCGCAAGGTAACAGCAGTAGGAATAACCGAACATGAACACAAGGGAAGCGGAACACCCACAGCAGAAGCTTTAAATACTGATGAAAAATTTTTCTCACCCAACCATTTTTTTACTTTACTCAAAGGAACAAACTGATGAATAAGCCCAGAAAAAAATAAACCAAATAGTAAATAAGGCGCTGAAACCAAAATATAAGACCAAAGTACGCTTAAATACTCCATCAAAGCCTCCTAGCAGCTTTAGAATACCATAGACGTGCTTTAAGGTCATAGGTTTTTAGAAAAATAGATAAAAATGTCAAAAATATGTTGACGATAACCTTCCGAAAATTTATATTCTTTATTACCGAAATCACGGGGGTGTAGTTAAGTTGGTTATAACGTCTGCCTGTCACGCAGAAGGCCGCGAGTTCGAGTCTCGTCACTCCCGCCATTTTTAAACAAATCTGCCAACAACACGTTGGTTTTTTTGTTTTAAGGGACTTCTTTTATGATTATCACACCATTAAAAAATGCTCTCTTAAGTCTAGAAGATATCCTAAAACAGCCTTTAAACGAATATATACGAGACGGTGTCATTCAGCGCTTTGAGTACACTTTTGAGTTAAGTTGGAAAATTATTGCACGCTATTTTAAAGAAATAGGCAGAGAAGACCTTCCCCATGGCCCTAGACCTCTTATAAAAGAAGCTGGGAAAGAAGGGCTGATTAATGATGTTGAAGCTTGGCTTCGATTTTTAGAATCTCGAAATAAATCCACTCATATTTATAATGACAAAGAAGCTCAACAAGTCTACGAAGACGCCAAAAATTTCCCAAAGTATGTTAAAGAGCTCATTCAACATCTCGAACAAAAAAAATGACAAAACAGCATATAGACATTTCTGATCATGACTATAAAATCTTAAAAAAAATTACAAAGAAATACACTCCCTATTTCGACTTTTATGTTTTTGGCTCTCGAGTTCAAGGTAAGGCTAAGAAATATTCTGATATTGATATCGCTTATAAAAAAAAGAAAACAAAATCTATTGCTCTTTTAAAAGACGAATTAGAAGAATCTAATATGGCGATTACTGTTGACCTCGTAGACTTAGATGAAATTGACTCAGACTTTTTAGAACTTATAAAGTCACAAATGATTTCCTTGGTATAAAAGATCAAGGATACTCATAACCAAACTTTTGAATTTTTTTCTTCAAGAAACAGTGCGCACACCATTAAGTTTGGAGACCTGAATTAAGCAGCTTTTTTAACTTTAAGCTCAACTGTCTTACCTAATGTTCCAAGAATTCGGATTAAACGATCAATTGAAACCTTTTGAAGGCTACCATTGATAATTCCTGTAACTGCTGAACGAGGAACTCCAGATAAATCAGCAACTTCTTTATGAGTAAGCTCTTCCTTACTAATGGCTTTAATTATCTCTTTTGTAAGTTTAGCCTTCATTTCAGCAACAAGCCCTCTTTCTCTAGATAGGCCAAGACTTTCAGCTAAACCCGAAGTGCTATTATAAGTTTTAGATTTCATCACAATCTCCTTATACGTTTTTTAACAAGATCAATATTTTTCTTGGGAGTTTTTTGAGTTTTCTTTTGAAAAGCATGGACTGCGTAGATAGCATCCTTTTTTTTTAATCACATAGAAAATTCGATAAATCCCATCTTTATCTTTGAGCCTAAGTTCATGGACGTTTTTACCAATACTGGGCATTGCTTTCGAGAGCGGCATATTTAAAATGATGCCTTCATCCAGTAATGCTACAGCATCAACAAATTCTCCCAAAATTTCTTTAGGAAAATGGGCCATCTCTTTTTTACAAACGTCCAAAACTACAACTTTCACTGAAGTAGTGTCTCATAAATAAGACCACAAATCAAGAAAATACTTGGAGGTGTAGAATGATTGGTAGAAATGATCCTTCTTATATCAACTAGTTAGAGTTAGAATAAAGGACCTAGAAGCTTAGTGGTGGGTGATTCTTAAAGAAGCCCAACAGAAAACCAATTCGAACGACTGATTTCAGCTTTTCAAACATCATATCGCACCTTTTTTCTTTAAATTCAATAGATTTTGAACTTCTTAGACATAGTGATATCAGCCCGGACCATTGTTGAGGAAGACATACGCCCAAAATTTAAAGAAATATCCAAAAGATTAAAGGTATTTACATATTAGAACTTAGATGGTTATTAACTTGATAAATTCTTTAAGAGCTATTTATATTGTTTTCTTGAGGGGATCAATGAAAACTTTATTACTTTTTCTACTTATGACTAATTTGGAGGCGGGTTCAGTGGTTAAAAAGATCTCTATTGTTGAAACTAATAATAAACACACAATATTGGACAAAAATCACATCTCAATATATGCAGGTAATATCTCTCAACTAAAAAAACTTAAAAAATATATAGAAAACCACGGTTTTCCAAAATTAGAAACAACATCAGATTTAGAGTTTATCAAAAAATCTATGAAGTGGGTAACGAGTCAATGGAAGCATAACGGATGGAATCAGCCTCCTTCGGATTATACAGCTTTAGATATTTTAAAGAAAGTTCATAAAGCTGACGCTCAGTATAGATGCGTTGAATATGGAATAGTATTAACAGGAATCTTGCAAGCACATGGTTTCTTAGCAAGAACGATCGGTGTGCAGTCTCACGATGTTGCATATGGCGGTTTTGGCAGAGGACATGTAGCATCGGAGATTTGGTCTAACGAATTTTCAAAGTGGTTGTTTTTTGATCCACAGTTTGGTGTTTATGTAAGTAATAAAAATGGAGTGCCTCTTAGTTTTTATGAGATTTATCGGGCATATAAAAATAAAGGTTGGACTGATTTAAGTATCAATTCTTTAATTAAAAATGTAAGTGGTTCAAACCCTGAACTATACAAAACTTTTATCGCTAACTATTTTGGTTATATGAAAGTTAAAATTGGTGAAGATGATATATCACTAGGTTTAGATGCAAATAAGCCGACTTTGACTTTTCAAGGATTGCCAAAGCCACTTGGTATCTTTACTAAAGACACTGAAATACTTTATTCAGATGTTAATAAGGTAACAATGGTATTTGATTATGATTATGAAAAACCTAATTATAGAGAAATATTTAAAGATTTAGGTAAAGTTAAAGAAAGCGAGTTACCTCAAAAATTTAAAGAAATGCTACCTGATGTTGCAGCAAAACCTTTGTTTATAATAAACCTTAAAAACAATATTCCTAATTTTTCACATTATGAATATAGATTTGATAATACAACAAAATGGACTAAGTTACATAAAGATAAATTAAGCTGGAAAGCTTTAAATTCAAAAAATATTATTAATATACGGGGAGTAAATACTCTAGGGCGCGCAGGTGTGACAACTTACATGAGGTTGGATTATAAATAGTGATTAACAACCCAGCAAAAAGGAGTAAAAACTTATTAAATCAATTGCATCAATCCAAGCGTCAATTCCTAGTCTTTTCTTTAATTTAGAAGGACATTTATCTACATAGACATCAAAAGTTCTGTATTATACTTCTGTATGAAAGCAAGTGGTTTCTGAATATTTTTCACCAT
>LULF01001560.1_pt1 | contig 10287 bp, 9 predicted proteins | sample 728221 | NCBI WGS metagenome assembly LULF01 (sample SAMN03860296, study PRJNA289734) | marine metagenome | biome: seawater column; feature: ocean; material: water; isolation source: Red Sea water column Station 169 - depth 500m | place: Saudi Arabia: Red Sea | collected 2011-10-15 | depth 500 m | reverse complement strand
CCATGGAGAGCGGGTCGGCCACCGGCCAGAAATGGATGGTGAGAACGGTCACGATCCAGAACAGCAGGATCGCGGCGCCGACCTTGGCGGTCGGGGGCAGGCGACGGACCAAGCGGCGCAGACCGACGAAACGGGTGCGGCTGGCGGCGGGGCCAAGGGCGTTGGAGAGTTCGGCCATCAGTGCACCTTGATCCGTGGGTTGGCCCATGCGTAGGCGATGTCGGTCAGCAGGTTGGCCAGCAGGAAGGCGACAGAGCCGACGATGGTGACGCCGCCGATGGCGGGATAGTCGAGTGACGCTGCAGCCCGAACGGCATAGGAACCGATGCCCGGCCAGGAAAAGATCGCTTCGGTCAGCACTGCTCCGGTGATCAGGTAGGCGAAGGTAAAGCCGAGGATGGTCAGCAGCGGGATCATCGCGTTCGGTAGCGCATGGCCGATCAGCACCACCCGCTCTGGCGCGCCCTTGGCGCGGGCGGTGCGGGCATAGTCCTGTCCCAGCCCTTCGATCAGCGAGGAGCGCACGAGGCGGGTGATGATGCCCGTCACGGCCCAGCCCAGCACGAAGGCGGGCAGCGCGAGATGCGCCAGAGCCTGCCAAAATAGCGAGATGTCCCCGGCGATGAGCGCGTCGATGGTGTAGAATCCGGTATGGGTCGGCGGCGGCTGGACCCGTGGCGGCAGGCGCCCGGTGCCGGGCACCAGCGCGATGCGCACCGACAGCAGGTAGAGCAGAATCAGGCCGGACCAGAAGATGGGGAGGGAGGATCCGATCAGCGCGAAGATGCGCGCGAGACTGTCGAAGACGGAACTGCGAAACCGGGCCGAGAGCAGGCCGAGGCAGAGCCCTAACGCAGTACCGATGATCATGGCGGCGATGACGAGTTCCAGCGTGGCCGGGAGCCGTTCGGCGATGTCGGTGGCGACGGGGCGGCGGGTCGAGAACGAGGTGCCGAGGTCGCCCTGGATGAGGTTGCCGAGGTAGCGCACGGGGTCGAGGAACTCGCGGGTGCCGCCCGCGGAGACGACGACGTGCCGCCCGGCGAGGTCCTGGTCGTGGGCGTCGAGCACGTCCTGGCAGACGGCGAACAGCTGGTCGGGCTCCGGGAGCCGACCCTTGCCGGTGTCGCTGCCCGTGAGCCGGCCGGCGGCGGGCTCGACGACGAGCACGCCCCGCGAGCGCAACGTCTCGACGTTGGCCTGCGTGGCCGCGTGCTCCCACATCTCGGTGTGCATGGCCGGCGCGAGCACCACGGGGCACCGCGCGGTCAGCAGGGTGTTGGTGAGCAGGTCGTCGGCGAGGCCGTGCGCGGCCTTGGCGAGCAGGTCGGCGGTCGCCGGTGCGACGACGACGAGGTCGGCCCCCTGGCCGAGCCGCACGTGGGGCACCTCGTGCACGTCGGACCACACGTCGGTCGCGACGGGCTGGCCGCTCAGCGCCTCCCAGGTGGGGGCGCCGACGAACTGCAGCGCGGACCGGGTGGGCACGACGCGGACGTCGTGGCCCGACTCGGTGAACAGGCGCAGCAGGGACGCCACCTTGTAGGCGGCGATGCCCCCGCCGACGCCCAGGACGACGCGGGGACGTCGGACGTCGCCCGGAACGGGTTCGCTCATGCGGGGCAGGTCAGACCTGGGACGACGCAGCAGCCCCGTTGCTCTGGTAGCCCTCGCTGCCGTCGGTCTCCTCGACCGTCAGCAGGTCCGCGTTGATCTCGCGCAGGGCGATGGAGAGCGGCTTCTCCTGGACCTCGGTCTCGAGCAGCGGCCCGACGTACTCCAGCAGGCCCTCGCCGAGCTGGGAGTAGTACGCGTTGATCTGACGCGCGCGCTTGGCGCTGTAGAGCACCAGCTTGTACTTGGAGTCGGCCTTGTCGAGCAGGTCGTCGATGGGCGGGTTCGTGATGCCCTCGGCCACGGAACGCGTGCTGGTCACTGTGCCTCGCAGAGAATGGATGGCGGAAAGTTCGGGTCAGGCCCGCGCGGGCCCGTCGAACAAGTCTATCAACTCCCGGCACGCGGCCCGGACGTCGGTGTTGACGATCGTCAGATCGAACTCGGCCTCGGCGGCGAGCTCCTCGCGGGCGGTGCGCAGGCGGCGCTCCCGCTCCTCGGGCCCCTCGGTGCCGCGCCCCACGAGACGCCGCTCGAGCTCCTCGAACGACGGCGGCGCGAGGAAGCACATGAGGGCGTCGGGCATCGCCCGACGCACCTGGCGCGCGCCCTGCAGGTCGAGCTCGAGCAGGGCGGGCTCCCCCGCGTCGAGGCGCTCCTCGACCGGGCCGCGCGGCGTGCCGTAGCGGTGGCGACCGTGCACGACGGCCCACTCGAGCAGCCCGTCGGTCTCGACGAGCCGGTCGAACTCGGCCTCGCTGACGAAGTGGTAGTGCACGCCCTCCTGCTCACCGGGACGCGGCGGCCGGGTGGTGGCCGACACGGAGATCCAGATGTCGGGCCGCTCCTCGCGCACGCACGCAGCGACCGTCCCCTTGCCGACCGCGGTCGGGCCGGCGAGGACGACGAGCCGGGAGCGGACGGGTGACTCGGACGTGGCCGGGTCAGCGCTCACGGCTGCCGAACTCGCGCAGCAGCGCCTGCACCTGGTTGACGCCGAGGCCCCGCAGCCGCCGGCTGTCGGCGATGCCGATGCGGTCCATGATCTCCTTGGCGCGGACCTTGCCCACGCCGGGCATCGACTGCAGCAGGTCGCTCACCTTGAGCTTGGCGATGACGTCGTCGACCCGGGCCTCGTTGATCACGTCGGCCAGGCTGGCGCCGGAGTGCTTGAGGCGGTTCTTCACCTCGGCGCGCACCTGCCGGGCCTGCGCGGCCTTGGCGAGGGCGGCCTGCCGCTGCTCGGGGGTCAGCTGTGGGAGGGCCACGATGTCGTCCTCTCTCGTGCCGGGCGCGTCGTCGGGCCGGCGTGGGCGGGATGCGGGGCGGTCACTTGAGGGTGATCTCGCACTCGGTCTTCGCGTTCTTGACGACGGCGGTCCGCTGCGCCGACGTGTCGTTGAACTTCTCGTAGGCGTCGTTGAGGGTGCTGAGCTGGGTCTCGTCCAGCTTCGCCACGACGGCCTTGTCCTTCATGTCCTCCAGCGGGAGGCCGACCTTCTTCTGCGCCGCGAGCACGCCGTCGGTGACGTCGGCCAACGCGGCCCAGTCCTTGCGGACGGACGACGGCGCCTCCTTCGAGACGCTCCGGAAGGCCTTCGCGTACGCCGTGTAGCCGGCGTCGGTGCGGGTCTTGCCGAAGGAGTTGAGCGCGTCCGCGTTCTTCTCGATGGCCGAGCAGTACGGGCTCTGGCCGCCGCACCCGGTGAGCAGCAGGGTCGTCAGCGCGGCCGCGGCAGCCGTGGCGACGTGCTTCGCACGGGGTCGCGTCATGCGGGTCTCCTCGAGGGGTCGGGATGCTCTGACCAGGGCCGACGGACGTCGGCCACGAGGGGAGCCTACAACTGCAGGGAGTCGTTCACGGCGACGGCGGCGTCGCGCAGTGCGGCCACGTCGGGTCCGGCCTGCAGCACCTGTCGCGACGTCGACGGCAGCACGTGCCGGGTGACGCCGTCGAAGATGCGTCGCAGGTCGTCGACGGTGCCGCCCTGGCTGCCGAACCCCGGCACGAGCAGCGGCCCGTTCACGTCGAGGTCCTCGTCGGTCGAGCCGATGGTGGCGCCCACGACGGCGCCGTAGGAGCCCATCGGGGTCGCGCCCGCGTTCGCCTCGCGCAGCGCCGCCAGCACGTCGCCGGCGACCGTTCCAGTCTGCCGCCCACGGCCCGGCACCCCCGCCGGGCGGCCGTGCTGCACGAGGGCGTGCTGCACCTGCGGACCCTCGGGGTTGGAGGTCAGCGCGAGGACGAAGACGCCGGCGTCGTTCTTCTCGGCCTCCTCCAGGAACGGCGCGAGCGACCCGAACCCGAGGAACGGGCTCACGGTCACCGCGTCGGCCGCCATCGGGCTGTCCTCGTCGAGGTAGGCCTCGGCGTAGGCGGCGGCGGTCGAGCCGATGTCGCCGCGCTTCACGTCGAGCACGGTGAGCGTGCCGGTGTGGCGCAGGTCCTGCAACGTGCGTTCCAGGATCGCGACGCCGCGCGACCCGAACCGCTCGAAGAACGCCGACTGCGGCTTCACGAACGCGACCTGGCCGGCGAACGCCTCGACGCAGGTCGCGGCGAAGCGGTCGAGCCCGTCGAGCGTGTCGCCGACCCCCCACGCCTCGAGCAGCGAGGCGTGGGGGTCGATGCCGACGCAGACCGGCCCGTACGCGTCCATCGCGGCACGGGCCCGCGAGCCGAAGCTCACGACGCCGTCACCTGCGCCGCCCAGTCCTGCAGCGAGCGGACCCCGACGCGCTGCTCCAGCAGTGCCTCGATGCCCTGCACGGCGGCCGCCAGGCCCTGGACCGTCGTGATGCACGGGATGCCCTCGGCCACCGCGGCCGTGCGGATCTCGTACCCGTCCATGCGGGCGTTCGTGCCGGCGGAGATGCCGTGCGGGGTGTTGGATCATGTGCCGCTTGTCGCGGTTGGCGACCGAGACGAACACCTTGCCCGCCGTGGGCAGGCCGTTCTGGGCGCCGGCCTGGCTCTTCGCGAACGCGGTGCCGAACGTGGTGTCGAAGCCCATCACCTCGCCGGTCGAGCGCATCTCCGGCCCGAGCAGCGTGTCGACGTAGGTGCCCTCGTAGGTGCGGAACCGGTTGAAGGGCATCACGGCCTCCTTGACCGCGATCGGCGCGTCGTCGGGCAGCAGGCCACCGTCGCGACCCGTGGGCAGCAGGCCCTCGGCGCGCAGGTCGGCGATCGACTCCCCCAGCATGATGCGGGCGGCGGCCTTCGCGAGCGGCGTCGCCGTGGCCTTGGAGACGAACGGCACCGTGCGGCTGGCCCGCGGGTTCGCCTCGATGACGTAGAGGATGTCCGAGGACAGCGCGAACTGGATGTTCACGAGGCCGCGCACCCCGACGCCGCGGGCGATGGCCTCCGTGGCCTCGCGGATGCGGTCGACCTCGAGCCCGCCGAGCGTGATCGGCGGGAGCGCGCACGCGGAGTCGCCGGAGTGCACCCCGGCCTCCTCGATGTGCTCCATGACCCCGCCCAGGAACAGCTCCTCGCCGTCGAACAGCGCGTCGACGTCGATCTCGATCGCGTCGTCGAGGAACCGGTCGACGAGCACCGGACGCTCGGGCGTGATCTCCGTGGCGCGCGAGATGTACTCCTCGAGCGTCTGCTCGTCGTACACGATCTCCATGCCACGGCCGCCGAGCACGTACGACGGGCGCACCAGCACGGGGTAGCCGATCTCGTCGGCGATCTGCTTGGCGTGCTCGAACGTCGTGGCCATGCCGCTCTTGGGCGCGACGAGGCCGGCGGCGTCGAGCACCTGGCCGAACGCGCCACGCTCCTCCGCGAGGTCGATCGCCGACGGCTGCGTGCCCACGATGGGCACGCCGGCGGCCTCCAGGCCCGCGGCCAGGCCGAGCGGCGTCTGGCCGCCCAGCTGCACGACGACGCCGGCCACCGGGCCCGCCTGCTGCTCGGCGTGCACGACCTCCAGCACGTCCTCGAGCGTCAGCGGCTCGAAGTAGAGCCGGTCGGCGGTGTCGTAGTCGGTCGAGACCGTCTCGGGGTTGCAGTTGACCATGACGGTCTCGTAGCCCACCGCGCTCAGCGCCTGCACGGCGTGCACGCACGAGTAGTCGAACTCGATGCCCTGGCCGATCCGGTTCGGGCCGCTGCCGAGCACCAGCACCGCCGGCTTCTCGCGCGGCTCGACCTCGGTCTCCTCGTCGTAGGAGGAGTAGTGGTACGGGGTGCGCGCCGCGAACTCCGCCGCGCACGTGTCGACCGTCTTGTAGACCGGGCGCACGCCGAGTGCGTGCCGCACGCCGCGCACGACGTCGGCCGACATGCCGCGGATCCGGCCGAGCTGCGCGTCGGAGAAGCCGTGCCGCTTCGCGCGGCGCAGCAGCGCCGGCGACAGCTCGGGCGCCTCGATCAGCTCCGTGGCCACCTCGTTGATGAGGGCCAGCTGGTCGACGAACCACGGGTCGATGCTCGTGGCCGCGAAGATCTCGTCGGGCGTCGCGCCGGCGCGGATCGCGTCCATGACCTTCTTCAGGCGGCCGTCGTGCGGGCGCCTGATCTCCTCGAGCAGGCTCGCCTTGTCGAGCTCGACCCACTCCTTGCTCCAGTCGAACTCCGCACCCGGGCGCTCCAGCGAGCGCAGCGCCTTCTGCAGCGCCTCGGTGAAGCTGCGGCCGATGGCCATCGCCTCGCCCACGGACTTCATGTGCGTCGTGAGGGTCGAGTCGGCCGCGGGGAACTTCTCGAACGCGAACCGCGGCACCTTGACCACGACGTAGTCGAGCGTCGGCTCGAACGACGCGGGCGTCTCGCGCGTGATGTCGTTCGGGATCTCGTCGAGCGTGTAGCCGATGGCCACCTTCGCGGCGATCTTCGCGATCGGGAAGCCCGTGGCCTTGGAGGCCAGCGCCGAGGACCGCGACACGCGCGGGTTCATCTCGATGACGACGATGCGCCCGTTCTCGGGGTTGACCGCGAACTGGATGTTGCAGCCGCCGGTGTCGACGCCGACCTCGCGGATGACGCCCAGGGAGATGTCGCGCAGCCGCTGGTACTCGACGTCGGTGAGCGTCAGGGCCGGGGCGACGGTGATCGAGTCGCCCGTGTGCACGCCGACCGGGTCGAAGTTCTCGATCGAGCAGACGATCACCACGTTGTCGGCGGTGTCGCGCATGACCTCGAGCTCGTACTCCTTCCAGCCGAGGATCGACTCCTCCAGGAGCACCTCGGTGGTGGGGCTCAGCGCGAGACCGGACCCGGCGATGCGGTGCAGGTCCTCCTCGTCGTAGGCCAGGCCCGAGCCGGACCCGCCCATCGTGAACGACGGGCGCACGACGACGGGGTAGCCGCCCAGCTGCTCGACGCCGGCGAGGCACTCGTCCATCGTGTGGCAGATGACCGAGCGGGCCACCTCCGCGCCCCACTCCTTCGGCAGGCCCTCGACGATCCGCTTGAAGATCTCGCGGTTCTCGCCCTTCTCGATCGCCTCGACCGACGCGCCGACCAGCTCGACGCCGTACTTCTCGAGCGTCCCGGCCTTGTCGAGCGCGATGGCCGCGTTCAGCGCGGTCTGGCCGCCGAGGGTGGCGAGCAGGGCGTCGGGGCGCTCCTTCGCGATCACCTTCTCGACGAACTCGGGCGTGATCGGCTCGACGTACGTGGCGTCGGCGAACTCGGGGTCGGTCATGATCGTCGCCGGGTTGGAGTTCACGAGGATCACGCGGATGCCCTCCTCGCGGAGGACGCGGCACGCCTGGGTGCCGGAGTAGTCGAACTCGCAGGCCTGCCCGATGACGATCGGGCCGGAGCCGATGACGAGGATCGAGGAGATGTCGGTGCGCTTGGGCATCAGTCGGTCACCTTCGCGTGGTCGGGGGCGTGGTCGGCCATGAGCTGGACGAACCGGTCGAACAGGTACGCCGCGTCGTGCGGGCCGGCGGCGGCCTCCGGGTGGTACTGGACGCTGAACGCGGGTCCGTCGACGAGCGCGACGCCCTCGACGACCTGGTCGTTGAGCCCGACGTGGGTCACGTGCGCGTCGCCGTAGGGCGTCTCGAACGTCCCGTCGAGCGGTGCGTCGACCGCGAAGCCGTGGTTCTGGCTCGTGATCTCGACCTTGCCCGTCGTGCGGTCCTGCACCGGCTGGTTGATGCCGCGGTGCCCGTACTTGAGCTTGTAGGTGCCGCGACCGAGGGCGCGGCCGAGCATCTGGTTGCCCAGGCAGATCCCGAAGTAGGGGATGCGCCGCTCGAGCACCTCGCGCAGCACGCCGACGACGTGGTCGGCGGTGGCCGGGTCGCCAGGCCCGTTGGACATGAAGACGCCGTCGGGCTGCACCGCGAGGACGTCGTCGATGGTCGAGGAGGCGGGCAGCACGTGCACCTCGATGCCCCGCTCGGCCAGCCGGCGCGGGGTCATGCCCTTGATGCCGAGGTCGACGGCGGCCACGGTGAACCGCTTCTCCCCCACCGCCGGCACCACGTACGGCTCGGGCGTCGTGACGTCGTCGAGGAAGCTGGAGCCCTCCATCGAGGGCGCCTCGTTCACGAGCGCGACGAGCGCGTCGAGCGAGCCCCCGACGTGCTGCGGGTCGCTGCTGATCGCGGCACGCATCGAGCCGCGCTCGCGCAGGTGACGCGTCAGGGCGCGGGTGTCGACCGCGCTGATGCCGACGACGCCCTGCTCGGTCAGCAGGTCGTCGAGCGACCGGTTCGAGCGCCAGCTGCTGCGCACCCGGGAGGGATCGCGCACGACGTAGCCGTCGACCCACACGCGTCGGGACTCGAAGTCCTCGTCGTTGACGCCGGTGTTGCCGATGTGCGGCGCCGTCATGACGACGATCTGGCCGCGGTAGGAGGGGTCGGTCAGCGTCTCCTGGTAGCCGGTCATCCCGGTGGCGAAGACGATCTCGGCGATCGTCGTGCCCTGCGCGCCGAAGGACTCGCCGCGGAACGCGCGACCGTCCTCGAGCACGGTAGAGGACGACGTGCGCCGGCTCGCCGACGGCCAGCGGGCGGCCGTGCTCGGCGACCCGGCCGATGCGCGCCGGGCGCGCCGACATCGCCTCGGCGACCTGCTCCCAGGTGAGGGCGCCGGTGTCGACCATCGTCTGCTGCACGATCGACAGCGCCGTCTCGAGGCCGATCATCCCGAAGGCGGCGGCCGCGAACTCGCACTCCTTGTCCTCCATCGGGTGCGGTGCGTGGTCGGTCGCGACGATGTCGATGGTGCCGTCGGCCAGCCCCTCGCGGACCGCGGCGACGTCGTCGGCGGTGCGCAGCGGCGGGTTGACCTTGTAGATCGGGTCGTAGCTGCGGACCAGCTCGTCGGTGAGGAGCAGGTGGTGCGGCGTGACCTCCGCGGTCACGTCGATGCCCCGGCTCTTCGCCCAGCGGACGATCTCGACGGAGCCGCGCGTCGACAGGTGGCAGACGTGCAGGCGGGAGCCGACGTGCTCGGCGAGCAGCACGTCGCGGGCGATGATCGCCTCCTCGGCGACCGCCGGCCAGCCGACCAGGCCGAGCTCGCCCGACAGGGCGCCCTCGTTCATCTGGGCGCCCTCGGTGAGCCGCGGCTCCTGCGCGTGCTGCGCCACGACGCCGTCGAAGGCCTTGACGTACTCGAGCGCGCGGCGCATCAGCACCGCGTCGGACACGCAGATGCCGTCGTCGGAGAAGACGCGCACGCCCGCGGCGGAGTCGGCCATGGCACCCAGCTCGGCGAGACGCTCGCCCTTCAGCCCGACGGTGACGGCGCCGACGGGCTGGACGTCGCAGAATCCGCCCTCTCGGCCGAGCCGCCAGACCTGCTCGACGACCCCCGCGGTGTCGGCGACCGGCGAGGTGTTCGCCATCGCGTGCACGCAGGTGAACCCGCCGCGGGCTGCGGACTGCGTGCCGGTGAGCACCGTCTCTGCGTCCTCGCGGCCCGGCTCGCGCAGGTGGGTGTGCAGGTCGACGAGACCGGGCAGCGCCACGAGGCCGTCGGCGTCGACGACCGTGACGTCCTGGTCGACCTCCAGGCCTGCACCGATCTCGACGATCACGCCGTCGCGCAGCAGCAGGTCGGTGGGGTCGCCGCCGAGCGGTCGCGCGTTGCGGAGGAGGTAGGCGGTCATGCGGTTCCTTCGTTCGAGGCGTCGGCGGGCGCGCCACCGAGGAGCAGGTAGAGCACGGCCATCCGCACCGCGACGCCGTTCGTGACCTGCTCGACGATCACGGAGCGGTCGGAGTCGGCGACGTCGGCACTGATCTCCATGCCGCGGTTCATCGGGCCGGGGTGCATGACCACCGCGTGGTCGGGCAGCCGGTTCATGCGCGCGCGGTCGAGGCCGTAGCGGCGGCTGTACTCGCGGGCACTCGGGAAGTAGGCGGCGTTCATCCGCTCCCCCTGGACCCGCAGCATCATGAGCGCGTCGGTGCCCTCGAGCGTGGCGTCGAGGTCGTAGGAGGTGCCGACCGGCCACGTGTGGACGCCGACCGGCAGCAGCGTGGGCGGGGCGACGAGCGTGACGTGCGCGCCGAGCGTGTGCAGCAGGAGCGCGTTGGAGCGCGCGACGCGGCTGTGCAGCACGTCGCCGACGATCGTGATCCGCTTGCCGGCGAGGTCGGCACCGCTGCCGGTGCCGTGACCCCCGCCGACGAGGTGGCGCCGCATCGTGAAGGCGTCGAGCAGGGCCTGCGTGGGGTGCTCGTGCGTGC
>LULF01000815.1_pt1 | contig 10296 bp, 9 predicted proteins | sample 728221 | NCBI WGS metagenome assembly LULF01 (sample SAMN03860296, study PRJNA289734) | marine metagenome | biome: seawater column; feature: ocean; material: water; isolation source: Red Sea water column Station 169 - depth 500m | place: Saudi Arabia: Red Sea | collected 2011-10-15 | depth 500 m | reverse complement strand
TCCTCCACCGCGATGACATGTTCGAGATAGCCGAGGCCGAGGCCGCCATCTTCCTCGCTCACCGTGATCCCGTGCAGACCAAGTTCGCCCATCGCGGTCCACAGATCCTCACGCGGGAACCAGTCCTCGCGATCGACCTTCTCGGCCAGCGGCGCGATCTGTTCGTCCGCGAAGCGCGCGACGGTGTCGCGGATCATTTCGCCGCTCTCGCCCAGCTGGAAATCGAAATCGGGGGTGGCGCGCATCATCTGCTCCTGAGCGTGAGTTCGTCCGGCGGATCGCGTCCGCCGCCTTGGCCACAGCCCGTAGCCGAGCCGTGCATGGCGGGCAAACCCCTTGCGAAGTCACCGTCTTAGTCTAAGTCGGCAATCACCATGAAGCTCAGCCGTTTTCCCCTTTGGCCGGCCCATCAGGCAGCCGAGCCCGCCTCCAACGATGAGGGGCTGCGTAATCGCGTCATCGCGGCTTATGGCGCCGATGCGGTTCAGGACGACCGTGAACTGGCGCAGATCGTCGAATTTGCGGCACGTTTGTGCGAAGTCCCGATCGCCATGGTCACGCTGGTGGAAAAGGATCGCCAGCGCTTTCTGGCACGCAAGGGCTTTCCGGGGCTTGAGACGCCTCGCTCCACCAGCCTGTGCGCGCATACGATGGAAGGCCAGGGGCCACTGGTTGTGCCCGATGCAAGCGAGGATGCGCGCTTCGCCGAGATGGAGCTGGTGAAGACCGACGACGGCGTTCGCTTCTATGCCGGGCAACCGCTTGTTTCCAGCGAGGGGGTGCCGCTGGGTGCGCTGTGCGTGATCGACCGGGAAGCGCGACCCGAAGGTTTGAATGCATTGCAGCGCGAAGGGCTTGAAGTCCTCGGCCGCGCGGTGATGCGCCGCCTGACAGCGGAGCGTGACGCGGCCTTTGCCGAAAACCGGATCGAAGTCAGCGAGTTGCGCACGCGCCAGCTCGCGGAAAACCTGCCTGTCTATGCCTGGGCCGCGAATGCCGAGGGCGAGATCGAATACGCCAATCCCGCGCTTTACGAATTTCTGGGCGTCGACGATCTCTCCGATTTCGATTCCGCCGCGCTGGTTCATCCCGACGACATCGAAGAGCTGAGAACCGCTCGCACAGTCTCGCGCGCGAGCAAGGAACGCTGGGAGGCCAAGGCGCGCCTGAAGCGAAACGACGGTGTCTATCGCTGGATGATCCTGCGCGCCTGGCCCTTCGTCGTCGGAGACGAGGATCCCCAGACCTGGTTCGGTGCCGCCGTCGATATCGACGATCTGCAGAGCGTGTCCGATTCGCGCGACCTACTTGCGCGCGAGCTTTCGCACCGGATCAAGAACATCTTCGCCGTGATCAGCGGGCTGATATCGCTGCAGGGTCGCAAGCATCCGGGGGCCGAGGATTTTGTCAGGGAATTGTCGGACACGATCCGCACGCTGGGCAAGGCGCACGATTTCGTCCGCCCCCATGCCGGGCGGACCGAAAATACGCTGAACGGGCTGCTGGCCGAACTTCTGGCCCCATATGGCCGGATCGACGGCAAGCGAATCGGGATCATCGGAAGCGGGTGTGCGATCGGCGAAAAATCGGCAACGCCGCTGGCTCTCATCTTCCATGAATTGGCGACCAATTCGGCCAAATACGGCGCGCTTTCGCATGCCGACGGCCATCTCTCGGTCGAGATCATCGACGAAGGTTCGCAAGTGGTCGTGGCTTGGCGCGAGACTGGCCTGCCGGAAAGCGACGAGGAGGGAGCGCAAGGCGCGCCCGACACGGTCGAACGCGAAGGCTTTGGTTCGCGCCTGCTGCGCACCGCCGTGGAAGGGCAGCTGCAAGGCAAATTCACACGGCGCATCGTGGACGGTATGCTCGAAGTCGATCTGGAACTGCCATGCGACAAGCTGCAAGCGTGACTGCGCGCACCCTGATCGCAGTCCTTGCGGGGATGGCACTGCTTGCGGCGTGTTCGCCCGATACGCCGGAAAATGAAGTCGCGGCTGGAAACGCGCTCGAGGCCGCCGAGGGCGGATCGGCGGAGCAGAAAAACGCAACCGCCGCCCTGAACGGTGAGGACGTGCCTGCCGATTTCGCGCGTACAGCCTGGCGGGTCGAAGATGAAGATGGGGCGCGATACACCACGTTTCTGGACGATGGCGGGCGTTATCGCGATCTTCGCAATGGCGATCCGTGGCATTCGGGCAGCTGGGAAGTCGATGGGGATGACAGGCTCTGTCTCTCTCCCGACACGGATGACGAGGCGCGAAGCGATGGCGCTTCCGAAGCCGCGCAGGAAACGAACGATGGGCCGCGCACCTGCTGGAGCCCACGCGGCATGGACGGCGATGGCGGCATGATCGTCCAGGCCAGCAGCGGCAAGCGCGTGCGCCTACAGCAGGTCGATTACCGTGCGCCCGAAGCCGAAAGCGGCGAGGCGGTCAGCGACACCGGTTCGGACGCCTCCGCACCGGCATGAGCGCTGGCGACAGTGCCCTCCAATTCGACTCGGTCGCCCGCCACTACGGCGATCTGCGCGCGGTGGACGAGGTCTCGATCGCCATTCCCCACGGCCAGTTCGTCGCGCTCGTCGGCGCATCGGGCTCGGGCAAATCGACGCTGCTCAAGACCGCCAATCGCCTGACCATCCCCGATACCGGACGTGTGCTGATCGATGGCGAAGACGCCGCGAGTCTGCCCGTCAGCGCCTTGCGGCGCCGGATCGGCTATGTGTTTCAGGGGATCGGCCTGTTCCCACATATGAATGTCGCTGAAAACATCGCCATCGGCCCGCGACTGGCGGGCGAGCGGTTGAGCGAGGCACGGATTGCCGAATTGCTCGGCCTCGTGGAACTCGATCCCACGATGGCCGCGCGCATGCCCGATGCCCTGTCCGGCGGCCAGCGCCAGCGCGTCGGCGTGGCGCGGGCTNNCTGCTGATGGACGAACCGTTCGGCGCGCTCGATCCGATTACGCGCGACGCACTCGGAGACAGAGTGCGCGCTTTGCACGACGATCTCGGTCTCACCACGATCATGGTCACGCACGATATGGCCGAAGCGTTGTTGCTGGCCGATCGCGTGCTGGTGATGGACCAAGGGCGAATCGTCGCCGACGAAACGCCGCTGGCTCTGCTGGAAGGCGCGGGCGGCGAAATCGCGCAAGGCCTGGTCGCGGTCCCGCGCGAACAGGCGCGGCGCCTGGCCGCGCTGCCGGGGAGCGGACCCGCATGAGCGGGTTCTGGGACACGCTGTTCGGCCTTGGCGACAAGCTCGCCGCCCATGTCCTTCTCGCGGCAAGCGCCATCGCGCTGGGGATCGCCATCGCCCTGCCGCTGGCCGTCTGGGCCAGCCGGTCGCGCGCCGTCGCACGCCTAGCGCTCGGCTTCGCGAGTTTGGTACAGACCATTCCCGCCCTCGCTCTGTTGGCGCTGTTCTTCCCGATCCTGTTGAGCCTGCGCGCCGTGTTCGGCGACGACCTGCCGACGCTCGGCTTTCTGCCTGCCCTGCTCGCGCTCACGCTCTATGCCCTGCTGCCGATCCTGCGCAACGCAGTCACCGCGCAGACCAATCTCGACCCCGAAGTGCTGGAGGCGGCCGACGGCGTTGGGATGAGCGCATGGCAGAGGCTGCGCTTGGTCGAAGCGCCGCTGGCTGCACCGTTCATCATGGCGGGCATCCGCACCGCCGCCGTGTGGACCATCGGCGCTGCGACGCTCAGCACCACGATCGGCCAACCCAGCCTTGGCGATCCGATTTTCGCCGGATTGCAGACGCAGAACTGGGTGCTGGTGCTTGCGGGCTGTTTCGCCAGCGCGGCCTTGGCATTGACCGCCGATCTCCTGCTCGGCCTGATCGAGCGCGGCTTCGCCCTGCGCAAACGCGCGCTGTGGCTGGGCGGGATGATCGCCGTCCTGCTCGGCGGGGGCGCTGCCGGTTTAGCCCAGTACGCGCCCTGGCGCGGCAATGCGGACGACAGAATAGTGATCGGCGCGAAAAGCTTTTCCGAACAATACATTCTCTCCCGCCTGATCGGCCAGAGGCTGGAAGATGCGGGATACCGCGTCGAATATCGCGATGGGCTCGGCTCGGCGGTGGTCCACCGCGCGGTGACGACGGGCGCAATCGACATCAGCGTGGATTACACCGGCACCCTGTGGGCGAACGAGCTGAAGCGCGAAGACAATCCGGGGCGCGAGGCGATGTATGAAGCGATCGTCGAGTGGAAAGAGCGCACGAGCGATGCCCGGATTTTCGGGCGGCTCGGATTCGAAAACGCCTATGCCTTCGCCATGCGGAGCGATCGCGCCCGCGCTCTGGGCGTCTCCTCGCTGACCGATCTTTCCGGCGTGGCGGGGCGTCTCACCGTGGGCGGCGATCCCGAATTCTTCGAGCGGCCCGAATGGATCGCCGTGCGCGATATCTACGGGATGCGCTTTGCGGAGACGCGCAATTTCTCGCCCACTTTCATGTACGATGCGCTGCAATCGGGCGAGGCGGACGTGATCAGCGCCTATACCTCGGATGGCCGTATCGCAGCGGATCGCCTGACCGTGCTGGAAGACCCCGAAGAAGCGCTGCCGAGTTACGACGCGCTGATCGTGTTGAGCCCGAAAGCGAGCCGGGACGAACGATTGCGCGCCGCGCTCGAACCGCTGCTGGGCGCGATCGACGTGGCCGAGATGCGCGCGGCGAATTACGCGGTCGACCGTACCGAGGACAAGCGCACGCCCGAACAGGCGGCGACGGAACTGGCCGACGCTATCGGGCTCTGAGGCTCAGTTCGCGCGGGTCCAGTTCTGGGTCTGGCAGAACGGGCCGAGGCACCCCTTAACCTCAAGCTTGGAGGCGGACGTGCGCCGGATCACCGATCGGTAATCCTTACCGGACTTGGGATCGTAAATACGTCCGCGCCACAGATCGCCATCCTCGCTGAACGAAGTCAGCACGGGCGTGCCGAGCAGCTTGCGGCTGCGCTTCGACTTGTCGGGATTGTTGACGTCGCGCTGATTCACGCCCTGGGGCGGGGCGACCAAAAATTTGCTGATTTTGCCACAAAGATTGGCTCCGCACGGCGCGATGGTGATCACGGCGTCGCGATCCTCGGTGATCCAGCGCCCGGTGATCGGATCGGCTGCCGAAGCGGGAGCGGCCAGAGCCATGGCGGCTCCGGCAAGAGCGAGTGCAGCGTGTTTCATCGAAATCTCCTTTGGTGGTCGAACCAACCAGATGGCGGATCGTTTCTAGACGGGCCCGAATCCTGCGCCTGCGGGCCACCCCCCACCGCCAAGTGCCATCACCTTGAACAGTTCGCCCATTTCCTCGGCGTGAACGAGACGGTGGAGATCGCGGGCGACCGCCTCGCCGCCTCCCTTGTCTTGCAGGGCCTGCGCCCGCGCTTCGATACCCAGCGCGCGCAGCCAGTTTCCTTGTGTCGTCGCCGACAGCCATTCGGCCCCGCCCGCCTGCGCGATCCCGGCAAGCGTTGCGAAATCGACCAGCGCGGTGAGATCGGCGCTGCCGGGAAATTCCAGCGGATCGACCTTGCGATGGCCCTTCACGGCCTGAAGCGTGGATCCGTAACGCGGGGCCAGAAACCCGTAATCGATGAACAGCGCCGCGCCGCCCTGCCCCGCGGTTCGCCGTGCGACCTCGTCCATCACCGCCGCCGCGCCGGGATTGGTTTCGAGTATGGTGCCGATCTCCGCCTGTCGCCGGTCTTGCGGGACGGCATCGTCCATCGGGTTCGGCCCCGCCGCGAAGACGAACGCGTTATCCTCGTCCAGCGCCACCATTCGCTCGCGCCAGCCGCTTTCGGTGCGGACCAGTTGGCGCACCGGCAGCGCGTCGAGAAATTCGTTGGCGATGAGCAGTATGGGCGCATCTTCGGGCACGCTTGCGAGATCGTCATGGAACTGAGCGCCGGGCACCGCCGCCGCCTGCTTGGCGCGCAGCACGGGCGAGCCTTCCACGAGATGCACGCGCGGCGCGATTCCGTGGCGCGCCATCACTCGCAGCGCGTCGCTCGCCAGCGTGCCGCGTCCCGGGCCAAGCTCGACATAGAGGACATCCTGCAGCCTGCCCGCACGCGTCCAGAGATCGGCGCACCACAGGGCGATTATTTCGCCGAACATCTGGCTGATATCGGGCGCGGTGACGAAATCGCCCCCTCTATCCGGAGCGCCATCCGAATGTCCGCCCGGATCGGGCGCGCCGAGGGGATCGCGGCTCGCATAATAGCGCGCATTGCTCTCGCCCATAAAGCGCGCCACCGGCATGGGGCCATGGGCGCGGATCAGGCGCCGGAAGCGGGCACCCAGATCGTCGCTCTCGGCTTCGCTCGCCTTCACCCTTTATGCCCGCCGCTTACGCCGCTTTCGCTTCGCCCGGCGCGGGAGATTTGGGCGTACGCGTCAGGCTGTAAGCGATCACGGCAAGGCCGATCGCGATCATCGGAATGGTCAGCCACTGCCCCCGGCTGAGACCGGTTTCCGCCACGACATAGGCCAGATGCGCATCGGGCTCGCGGAAGAATTCGTTGACGAAGCGCGCGATCGAAATGCCGACCGTGAACACGCCGACCAGCAGTCCCGGACGATAGCGGGCGCGGGTATACCAGAACAGCGGCAGCAGGATCGCGATCATCAACGCGCCTTCCAAACCCGCCTGATAGAGCTGGCTCGGGTGCCGCGCGAGGCCGAGCGGATCGGACGGGAACACCATCGCCCAGCTCACATCGGTGGGGCGGCCATACAATTCGCCGTTCACGAAATTGGCGAGCCGGCCGAACATCATCCCGAACGGCACGTTGACCGCGATATAATCGCACACGCGCAGCCAGTTCAGCCCGCCGCGCCAGGCGACCCAGGCGATCGCGATCAGCACGCCGATGACACCGCCATGGAAGCTCATCCCCCCGGTCCACAATTTGAACAAAGCGAGGCTGCCGAACAGGTCCGGCTGGTAGAACGCGGCATAGCCCAGCCGCCCGCCCAGGATGATCCCCAGCGTGCAGTAGAAAAACAGATCGTCCACATGGCGCTGCGCCATCGGCGCGCCCGGGCTCTTCACCATTTTCGACAAATGCCAATATCCCAAGAGGATACCGGCGAGATACGCCAGGCTGTACCAGCGCAGCGTGAAGAATCCGAGATCGATCCCGGGCGTGAGGCCGAGCTCCGCCCACTGGATCGGGTCCGCGCCCGCATTCGCGAGTAGTGACAGCACAGGGTTATCCCTTATAGGTGGTCCGAAAGCCGCCGCTTGCGACCTCGTCGGGGGCGGCTTTTGGCACAGCCGGGCGATGCGCGAAAGCCCGCACACCGGCTGATACGCCTTCGGAGAATTCAAGAGAGGATAGCCGCACCTTATGCAGACCGATCTCGACCGCGACATTAACCGCGTCACCGATGCCGTGACCGCCGATGGACAGATGTTCGCCCTGAAGACCGTGACACGCCGCGGGGTCGACATGCCCGCCTTCGTCAACGCGCCGCCCAGCCTGGCGCATTATTTCGCCCATTTCTGCAATCAGAACAAGGAGGCGCTGTTCCTGGTGGACGGCGATCAGCGTCTGACCTTCGGCGAGGTTTACACCGCCGCCGGCAAAGTGGCGCATGGTTTGGCGACCCGGCACGGCGTCAAGAAAGGCGATAGGGTCGGCATCGCGGCGCGCAATTCGGCCCAATGGGCGATCGCCTATATGGGCACGATCATGGCGGGCGGCTGCGCCACGCTGTTGAACGGTTGGTGGACGGGCGAAGAGCTCGCCTACGGAATCGACCTGTGCGAATGTTCGCTGGTCCTGGCCGATGCACCGCGTGCCGCCCGCCTCGACGGGATCGAGCACGGCGCCAGTATCGTGGTGTTCGACCATGACGAAGCGGGCCTTGCCCCGATCACGGGCGATGGCGACACCGCCATGCGCATGCTCGGCGAGCTGGGGCCGGACGACCTTGCCACCATCCTCTATACGTCGGGATCGACGGGCAATCCCAAGGGCGCCTTCTCCGATCATCTCGGCGTCGTGTCCGGCACGATGAACTATATCTGCCAGACCGCGATGATCCTCCAGCTTCTGACCGAGCGGGGCGAGGCGCCGACCGTGCAGCCGAGCGCGCTGGTCAGCGTGCCGCTGTTCCATGTCACGGGTGAAATTCCGGTCTTTCTCCAGTCGATCGCGATCGGGCGCAAGCTGGTGCTGATGCCGAAATGGGATGCGGGCGAGGCGCTTCGTCTTCTGGACGAGGAAAAGGTCACCTACTTCGTCGGCGTCCCGCTGATGAGCTACGAGATGGCGACGCATCCCGATCGCGACCAGTTCGACCTGTCGCAATGCAAGAGCTTCGCGGCCGGCGGCGCGCCGCGCCCGGTCGAACACGTGAACAAGATCAAGGAATCGTTCCCCAACGGTTTCCCGCTGCTGGGATACGGGCTTACCGAAACGAATGCGATCGGCGCGGGCAATCTCAACGAGAATTACCTCGCCAAGCCCGGCTCCACCGGCATGGCCTCGCGCCCGCTGGTCGATATGGCGATTCTGGACGATGCGGGCAAAGCCCTGCCTCAGGGCGAAGTGGGCGAAATCTCGATCCGCTCGACCGCGAACTTCCTCGGCTATTGGAAGGACGAGGAAGCCACCAAGGCGGCCTATACCGACGATGCCTATTTCCGCACCGGCGATCTCGGCTATCTCGACCCGGAAGGCTATCTCTATATCGTCGACCGCAAGAAGGACATCATCATCCGCGGGGGCGAGAACATCGCCTGCATCGAAGTGGAAGACGCGATCTATGCGCATCCGGCGGTGGCGGAATGTTCCGTCTTCGGCCTTCCGGACGAGCGGATGGGCGAGGTGCCCGCGGCAGTCTATCTGACCCAGCCGGGCGAAAGCCTGTCCCCGGACGATCTCAAATCCTACCTCGCCGAGCATATCGCGCACTTCAAGATCCCCGAGAAACTGTGGCAGGCCGAAGAACAGCTGCCGCGCCTCGGCACGCAGAAGGTCGACAAGCGGGCGGTGAAGGCGCTCTACGCGAAGGATAGCGCCGCGGCGTGAATCGCTCCCCCGTTCCGAATCAGCGCGCGATCATCGACCGGCGGCAGCTCGCCGGACGGATCGCCGCGCTGGTCGCGAAAGAGGGCGAAAAGGCGCGTCCGGCCATCGTTGCGGCTCTGCGCGAAGCGCTCGATCTCGGGCGGGCGGAGCTTGTGCGCCGGCTGGAGGAAAACCCGTCGGCGGGCCATGCCTGCACGCGCGGCTACGCCTTCCTGACCGATCAACTGGTGCGCGTGCTCTACGACCACGTGACCGCCGATCTTTACCCCGCGCCGAATCGCAGCAGCGCGGAACGGCTCGCGATCCTGGCGGTCGGCGGATACGGCCGCGCCGAAATGGCGCCGCATTCTGATGTCGACATCGCCTTCCTGACGCCCCAGCGCCACACCGCCTGGTGCGAGCAGGTGATCGAGGCGATGCTCTATCTGATGTGGGATCTCGGCCTCAAGGTCGGCCATTCCAGCCGCACGCTGGACGATGCGATCCGGCTGGCGCGCGAGGACCTGACGATCCGCACCAGCCTGCTCGAGGCCCGCTACGTCTGGGGAGACGAGGTGCTCTACGACGAGGCGGCGCGCCGGTTCTGGAGCGAGGTCGCGCGCGGGACCGAGCGGCAATTCGTGGTCGAGAAGCTGGCCGAGAGAAACGCGCGGCACAAACGGATGGGCGATAGCCGCTATGTCGTCGAGCCCAATATCAAGGACGGCAAGGGTGGCCTGCGCGATCTTCAGACGCTCTACTGGATCGGGAAATACACCCATCAGGTCAGGAGCGCGAAGGAGCTCGTTGATATCGGCCTGTTGACCAAGGCCGAATACAGGGGCTTCCGCCGGGCCGAACGGTTCCTGCTGGCGGTGCGCTGCCAGGTTCATGCAGTTCTATTTCCTGCAGGCCAAGCGGGGCGGCAGCCTGACAGGCGTGTTCCTCGCCCAGCTGGACGAGGAATTCGCGCAGAAAAGCGCCAAGCGCGGCTTCTTCGCAGGATTCCGCAGCCGTCCGCGCGAATTGAAGGGCTATGTCGTCCATGGCGGCAGGATCGCGGCACCGTCGGACGACTGGTTCCGCAAGGACCCGGTACGCCTGATCGAGGTCTTTCAGCTGGCCGAGGCGGAGGAGCTGGAGGTCCATCCCCGCACCATGCGCCAGGCCGCGCGCGACGCGAAGACGATCGATCACGCGGTCCGCCACGATGCCCGCGCCAACGCCCTGTTCCTCGACCTGCTCTGCGGTCGCAACGATCCGGCG
>LULF01000495.1_pt1 | contig 10362 bp, 19 predicted proteins | sample 728221 | NCBI WGS metagenome assembly LULF01 (sample SAMN03860296, study PRJNA289734) | marine metagenome | biome: seawater column; feature: ocean; material: water; isolation source: Red Sea water column Station 169 - depth 500m | place: Saudi Arabia: Red Sea | collected 2011-10-15 | depth 500 m | reverse complement strand
ATGAAAAATATTAAAGTAGGAATAGATGCATTCAATGATTTAGCTAAATCACACGAAGCTCATGTTAAAGAAGTTGAGAGATTACAAAAAGAGTTGGATGAGTTAAAAAATCTAAAGTTAGTAAATCAAGATGGTGAACTATTGTTAGAATGTAGAATAGGTGATGAATATCACCAAAAACTTTTAGAACTCGGAATGACAAAATTATTAGAAGATAGTTTAGAGATTTAAAATGAAAATACATGATGAAAATTGTGAAGGGTGCGTTTCAACAGTAGGTGAAGATGTCTGTTTTTCAGACATAAAGGAAATGATGGAATACCACAAATCACAAAGAAATTGGTTTGTTGCCAAATGGGAAGATTACATTTATTATCCAATTTATAATTTTGTAAGGTGGAAATTTTGGGATAAAGTAAGACCAGGCAAAATCAAACATTATTACCAACGAGCTCAACAAGGTTATTCCTATATGGATAATTGGTCAATTGACCTTCATTTAGTAGAAATTTTAATTCCAATGTTTGAAAATTTAAAAATAAACCACATTGGTGTTCCTATGTCTTACTATACGGAAGAAGATGGTGTTGATAAAGATGGGAATCCTATTGAAGAAGCGGATATAAAAGCGGAACAAAGAAAACAAAACATTTATAATGAAATCATCTATGGATTAAAATGTGCCAAATTAATTCAAAGTGGTGAGTATGATTTTCAAAAAGATGGTGAGTATAAACAATTAAACAAATCAGTAAAGCGTTCTTTTGAATTAATGGGTGAACATTTTTTTACATTTTGGGATTAAAAAATACTTAACGTTAACAAAATAATTTAGCAATATAAAAAATATTGTATTAACAACTGAAGTAAAATGAGAAAGTTAACAAAAGAAAAAAAGAAAATGATTGAAGATCATAAAAAACGTATGTATGATATGAGAGTATTTGGTCTTGATTGGCAAGCAACTCATCAAAGACGTTGGGAAAATAATTCTCCATGTTGGGAAGATAAATGTGATTGTAAATTTGTAAAGGGTACTTAAAGTGTTTAAGTGGTTAGTTAAAAATTGGTATAAACATAGTCCTATATGTAAATGTGGATGGGCTATGAAACCATTTGAAGAATGGACAGATAGATATCAATGGAAATGTATCTGGACTAAGTGTGGTTGGGAAGCATTTCAATCTGAAAATGGTAAATTACATTGGTGGATTTCAAAGAAAAGATCAATATAACGATCTTTTTAGACGTTTTTAAGACAATACACAATATATATATTTATAAGTTAATGGTGGTAAAAAATAAATTGAGTATCAATCAACTGAAACTATGGTTCGTAAATACATTGGACAAGTTTAACTTGTCTGTTGGACAAGTTTAACGACCGTATCCTCAAACATCGGAGTTATACATACTGTCGATGGCTTGGGATGAATAGGTGGTGGGGCGAGAAAGACTTGGAGTAAGTCACTGTGAGTAATTGCTCTTACAAGTGTGTAGGAGAATAATAAAATAAAGCTTGACATTGATAGTTATATGTTGTATATTATGTATGTAAAACGTGGTTGTTAAAGCCAACAAATAATAAAACCGATTGTGTGAATTCGTTTACGATACAAAGCCGGATACAGCCACTTTTTAATTTAAAAAAAGAGAACATTGGCGTATTTAATAAAATTCCCCCCCAACAATGACAGGATTAATTAAGACAAGATCAGGTAAGAAGTTCGCATTCAGGAATGACCACGCGTTTGATTCAAGTATTTTTTGGGCGTGGGATATTCACGACCCAGCTCCAGCTGGTAGGTTGATGACACATAAGTGGGATAAGTTGCCTAAGGGTAATGTTACACTATTTAATATTGATAACCCACCACCGACAGTTGGATTCATTCCGATTTTAAGTTAATAGATGAAACGAAAAGATTATTGGACTTGGGAGAGAATACATAAATTAGGCAGGTCCTCTACTGATGGTGGAGTTAGAATGATTTGAATATATTAATTGGTGAATTAGAAGATAGTTTAGATACCTGGGATTATAATGAAGCGTCTGCTACTCAATAAAAAAAATCTTTTAAAAAAATTAGAATTTCTACGACTTCGTATAGAAACTTGGTGTTCTATAAATGGTTATGATAATATGGATAACTACACGGAGAGATTAGATAAAGAAGGTAAAGTTGGTTGGAAAGTAACAGATTGGGAATTTGTAGATAATATGTATAACACTATATATAATGATAATGAGTTTGGTTATGATGGTTATACATTAAAAAAGTTAAATGAGATGTGGGACAGATATAGACCTTACGATGAATCTAGTTTTATGGGAATAGGTGTTCCAGGTTCTGTTTTAATTAATAATGAAAACTATGAACACGTAATATATAAATGGGTATCGGAGGAAATAAAGGATATAAAATGAGTACAAAATGTTTATTGTGTACAGCAGTAGTAGAATCAGGCCAAAAGTTTTATGATCATCTAGAAGATGTCCATATGATGCCAATTAGACGAATGAGAATTGTACAACCTGAGAATTGGATTCACGGAATGTCATTAGAAAAAAAAGGAATGATAAGAGAAGAAACACACGATGAATGTATGGAAAGATTTAAGTTTAACCACCCCGAATATGGTACTGAACAATGTTGGTGTCCAGATTGTATTGGTGGAGAAACTTTAGAGATGGTAAATAAAGTATGTTCTAAATATGGACAATTATATATAAAAGAAAAACATAAATGAAGATTATATTTGTATGGTTAGCAATAATTGGAATTCCATTATACTTAGATATAAGAGAAGAATGTAAACCAACTTATTATTATTGGGAACACAAAGAAGATAAAGTTATAATACATTATCATAAGTGTGGTAAATTAAATGATAAGTTTAAAGAAAAAGTTTTAAATCATTTACAACCATATATTGAAGAAGAATATGGTAATGAAATAGAAATTAAATTTAGAGGATTTGGTGAAGAATAAATGTTTGATAGAATATGATGAAGTGGATTAAATTTAAAGAGACTTGGATAGACTCAATAGTTTGGATAGTCTTATTATTAACTTTAACTGCGTGTGGGCCTGGTTATAGATGGACACCGTTAAATGAATGGGATATATCTAGTATACTTGATATGACAGTATTTGATTGGGTTGGTCTATTAGTGTTTATTTTAGTATTGTGGTATAGCCTAAAGCGAACATTTATTGGTAAGATGATTATGTTTATTAAAGGTGGAATGGATGATATTGAAGCAGAGATGAGTGAAAAAGAAAAAAAAGAATTGGATGAATGGTCAGAAAAACGAGCAGAAGAAATAATAGCTAAAGTTAAAAGTAAACTTAGTTATTGGTGGAAATTGATAAAAGGAAATAAATGAGATGACATACTTATCCAACGAAGATTATTATCGAATAGGTGGGTGTGGTAACGTAGTAGATTTACACGGAATGAAACACGAAGAAATAGAAATTAAATTTAAAAAGTTTTATAACGAGAATGCCGTCAGATGAGACTACCCCCAATGATAGTTATATTCTATAAACTACCTAATGAAAAATACTAAAGGAAAAATATGAAGGATAAAAGAATGAAACGTAAATGTCACAATTGTGGTAAAATGGCTACAGACCCATATACATTTAGTACAGTACCAACACACGATGAGTTTGAAACCATACCACTATATAGTAAAGCAGCAAAGAAAATTGCAAGGTCTGAAATAAAAGGAGTTGTTATTCATAATTATTGTAACAGAGAATGTTATGAAAATCGTCTCCAAGAAAAATAAATTATTATAGGGGGGTCGAAGGACACGTGCCTATTTCAAGGACGATTTAAAGTTTGAATGAGAGATTGGTTAAGAAAAACTAGATCACTACGACACGATATTTATGAAGCTGTAATGTGGATAGTAGGTATAAGCTTAGTGATATATTATTTTATAAGATGATAACACCAGTTAATATTGTTAGGATAGCATTTTTACTACTCATACTTTGTTTATTATGTTTAGCAACTTGTATCTACTACTTATTAAAAGATGATTAAAATGCATGATGGTTCAACAAAACCAATAAAAGAATTGGTTGTGGGTGATAAGGTAATGACGAAGAGACAAAGTGATATGCAAAATACACGTTATGGTCTTAATAATACCGCTCAACAGGACTTCGTTGAAGGTGATGATTTCTTAAGTCCTGAGTTACGAAACGTTACGGTCAAGTTAACTAAACTTAGAAATGTGATAAGTGAAACTTCCAAACCTATGTCTGTAGAAAAAAAGTGTATGGTAGACGAAGAGTTTAATGTAGATTGGAGCATGGTTAATGATTGGATAAACAACATTGTAATTAAAGAAATATATCCTTCTAAAGAAACATTACTTATAGCTAACAAACTTTGGATTAAGTATAATATAAAAGAAGATGATGACTAAACATAGAAATATGAATTTAGTTCCAATAGGTACGGTAATGATAGTAAAGAAAACTGACTTGATAGTTAAACTTGTAGAAATACTTCATTTCCCTACACGATATAAATGTAATGACGGAAATATTTATGCAACATATGAAGTAGATATTAAATGGGGAGATGAGAATGAATAATGTAATAATACTAACGACAGCTCTATTAATTATGGTGGGATTTCTTTATTGGTTATTGTTTGGTGGTGATGAGGACTAGCGAATGAATTATAGTAAGTATTTTTACAGAATTGAATTACTACGTAATACTTTTATAAAATATGTTAAGAAAAATTCTTTATATAGTCATTGGACAGATGAATTAGAAGTTGATTTTGAATGGATAGATACTATATATAATAGAATGAGTACTTACAAATACGATTTGATTCCAGTAGAGATGAAACGTTGTAATAAACTATATAGGAAGTATAATGCCGAATAGAAAAGCTAAAAGAAGAAAAGAAGAACGTAGGGAGAAGGATAAGTATTTAAATAAATACGGTAGGACTTCAGCACAAATAAAAAGAATAAAAAAACGACAGGAACGAAGGTCGAGTAGAATTATGTAATGAAATGAAATTACCCAAATTTATAGACAATGGATTTACGGTTATGTTTATTATAATTGGTTCTGTCTATATTTTAATTTGGTTAGTTCTTTTACAAATATTAGGAAATTAATTATGTGGAATTATTATTTACATTGGGCGGTTGCTGTAGTAATTGTAACTGCAGATCACTTTAATAAATTAGAACCAGTTGTAACTACATTTGAAACAAAAATTGGATTGATGGAATATGAAAATGCTGATAGTACTGGTATAGTATTACCAGACACTATTAATATACCACCTTTTTATAGAGACCCAAATAGTACTGTTACTGATACATCTATAACTGAGAGATGATTTGAAGATAGCTATTTGGACGGGGAAAAGGAAAATAAAATTTGAACTGTCAGCTATAATTTTTATTCTACTTGTAGTATTAAAGTACATAGTTATATTTACTTTAATGTTATGGACTTGGAATAGTATAATGAGTGGAATGTTGAAAGAAATATTTAAAAAAGGAATGATGGTATAAAATGAAAATAACACAAGAAGATATAATGGAAATTAATTAATATGGGTGTGGTGAAACGTAAGAATGGATCTTATGCTTTAGAGCATAATACAACTAAAGCACGTAAAGGTGATTGTGAAGAATGTGGTGAAAATCCAGGAGTAAGAAAAGTATTAAATAAAAAAAGACCAGTTGATATTGAATCAGTAAAAGGACATATTGAAGAACATCTTAGTTTCTTTAGTACACATAAATCAATTAAACCTATATGGTGCAAAACTTGTAGTTGTTTGATAAAATATGAAGTAGAAATTGATTACGATAAAATGGATAAACGAGATTGGAAAAGGGATGTGTGACCAGTGAAATGGACTATTACTTTTTAAGATCCCCAAATAGATATAGAAAAAACAAGGCCCCATCAAATCATAGGTCTAATTATCAAGATGTAATTGCTGGAATGAAGAGTGGTAAATATCTTAGTGGTGAAGAATGGGCAAATTTAAAATATGAAAAGGAACTTCTTCAAATATATCGACAAAGAAATATTGAAAGGGAGTCGGGGAAGGAGCAACTGGATGCGTCCGGATAGTAGCATCTAGGGTAAACGAAAGGTTAGTTCACCTTAAGAAAGAAACGGTGGTTGGGAAGGGAATTGAAAAACTCAAGCGCGAATGGTATTCAGTTTTTAGTTCGGTTTTGAGAGGGTTGGTTGGTGGGAAAATAATTAAACAATGATAAAACATCACATCAAAAAAGGGCGTGTATATGAAGTGTTCTATGATGTTGCCGGAAATCCAGTAGCCGAAACAGAACCAATTAATATATTCATTTATCTATTTAGAAAATTATGTAATTTACGAATTCAATGGCAAGAGCTAAATTAAAAGTAGAAAAGGAGTGAATAGTATAATGAGTGGTATGTTAGATGGTATATTAAAAGAATTATTTTAAAATGGAGTTGTGGTATGAAAAATAAACTTGAATATATTTGGCTAGACGGTACAGAACCAACTGCACAATTACGAAGTAAAACAAAGATTATAACTGAATTTGATAAAACTGTATCAGGGCCTTCTGGTTGTCCTGTTTGGGGATTTGATGGTTCTTCCACTAACCAAGCACCTGGAAATAATTCCGATTGTGTTTTAAAACCTGTAAAATTATATAACAATCCTATGGGAGAACATAACTCATATTTGGTTTTATGTGAAGTGTGGAATGTTGATGGTACACCACACAAAACAAATACACGATATAAGTTACAAGAGTTATGTAACATAAACGATTACATAAAAGAATGGGTTGGATTTGAACAAGAATATACTTTATATGACAAAGATACAGATAGACCGTTAGGTTGGCCCCATGAAGGAGAACCAGCACCACAGGGAGATTACTACTGTGGTAGAAATGTTGGAGAACATATTGTAAAAGAACATATTAATAAGTGTATAGAAGCAGATATTAGTATTTGTGGAACTAATGCAGAAGTAATGTTAGGACAATGGGAATATCAAATTGGAACGGGTTCTTCATTAGAAATGTGTGATGATTTGTGGGTTGCTCGTTGGTTAATGGAAAAGATTTGTGATGGACACAATGTGTCAGTTTCACTTCACCCAAAGCCAGTTGAAGGTGATTGGAACGGCGCGGGGTGTCATACTAACTTTTCTACAAGAGAGATGAGAGAAGACGGTGGATATAAATATATAACTAAGGCGTGTAATAAATTAGAAAAAACACACAAAGAACATATGGAAGTATATGGAGAAGACAACGAAAAACGATTAACAGGATTACATGAAACTCAAGCGATAGATAAATTTAGTTGGGGAGTTTCAGATAGAGGAGCGTCAATTCGTATTCCTTGGCAAGTAGAGAAAAATGGTAAAGGGTATCTTGAAGATAGACGACCTTCATCTAATTGTGACCCGTATAGAGTTAGCAAAAAATTAATAGAAACGATTTGTAGTTAGATATTTATAGTAAAAGAGGTTATATTGTATCAAGCGATATATTACGATAGAAGATCAAATAAAATGCATATTTGGGACGATAAGTTTGGTTATAAAAACTTTCGTTATAAAAAATACGCCTACGTTAAAAATAAGACAGGTACTCATATATCACTATATGGTGATAAATTAAAAAGAATAGGTAAGTGGGATAAAGATCAACCTGAGTTATTTGAATCTGATGTAAATCCAGAGATTAGGGTATTAGTTGATAACTATACTGATTCAGATGATATATCTGAAGGTCATAAAGTAATGATTTTTGATATTGAAGTAGAAGTTACAGATGGCTTTCCAGATATAGAAAAGGCTGAAAACAAAATAACTTCAATAGCATTTAATGATTCAGTAATAGATAAATACTATTGTTATGTTCTTGATGAAGAGAAGAAGTTAGATAATGATTTTGATGAAGATGTTATAGTAAAAACATTTACAAGTGAATATGAATTATTACAACAGTTTTTTATAAAGTATAAAGAAATCCAACCTACAATTTTAACAGGATGGAATGTAGAATTTTTTGATATAAGTTATTTGTATAATAGAGCGGTTCAAATTGTAGGTCAAACAATATCTAATTTTTTATCACCAATTGGTATTGTTCAATGGAGTGATTTTGCTAAGAGATATAAAATTGCAGGTGTTAGTGTTTTAGATTATTTAGCTTTGTATAAAAGATTTACATTTAGTGAAAGACCATCGTATAGATTAGACGCAATAAGTGAATATGAGTTGGGAGAGAAAAAAGTTTCATATGAAGGTACGTTAAATGATTTATATGATAATGATTTACAAACATTTGTAGAGTATAACTTACAGGATGTAAAACTTGTTAAGAAACTTGATGATAAGTTAGATTTTATAGGTATCGCTAGAGGATTAGCTCATTTAGGTCATATACCGTATGAAAATGTATTTATGTCATCACGTTATTTAGAAGGCGCTATTTTAGTTTATCTTAGAAAAAATAATATTGTTGCACCTAATAAACCTAAAAAAGAAGATACTAAAAAAATAGAAAAATTTGTTGGAGCATATGTTCAAGAACCACAACGAGGTAAACACGATTGGGTTTATGATTTAGATATTACTTCTATGTATCCGTCGTGTATTATGTCATTGAATATATCACCTGAAACTAAACTTGGTAAAATTGAAGGATGGAATCCAGAAGAATTTTTAAAAAAAGATAATAAAAAAACCTATTCTTTGACTCATAACAGTAAATTTTTAGGTAAGTATACAGAAACAGAATTAAAGAGTATGTTAGAGAATGAACAAATAGGTGTAGCTACAAATGGTGTAATGTATAGGACAGATAAAGATGGTTTATTAGCAGCGTTATTAAGAAAATGGTTTGATGAACGAGTTGAATATCGTAAGTTATCTAAAAAGTTTTATGAAGAGGGTGATAAAGAAAAATCAGAATATTTTGATAGAAGACAGTATTTACAGAAAGTAGTATTGAATAGTTTGTATGGTGTTTTAGGTTTACCGGTATTTAGATTTTATGATGTTGATAATGCTGAGGCGGTTACATATACAGGACAGTCTTTAATAAAATTTACTAAGAAGATTGCAAATCATTATTATAATAAAGAACTTAATGATGATAAAAATCATTGTATTTATATTGATACAGATTCAGTTTTTTATTCAGCAACACCATTAGTTAAAAGAAGATATCCGAATTTAGATATTAGAAATGTAGATAAAATGTCTAAAGCAATTTTAGAAATAGCAAGTGAAGTACAAGAATATTTAAATGAAGGTTATGAATATTTTGCGAAGAAATTTTGTAATTTAGATAAACATGGATTTGATATTAAACAAGAAGTTATAGCTAAGAGTGGATTATTTGTTACAAAGAAAAGATATGGATTGAAGATTATCAATGATAATGGTAAGAAAGTAAATAAATTAATGGTAAAAGGTTTAGATACAGTTCGTTCAAGTTTTCCCGTAGCTATGAGAGAGATGTTAAGCAAATTATTAGAAGATATTTTAATGGATGTTCCTAAAGAAAAATTAGATAAGTTTATTATTAATTTTAAAAATAGTATGAAACTTATGGAGTTTGATAAGATAGCAATACCGACAAGTGTAAAGGGTATTTTAAAATATAGAAATAAAGAGGGTGATATATTTAAATCTCATCAGTTAGGAACACCAGTTCACGTAAAAAGTTCTTTATATTATAATGATTTTTTAAAATATAAAAAAATATCAAAGAGATATAAACCGATAGCTAATGGCGATAAAATTAAATGGGTTTATCTTAAACAGAATCCATTGGGATTAGATACCATTGCGTATAAAGGACATGAAGACCCCATTGATATATTGAGTTTTATTCGACAATATATAAATTATGATAAAATTTATAAACAAGCATTACACAAAAAAATTATGATGTTATAAAATTAGACAAAATTTTAGGTCATGATCTTACTGATGAATCATTTGTTAAAAAATGGTTTAAAAAAAATCATGCTTCTAGTTTAGTGAATTGTTTTGCACTAAACGATCATGTTGAAGAAGGAAAAAAACGTCCAACTCTCTTTGACATTACATTGAAATCTTTTTCAGAGTTTTTGGCTCACGAAATACAACATTGGCAGAAAGTGAAATATTAAAACGATAATTAGAAAAGGTATTAGATTCGGCTCCTCTCCCGTTTTAAGCTGAGCTGCAAGTCACTCTTCTTTTCTTCTGTGTGCTTGAAATAGACGATTTCCAATTTCCTTTATTCATTTGCCGCGATTTTGGCTTTTTTTTTTTTTTTTTTTTTT
>LULF01000908.1_pt1 | contig 10363 bp, 10 predicted proteins | sample 728221 | NCBI WGS metagenome assembly LULF01 (sample SAMN03860296, study PRJNA289734) | marine metagenome | biome: seawater column; feature: ocean; material: water; isolation source: Red Sea water column Station 169 - depth 500m | place: Saudi Arabia: Red Sea | collected 2011-10-15 | depth 500 m | reverse complement strand
ATGTGTATAAGAGGCAGGATCCGCGTCACACAGCGTGTGCTCGGTGAAGCGTTCCCGGTCGGTCTGGTTCAGAATGCGCTTGCATTGATCCTCGTCCATGAAAGCCAGAAGCGCCTTGCCGATGCCGGAGGCATGTAGCGGTGACAAGGTGCCGGGCGGGAAGAAGGCACGAATGCTTTCGTGGGTTTCGACCTGGCTGACAAACAGCACCTGGTCCGCCTGTGCCACACCAAGATTGGCCGTTTCCCCTGTCTGCTCCATCAGGGAGCGCAGGACAGGACGCGCCCGTTCCACCAGACTGGTGCGCCTTAAAAATCGTGCGCCGATGATGAAGGCGCCCGGACCTATGTGCCAGAGCTGCTGCGCCTGGTCGAATTCCACCAGGCCACGTGTCTCCAGCGTGAACAGGATGCGATAGAGCGTTGCCGTGGATTCTCCAAGCTGATCCGACAGGGCTGAAAGAGAGACGCCGGACTGGGTGCTTAGATGCTCGAACACCGCCATCGCCCGGTCGAGCGACTTGATGGTGTTCTGTTCGGTCTTGTCGTCCCAGGCACGTGGTCGCCCACGGGCGCGTCTGGTGGCGGAACTATCGGATTTGAGATCTGTCATCAGCTCATTTTTTCAGAATTTGAAAAATCAATTCACCATATGAAAAATATAACATACTGACAAGATTGGCAATTTATACAAAATCTATTTTTGAAAAAATATTTTAAAAAAATTGCGGAGCTCCGCCCCTGCACGGTACCGTTTCTCAAAATCCATAAGAGGAAACGGCCATGAGCTTCCAAAATCCTGTTTTCATTCCCGGCCCCACCAACATGCCGGAAGCGCTCCGCAGAGCGTGCGACATGCCGACCCTGGACCATCGCTCGCCGCTGTTCGGACAGGCGCTGGTCGGCAGCGGCTTTGCTGTCGACGGCGGACTGCTGGCGGACGATGCAGCGGTTGCCGACACCCTGGCCAAGGGTGCCGCCGACTTGGCCCGCGCGCTCGGCGTTCCGTCGGTCGAACTGCGCGGCGGCCCGCTGCCCGCAGGCGAGGGCTGGCGCTGCGAAGGCGACGTCTACGCCGGCTTCACGCGCGACCTCGCCGCCGATGACGAAGCCGAATTGCTCGCCGTCCCGCGCAAGCAGCGCGCCGAGGTGCGCAAGGCGCTGGCGGGCGACCTGTCGGTGACGACGGGGCGCGATGCCGCGCAGCGGCGCGACCATTACCGCATCTACGCGACGAGCGTTCGCAACCTCGGCACGCCGGTCTTTCCGAAAGCGCTGTTCGATGCGGTGCTCGACGCCTTTGGTGAGGATGCCGACATATTGACGGTGCGCGCCGACGGCCGGCCGGTGGCGAGCGTGCTCAGCCTCTATTGGCGCGGCACGGTGATGCCATATTGGGGCGGCGGGACGGCGGAAGCGCGCGGGCTGCGCGCCAACGAGCTGATGTATTACGCGCTGATGGGGCATGCCCGCGCGCGCGGCTGCACCCGTTTCGATTTCGGCCGTTCGAAGCTTGGCACCGGTCCCTTCGCCTATAAGAAGAATTGGGGTTTCGAACCCCGCCCGCTGACTTATGCGCGCTGGCTCGCGCCGGGCGAGGCGCCGCGCGACACCAACCCGAACAGCGCCAAATACCGGTTGCAGGTCGATCTGTGGAAGAAGCTGCCGCTGTGGGCGGCCAACCGCATTGGGCCGATGATCGCCCGCGGATTGGGTTGACCCGCGCGATGGCCGAAATCCTGTTCCTGGTCCACCGCGCGCCCTGGCCGCCCGACCGCGGCGACCGGATAAGAAGCTGGCACATGTTCGAGGCGCTGCGCAAGCTGGCCCCCGTCCATGTCGCCGCGCTCGCCGACAATGCGGGCGAGGCGGAGACGGCGCGGACGAAAATGGCGCCGCTTTGTAAAAGCCTGTGCATCGACGCGCGCCGCGCTGCGCGGCCCATCGCGCTCGCGCAGGCGGTGCTGCGCGGCGAGCCGGTGTCGAACCGGCTGTTCCGCAGCAGCGTGGTCGCCTCTTACGTCGATGCCTTGCTGGCGACCGGGCGCATTACCCATATCGTCGCCTTCTCGGGCCAGATGGCGCAATTTCTTCCGGCGCGTTTCGACGGACCGGTCATCATGGATTTCGTCGACGTCGATTCGGCCAAATTTGCGACCTATGCCGAACAGGACAGGCGCCAGCCCATGAACTGGGTTCACCGGCGCGAAGCGGCAAAGCTCGGCGCCTATGAAGCGAAAGTCGCACGATCGGTCGATGCCAGCCTGTTCGTGAGCGAGGTGGAAGCGGCGCTGTTCCGGACGCGCAGCGGCCTCGGCGGCGACATCGCGGTGGCCGTCGAGAACGGCATCGACACCGACTATTTCGACCCGGCGCAGGATTTCGCGGCGGTGGATGATGGCGATGGACCGCTGGCGGTGTTCACCGGCCAGATGGACTATCGCCCCAATATCGACGCGGTGAGCTGGTTCGCGGCGGCGGTGCTGCCGCTGCTGCGCCAGCGCGAACCGCGCGCACGCTTTGCGATCGTCGGCCGCGCGCCGACCGAAGAGGTGCGGCTGCTCGCCCGGCTGCCCGGCGTCACCGTCACCGGCGAAGTCCCCGACGTGCGCCCGTGGCTCGCCGCCGCCGATGTCGTCGTGGCGCCGCTGCTGCTCGCGCGCGGGGTGCAGAACAAGCTGCTCGAGGCGATGGCGATGGCGCGGCCGGTCGTCGCGAGCGCCGCCGCCGCGACCGGGATTGACGCGGTCGACGGCGACCATCTGCTCGTCGCCGATGGGGCCGCGGCCATGGCGGACGCAATCGCGCGTCTGTTCTCCGATCCGGGCGGTGCCGCAAAGATGGGTGCCCGCGCGCGTGACCGGATGGTCGCGCGCTACGGATGGGACGCGCGGCTGGAACCGCTCGGCGACTTGCTGGGGCTTCCCGAATGACCGCCTGGCCGATCGCGGCGCTGCGCGGCTGGTCGCTGTGGCAGCGGCATCTGGCCGCGCTTGGCGCGCTCGCGGCGGCGATCCTGCTGCTGTTCGCGCGCGATGCCGCCGATATGGCGGGCATCTGGTGGCACAGTTCGACATTCACCCATTGCCTGCTGATGGTGCCGATGATCGGTTGGCTGGTGCAGCAGCGCTGGCCGCAGCTTCGCACGCTGGCGCCGGTCTGGTGGTGGCCGGGCGCCGTGTGGCTGGCGGGCGGCGGCTTCGTCTGGTTGGTGGGCGAAGCGGCGGGCGTCGGCCTGTTCAGGCAGTTGGGGCTTGTCCTGATGTTGCAGGGCGCGGTCGGTGCTGCGCTCGGCGAAAACCTCGTGCGCGCGCTTCTCTTCCCGCTTGGCTATGCGCTGCTGCTCGTTCCTTTCGGCGAGGAATTGGTGCCGCTGCTCCAGACGCTGACGGCGCGGATCAGCGTCGTACTGCTTCATCTGTCGGGGCTCGACGCGGCGATCGAGGGCGTGTTCATCACCACGCGCGCCGGCTTCTTCGAGGTGGCGGAGGCTTGTTCGGGGGTCAATTTCCTGATCGCGATGCTCGCCTATTCTGTGTTCGCCGCGAACCTCTGTTTCAAAAGCTGGACGCGGCGGATCGTCTTCGTCGCCGCGGCGCTCGCGACGACCGTCGCCGCCAATGCGCTGCGCGCCTATGGCACGATGGTCGCCGCCGAAATCTGGGGGATCGAGGCCGCGGGAGGCATCGACCATGTTTTCTACGGCTGGATATTCTTTGGGATCGTGATCCTGATCGTAATGCTGGTGGGCTGGCACGACGCAGCGAGCGAGGGCACCGCGTGGCATCCGCGCTTCGACGGTGCCGACCGCCGGTTGGTGCGGCATTTCGTCGATGCCGCGGGGCGCCGCGTGACGGTAGCGATCGGGGGCTATGAACGGCAGGCCGAAGGCCGCGAGGTCGTCGGCTTCGGGCAGGGCGCGATCGACCCCGACAGCAAATGGGCGTGGAGCGCGGCGCTGCCCGCGGTCGATGGCGCAAAGACCGAGCGGCTGCTTTATCCCGGTCCGGTGCTGCGCGACGCCGCAACCTGGTATGTCGTGGATGGCCGGGCGACGGGCAGCGCGCGCGCCGCGAAACTGGCCGAACTCAAGGCGCGGCTGATCGGGGGCGATCCGCGCGCGCTGTCGCTGATTTTGTCGGCGGAGGAACGCGCGGGCGGCCGCGATGCGATCGCCGATTTCCTTTCCGCGTCGGGCGGAGCGCAGGCGATGGCTGACCGCGCGCTGAAACTGCGCTAGGGCTACTTCCTATATGTGTGGGATCGCGGGCATTTATCATCTGGAGACGGCCAAGCCCGTCGATCCCGCGCGGCTGCGCGCGATGCTGCATCCCATGAGCCATCGCGGTCCCGACGGATCGGGCGAATGGACCGCACCAGGCGTCGGGCTGGGGCATCTGCGGCTGTCGATCATCGACATCGAAGGCAGCCCGCAGCCGATGGCGAGCGACGACGAAGCGGTGACGATCAGCTTCAACGGCGAAATCTATAATTTCCGGCAGTTGCGCGCCGAACTCGAAGACCGTGGCCACCGCTTTCGCACTAGCGGCGATACCGAGGTGATTCTGGCGGCGTGGCGACAGTGGGGTCCGGATTGCCTGTCGCGGCTCAACGGCATGTTCGCCTTTGCAATCCACGACCATCAGCGGGGTTGCCTGTTCCTCGCGCGTGACCGGCTGGGCGTGAAGCCGCTGCATTTCGCGCGGCTGTCGGACGGATCGATCGCCTTTGCGTCCGAACTCAAGGGCCTGCTGCGGCATCCGCTGCTGCGGCGCGAGGCCAATCTGTCGGCGGTCGAGGACTTTCTGGCGCTCGGCTATGTGCCCGACGACAATTGCATCATGGCGGGCGTCAGCAAATTGGGCGCGGGCCATTATCTGCTGCTCGAACGCGGCAAGCCGTTTCCCGGCCCGACCTGCTGGTGGTCACCCGATTTTTCGAACCGCATCCGCGCCAGTGAGGGCGAGGCCGCCGAGCATCTTGTCCATTTGATGCGCGCCGCGGTTACCGACCGCATGGTCGCCGACGTACCGCTCGGCGCCTTTCTGTCGGGCGGCGTCGATTCGAGCGCGGTGGTGGCGCTGATGGCCGAAGCGAGCGCGAAGGCGGTCAAGACCTGCACCATCGGTTTCGATCAGGCGGCGCTTGACGAAACCGCCTATGCGGCGACGGTCGCGGACCGCTTCGCCACCGACCACCGCACCCGCACCGTCGCGGCCGCCGATTTCGCGCTGGTCGACCGCATCGCCGACATGTTCGACGAACCTTTCGCCGACGCGAGCGCGCTGCCGACCTATCGCGTCTGCGAACTGGCGCGCGAAGAGGTGACGGTCGCGCTGTCGGGCGACGGCGCCGATGAGGCGTTTGCGGGCTATCGCCGGCTGGTCTTCCATCATCAGGAGGAACGGCTGCGGTCGCTGATCCCCGCCGTGCTGCGGCGCAATCTTCTGGGGCCGCTCGCGCGCGTCTGGCCGCAGATGGAATGGGCGCCGCGCCCGCTGCGCGCCCGCGCTACGCTTGCCAGCCTGTCGAAGAGCGGCGCCGAAGGCTATGCCGAAGCGGTCGGCGTCACCGGCCCGGACCAGCGCGCGCGCCTGTTCAATGATGCCGCGATCCGCGCGCTCGGCGATCATGTCGCGGAAACGCGCTATTGGCAGGCGATGGCCGAGGCGCCGGCCCGCGAACGGCTCGACCGCGCGCAATATGCCGACCTCAAGATCTGGCTGCCCGGCGACATTTTGACGAAGACCGACCGGATGAGCATGGCCGTCAGCCTCGAGGCGCGCGAGCCGCTGCTCGATTATCGGCTCGTCGAATTCGCCGCCTCGCTCCCCGCCGCGATGCGGGTGAAAGGCGGGACGGGGAAAGCGATCCTGAAACAGGCGATGGAACGCTATCTGCCGCAGGACATATTGTACCGGCCCAAGATGGGGTTCGTGACGCCGGTGTCGCACTGGTTTCGCGGCGCGCTGACCGAACAGGCGCGCGCGCTCGCCCATTCGGGGACGCTCGCGCGGACGGGTTGGTTCGACATGGCGGAGATCGAACGCGTCGTTGCCGCGCACCAATCGGGTCGCCGCGATCATGGGCGGCTGATCTGGCAATTTTTCATGCTCGAAAAGTCGCTGACCAAGCTCTTCGGTATCTAACGCCCGGCGCGCGCCCTTATGCGAAGCCGCTGAATCGCCACCGCTTCTTAACAACTCGCTGCTAGGCTCGCCGCCGATGACGGTGCATCCCGCCTTTCCGACCCATGCCGCCGAAGCCGCGCCGCTGACCGTTCGTGTTGTCGATCCGCTCGCGCTGTCGGACGATCTTGCCGCGGCTTGGGACCGCCTGGCCGCGGCGGCGAGCGAGCCCAATCCCTTCGTCGAACGCTGGTGCCTGCAATCGGCGCTGCACCTGCTCGATCCTGAGCGGCAGGCGCGGCTGGTGATGGTGATGACGGGCAGCGACGGGCCGCTGATCGGCGTGATGCCGCTGGCGCCCGCCGCGCGCTACGGCCCGTTGCCGCTCCGCCATGTTGTCGGCTGGGCGCATCCCAATCATTTTCACGGCGCCCCGCTGGTGCGCGCGGGCTGCGAGACGCTTTTCTGGTCGATCCTGCTTGGCTGGTGCGATGCTGCGCCGTGGGCGCAAACGCTGGTTCAGGTGCCGCGATTGACCGAAGACGGCCCGCTGCATCGCGCGCTGGCCGAAGTCGTGCGCGGTCGCGGCGACGAGGCCGAAGCCGTCCACCGCGAGGAGCGCGCGCTGCTCGAAAGCGACCTTTCGCCGGGCGCCTATTGGGAAGCCGCCATGCGCGGCAAGAAGCGCAAGGAATTGCGGCGCCAGGCCAACCGCCTTGCCGAACTGGGGCCGCTGACATTTCGCCAGTGGCGCAGCGGCGACGCGATCGAGGGCTGGATCGATGCCTTCCTCGACCTCGAAGCGCGCGGCTGGAAGGGGCGCGCCGGATCGGCGCTTGCGAGCCAGAGCGAAACCGAGGCCTGGTTCCGCGCGATCCTTGCCGCAGCGGCCGAGGCGGGCCGGCTCGACATGCGCGCGCTCGATCTTGGCGAGCGGCCGATCGCGCTGCTGATCAACTTCGTGGCGCCGCCCGGCGCCTTTTCCTTCAAGACCGCCTTCGACGAGGAATATGCCCGCTTCTCGCCCGGGGTGCTGCTTCAGCAGGCGAACCTCGACATTCTCGGCGACGCGCGCGTCGCATGGGTCGACAGCTGCGCGGCGCCTGATCATCCGATGATCGACAGCGTCTGGCGCGAACGGCGCCGGCTGGTGTGGATCAACGCGCCCCTGTCGGGCGCCTCGGACCGCTGGCGCTTTCGCGCGCTGGCGCGTGCCGAGAAAATCTGGCGGCGTCTGAAGCGCGCCGCCCCCAAACCGCCGATCGAACAGGATCCGTCATGACCGCGCAATCCGCCGACCATATTCGTGTCTTTCCGCCCGAAACGCTGGAGCGCATGGCCGCGCTCTATCCGGCGCAGGCGGGGCTGCTGCACCACCATCTGCCCGACCATCCCTTGCTCTCGCTCGAAGCGCTCGCCGCGCTTGCCGACACGTTGCCGGGGTCGCAGGTCGAATATAATCCGGGCGATCTGCCTGTCGGTATCCGGCCCGAGGATGTGCCATCGAACGGGCTGTCGATTGCCGAAACGATCCGCACCATCGATAGCAACCGCAGTTGGGCGGTGCTCAAGAATATCGAAACGGTCGATGCCTATCGCGCGCTGTTGATGGATCTGCTCGGCGAGCTGGAACTCGTTGTTTCGCCGCGGACCGGCGCGATGCTGACACCGCAGGGGTTCGTCTTCATCTCGTCGCCGGGATCGATCACGCCCTATCACTTCGATCCCGAGCACAACATCCTGCTCCAGCTTCGCGGCAGCAAGGTGATGCACGTCTGGCCTGCGGGCGACGAACGCTTTGCGCACCGGATCGAGCATGAACGCTACCACACCGGCGGTCACCGCAACCTGCCGTGGGAAGATGGCTTTGAAGGCGCCGAACAGGCGGTCCCGCTCGCGCCGGGCGATGCGGTGCTGATGCCCGTGATGGCGCCGCACTATGTCCGCAACGGCGATGCGCCCTCGATCTCGCTCTCGATCACCTGGCGCAGCGAATGGAGCTACCGCGAATCCGAAGCGCATGCCGCCAATGCCGCGCTGCGCCGGATGGGGATGAACCCCGCAATGCCGCCGCGCTGGCCGAGCTATGCCTGGGCAAAGACCGTCGGCTGGCGCGTCGCGCGCAAACTGAAACTCGTGTCCTGACGCCACCGTGACAGATGGCTTTCAATTGCGCGCATTTGGAGCTATGGGCGCCCATCCTTAAATTTCGAGCCCATAGAGGATAGATGGCGAAAGAAGAACTTCTCGAAATGCGCGGCCAGGTGGTCGAACTTCTGCCCAACGCGATGTTCCGCGTCCGGTTGGAAAACGACCATGAAATTCTGGGCCATACGGCCGGCAAGATGCGCAAGAACCGCATCCGCGTTCTGGTGGGCGACGAAGTGCTCGTCGAACTCACCCCCTATGACCTGACCAAGGGTCGGATCACCTATCGCTTCAAGTGAGCGGGGCGGCGATCTTGCCCGCACCGTCGCTCGTTCTCGCATCGACGTCGCCGCGTCGGTGCGAGTTGCTGGCGCGCATCGGCCTCGAGCCGGCACGCATTGCGGCCCCCGATATCGATGAAACCCCGCTGAAGGGCGAACTGCCGCGCGCCTATGTGGCGCGCCTCGCCGAAAGCAAGGCGCGCGCCGTCGACCGCGCGGCGGACGAGGTGGTGCTGGCGGGCGACACGACAGTCGCGGTCGGGCGCCGGATTCTCGAAAAGCCCATCGACGAGGCCGATCTGCGCCGGATGCTCGGCCTGTTATCGGGGCGGCGCCATCATGTCTACTCGGGGGTTTGCGTTGTCGGAGCGGACGGCCGCCCGCGCGTTCGCGTCGCCGGCACCATCATCGCCTTCAAACGGCTGACGCCGGCCGAGATCGACTGGTATGTCGCGAGCGGCGAGGGGATGGGCAAGGCGGGCGGCTATGCCATCCAGGGCAAGGCCGAGATGTTCGTGCGCTTTCTTTCGGGCAGCCATTCCAATGTCGTCGGCCTGCCGATCTTCGAGACGCGCGCGCTGTTGACGAGTGCCGGAGTGCCGCTTGGCTGAGTGGCTCTACGAAGCCGGCATCGGCGAGGCGCGGGCCGCGCTGATCGAAGACGGCCAAATCGTCGAGGCCCGGATCGAACGCGAGGGCGAACGGCCGCGCGTCGGTGCGATTGTCGCCGGACGGTTGATCGAACCGGGGGTGGTGCGGCTCGACCTGCCGGGCGACCCGGTTGTCACCGTGGCGGCAAAGGGCATCGCGCTCGGGACGCGGCTCATGATCGAGATCATACGCATGGCGCTGCGCGAGCGCGGCCGCGACAAGCCCGCGCGCGGCCGGCTTAGCGACGCCGCGCCAGATGACGGCCCCGACCTGCGCGCGCGCATCGCCGCGAGCGGCCTGCCGGTGACCGACCTGGCGCCGACCGGTCCCGACCGGCTCGAGGAAGCGGGCTGGTCCGATCTGATCGATCACGTCCGCACCGGCCATTGGCCTTTCGCCGGCGGCGCGCTGTGGGTCGATGCCACGCCGGCGATGCTGCTCATCGATATCGACGGCGACGGCGATCCGCTGGCGCTGGCGCAGGCCGGGGCCGCCGCTGCGGCGCATGTCGTGCGCTGCTGCGACATCGGCGGTTCGATCGGCATCGATTTTCCCTCGCTGCCCGGTCGCGCCGAGCGGCAGGCGGTCGACGGCTGGGTCGATGCGTATTTTCCGCAGCCGTTCGAGCGCACCGCGACCAACGGGTTCGGCTTTCTGCAGATCATCCGGCGCCGCGAGCGTCCGTCGCTGATCGAGCAGGTTCGCTTCGATGCCGTGGCGACCGACGCCGCGCTGCTCTTGCGTCAGGCCGAGCGCGCGGTTGGTGCCGGACCGCTGCAACTCACGGCGCGACCGGCCGTTGCCCAATGGATCGGTGCGCACCCGCACTGGATCGCGATGCTCGAACGGCGCACCGGCCGCGCGGTCGCGATCTCCGCCGATGCGCAAGTGAAAGGAACGGGCCATGCCCAGTAATACCGCCGCCAGATCGCGCCGCTGCCCCTTGTGCGGCAAGCCGCGCGACGAGGCTTACAAGCCCTTTTGCAGCCGCGGCTGCCGCGACCGCGACCTCAATCGCTGGTTCGACGAAGGCTATCGCGTACCGGTCGATCAGGCGCCCGACGGGGGCCTCGACGGCGACCGTTTCGAGGATGAATGACAGGACAAAATTTGCACAACAAAGGCTCTGGACAGGATCGAAACCCCTGCCTATAGC
>LULF01000488.1_pt1 | contig 10391 bp, 7 predicted proteins | sample 728221 | NCBI WGS metagenome assembly LULF01 (sample SAMN03860296, study PRJNA289734) | marine metagenome | biome: seawater column; feature: ocean; material: water; isolation source: Red Sea water column Station 169 - depth 500m | place: Saudi Arabia: Red Sea | collected 2011-10-15 | depth 500 m | reverse complement strand
TAATACATGGCGTAGCCAATGCTTTCATGAGAGCGGTGCATTGCGGCCAGATAGTTGTTGTCTGTTGAAAATTCATGCCTGAAGCGATGTATGTAATGAATTGTGTTGTCAACAGCAATACCCACACTTATTGCCGCGATTGTGATTGTCATCATGTCCAGCGGAATTCCCATCCAGCCCATAAAACCAAGCACAACTCCGATTGAAAGCACATTGGGAAAAATGGCAATTAGCGCAATAATTATTGAACGGAACAGGAACATGAACATAATTAAAAATGACAGAATTACCACTCCCAATGTCAATATCTGCGAACGGAAAAGGCTCTGCAGCATATTGTTGTAAAGTACAAGCAGACTTGCCATGCGCCCTTTGTCCTCCGGAATATCCAGCTTCGTAGTTAAATCATTGTCTATTTGCTGCAGCAGTTCATTACGGCGCAGGTTTGGTTCCGAATCCCTGATCCGTACATAAAACCTGGCCTCGTTGTGTTCAACTGAAACATAAGGATCAAGGATAATTTTCCGGAACTGTTCCGGAAGCTCATTATAGATCAGGGCAAGCAGGAAATTGTCCAGTGGTTTTCCGGAATTGAGTGTTTTCCCGACTTTGAGCATTGTGCCCAGCGATACTACCTTACCTGTCTGTTCCAGGCCATCAAGGTAATCATGTATTTTCTCAATTTGCTCCATTTTTTCTGCAGTGAACCAGTATTGTGCTTCCCCTGCGGTTTCCTCAAATTCTTCTTCAAAGGAATCAAATTCTTCTTCATCATCCAGTTCCTCCTCATCAGTGCTTTGCTCAATTTCCTGCTGTGTTTCATCTTCACTCTTTTCCAGCTGAACGATCAAATCAAGCGGTGTTGTTCCGCCAAGCTGCTGATCAATAACTTTCATGCCCTGGTATATTTCTGTATTTTCCTTGAAATAATCAATGAAGCTGTTTTCCACATTCAGTTTTGATGCTCCGATAATACTCAATATCAAGGCCACAACACTGATTATAAGTATGGTCCTGCCATGACGTTCAGTAATATCAGCAAAAATTTTAGTCAGGGCAAAGCGTGATTCAAAGGACGTGTTCGGCATTATTTTCGGCATCTGCATCAGCAGTACCGGAAAAATCAGAAATGTGAGAAACAGTGAAACTCCGATTCCTGCACTCATCATCCAGCCGAAGTTCATTACGGGTAAAATGCCGCTCAAAACCAATGAGGCGAAACCAACAACAGTTGTCAGCACGGCAAAGGTACATGGCCGGGCCATAAACATCGTGGAATCCAGAATAAGCTGACGCTGATCAATCTGCGGATTCAGTCTTGCCAGTTCGCGGTAGCGTACTATCAGATGGATGGTAATGGCCATTGTGATGATCAGCTGGATGGAAATGAAATTTGAAGAGATCACTGTAACTTCCCAGCCGAAAAGACCTAAAAACCCGCTTGTGGTCAGCACTGAAAAAGAGCAGGTGATAACCGGAAGCAAAATCCAGCGAAGCTGCCTGAAAATGGTCCAGAGTGTGGCAATCAAAAATACCAGTACCGCACTGCCGAAAACCTGTAGATCGCTCCTGATAAATGTGATCAGGTCATCAGCGACCATGCTTGCACCACCAAGGAAAATCTTTGCATCATCACGGTATTTCTCAGCAATTGCCCGGACCTGTGAGATATTGTTGTGTTCAACAATGCGCATTTTGTCGCGGTGTTTTTTAAATTCAATCAGTACCTCTTCCAGATCTTTTTGTTCATTCCCGCTCAATGTGCCTGTTTTTTCTTTAGCACGCAGTGTATTCCTCTGCTGTAGCAATTCCCTGTAAAGTGGATCATCATGCAGATTGATCAGCAGTGCGGTGGTTTTGAAATCCGGACTGACAAGGTTGTCGCTGTAAATTGGACTGTTCAGGAATTCCAGTTTGGCCAGCTCTTTGTTTATTCCGGGCGATTCCAGGGTAGGAACATTCTCAAGTAGTTCTTTAACCGGCTTGGGAGGACTTTCCAAAAGCGGAACGTTTAAGATAGAAACAACTGTTTCAACTCTTGCCAGCGTCTGAAGCTCTGCGCTTAATTGCTTTAATGTTTTCAGAGTTGAATCGGCAAGCAGGTCTGCATTTGGAGTGAAAGTTAAAACAAGAAAATCCTGGTTACCATAGCGTTGATTGACTTTTCGCGTAAAGGCCAGATCTTTATCGTCTTCAAGTAAAAGAGTTTCCGCAGAAGCATCAATCTCCAGATAACGTGCCTGGTAACCAAGCGCCGCAATGCACAGCAGCAATAGAAGTAAAATAATTTTGGGATAGGTGAGAATTACCTTGTCGTAAAAATGACGAAGCATCAAGACCCCAGCTCTGAGGCAGAACGCATACGTTCCATCAACTGCTCAATTGATTCTTTTTTCAGGATGCCGGAAAATTGAGAGCGATAAGTCTGTACGATACTCACTCCAAGAATATCAACATCATAAACCATCCAGCCTTTTTTCTTTGATTTGTAGAGTTTGTATGTCATCTCTTTTTTATCATCCTTAGTGACAAGGTAAGTCAATACTTCAACTCGGTTTTTCTTTGTGAGCTTTGCTTCATCTACCACAACTTCTTCATCTGTGTAAAGATCAAGCTTCTCCAGATAAGAAAGCTTCAGACGTTCCACAAAAAGCTCTGAAAATTCTTTGCGTTTCGATTTGCTGAGAGATTTCCAGTGTTTTTTACCCAGACTGAGCCTTGCCATCAAACTGAAATCAAAGAGTTCGTCAATGGTTGTTAAAATTCCTTCCTTTTTTTCATTCTTGCTCAGATTATTGTCTTTGAGAATGTTGATCACCACATCAACTTTTTCTTTTGTCATTGCCCGGATTTCGCTTACTTCATCAGCATATAAATTGGATGAAGAGAAAAACAGCATCAAAAGAAAAATCATGTATTTACCGTTTATATATTTAAGATAAGTTCGCATTATTACTCCTTAATTAGTTTGGCACGGTTCTGCTCATAGACATCCCTTAAAAATGGGTACAGTTCTATTGCGTCTTTTTTCAGGTTTGCATATTGACCAATACGCAATGATTCACGGTTAACAGTTTTCAGCAGCATTAAATTTGTTTGCTGAAGAGTTTGCCTTGAAACCCCAAGATATTCACCTTCTTGTTTTGGAAAATTATAAAGCCGATTTTCAACATGTTTGACAGGATCCATTTGCAGATCCGGATACAGGCTGAACATGTCGCGTAAATTTGACGGACCCAAAAATGGCAAAACAATATGGAAACCTCCTCCTACACCATAGTATCCAAGAGTCTGTCCAAAATCCTCTTCATGTGCTTCTAAATCAAACCATTCTTTTGCAGGATCCCAGATTCCAAAAATCCCTACTGTACTGTTTATGATGAATCGAAGAAACTCTTCGCCTGCATTATTTGGTTTAAGCTGCAGGGCGTTATTAACAAATCTTAGAGGGAAGAGCAGGTTATGAAAGAAATTTTTTACACCCCGTCGTGCCGTATCCGGAAGCAGCCAGCGATATCCCCGGGCTGCAGGATCAAGAACAAAAACATAAAAACCGTCATTGAATTCAGTCATCACGCTGTTGTATCCACTGAGTGGATCAAATATCTCCTCATCAGCTGCTTCAAACTCGTCTTCAAAATCATCTTCAAATTCTTCATCTTCAGCATTATCATCTTTCTCTGATTCCGAAATCAATTGTGAGTTTCCTTGATTTTTTTGCTGTGCAGTAACAGGATCACCCATCAAGGGTAATAACAAAAAGGACATGATCGCAAAGGAAATTATAGTAGCTGATTTGTTTACCGGCATCAGGGATAAGTAATTATTTTTTCTCCAATAGGATTTACTTTTTTGATGTCAAGTGCAAGGTTATTGGCCGTTAGCTTAACTTTCCAAAACTGCATCTCAAATTGTGTTGTTTATATAAGATAACCTAATACGATTTAAAAGGGTGAACCAAACTAATCATTCTACAAGTTGACAATTTAACACTATTCCAACTTGTGGTAATATTTTTTAACCTGTTCTTTTTCTTTACAATTATGTTTCTGTATGTGATAATTCAATTTCCCCGGATCCCAATAATTGGAAGGCAAATGAGATATATATTTTTCATTACTCTCTCATTTTTTCTTTTTACTTCTCCTCTTTTTAGTAAATCTGAGTTGACGGAAACCGTTATCCTCCCTGTTTCCTCAAAAGGCAATCTTTCAGAGTCTATAAAGATAATTTTTCATAAATCACTTTCTGATGAACTGGGAAAACACTTCCAGATCATTCCAAATGAGAAGTCTGATTATGTTCTGGAAAACAATTTTAATCAGCAGGAACTCAACGAATGTGCAGAAGAATCATGTATGCAGAATGTACAACGGCTGCTGAACGTGGGAAACGTCTTCAAACTGCACATCAAGGTAAATGGTAATGATACACAACTGAAACTTACCTGGAGAAAATCAAATAATCAGCTTAATGAAATTGATCAATGTTTAGGATGTGAATTTTATCAATTGAACCGAAATGTAAGAGAACTGGCCAACACTTTGATCGCGGGACAAATGCTGGAGGTGATTGCTGAAGTTAAAAGCAGACAAAAGGGAGTTTTGTTTCTCCGCAAGGAATTTGGCAAATGGGGCTGGTATGAGGAGGGAAATGAGGAAAAACATGAAAAATTTCAAGGAGAAATCCGAGATGGAAAACCTAACGGCATTGGAACTCTCAGGGCCCCAAATGGTGGCAGGTATGTAGGAGAATTTAAGGACGGAATCCCGGATGGTCTTGGAATCCTGAGTCTGCCTGACGGGAAAAAATATGATGGGGAATGGATTGAAGGGATAAAGGAAGGTAAGGGAATATGCACTTTTGCCGACGGCAGCATCTACAAAGGTGAGTTAAAGAATGGGTTATCTGATGGCATAGGCACAATGAACTTTCCTAATGGAGATAAGTATGTTGGAGAATGGAAAAATGGGAAAAAGGATGGTCAGGGGACTTACACGTTTGTGGATGGAAGAATAATTTCTGGTGAATTCAAAAAGGACAAACACTGGAACATTACTAAATACGATACCGAAGGGAAAATAGTAGGTTCGTTGATGAAAGGTGAAGAGGTTGTTGGAAAGAAAGATAAGGGAAGTTTGATTTTCCGTTTATGGAGTGGAGGAATGGGCTGGTTGAAAGAAGATTAGGCAGCTGCCTGTAAACTGCTTTCAGATCTTGTGCCCCTTTCTTTGCAAGTCGTAATAGTTTAAAACTATTTTTTTCATACAGATTCTGTGAGTAAACTTCCTTCTTTTTCATGATTGATAATGCAGTAATACCAAAATAGAGCAATCAGGACAATTACCAGTAATGGAACTGAGCTTAAATTAACTGTCTCCCAGCCAAATGAAGTTTGCAGCATTCCGGAAAGTAATGAGCTGGCTGCGGCGGTGCCAAAAACCAGGAAATCGTTTACTCCCTGTACAATGGCTTTTTCCGCGGGTTGATAGGTCTCAGTGACCATTGTTGTTCCGGCTACAAACATGAAATTCCAGCCCACACCCAACAGCATCAAAGCCAGCCAGTAATTTATTTTTTCTGTCCCGGCAACATTAATTACAATACACAAAAACATCAGCAATATCCCTGAAAATATAATTGGTATTGAGCCAAATCTTTTGATGAGGGTGCCTGTGATAAATGACGGTGCAAACATCCCAAAAGCATGCCACTGGATAACAAAGGCCGCGTCACTGAAAGGATAGCCGCTTCCATTTGTCATGGCAAGTGGAGTTGCGGTCATTATCATGGCCATTACAGCATAACCAACCATTGCGGAAAGAACAGCAATAATCAGTTTCGGCTGCCTGAAAATTACTTTCAATGGACGTGCCTCACCGGTTTGTTCAGCAACACTTGGTTGAGGGAGCCTTATCCACAATAAAATCATAAAAATCAAAAGATATAACAAAATTATAAACAGGTATCCTCCCGCAAACTGCGCATTGTCAACAAGATCTTTTCCCTCTGAGGCAATTGCCGGACCGATAAATCCGGCGGCAATTCCACCAAGCATGACAAAAGAAACTGCTTTTGTTTTAAACTCATTGCTGGAAACATCCACCGCAGCAAATCGATACAGATGAGAAAACCCATTTAGAACTCCAAGGCAAAATATGCTGACGCAGAATAAAGGAAAGTTTGAATAGATAACTGACAAGGCGGCAGATGTCGCCCCGGCAGTACCGATTACGGTGCCAATCATAAAACCGTAGCGCCTCCCTATGCGTTTCATCAGCAGAGATGCCGGAATTCCTGCCAGCATTGTTCCAATCAGATGCAAAGAAAGAGGCAATGTTGCTAGTGCTTTATTGTCGGAAATCTGGAAACCAACCAATGAGGATGCTGAAACGCTAAGACTGCTGGTGGATGCGGAAAGAGCGAAACAAATGCTCAGCAGCATAATTGTACTGTATATCTTTGAGTCAGTAACTGACATGCAGATTATTTAATAAATATGTTTTAATTAAAAAGCACATATTCTAACATAACACTATCATTACTCCAAACTAAGGATGACTGTCATATAAAATAAGTAATCAACATGAATGAATTTATTGAACAATACTGGTCATTTTACAATGCCGGCGTGACTATCTTTCTCTTTGCCGGATTGGCACTGGTGATCAGACTGATATTTTTCAGACGAAAGCGCCATAAAAAGGAACCACACCTCTCTTTTCGACATTGGAACCATCGCTTTGAAAATGATTTCAGACGCCTTGAAAAAGAACTTCATGTTGTGCAGTTCTTACCTAAAGAAGCTGCAAAGTTATTAAAAAAAGCAAGAAAAAAGGAAGACAAGGAGGAAAAACAAAAAGATAAGGAAAAGAGCGCGAAAACTGTGACAACAATCCGCAAAAAATTGCAGCGTGGATTGAAAACCAAGGAAGTTCTCAAACAGCATTCAAACTGTGTTTATGTGCTCACTTTTATCGGAAACATTATGGCCGCGGAAGTGGAACATCTGCGAGATCAGATTTCATTTCTTTTGGAAATTGCTCAGCCTGCGGATGAAATAGTAATTCGCCTTACAAGTCCCGGAGGTGCAGTGCCTCAATACGGATTAGCCAGTTCCCAGATAGAAAGACTGAAGCAGGCTGGATTGCGCTGTATTGTCTGTGTGGATACAGTCGCGGCCAGTGGTGGATACATGATGGCTGCTGTTGCCGATAAAATTATTGCTGCTCCATTTGCTATCATCGGATCAATAGGTGTTGTTGCAGGAATTCCAAATTTCCACCGTGTTCTGCAAAAGAATGAAGTGGACTACCACCTGTTTACCGCAGGAAAATACAAACGTACAGTTACACCTTTTTCAAAAGTTACAAAAGAAGGTAAACAAAAAATGCAGGATGACATCGCGGCTATTCATGAGGCATTTAAGAAATTGATTAAAGAAGGACGCCCCGATGTTGATATTGAGGAAATCGCAACCGGTGAATACTGGCTGGCCGCGCAGGCAAAAGAGAAAGGATTGGTTGACGAAATCATGACAAGCGATGACTATTTGTGCGGTAAACTTGACGAACGGGAAGTAATAGAAATAAAGACAGAAGTCGAACAGAACCGCCTGGAAAGACTTATTGAAGGAGGAGCATCGCTTTTCAGGCAATGGATGAATTCCAGGATACCGGGCACTGGTGAAGAACAGGATGATCTTTCTCAACGCTTCCGGTGAATAATGTTATTTTATTTTTTTCCCGAGTAAATACCTTTAAGTCCAAAACAAACGTTTCAGAACTCAGAAATTAGATTCTTAAGGGCTAGTACATACAGCAGAGATGATGGGAAAATATGATGGAGATAAACCATTATATTCTCCTGCTGGTCTTTACTTATCCTAAATCATATTAGTCAACATCAGAGCTAATTTCCATTTCAACATCATTCGTGATACATGTAAGTAACAAAGCAAATTCAAAAATTAACGTTTTATTTGTTCAGAGTTAAAAACTATTGTGTCCTCAATCTTCTTAGGAAACACAATATTTTTTATATAATCTTCCATTAATGGTATAGCAACATAATGAGCTTCACAAAATACGAAGTGGAAAGACTGCGTCTTCAACGCAGTGAATTGGCTGTCCCCGGCTCGAATCCAGGCATGTTCGAAAAAGCTCTTAAAAGTGATGCAGATTATGTTTTTCTTGACCTTGAAGATGCTGTTGCATATTCAGACAAGCTTCAGGCAAGAAAAAATATCATTGAAGCACTCAATGACATAGACTGGCGTGGAAGGGGGAAAACCATCTCTTTCCGGATCAATGGTATTGACACTCATTATATGTACCGGGATATAGTAGAAGTTGTTGAGCAGGCAGGAAAACATTTAGACACTATTCTAGTCCCGAAAGTCGGTGTTCCGGCTGATATTTACATGGTGGACGCAATGCTAACTCAAATTGAAGAAGCAGTCGGTATTACTGAACCATTAGGTATTGAAGCTCTTATTGAAACAACACTTGGTATGTCAAATGTTGAAGCAATCGCTGCATCAAGCAGGCGTTTGGAAGCAATGCATTTTGGATCAGGAGATTATGCCGCAAGCTGTCAGGCTCGCACTGTAGATATTGGTGGTTTGAATCCGGATTACCCGGGAGATCAATGGCACTATGCCATGTCCCGCATGGTGGTAGCCTGCCGAGCTTACGGTCTGCGCCCAATTGACGGGCCTTATGGTGATTTCAAAGATCTGGAAGGTCTTGAAACAGCAGCTAAAAGAGCCTCTGCTTTAGGTTACGAAGGTAAATGGGCTATTCACCCATCACAAATTGACTTGGCAAACTCTGTCTTTTCACCTACTGCTGTTGAAGTTGATCATGCCAAAAGAATTCTTGCTAAACTAGAGGAAGCTGCTGCATCTGGAAAAGGAGCTGCTTCCCTTGACGGCCGCATGATTGATGCAGTCTCCGCTCGTATGGCTGAAAATTTTGTTAAAAAAGATGAAGCAATTCATTCAAAATACCCCTCGTCCTAATCAGTCGGTTTAAAGTCACACCCTGATTCTAAAGATTTGAAATTAAATTTGAAGGCTGTTTTTGAATCAATTGCATTTAGTGCTTGCAGCAGGTGTTTATTGTTTATTATATAATTCTTATAGAGATCCTGGTGTTTCGCCTAAAAAAAAACCGCATGCGGGTAATGAAAGTTGATTATTATTTAAGCTGCAAGATCGTTTCAAAGCTTTAGGAGTAAGGTCTGTTTTTACTGCTGAATGTAATTTAATAATCTGTTTTTCTGTTGAAAAATTAGCTGCAATCATCATGGTTTGATCTTTTGTTTTTCTTTCAAAAACATAGCATTCTATATCAATCAATATCCTTCGGAAATCTCCTCTTTGAAGAGCAGAATTATCTTTGCGAATTTTCAGCATTTCCTTTAACACATGAAAAGTGCTGCCTTTGTCAGCTATGGCCTGATCAAGAGATAAATTGTTTTTTGCCGGAAGCCATGGTTCAGCTCCGGAATTGAAACCTTGGTTTGGTGCTGTGGAATCCCACGGAAAAGGGAGCCGACAACCGTCACGACCCCTTATCTCAGGCCAGAAACGGATGCCCTGAGGATCCTTCAATTCACTTTTTGAAATCTGGTACTGCTCCATATCAACTTCTTCTCCATAATAAATAATTGGTGTTCCTCTTAAAGAAAGCAGCAACAATAACATCATCTGCTGAAACCCTTCCCGTTCTTCAGAACAATTGAAGCGGGTCATCATTCTGGTACAATCATGATTACTAAGTGACCAGCATGGCCAACCGTCCTCGATTGCTTCTTCAGTTACACATATCACATGATCAAAGTACTCAGCATTCATCTCTTTGCTCAGCATGGAAAATGTGTAGGCCATGTGCAGTCCATCACTATGCTTAACATAATCTGCGCCCAACTTAATAGTTGAATCCAGATCTGAACCGCTGCCGATTTCAGCAATTGATGTAATTACTTCCTTCTCATCAAAAATACTTCTAAGAAACTTTATAAACTCCAAATTCTCCGGACGATCCTTTGAATATTTGGTAATGTAAGCGCTTAGAGGATTTGCCGCTTGTTCTTCCTCAAGAGGATAAGAACCTACCTGACGTTTCGGATTATCACGTAACTGACGATCAAAGGCATAATAGTTTGCTGTATCCAAACGAAACCCATCTGTACCGCGATTCATCCAGAATCGAACTACATCAGCCAGAGCATCACGTACCTCCGGATTGTACCAATTCAAATCAGGCTGCTCCGGTAAAAAATTGTGCAAATAATACTGTTCCCGTTGTGGTTCAAAAGTCCAGGCCGGTCCTCCAAAAACAGCCAGCCAGTTGTTAGGAGGTTTCCCGTCCGGTGCTGGATCATAC
>LULF01000493.1_pt1 | contig 10402 bp, 8 predicted proteins | sample 728221 | NCBI WGS metagenome assembly LULF01 (sample SAMN03860296, study PRJNA289734) | marine metagenome | biome: seawater column; feature: ocean; material: water; isolation source: Red Sea water column Station 169 - depth 500m | place: Saudi Arabia: Red Sea | collected 2011-10-15 | depth 500 m | reverse complement strand
ACGCTCAGCGCCGGGCTCCACCTGCGCGGCGCGGTCGAGGGGCGCGGCTTCGAGGACGTGATGCTGATGACGGGCGACGAGGTCTACGTCCCCTCCCGGCAATGCTTCCAGGACGAGCTGATGAAACCCGGCCCGCTCAGCCCTCCGGGGATCTCGCTCTACCTCTCGAACCTGACGCAACCCGCCAGCAGCAACGCCACCTCCGCCATCGGACAGGTGGTGCGCGAGGTGCCCTCGGCCGAGGCGATGCGCGATCTGTCGAGCGGTGCGCGGTCGCGCATCCTCCATGCCGCTGCCGCCGCTCTCGAGGCGGAAGCCGAAAGCTTCGCCGCCGCGATCACGGCGGAAACGGGCAAGCCGATCCGCGCCGCCCGGCGCGAAGTGGCGCGCGCGGTCAACACGCTGCGACTGTCGGGCGAAGAGGCGGTGCGCCTTGCGGGCGAGACGCTTGCCTTTGACAGCTTTCCCGGCGGCGAAGCGCGGTCGGGCCATTATGTCCTGGAACCGGTCGGGGTGATCGCGGCGATCACGCCGTTCAACGATCCGCTCAATCTTGTCTGTCACAAGCTCGGTCCCGCCTTCGCCGCGGGCAACGCGGTTGTGCTCAAGCCCGCGGAGCAGGCGCCACTCGTCGCGATCCGGCTCGCGCGCCTGCTGCTCGCCGCTGGCCTGCCCGGCGAAGCGCTCAACCTGCTCACCGGGCGCGGCGGCGATTTTGGCGACGCGCTGACCGGCCATCCTCACGTCGCGATGGTCAGCTTTACCGGCGGGGCAAAGGTGGCGCAGGCGATCTGCCGCGCGGCCGGGATCAAGCGGCTGGCGATGGAACTTGGCGGCAACGGTCCGGTGATCGTGATGGACGATGCCGATGTCGGGAAGGCCGCGGCTGCCTGCGCGGCGGGCGCTTTTGGCGCGGCGGGGCAGAATTGCGTCGGGGTGCAGCGAATCTATGTCCATGATGCGATCCATGACGTCTTTCAGGCCGCGCTCGTCGCCGCGACCGAAGCATTGCGCGTCGGCGATCCGCTGGACCCGGCAACAGACGTCGGGCCGATGATCGGCGGTGACGAGGCGGCGCGCGTCATCGCCTGGGTAGACGATGCGGTCGCGCGCGGCGCGACCCTGCTTACGGGCGGTGAGCGGGCCGGGGCGCTGGTGCGGCCGACGCTGCTTGCCGATGTTCCGGGCGACGCGCCGGTGGCCTGTCATGAAGCCTTCGGTCCCATCGCGAGCCTGTTTCGCTTCGCCGATCTGGACGAAGCCATCGACGCCGCGAACGGCGCCGACTACGCGATCCACGCGGCGATCTTCACCGAATCGCACCGCACCGCCCGCCAAGCGGCGCGGTGGCTGCGTGCGGCGGGGGTGATGATCAACGATTCGACCGACTACCGCCTCGATGCCATGCCGTTCGGCGGTGCCGGACGCGGGAATATGGGGCGCGAGGGAGTGCGCTTTGCGGCGCGCGAAATGTCGCAGACGAAGGTGATTTGCTACCATGACGCTTGATAGTCTCGATCGCGCCGCCTGTGCGGCCATGGATGCCGCCGATCCGCTCGCCCCCTTGCGCGATCGCTTCGATATTCCGGCGGGAATGATCTATCTCGACGGCAATTCGCTCGGCGCGATGCCGAAGGGTGCGGCGGCGCGCGCGCACGACGTGGTGACCCGCGAATGGGGTACCGACCTTATCAAGAGCTGGAACAGCGCGGGCTGGTTCGACCTGCCGATGCACCTCGGCGACAAGCTTGCGCCGCTGATCGGTGCGGAGGAAGGCGAGGTCATCGTCTGCGATTCGACGAGCCAGAATCTGTTCAAGGTTCTGTCGGCGGCGGTCGCGCTGCGCCCCGATCGCCGCGTCCTGATCCTCGAGGGCAGCAACTTCCCCACCAACAATTATATCGCGCAGGGCGTTGCCGCCGCGACCGGCGGGCGCGTGGAGGTGCGGCTCTGCGAAAAGGACGAGATCGCGGATGCGATCGACGAAGACACGATCGCGGTCGCGATCACCCACGTCCATTACAAGACCGGGCATATCCACGACATGGCCGCGATCACCGCGCGCGCGCAGGCGGCGGGGGCGCTCGCGATCTGGGATTTGTGCCACAGCGCGGGCGCGATGCCGGTCGACCTCGGTGGCGCGGGCGTCGATTTCGCGGTCGGCTGCACCTATAAATATCTGAACGGCGGTCCGGGCTCACCCGCCTTCCTGTTCGCGGCAAAGCGGCACCAGGGTCAGGCGCTGCAGCCCGTGACCGGCTGGTGGGGTCATGCCGCGCCCTTCGCTTTCGAGCCCGGCTATCGGCCGCAGCGCGACATTCGCCAGTTCCTGATCGGCACGCAGCCGATCCTGTCGATGGCGCTGGTCGAGGTCGGTCTGGACATCCATCGCGCCGCCGACATGGGCGCGATCCGCGCCAAATCGATGGCGCTGACCGACCTGTTCATCCGGCTCGTCGAGGAGCGTTGCGCCGGCCATGGCTTCACCCTCGCGTCCCCGCGCGAGGCGGCGGCGCGCGGCAGTCAGGTGTCTTTTGCCCACCCCGACGGCTATCCGATCATGCGCGCGCTGATCGCAGCGGGGGTGATCGGCGATTTCCGTGCGCCCGATACGGTGCGTTTCGGCTTCACGCCTCTCTATGTCGGCTATGCCGATGTCTGGGATGCGGTCGATCGGCTGGTGACGATCATGGATGACGGGATATGGAAACGACCCGAACATCAAATCCGCGACGCGGTGACCTGAATGCGGGGGCAGGGGGAATGACGATGGACGAACAGGCCTATCTCGACCGCGAGGCGGGGCTCGAGCGCGGACTCAGCAAAGCGCAGATCATCATGATCGGCCTTGGCGGGGCGATCGGTACCGGCCTGTTCATGGGATCGGGCATCGCGATCGGCTACGCCGGGCCGGGCGTCCTGATCAGCTATCTGATCGCGGCACTGGTCGCGGTCATCATGGTGTTCAGCCTGTCGGAGATGGCGGTCGTCCATCCTACGGCGGGTTCGTTCGGCACCTATGCCGAAATCTACCTTGGCCCGATGATGGGATTCATCGTGCGCTATACCTACTGGATCCAGCAGGTGCTGCTGATCGGCAGCGAGGCAGTTGCGGTCGGCATCTATATGGGATGGTGGTTGCCCGACACGCCGGTGTGGATGTGGGCGCTGGGCAGCGCGGCCACGGTCGTCTGGGTCAATACGCGCGCGGTGCATAATTTCGGGTCGGTCGAATATTGGCTGACCGTCATCAAGGTGTCGGCGATCGTCGGCTTCATCATCGTGGGCCTCAGCCGCATCTTCGGTATCGTCGGCGATCCGGTCGGGCTGCACAATGTCACGGGGCTCGCTGGCGGTTTCCTGCCCAACGGCTTTTCGGGCGTCTGGATGGCCGTGCTGATGGCGCTGTTTTCGTTCATGGGGCTGGAGTTCGTCGTCGGCACCGCGAGCGAGGCGAAAGACCCGAAAGAGGCGATACCGGCGGCGCTGCGCACGATGGCGGCGCGGCTGTTCCTCTTCTACATCCTCGCGCTGTTCATCATCGTCGCCTTTATGCCGTGGACCGAATCGGGCGCGAAGGTCGTGACCGAAAGCCCGTTCGTGAAGATGTTCGCCAGCGCAGGGATTCCCTATGCCGCCGGCATCATGAACTTCGTTGTCGCGACCGCCGCGCTGTCGGCGATGAACACCAGCATCTACCTGGGATCGCGCATGCTCTTTTCGCTCGCGCGCGGCGGCTATGCGCCGCGAAAGCTGGGGGAACTCAACGCGCAACATGTGCCGATGCGCGCAACGATGGTCACCGGCGTCGGCATCCTCGCCGCCGCGTCGCTGTCGATCCTTACCCCGCTCGCCTATAATTATCTTTTCGGGATCGTGCTGTTCGGCGGTCTGCTGGTCTGGGGTGCGATCCTCGTCAGTCACCTGCGCTTTCGGCGGCGCCATCGCGGCGCCGATCTGCCGGTGCAGATGCCCTTCTTCCCTTATGCCCAGCTTCTGGGGCTGGCACTGCTGGGGGCGATCGGTGTGACGATGGCGGTCGATGCCGACTGGCAGGTCGCCGTCTTTGCGGGTGGCCCGTGGCTAGTGCTGATCGCTGCTGCCTATTTCGTCTGGCGGCGCGTGTCGCCCTCGGCGGAAGCCGGCTGATCCTGTCCCAGTTCGCTGCGGATCTCCGCGGCGACCTCGTGGACGACGTCCATGAAATAGGCGGCCGCCGCCGACAGTTCGACATTGGCATGCGTCGTGGCGCCGATCCGCGAACTGGCGCCTTCGAGTGTCACGGGCAGCGCGACGAGACCCGCCTGACCGATGCCCACCTGATGCGGCATCGCCGCCACCATGTCGGTGCTCATCAGCAGGGCGTGATTGGTCAGGATCGACACCGATTCGATCACGTCGAGCGGCGGTTCCAGATCCTCGTGGCGAAAGGCCTGGTCGATCTGGCGGCGCAGTGATGTCTGCGTCGGCGGCATCACCCACGCCTGATCGACCAGGTCGGCGAGCGTCAGCGCGTCACGCTGCGTCAGCGGATGGCCCGCGCGCACCATGATCGATACGGTGTCGAGGTACAGCACATCCTGCTTCAACCCCTCGCGCTCGCGATATTCGGGCAGGCGGCCGAGCACGACGTCGATGTCACCGGTGCGAAGGCCGGGCATCAAGCGGTCGATCGTGCCTTCGGCGACCGTCACCGCGATCCCGGGACGCCGCTCGCGCAGCCGCGCCAGCGCGCGCGGCAGCAGCGAGGTCGATGCCGCGAGCAAAGTGCCGACATGGACCCGCCCCGACAGACCTTCTTCCAGCGATTGCAATTCCTCGCCGGCATGGCGAAGCTGCGCAAGGATCAGCTTCCCATGCTTGATCATGACCGCACCGAAATCGGTCGGGGTGACGCCGCGCGACGAGCGCTCGAAGAGCTGGACGCCCAAGGCGTCCTCCAACTCCTTGATGCTCTTCGTGGCCGCGGGCTGGGCGATGTTGAGCGCCTGCGAACCCTTCAGCACCGTGCCTTCGTCGGCGATGGCGGTCAGCAGCCGCAACTGACGCAGCTTCAGGCGTCCGAGCAGGAAATTCTCGTGAAATTTTGGCATGATGTATCTCCCACCCGGTTCGGACAGGATATAGCCATTTTGTAATAGCGAGGGCAAGTCTGGGGATTATTGTTGATAGCTACCCGTCGTTACTCAACCGCATGGCCCGCGCGCTTCGGCGACCCGCGGGGTGTTTGAAGGACAAGGGTGCGGCGACAATTATGATGGACAATCCAGCGCAACGGGCGGCCGTGATCGACATGCACAGCCACTTCTTTCCGGCGATGGATGCCGCCTATCGCGCCCGCGCCGAAGCCGACGGTCTGCCGTGGCTGCGCGATGACGGCGACGGCAGCGGCTTCATCATGTCGGGCGCCAAGATGTTCCGCCCCGTCGACGATATATTGTGGAATCCCGCGCGCCGCGTCGAAGCGCTCGACCAGCAGGGGATCGACCTGCAAATCATCTGCGCGACGCCGATCATGTTCGGCTATAGTCGCCCTGCCGGGCAGGCGCTCGAATGTGCGCAGCGCTTCAATGACGCGGCGCTCGAATTTTGCGGCCACGCGCCGCATCGGATGAAGGCTCTGGCGCAGGTGCCGTTGCAGGATATCGACCGCTCGTGCGCCGAGGTCAGCCGCGCGATGGAATGCGGCCACCTCGGCGTCCAGATCGGCAATCACATGGGGCTGCGCAACCTCGACGATGAAGGCATCCTGACCTTTCTCACCCACTGCGCCGAAGTGGGTGCGGCGGTGCTCGTCCACCCGTGGGACATGATGGCACGCGAACGCATGCCCAAATATATGCTGCCCTGGCTCGTCGCGATGCCCGCCGAGACGCAGCTTTCGATCCTGTCGCTGATCCTGTCGGGCGCCTTCGAACGCCTGCCGAAAAGCCTGCGCATCTGTTTCGGTCACGGCGGCGGCAGCTTCGCCTTTCTGCTCGGCCGCGTCGAAAATGCCTGGAAATATCGGGACATCGTCCGTGTCGATTGCCCGAACCCGCCCTCGACCTATGTCGATCGCTTTTTCGTCGATTCAGCGGTGTTCGATCCGCACGCGCTGACCCTGCTCGTTGAAGTGATGGGCGAAGACCGTATCCTGCTCGGTTCGGACCATCCGTTTCCGCTCGGCGAGCAGGACATCGGCCAGCTCGTTCGCGATCACAGCGGCCTGTCGGGCGTGCAGAAGGCCAAGATATTCAGCGGCAATTCGCGCAGATACCTGAATTTGTAGCGCGTATCGTCTGTCGCGCCCGACCGGCGCGTCAGTGCGCCGCGGCGCCGCCGAGGCCGTCGATCTTTTTCGATTGCTTGGCGATCAGGCCGGGGAAGAAGCGCGCGAGGCGACCGAGGCGGCGCGCCATCTTGCCGACGGGGACATGCACGCGGTCGCCGTGAACGGCATCCCACGCTGCCTTTGCGACATCTTGCACCGGCGAGATTTCGAAACCGCTCGCCGACAGGCGGTCGCGGGCGGGCTCGTTGCTGTCGGCGCTGACCTGATCGAGCAAAGGCGTATCGATGAAGCCGGGCATCAGCGAGCGAACCTTGATGCCATATTTGGCGAACTCGATCTCCAGCCCCTCGGTCAGCCCGCGCACCGCGAACTTCGTCGCCGAATAGACGGCAAGCCCGGCGACGCCATAGAAGCCCGACGCCGATCCGGTGTTGAGGATCGCCGATCCGGGGGTCGCGCGCAGCAACGGCATCGCCATGTAGATGCCGTTGACGACGCCGCCGAAATTGATCGCAATCAGCCGGTCCGCCTCTTCGGGCGGCATGTCGAGGAACTGGCCGCCAGACCCGATGCCGGCGTTGTTGAACAGGACGTCGAGGCGGCCGCCGCTGGCGGCTGCGAATTCGGCAAGCGCAGCTTTCCACTGGTCGCGGTCGCGCACATCCATGACGTGGCGTGAGGATGCGCCTTCGGGAAGCAGCGCGGCGGTTTCGTCGATGCCCTGCTTGTTGACGTCGGCGATCCCGACGAACCAGCCCTGTGCTGCGAAATATTGCGCGGTGGCGCGGCCGATGCCCGATCCGCCGCCGGTGATGAATATCGCCTTCCGTGCCATCCCGTCCTCCCTGACATGTTTGTCAGTAGAGAACAGGCGAAGTTGACGCGCCCGTCAAGCGCAATCGCGGGCGCGCGAAGCAAACGGGCTTTGACAGCGATGCGCGCGGCGATATGGAGCAAGGCGGGTCGCAGGGGAGTATCAGACGATGAACAAGCTGTTTTTGGCCGCCGCGCTGGCGGTTGTATCGATCCCGGCGGCTGCAACCGCGCAGGCCCCGAAAGCCGCGCCGACGATCGGCGACTATGTCGAAGCCATGCGCTCGACCGTCGGGATGGTGTTCGAGGGCGGTATCCAGATCCTGGCAGTGGACGCAGAGGACAATACGCTGGTGATTACTGTGACCGGACCCGACGGATGGCGGGCCGACGCAACGCCGCAGCAGGTTTCCGACGCCCTCGTCACGGGCTTCTGTGAAACCTCACCCGAATTCTTTCGGTCCAGCCACATCACGATGCGCGTCGATTCGATCGATATGAAGGCCAAGACGAAGGGGCCGGTGGTCACGGATTGCCCATCGGGCGGCGCGTGAGGGCGTCGCACGTCGTTCCGCCGCCTCTGGACGTCCGCCTCCTTTCACCCTATGTTCATGCAGCAGCGCGTTATATGCAGCGCGTTGAATTGGAATAGGGGCGATTCTTGCGGTTATTGCTGACCCTTTTGGCGCTGCTCACCGGCTTCGCGACCGCGGACCGGGCGATGGCGGCGCCTGCCACGCCCGTGGCAATGGGGTCGCTGGTCTTGCTCGCCGAAAGCGCGAACAAGGCCGAGGCGAGCGATAGCGAACGCCGACCAACCACCGCTACCCCGACTCGCCGCACGACGAGCGGCGGCAGCGGCAAGCCGCGCAAGGCGGCCCCGCCGCATCTTCCCGGCCTCCTCACCGGCAGCGACCGCGCGCTCGAATAGCCTTTCGGCATTGCCCTGACGGGCCAGGCTCCGAATGATCGGGGTCTTTTTCTGCATATTCGTGCGGCGCGTCCGCCACCCTTTTTGATAATCCAAGGAAATCCGCCATGTTCGGCAGCATTGCCAAGAGCCTGTTCGGCTCGTCCAACGACCGCTACGTCAATTCGATCCGCAAGACCGTCGCCAAGATCAACGCCTTCGAGCCCGAAATGGAAGCGAAGAGCGACGAGGAATTGAAGGCGCAGACCCCGAAGTTCCGCGCCCGGCTCGATGCCGGCGAAACGCTCGACGACATCCTGCCCGAAGCCTTTGCGACGGTTCGCGAAGCCGCAAAGCGCACGCTCGGCATGCGCCATTTCGACGTGCAGATGATCGGCGGCATCGTCCTGCACCGCGGCGAAATCGCCGAAATGGCAACGGGCGAAGGCAAGACGTTGATGGCGACGCTGCCCTGCTATCTGAACGCGCTTGAGAGCAAGGGCGTTCACGTCGTTACCGTGAACGACTATCTCGCCCGCCGCGACGCCGAATGGATGGGCACCGTTTATGGCTTTCTGGGGCTGACGACGGGGATCATCGTCCCCAACCTCAACGAAACCGAACGCCGCGCCGCCTATAACAGCGACATCACCTATGCGACGAACAACGAGCTGGGCTTCGATTATCTGCGCGACAATATGAAGTACGACCGCGCCCAGATGGTCCACCGGCCGTTCAATTTCGGCATCGTCGACGAAGTCGATTCGATCCTGATCGACGAAGCGCGTACGCCGCTGATCATCTCCGGCCCGACCGACGACAAATCTGAACTCTATATCCGCGTCAACGAAGTGGTCCTCCAGCTCGGCGAAGAGGATTATGAGAAGGACGAAAAGGCGAAGTCGATCAGCCTGACCGAAGAAGGCACCGAGCATGTCGAGCGATTGCTCGAAAACGCCGGGCTGCTCCAGGGCAGCAACCTCTACGACATCGAGAACACGCAGGTCGTCCATCACGTCAACCAGGCCCTGAAAGCCATCGTGATGTTCCGCCGCGACACCGACTATATCGTCAAGGACGGCAAGGTCGTCATCATCGACGAATTCACCGGCCGCATGATGGATGGCCGCCGCTGGTCCGACGGCCTGCACCAGGCGGTCGAGGCGAAAGAGGGCGTGAATATCGAGCCCGAAAACCAGACGCTCGCCTCGATCACCTTCCAGAATTATTTCCGCATGTATCCCAAGCTGTCCGGCATGACCGGCACCGCGGCGACCGAGGCGGCCGAATTCTTCGAAATCTACAAGATGAACGTCGTCACCATCCCGACGAACCGCCCGATCGCGCGTATCGATGAGGAAGATGAATTCTACAAGAATATCACCGACAAGTTCGGCGCGATCGCACGCACGATCCGCGATGCGAACGAGCGCGGCCAGCCGGTGCTGGTCGGCACGGCGGCGGCCGTGGGAGAGGGCGAGGGGATCACCTGGTGGCGGGCCGCGGCGGCGCTCGTGGTGGCGTTGGCCCTGCAGGTGGGCGTCAACTACGCCAACGACCTCTCGGACGGCCTCCGTGGCACCGACGGCGCGGCCCGGGTCGGGCCGCAGCGGCTGGTCGGCTCGGGGGCGGCTTCGCCGGCCGAGGTGCGGCGGGTGGCCGTGCTGTCCTTCGGCGTGGCGGCAGTGGTCGGCCTGGTGCTCTCACTCGCCGTTGCGCCCTGGCTGCTGCTGGTGGGGGCAGCGGCGATCGCCGCTGGTTGGCTCTACACCGGCGGCCCCAGGCCGTACGGCTACCTGGGCCTGGGCGAGGTCTTCGTGTTCACCTTCTTCGGCCTGGTGGCGACCGCCGGCAGCACCTACGTACAGGTCGAGCGGATCACCGGGGTGTCGCTGCTGGCCGGCTGTGCCGTGGGTTGCTTCGCGTGTGCGCTGCTTGCGGTCAACAACCTCCGGGACATCCCCGGCGACACGGCCGCCGGCAAGCGGACGCTCGCCGTACGCCTCGGCGACCGGGCCGCCCTCGTGAAAAATCTCCTCGACCACCAGAACCGTCTTGCGAATTTCAACCGCTGGCATCTTGCGTCAGAACCTCCCTTGTCGCTGCTGTCATCTGTCCGCCGATAACGACCTGTTCTCCCTGAAGGAAAAGGGCCGCACCGGCAATACGCCCCGCGGCCAGCCAGTCCTGCGCCCGGGCGGAACCCGCCTGCAACGCGATCCGCCGTTCCTCGGCCGAGAGGCGGGGAACGGCGGTGACCACGAGGCGCGGACCGAGGTCGCTGTCGGGGTGCAGTTGGTCAGCGGGGCGGCGTTCGATCCTTGGGTGCGCGGGCAGGTCGACGGCATTCGCGATCAGCGTGGCGGCCACGTCCGCCTCGGCAGCGGTGCGGGCGAGCACGGTCA
>LULF01000876.1_pt1 | contig 10539 bp, 7 predicted proteins | sample 728221 | NCBI WGS metagenome assembly LULF01 (sample SAMN03860296, study PRJNA289734) | marine metagenome | biome: seawater column; feature: ocean; material: water; isolation source: Red Sea water column Station 169 - depth 500m | place: Saudi Arabia: Red Sea | collected 2011-10-15 | depth 500 m | reverse complement strand
ACGCCCGGCCGCCGGCCGGCACGCCGGCCTCCGCGCCGACGATGTGGTGGAGGCCGCACTGCGCCTGGTCGACGAGGGCGGCCCCGAGGCGCTGACGATGCGGCGCCTGGCCGGAGCACTCGGCGTCGCCACCACCACGATCTACTGGCACGTCGGCAGCCGAGACGACGTGGTCGACGCAGTCATCCGGCGCCACGGCGAACGCCAGGCGGAGCAGGCCGTCCACGGCGACACCATCCGCGACCGCGTCGTGTCGATCGCCCGTCACCTGTTCGACGAGGCCCGCGCCCACCGCGGGATCACCCAACTGGCCGAGTTGCACGGCGAGACCTCGGTGCTCTACAAGCAGCTCGAGGTCGCCATGGCCCGCGAACTCACCGCCGCCGGGGTCGTCCCTCATCTGCGTCGGCGGCTTCCTCGTCGTGGCCCTGCGGGACGACCGGGCCGCCATCCCCCCGGACCGCCCGCGCACGGCTGTGTGGGCACAGGTCGAGGACCCCACCGTCGATCCGTCCACACGCGACGCCCTCACCACCCAGGTCGACCTGTCCGACCTCTTCGAACGCACCGTCCGCGCCGTCGTCGAGGAGTACATGCCGGAGGGCTGAGCGGAACCCCTACCCTCACCGCATGGCTGACCCCATCGCCCCCATCGACGTCGTCGGCACCGCCGACCCCGAGGCCAAGGCCGCCCTCCAGACGCACCGGCTCCGCGACCTCGTCGCCCGCCTGGCCGGCAGCGGCAACCCGTTTTGGACCGAAAAGCTGGCCGGCGTCGACCCCGGTGACGTCGACTCGCTCGACGCCCTGCCCAACCTGCCGTTCACCGTCAAGCAGGACCTGCGCGACACCTACCCAACCGGGATGCTGATCCAGCCGCTCGACGACACCATCCGGCTCCACGCCAGTTCCGGCACCAGCGGCAAGCCGACCATCGTGTGCTACTCCCGCGAGGACATCGCCATCTGGGCAGAGGTCAACGCCCGGGCCCTCGCCCTGGCCGGTGCCCGCCCCGACGACACCCTCCACAACGGCTACGGCTACGGCCTGTTCACCGGCGGCCTCGGCCTGCACTACGGCGGCGAACGGCTGGGCTGCACCGTCGTCCCCGTGTCCGGCGGCAACACCGCCCTCCAGCTCCAGCTGCTCGAGGACCTCGGCTCCCGGGTCATGTCCGCCACGCCGTCGTTCGCCCTCCTCATGGCCGAACGGGCCGCCGAGCTGGGCGTCCTCGACCGGATCCGGGCCGAGATCGGCATCCTCGGGGCGGAACCCTGGTCGGAGGGCATGCGACAACGCATCCAGGAGGCGTGGGGCGGCCGCCTCACCGCCCTCGACATCTACGGACTCTCAGAGATCATCGGCCCCGGCGTCGCCATGGAGGCTCCCGACGACCTGGGCGTCCTCAACGTGTTCGACGACCACTTCCTCCCCGAGATCGTCGACCCCGAGACCGGGGCGCTGCTGCCGGACGGCGAATGGGGCGAACTGGTCCTCACCACGCTCACCAAGACCGCCCAGCCGGTGCTGCGCTACCGCACCCGCGACATCACTCGCATCGTCCCCGACGGCGGCGCCGACGGCCGGCACTGGACGCGCATCGCCCGACTGAACGGCCGGGCCGACGACATGCTCATCATCCGGGGCGTCAACGTGTACCCGAAGGAGATCGAGTCGGTCCTCTTCGACGACCCCGACGTCGGCCGCAACTACGCCATCGTCGTCGACCGGCGGGGCTCGATGGCCGAACTGCGCGTCCGCGCCGAACTGGGTCCCGAGGCTGCCGATGCCGCCTCGGCGACCGAACGGGTGTCGCGTGCGATCGCCGACCGGATCCGCATCCGCGCCTCCGTCGAGCTGGTCGCCGCCGGCTCGATGCCCCGTACCGAGGCCGGCAAGGTCAAGCGGGTCTTCGAGCAGGTCGACGACACCGACCCGCTGGCCGGCTAGCCCGCGGCTGCCACCTCCGCCTCGATCGAGGCGCGGAGGGTGGCCACTTCGCCATCACGACGCTCGTCGGACCACCCCGCCTCGGCGGCCATGAGGTCGGCCACTGCTGGTGCGGCGGCCAGCGTCGCGGCCCGGTCCTCCAGGCGGGCACGGGTGCGGCGCGAGAGCACGTCGTCGAGCGTCGTCGCCATCTCGTGCCTGACGGCGTGGACCGCCTCGGCCCGGAGGTAGGCCAGTCCGGGAACGAGTGGCTCCCCGAGCGTGGAATCCTCCTCGACCAGTGCCCTGACCTGCGCCGCCTCGTCGCCGTAGCGGCCGTCGAGGTGCGGGTCGCCGGTCCCCCCACCGCCGGCACCTCGGAGCCGAAGTCGCCTGGTTCGGCACCGTCGGAACCGGCCGCGCAGCTTCAACACGGCGTCGACGGTGTCCTGGGCCATGCGCCGATAGGTGGTCAGCTTGCCGCCGGTCACCGTCACGACGCCCGACGGGTCCGAGAGGACCACGTGGTGACGTGAGAGGTCGGCGGTCCGGGCGGCGTCACCCGTGGCGACGAGGGGACGCAGCCCGGCCCAGGCGCCGGTGACGTCGCCGGCCGAGAGTTCGGCGTCCGTCAGCGCGTTCACCGCCCCCAGCAGGTAGGTGATGTCGTCGGCCGTGCAGGTGGGGTCGTCCAGCGGGCCGTCGAAGTCGGTATCGGTCGTGCCGATGTAGGTGTGCCCGTCCGGCCAGGGCAGGACGAAGATGCTGCGCCGGTCGCCGCGCACCGGAAGCACGAAGGCCGCCTCGACCGGCAGTCGCTCGAAGGGCACCGACAGGTGCACGCCCTTGGCGGGCCGGATGTCGAAGGCGTCGGCCACGCCGGTGATCCCCTGCACGCCCTCGGCCCACACGCCACAGGCGTTGACGACGGCGTCGCAGGCCACCTCGATGGTGCGGCCGTCGGCCTCGACGGTGGCCCCGACGACCCGGCCGTCGTGCCGTGCCACCCCCGTGATGGCGGTGTAGGTGGCGACTGCGGCGCCGTGGTCGATGGCGGCGGTGCGGGCCAGGGTCAGGGTCAGGCGGGCGTCGTCGGCCCAGGCGTCCCAGTAGCGATAGCCAGAGACGACCGCGCCGGACCGTAGGCCGGGGAACAGGCCGTGAACGGCGTCGGCGTCGAGGCGGCGGTGCCAGCCCAGGCGGGCCCCGCCGGTCAGGTCGTACTGCCAGAGGGCCAGGCCCAACGCCCTGGCGATGCGCCGGTCGACCAGGCCACCCTTCGTCAGGATGGGCAGGACGAACGGCAACCCGCTGACGAGGTGCGGGGCGTTTCTCAGCAGCCGCTGCCGCTCGAGCAGCGCCTGGTACACCAACCCGATCTCGCCCTGCTGGAGGTACCGCAGGCCGCCGTGCACGAGCTTGGACGACTTGGAGGAGGTCCCCGACGCCAGGTCGCCCTTGTCGACCAGCGCCACCGAGAGGCCGCGGCTGGCAGCATCGAGGGCCACGCCCGCACCGGTGATCCCGCCGCCGACGACCAGCAGGTCGAAATGGTCGTCGGCCAGGCGTACGAGGGAGCGGGCGCGGGAGAATGCGGTCCGGGACGGCTCAGACATGACCGTCCGAGGGTAGGTCGGCCCCGCGCGAAAGCATCCACCGATCCGTTTCCTGACACAGCGTCAGATTCTGACCGCGGGTAGGGTTGCTCGCCGTGGCTGACTCTCCGCGGGACGACCGCACGACCCCGACCGCCGACGCGTCCGGTGCCTCCACGCTCGCGGCCACCGTCCTCGAGGAAGAGGCACGCCGCGAGGCCCACCAGGCCGCCAGCGAGGTGATCTTCGCTGACGAACTGCTGCCCGGCGTCAAGTCCGAGGGCATCAGCATCCGCAAGGGCCTACAGATGGGCGGCGGCGCCACGACCTTCGTGATCCTGCTGCTCCTCGCCTCCCTCGACGAACTCCAGACGGCCGCCATCACCGTCCTGGCCCCTGACATGCGCGACACCTTCGGTGTCAGCGATGGTGCCATCACCTTCATCGCCGCCTCCTCCAGTGCCTTTGTCGTGTTCGGCGCCATCCCGATGGGCTGGGCGGCTGACCGCATGAGGCGGGTGCCGATCATCGGCTGGTCCAGCGTCTTCTTCACCGCCATGGTGTTCCTGTCCGGCCTGGCCACCAACGCCTTCGCCTTCTTCTGGGCCCGCTTCGGCGTCGGCATCGCCAAGGCCAACACCATCCCGGTCCACTCGTCGATCATGGCGGACTCGTACCCCATCGGCATCCGCGGCCGACTCGGGGCCATCATGAACGGCTCGGCCCGCCTGGTGGCAGTGCTCAGTCCCGTGATCGTCGGCGGCATCGCCGTTGCCGCCAACGGACCCGGCGAGGTCGACGGCTGGCGCTGGGCCTACTACATCCTGGGCATCCCCGTGGCGGTCATCGCCATCGCCGCCTTCTTCATGAAGGAACCGCCCCGCGGCCAGTGGGAGAAGGTCGACGTGCTCGGCGAGTCGTTCGTCGAGGAGGACCCGCTCCCGGTGTCGCTGGACGCCGCCTTCTCACGGCTCATGCAGATCCGCACCGTCAAGACCGTCGTCGTCGGCTTCAGCGCACTCGGATTCGGCCTCTTCACGGTCCCCGTCCTCGAGAGCCTCTATCTCGAGGAGCGCTGGAACCTGGATCCGCTTGACCGCGGCGTCACGGTCACCATCGGCGGCATCTTCGCCGTGTTCGGCCTCCTCTACGTGGGTCCCAAGTTCGACCGGCTCTGGCGGGAGGACCCCACACGCTCGCTCAAGATGGTCGGCATCTGCATCGGCCTCGGCACCCTCTTCAAGCCCATCCAGTACGCCGTGCCGAACGTCCCCCTGTTCATCGCCTTCGGCGTCCCCCAGACGGTGCTCTTCATCGCCGCCTTCGCCATGGTCGGCCCGCTGATGCAGTCCATCGTCCCCTACCGACTGCGTGGCAGCGGCACCGCCCTCATCACCCTCTACATCTTCTTCATCGGCGCCGCCGGCGGCGGACTCATCTCCCTGCTCTTCACCGACGCCTGGGGACCGCGGGTCACGGCCCTCGTGCTGTCTGTGCCCACGTCGATGCTGGGCGGCTGGATCCTGTACCGCGGTTCCCGCCTCGTGCGCCACGACCTGTCCCTCAACGTCCAGGAACTGCTCGACGAGCAGGACGAGCAGCGTCGTCTGAAGGAAACCGGCGAGGTTCCGGCCCTCCAGGTCAACAACCTCGACTTCCACTACGGCCCGGTGCAGGTCCTGTTCGACGTGGGCTTCGAGGTCAAGCAGGGCGAGACCCTCGCACTTCTCGGCACCAACGGCGCCGGCAAGTCGACATTGCTGCGCGTCGTCAGCGGCCTCGGCACGCCTCGCCGCGGCGTCATCCGACTGGGCGGTCGCACGATCACCTACACGTCGCCACAACTGCGGGCCGCCCTCGGTATCCACCAGCTCCCCGGCGGCAAGGGCGTGTTCCCCGACATGACCGTCCACCAGAACCTCACCATGGGCGCCTACGTGCACCGCCGCGACAAGGCCGATGTGGCCGCACGCATCGACCGGGTGCTCGACCTGTTCCCCGACCTGGCCGGCCGCCAGGGTCAGCGGGCCAGCTCCATGTCCGGCGGCCAGCAGCAGATGCTCGCCCTGGCCAGGGTCCTCCTCCACGACCCCGAGATCCTGCTCATCGACGAGCTGTCGCTGGGCCTCGCCCCCACCGTGGTCCAGGACCTGCTGGTCCTCATCGAGCGGCTCAAGGAGAAGGGCCAGACCATCCTCGTGGTCGAGCAGTCACTGAACGTGGCCCTCTCCATCGCCGACCGGGCCATCTTCCTCGAGAAGGGCCAGGTCCGGTTCGAGGGTCCCGCCCAGGAACTGCTCGAACGCGACGACCTCGCCCGCGCCGTCTTCCTCGGCAAGGAAGGCGGCTGAGGTGGGCGTCGTCGGGCAGCCGGCGGTCCTCGCCGTCTGGACGACCCGCCAGCTCTGGTTCGACGGCCTCGTCAACGGGATGGTGTTCGGGCTGGTCGCCCTCGGCATCGTCCTCGTCTACCGGTCCACCCGGGTCATCAACCTGGCCGTCGGCAACATGGGCCTGCCGGCCTCCGGCCTCCTGGCCCTGCTCGTCTTCAACTACGGCTGGCCCTTCTGGGTCAGCCTGTCCGTGGCCCTGCTGGTCGGAACGATCCTGGGTGCGATCATCGAACGGGCGGTCATCCGCCGGCTGTTCAACTCCCCCCGGGTCATCGTGCTGGTCGCCACGATCGGCGTCGCCCAGCTCATGCAGGCCGTCATGCTCGCCTACCCCGACCTCGACACCCAGCGGGGCGCCCGCTACCCGACTGCCATCTCCAGCATCTGGGAGGACGTCGCCGGCCTGCGCATCACCGGCGCCAAGCTCACGATCCTCATCGCCGTACCCCTCATCGCCTTCACCCTGGCCTGGTTCCTCAACCGGACCGTCTTCGGCCAGACCGTGCAGGCCTCGGCCGGCAACCCCGACCTGGCCCGCCTGTCCGGCATCGACCCGAAGATGGTGTCGCTGTTCGTGTGGACGGTGGCGGGCGCCCTGTCGAGCATCTCGCTGATCCTGCTCTCGGGCAACCGGGCCGGCATCACGGGCCTCGCCAACCTCGGCCCCAACACGATGGTCCGCGCCCTCGCTGCCGCGGTCATCGGCGGCATGGTCTCGTTCCCCCGTGCGCTCATCGCCGGCATCGCCATCGGCATCGTCCAGGCCCACGTCCAGTTCGTCTTCCTCGACCAGATGGGCCTCATCGACCTGCTGCTGTTCATCCTGGTCGTCGTGGCGGTGGCGTTCCAGAGTCGCTCGGGCAACGAGGAGGAGTCGTCCTTCTCGTTCGCTCCCCGACAGCGACCCGTCCCCGAGCGACTGCGCGAGATCTGGTGGGTGCGACACCTCTCGCACCTGGCGCTCGGCGCCCTCGGCCTCATCGCCCTGGCGCTGCCCTTCCTCGTCCCCCTCCCGTCCCGGCACCTCCTCTACTCCAGCATCCTGGCCTTCGCCGTCTGCGCCCTCTCGCTCACGATCGTCACCGGCTGGGCCGGCCAGCTCTCACTCAGCCAGATGGCCTTCGCCGGCATCGGCGCGCTCGCTGCGGCCGGCTTCAACAAGGGGCTGCAACTATAAGAGACAGTCATCGGACTGGGCGCACTACGCGTCAAGGGACTCTTGCTGGCCGTCTCCACGTTCGCCTTCGCCCTGGCCGCCCAGCAGTACGTCTACCGGCGCCCGGTTCTCAGCGACGGCAAGCGCAGCGTCCCGTACCGCCGAGGGAGCCTCGGCCCCATCGACCTGACGTCGCAGCGCTCCTACTACTTCTTCTGCCTGGCGATGCTCGCACTCGTGCTGTTCGTCGTCGCCCGCCTCCGCCGCAGCGGCATCGGACGGTCGATCATCGCCGTCCGCGAGAACGAGAACACCGCCGCCGCCTACACCGTGTCGCCGACACGGACCAAGCTCCTGGCGTTCTCGCTGGCCGGCGGCATCGCCGGTCTCGGCGGCGCCCTGCTGGGCGGCCTGGTGCAGACCATCAACTACGCCGACCGCTTCTTCCAGATCGGCGACTCGCTGCGCATGGTCTCGATCGTCGTCATCGGCGGCCTCGGCAGCGTGCTGGGCCCGGTCCTCGGGGCGCTTTGGGTGATCGGCCTCCCCGCCTTCTGGCCCGGGAACGACCTCGTGCCGCTGTTCACCTCCAGCATCGGCCTGCTGATCCTGCTCCTGTACTTCCCCGGCGGCCTCGTGCAGATCGCCTACTCGGTGCGCGACGCCCTGCTGGCCTGGGCGGAGGCCCGGCTACCCGAGGCCCCCTCGAAGACCCTCACCACCCCGCCCGCCGTGGCCGTCGGCGGCAGCCACCGCGACGAGGCCCCCGGCGAAGGGGCAGCCATCGCCGTGCGCGACGTCTCCGTCGCCTTCGGCGGCCTCCGGGCCGTCGACGGCGCCAACCTCGAGGTCGGCTACGGCGAGGTGGTCGGCCTCATCGGGACCAACGGCGCCGGCAAGTCGACGTTGATGAACGCGATCGGCGGCTTCGTGCCGTCGGAGGGAACCGTCGAGATCCTCGGCCGCGAGGTCAACGGCCTCACCGCCTCGCAACGGGCCCGCACCGGCCTCGGCCGCACCTTCCAGGCCGCCCGCCTGTTCCCCGAGTTGACCGTCCGCGAGACCGTCAAGGTCGCACTCGAGGCCCGGGGACGCACCGGCTTCCTGTCGACCGCGCTGGTCCTTCCGGCGTCGGGCCGCAACGAACGGGCCAAGCACGCCCAGGCCGGTGACCTCATCGACTTCCTCGGACTGGGCCGCTACGCCGACGTCTTCGTCGCCGAACTCTCGACCGGCACCAGGCGCATCGTCGAACTGGCGGGCCTCCTCGCCCTCGACGCCCGGATCCTCTGCCTCGACGAGCCCACCGCCGGCATCGCCCAGCGCGAGACCGAGGCCTTCGGCCCACTACTCAAGGCCATCCAGGGCGAACTCGGCGCCACCATGGTCGTGATCGAGCACGACATGCCGATGATCATGGCCCTGTCCGACCGGGTCTACTGCCTCGAGGCCGGCCAGGTCATCGCCGAGGGAACCCCCGACGTGGTCCGGCACGACCCCAAGGTCGTGGCCAGCTACCTCGGCACCGACGAGCGGGCCATCCAGCGCAGCGACAACTGATACGGCCGGTGGCCGGAGCAGCCGCCCGCCAGCCCCTCTATTCGTCGCCGTCGCCGCCCGAACGCCGTTCGAGCAGGTCGTCGCGGACCTCGGTGGCCCCTGCGTCGGCGGCATCGCGCTGGACCACGTTGTTGACCCACACCGTGCGCTGCGGGAACGGGATCTCGATGCCGTGTTCGTCGAAGGCCTTCTTGAGCCTGGCCCGGATGATCCGGCCCGTGGCCCACTGCTCGCCCGGCTCGGTCTTGACCGCCAGCCGGATGGAGATGGCGTCGGCGCCGAAGTTCTGGACGCCCCAGATCTCGGGCTCCTCGAGCACCGTCGCCGACTCGAGGCCCTCCTGCCAGATCTCATCGGCGACCTGCTTGATGACGCTGGCCGCCAGGTCGATGTCGGTGTCGTAGGCCACGTCCACGTCGAGCACCGAGCGCGCCCAGAGCTGCGACGAGTTGCCGACCCGACGGACGTCGCCGTTGGGAACCACCCAGACGGTGCCGTTGACGTCGCGCATCACCGTCGTCCGCAGCGTCACCCGCTCGACCGTGCCGGCGGCGCTGCCCACGTCGACGTAGTCGCCGACCCCGTACTGGTCCTCGATGATGATGAAGATGCCGGCGATGAAGTCGGCGACCAGCGACTGGGCGCCGAAGCCGATGGCCAGGCCCACGATGCCGGCGCCGGCGATGAACGGACCCAGGTCGAGCCCGAGCTCGCCCAGCATGGCCAGCATGGCCATGGCGTAGATGGCGAAGGTGGCGATGCTGCGCAGCACGGCCCCGAGGGTCACCGCCCGCTGCTTGGAGCGCTCGGCCTGTTCCTGGATTCGCTGCAGCTTGCTGCGGGCACGACGACCCATGCGGGCCATCAGGTCGTCGGACTCGGCCTCGGTGGTCTCCTGCGAGCGGGTCTCGACGATGCGGGTGACCAGCCGGTCGATGGCGCGGCCGACGAACCGGTTCAGCAGCCAGGCGCCGAACAGGATGACCACGACCTTGAGCGGTCGCTCGACCAGCCAGCCGACGATTTCGGCGGCGGCCTCGTTGTCGGTGGTGTCGTACACCCACTCGCAGATGAAGCCGGGCTCGAGGCCACAGGCCTCGGTCAGGGTTCGGGGCAGGCTTGTCATCATGTCGGTACCTCCGGCGCGGCACGGTAGCGGACCCGCGTCCGGTCCCGACCGTTCATGCGGAACCCCGGGCGGGACAAGGTCGCTGCGGCGTCAGCTGCCGGCCAGGGTCGCCAGCGCCCAGATCGCCACCATCAGGCCCAGCGCCGCGTACAACAGGCTGCGGACCAGGGGCGGGCGGGCGGCGTCCGGGCCGCCCGCCGGAGGGCGCACGAGCGCCAGCAGCAGCCAGCCCAGCAGGTCCTCGCCGAGGAACACCGACCCGTCGGCCTCAGGTGGCCGTCGCCCGGTGGAGCGGACGCTGCGTGTCGGGCCTGGTCATCAGTCGTCCGCCGCTCAGGCGACGCGGGCCATGTTGGCGAAGCGGGTGAGGTGTGGCAGGAACGCCAGTCGGGTGACGCCCGTGGGTCCGTTGCGGTGCTTGGCGATGATCACCTCGGCGGTGCCGATGTCGGGCGACTCCGGGTTGTAGACCTCGTCCCGGTAGATGAAGGCCACCACGTCGGCGTCCTGCTCGATCGAGCCCGACTCACGGAGGTCGGCCAGCATCGGCCGCTTGTCCTGGCGCACCTCGAGCGCCCGGGACAGCTGTGACAGGCCGATCACCGGCGTTTCCAGCTCGCGGGCGAGGATCTTGAGTCCACGGCTGATCTCCGAGACCTCCACCTGGCGACTCTCGGCGCTCAACCGGCCGGTCATGAGTTGGAGGTAGTCGACGATCACGACCCCCAACTGGCCGACACGGCTCTTGAGGCGACGGGCCTTGGCCCGGATCTCCAT
>LULF01001144.1_pt1 | contig 10558 bp, 12 predicted proteins | sample 728221 | NCBI WGS metagenome assembly LULF01 (sample SAMN03860296, study PRJNA289734) | marine metagenome | biome: seawater column; feature: ocean; material: water; isolation source: Red Sea water column Station 169 - depth 500m | place: Saudi Arabia: Red Sea | collected 2011-10-15 | depth 500 m | reverse complement strand
CCTTGTAGGCGGCAGTGAATTGCAGGTTTTCGAACTTCAGCCAGACATCCGCGCCGGTGATCTTGGACAGGGTCTGCGAATGCAGCATCGGGGTTTCGACGACCTGGCCGGCAATGCGGGCCGCGGCGGCGCGCACATGGTCGATGGTGAGAAGTGCGGTCGCCTTCTCGTCAGGGGCGGTGCTGTCATGCTGCTGGTTCATGGCGGGTGCCCCTACGGCGCGCGGGCGATCGGCGCAATCACGCAAAAAGCCGTAGCCGCATCGCGCTTTACCCTTCCGCAAAGCGCCCATCCCCGATAACCCCTGGCCCATGACAGCCTTGAAGACCGCCCGCCGCATCCTCCTCATAAGCACCTGCGCGCTCGCGAGCACCCTTGCCGCCACGCCCGCCCTTGCCGACCAGCTGATCGAGAATGTCGACGGCATCAGGATCGACGAGGCGGGCGAGATCGACCGCTTCACCGCGATCCTGATCGACGATGGCGGCAGGGTGAAGGCGGTCTACGATCGCAATGACAAGCGCCCGCGCGAGGTCGACGATCCCGGCCTTGTCGTAGACGGACAAGAGGGCGCGGGGACTCATTCGGGGGCTCCTTCGGGTGGCGGTGTGTCGAGCAGGCTGCGGATGGTGCCGACGTAGAGCCGCCGTTCGACCGCCTTGATCCGCTCGTGGAGGGAGGCCACGTCGTCGTCGGGCAGCACCGGCACGGTCTCCTGGGCGAGGATCGGGCCGGCGTCGACCTCCAGCTCGGCGAGGTGGACGGTGCAGCCCGTCACCGGCACCCCGTGGTCGAGCGCCTCCTCGACGGCGTGCCAGCCGGGGAACGCCGGCAGCATCGACGGGTGGGTGTTGAGGATCCGTCCGGCGTAACGGTCGTAGATGGGCTGCTCGAGGATCGTGCCGAAGCCGGCCATGGCGACCAGTTCGATCCCGGCAGCCTCGAGTTCGGCCGTGAGCCGCTCGGTGTAGGCCACCCTGTCGAAGCCGTCGCCGAAGGCGTCCCGCTCGACGACCGTGGCGGGGATGCCGTGCCCGGCGGCCAGCTCGACGGCCCGGCAGGGCCGGTCAGCGACCACCAGCGCGACCGGCAGGTCGGCGTCGACCATGGCGTCGAGGATCGTCCCCGTGCCGGAGACCAGGACCGCGAGCCTCATGCCGGCGACCCTACCCCTGCGGGTTGTCGGGTCGATCCGGTTTCCGGCGTCGGTTCGGCTAGAGCGAGGCGACGATCTCCGCCATCAGCTCGCCGGCCTCGGTCGGGTTCTGCCCGACCAGGGCACCTGCCTCGCGCAGCGCCGCCATCTTGGCGTCGGCCGTGCCCTTCCCACCCGAGACGATGGCGCCGGCGTGGCCCATCTTCTTGCCCGGGGGGGCGGTCACGCCGGCCACGTAGGCGGCAACCGGCTTGGTCATGTGGTCGCGGATGAAGGTGGCGGCCTCCTCCTCGGCCGAGCCCCCGATCTCGCCGATCATCATGACGGCCTTCGTCTCGGGGTCGGCTTCGAACGCCTCGAGGCAGTCGATGAAGCTGGTGCCGGGCACCGGGTCGCCGCCGATGCCGACGCAGGTCGTGCAGCCGATGCCCTTCTCCTTGAGCTCGTAGAGGGCCTGGTAGGTGAGGGTGCCGGAGCGGCTGACGATGCCGACCGGACCGCCGGGGAGGGCGATGTGGCCGGCAGTGATGCCGATGTTGCAGCGTCCCGGGGAGATGACCCCGGGGCAGTTGGGGCCGAGCAGCTGCACGTCGGGAAAGTCGCGGCACAGCCGGTTGTAGAGGCGGGCCTCGTCGTGGGCGGGCACGCCCTCGGTGATGGCGACCACGAACTCGACGCCGCCCTCGGCGGCCTCCAGCACGGCGTCGTGCACGCCGGGTGCCGGGATGAAGATGCACGAGGCGGTGGCGCCGGTGGCGTCGACCGCGTCAGCGACAGTGGCGAAGATCGGGACGCCGTCGACGTCGGTGCCGGCCTTCCTCGGGTTGGTGCCGGCCACGACCTGCGTGCCGTAGTCCCGGTTGAGCAGGCCGTAGTAGCGGCCCTGGCTGCCGGTCAGCCCCTGGTAGACGACCTTGGTGTTCTCGTCGACGAAGATGCTCATGCGCCCGCCTCCTCGGTGGCGCCGGCCAGTTCGACCGCTCGCCGTGCGGCCGAGAGCATGTCGGGCGCCATCTGGAGCGAGTCGGAGAGGTGCGGCTCGAGGATGGCCCGCCCCTCGTCGGCATTGGTGCCGTCGAGCCGGATGACGATGGGCGCCCCGATGTCGACCCGGTCGAGCGCCTCGACGATGCCGTTGGCGACCTCCTCGCCGCGGGTGATGCCGCCGAAGATGTTGATGAAGATGGAGCGGACGGCCGGGTCGTTGTTGATGACCTCGAGGGCGCCGGCCATGACGTCGGCGTTGGCGCCGCCCCCGATGTCGAGGAAGTTGGCGGGGCTGCCACCCACCTGGTTGACGACATCGACGGTGGACATGGCGAGGCCGGCGCCGTTGGCGATCACCCCGACCGAACCGTCCAGGCCGACGTACTGGAGTCCCTTCGCATGGGCGGCGGTCTCGCGCTCGTCGCGGGGCTGGGTCTCGTCGTAGGCGGCGTATGACTCGTGGCGGAAGGTCGAGTTGCCGTCGAGCGTGACCTTGGCGTCGAGGACGTGGACCCGGCCGTCGTCGGTGAGGATCAGGGGGTTGACCTCGACGAGGTCGGCGTCGCCCTCGACGTAGGCCCGGTAGAGCTGCTGGAGGATGACCACGGCGCCCTCGACGGCCGCGTCCGGCAGACCGGCGGCGGCGACCCACTGGCGGGCGGTGCCCTCGTCGAGCCCGTCGATGGGGTCGACCCAGATCTTGGCGATGGCGTCGGGGTTCTCCTCGGCCACGGCCTCGATCTCGACGCCGCCCTCGACGGACAGCATCCCGAGGTGCTTCTTGGCGGAGCGGTCGAGTGTGAAGGAGGCGTAGTACTCCTCGGCGATGTCGGAGGCCTTCTCGATCCAGACGCGGCCCACCACGTGGCCCGAGATGTCCAGCCCGAGGATGTTGCCGGCGTGCTCGCGGGCGTCGTCGACGGTGGCCGCGAACTTGACGCCGCCGGCCTTGCCCCGGCCACCGGTGTGGACCTGGGCCTTGACCATGACGGGCGTGCCGAGCCGTTCGGCGGCGGCCACGGCCTCGTCGACGGTGAAGGCAACCTCGCCCTCGGAAACGGGCATGCCGTAGCCGGCGAAGAACTGCTTGCCCTGGTATTCGAAGAGGTCCACGAGATGCTCCCGTTGGTCGCGGTGTGCGGTATCGGCCCGAGGTACGTCGAGTCCGGTCGCCCCGGCGATACTAGGCAGCGCCCGTGGGCGGCACCCCAGTGCGCCGACGGGCCATGCGTCACACCAGTCCACCCATCGAGTCGCCGAGTCGCAGGAGGGATCCCACGTGCCCGTCGCCCAGGGCGTCTCGTTCGACACCCGTCGCGCGGTACTCATCGGCCTGGCCGGCCTCGCCTCGGCCGTCGGCCTGCTGGTGCTGATGCTGTGGCTGGCCGGTAGCAAGCCGTCGCTGGAGGTTCGGCTCGGCGACAGCGACTTCCGGGGCATCGACGCCGCCGACCTGGCCGAGGAGATCGCCGACAACGGACCGGTGCCGTTCCCGGACCTGGTCGGCCGGGATCGTCCGATCTGGGTCACCCACGCCGGCGCCGACCCGGCGACCGGCTGGTTCGCCTTCTTCGCCCGGGTGCCGGGCGTCAGCGCCGACTGCCTCGTGCAGTGGGACGCCGACCAACACCTCTTCTTCGACTCTTGCGAACCGTCGGCCACGTTCCCGCCCGACGGTGCCGGACTGGAACAATTGGCCTGGCGGGTGGAGGGCGGCGAACTGCGCATAGCGATCAACGACCCGGACCGAGACTGAGGAGACCACACAGGTGACCGAGAAGCTGTACCTGCGCGACGCCGACCTGCGGTCGTTCGATGCGGCCGTCGTGGCGGTCGACGGCCAGCGCGTCGAGCTGGACCGCACCGCCTTCTACGCCACCAGCGGCGGCCAGCCCCACGACACCGGCCACCTCATCTGGACCACCGGCGCCGCCCAGGTGCTGGACGTGACCGCCGACGGGGACCGGGTCCTGCACGCGCTGGCCGGGCCGGTCCCGGAGGTGGGCACCACCGTGACCGGGGAGGTCGACGACGAGCGCCGACGCCACATGATGCGCACCCACACCGCCATGCACATCCTGTGCGGGGTGATCTGGCGGGACTGGCTGCGGGTCGTGACGGGCGGGAACATGGACGCCCTGTCGGGTCGCATGGACTTCGAGTTCGCCGAACTGCCGGTGGACTTCGCTGCCGACCTGGAAGAGCGGTGCAACGTCGAGATCGCCGCCGACCGGGAGGTCCGGGTCTCGTTCCTGGACCGTGGGGAGGCGGTGCTGGACCGCGACCTGATCCGGACCAAGGTCAACCTGATCCCCGACCATGTCACCGAGATCCGCCTGGTGGACATCGTGGGCCTGGACCGGCAGGCCGATGGTGGCACGCACGTCTCGTCCACCGGGCAGGTCGGTCGTCTGGAGGTCACCAAGACCGAGTCGAAGGGCAAAGGCTTCAAGCGCGTGCGCTTCGTGCTGCACGACGGATAGCAGCGGTTCCCGAGAGCCCTGTCGACGAGATGGAGGAAACTGCCACCATGGGGAGTCAGCGATGAACGCCACCGGGTTGGAGTCCGGTTCCGCGCCCTCGCGGCGCTGGCACGACCTCGACGCGCTGCGCGGCTTCGCCATGCTGCTTGGCATCGGCCTGCACGCCGCCCTCGCCTTCATCCCCTCTTTCTGGCCGGTGCAGGACCGGACCGCCAGCACCGACGGGTGGTTCGACGAGTTCCTGGTGGGCGTCCACGCCTTCCGGATGCCACTGTTCTTCCTGCTCAGCGGCTTCTTCACGGCGATGCTCTGGCGTCGCCGCGGCCTGGCGTCCCTCGTGTCGCACCGGGCCCGCCGGGTGGCCCTTCCGCTCCTGGTCGGCCTGGTGACGATCATCCCGGCCATGGACTGGGTGTCGGAACGCGCCGCAGAGCGGGGCATCGCCGACTATGCGACGGCCGCCGCCGAGAAGGGGGACATCTGGCTGCCAATATGGCTGGGCCAGCACGATGCCATTGCGGTCTCCGTCGCCAACGGCGCAGACGTCGACGAACGCAGCGAGACCAGGGACACGCCGCTGCACCTGGCGGCATTCCTGGACCAGCCCGAGGCGACGAAGTCGCTGTTGGACCTTGGCGCCGACTACCGCCTCCGGAACAAGGACGACGCCGATCCGTTGACGGTGGCGATCTGGATCGGGTCGGACTCGGTCGCCGACCAGCTCGTGGCCGCGGGTGCTGCGGACCGGCGCGACGTCGGAGAGCAGTGGAGCGACCTGGCATGGTTCGGCAGCGGCGCCGAATTCAGGCAGATGATCCTCGAGCCCGCAGTCGAGGACGACACCGGACTGGAATCGTGGATCGACCAGTTCCACCACTTGTGGTTCCTGTGGTTCCTGTGCTGGATGGTCGCCGGCTTCGTCGTCGTGGCGCCTGCCGTCGAGAGCCTCGGCCAATCGATCACCTCGGTTCGGGCGCGGCGGCGACTGCTCTGGTTGGCGTTTCCCCTGACGCCCTCTACGGGGCGCGCACCGACGACGACGAGCCCCTGGTCGACCGGCTGGGCCGCCACTGGATGCTCGTCCTTCCCGTCACGGTGCTACTGGTCTTCCCGCTGGCGCTGCTCACCACCAACGAGTGGGCGGACCGGGATGCTGGCGTCGTGCTCCAGGCGGTCTTCTGCTGGGGGATGGTGTTCGGCCTGATCGGCCTGTTCCGGCGCCTGCTGGCCAAACCGCGCGCCTGGGTGCGGTGGCTCTCCGACTCCTCCTACTGGATGTACCTGGCGCACCTGCCGCTGGTGATCCTCGCCCAGGACCTGACCAGGTCCTGGGACCTCCCGGCCACCGCCAAGTTCCTGATGGTCTGCTGGACAGTGACGGCCGTGCTGTTCGTCGCCTATCGCTGGGTGGTGCGCCCCTCGCCGATCGGCTGGATGCTCAACGGCCGACTGCCCCGCGCGGTTCCCGACCCGAATGCGCCAACGTCGGCTGTGGCGCCGGCGCCAACTGGCGGCTGAGACGCGCGACAATTCACCGATGCGACTCGCGGGGAAGGCAGCGTTGATCACCGGCGGTGCACAGGGCATCGGGCGCGAGAGCGCACTGCTGTTCGCCGCAGAGGGGGCCCGGGTCGCCGTCGTCGACATGAACCTGGACGGTGCCCGGGCGGTGGCCGACGAGGTCGTGGCCGGCGGCGGCGAGGCCGTCGCCCTCGGCGCCGACGTGTCGGTCGATGCCGACGTGGCCGCCATGGTCGCCGGCGCCGAGGAGGCCTTCGGCGCCCTCCACGTGCTGTTCAACAACGCCGGGATCATGCACCACGACGACGGCGACGCCCAGCAGACCTCCGACGAGGTGTGGCAGCGCACCATCGACGTCAACCTGAAGGGCGTCTGGCTGGGGTGCCGGCACGGGATTCCCGCCCTGCGCCGGGCCGGCGGCGGCTCGGTGGTCAACACCGCCAGCTTCGTGGCCATCGTGGGCGCCGCCACGCCCCAGATCGCCTACACCGCCTCCAAGGGGGGTGTGCTGGCGATGACCCGGGAACTCGCCGTCGTCCACGCCCGCGAGGACATCCGGGTCAACGCCCTGTGTCCGGGGCCGCTGCGCACCGAACTGCTGATGTCGTTCCTCGACACCGAGGAGAAGCGCCAGCGCCGGCTGGTCCACGTTCCGATGGGGCGCTTCGGCGAGGCCTCCGAGATGGCGAGGGCAGCCCTGTGGCTGGCCTCCGACGAGTCGTCGTACACGACCGGCGCCGACTTCGTGGTCGACGGCGGGCTGACTGCCGCCTACGTCACCCCCGAATGACCGCGGTGCCGGTCACGCAGCCGGCAACCGGAGGAACAGGGCCTGGAGCAGCAGTGCCTCGTTCGGGTTTCGGACCAGTTCGCCGCCGACCTCGGTGATCGCGGCCGTGGCGTCCATCGCCGACGACCGGCCCCCCACGGCCAGGTCCCGGTAGCGCCGGGCCAGGGTCGCCAGCCCGAAGCGCAGTTCGTCGTCTCTGAAGCGGCGAACCTCCCGCCGGTGGCGCTCGTCCTGTTGGCGCCGGCCCGACCCGCGGGTCCCGTAGGCCTCCTCTTGCTCGGCCAGGTCCTCGGTTTCCCGCTCGTGGCGGGTGGTGAGGGCGGCCTGGCCGTCGTCGATCAGGCTTCGGAGTTCCTCGACGAGCACGGCGACGGCTGCACCGCTGCCGTCGAGGCGGTCGGGCACCGACCACCAGGCGTCGCGCCGGTCCTGCAGGGTCGGATCACCGGCCAGCAGCCGTGCCCGTTCGAGGCTGCCCGCTGACGCGGCGGCCAGGTGGACGGCCCGGTCGGCGTCGACGCCGTCGGCTTCGAGGGCGGCGGCCACCACCTCGTCGGGCAGCGGCGGGAGGTCGACCCGCACACACCGCGAGGCGACCGTGACGTGCTCGTCGGGCACCGTTTCGGACAGCAGCAGGAAGACGACCGTGGCCGGCGGCTCCTCGATGGTCTTGAGCAGGCTGGCCGCCGACTCCGGCTCGGCCGTGTCGAAGCGGTCGACGACCACCACCTTGCGGTCGGACTCGATCGGCGATCGGGAGGCCTCGACGGTGATCCCCTCGGCCTCCTCCACCAGCAGGGCCCGCCCGCCCGGAGCGATCCACACCAGGTCGGGGTGCCGTCCGGCGATCGCCAGGCGGCGGTGGCGGTCGGCGTCGTCGGCTTCGGTGCCGTCGGACAGGAGCGCCCCGGCGAACGCCCGTGCGGCGTCGGCCCGTCCCGCCCCGGGCGGCCCGACGAGGAGGTACGCGTGCACGGGCGACGCCACGGCGGCGCGAAGTAACGCCACGGCCTCGTCCTGCCCGACGACCGCGGCCCAGAGTTCCTCGTCGGTCATGCCAGGCGGGCGGACACCGCCGCCTGCAGCCGCTGGGCGACCTCGTCGACCGCTCCCGACCCGTCGACGACGAGCCACCGTTCGGGGTCGGCCTCGGCGAAGGACCGGTAGGCCGAGACCACCCGTGCATGGAAGTCCTCTCCGGCCTGCTCGATGCGGTCGAGGGCCCGGTCGAGGCGTGCGGCGGTCGTGGCCGCATCGACGTCGAGCAGGACGACGAGGTCCGGCAGGACTCCGTCGACGGCGAAGGTCGAGAGGGCATGGACGGTGTCGATGCCGAGTTCGCGTCCGGCACCCTGGTAGGCCAGCGAGGAGTGCAGGTAGCGGTCGGTCACGACGTCGAGGCCATCGGCCAGCGCCGGGGCGACCACGCGGTCCACGTGCTGGGCCCGGGCCGCCGCCATCAGCAGCGCCTCGGCACGGGCGCACGGGGCCTCTCCGGAGGTGGCGAGCAGCAGTTCGCGGATCTGCTCCCCCAGCGGCGTGCCTCCCGGCTCCCGGGTGAACACGGCGCCCAGGGCCTCGGCCAGCAAACGGGCCTGGGTGCTCTTGCCCGAACCCTCGCCTCCCTCGACGGCGATCAGCCGGCCGGTCACGACGTTCCCCCGGATCGTTCCCCGTTGCGTTCGCCGACCCGCAGCGACGCCACGGCCACGACGCCGGCGATGAGGATGATCACGGCGGCCAGCCACAGGGTCAGGCGCACGCCCGGAACGTAGACGTCGATACCCAGCACCTCAACGTTCCGCTCCCAGAAGCGCTTCGACAACCGGTCGAGGCTCTCCTCGAGCAGCGGCCCGATGGCCAGGGCGAACAGGACGCACGTGCGCACGAGCGTGTACAGGGTGGAGAAGATCCGGCCCCGCATGTTGTCGTCGACGTTCTCGTGGAGGAGCGTGAACCCGAGCACGTAGACGGTGCCGGCGCAGAGTCCGATGCCGTAGACCATCGCCACGGAGAAGTGGAGCCGGCTGAACGTCGCCGACAGGGCGAGGAACACGGCGGCGGCCACGAGGGCCCAGGTGAAGACGCGGGCCTTGTCGAGGCGCCGCTGGCCCAGCGAGATGAGGGCCACGCCGGTGGCGACGCCGAGGCCCAGCGCCGTGATGAAGTAGCCGTAGCCGGAGTCGCCTGCGTCGAGCAGGTCGGTGGCGTAGATGGCGCCGAGCGGCACGAGCATGCCGCCGCCGATCAAGCCCGTGGCGAGGCCCATGTTGACGGTCCGGACGACGGGATTCTGGAAGGCGAACCGCCATCCCTCCCGGAGTTCGTCGAGCGGGTGGGCAAGCTCCTTGCGGCGCAGCTTGGCGGCGCGCCGCTCTTCCTCGGGACGCACCGGGAGCGGCAGGGTGGCGATCAGCACGGCAGCCAGGAGGAACGTGAGGGCGTTGGCGTAGAAGGCCAGCCCCTCCTCGTCGAGGCGCAGGTTGTCGGCCCAGGAGGAGTCGAACAACGCCGTCGAGAGCCGGCCGAAGAGGACCATCAGGCCGGCGCCGAGGGGGAAGGTCCCGTAGGCGGCGACGATCGACAGCGAGTTGGCCGAGGCCAGCTGGTCCTCGGGCACCACATGGGGCACCGACGCCTCCTTGGCCGGCGACCACATCATCGTGAAGGCCTCGAGCAGCAGCGATGCCACGACGAGGCCCCAGACGGTCTCGACGAAGGGCAGCGACAACATGACGAGTGCCCGGCAGACGTCGCAGGTCACCATGACCCGCTTGCGGTTCCAACGGTCGACGAGGACGCCGGCGATCGGGCCGAAGAAGAAGCCGGGGGCGATACGGGCCGCCAGCACGAGGCTCAGCGCTGCGCCCTCCGAGCCGGAGCCCACCCGGATGGCCAGCAGGCTGATGGCGAGCAGGCCCAGCCAGTCGCCGGTGGCGGACACCACCTGGGCCAACCACAGCCGGAAGAACGCCGGGGAGCCGAATACCCGGACGTGCAGCGCCTCGCGGACGACCGTCTGGGGTTCGGTGAGGCTCGCCTCGACGGCTGGGCCCTGTTCGTCGCGTGCTGGCCCGCCGGTCTCGTCATGCACGGCGCCACTCTACGGGAGCGGTCGGGCCCGATCCGGAGAAGGGGCGAATCGCGGCTCAGGAGCGGCGACTGCGGGACTTCTTGGTCGCCGGACCCTTGGCGCGCCGTTCGGCGAGCAGTTCCTGGGCCCGCTCGTCGGTGAGTTCCTCGACGGAGTCGCCGCGGCGCAGCGAGGCGTTGGTCTCGCCGTCGGTGACGTAGGGGCCGTACTGGCCGTCCTTGAGCAGGATCTCCCTGCCGCTGGTGGGGTCGGTGCCCAGGGTCCGCAGGGGAGGCTTGGCCTTGGCCCGACCGAACTTCTTGGGCTGGGCGAGGATGGTGAGGCACTCCTCGAGCGTGATCGTGAGGAGTTGTTCCTCGGTGTCGAGGCTCCGGCTGTCGCTGCCCTTCTTGAGGTACGGGCCGAACTTGCCGTTCTGGACGGTGATCTCGACGCCGTCGGTCGGGTCGGTGCCGACGGTGCGGGGCAGGCTCAGCAGTTCGAGCGCCTCGTCGAGGGTGAGGCGCTCGAGGGTCATGGTCTGGAAG
>LULF01000480.1_pt1 | contig 10582 bp, 11 predicted proteins | sample 728221 | NCBI WGS metagenome assembly LULF01 (sample SAMN03860296, study PRJNA289734) | marine metagenome | biome: seawater column; feature: ocean; material: water; isolation source: Red Sea water column Station 169 - depth 500m | place: Saudi Arabia: Red Sea | collected 2011-10-15 | depth 500 m | reverse complement strand
TGTATAAGAGACAGATATTCAAGAAATGAATAAAATTACTTTAATTGATGTACAACAATTAAGTCAAAGTAAGAACAATAACCTATCTCTAACAGTATTTTTTGACTCCCCAACAAGGGAGCTTAATCCTATATACGCCAAATTTCTTGAACTTGAACTCAAAGTCTTATTTGGTGGAATGTTTAAAGTCAACACAGTTGAAATTGATGGTTATATTGAAAAATCATTACAAGATTCAAAGAAAAGCTCTTTAAAAAAGAAACTAATAGATTGTCATTTTTGAATTGGTACTCAAGGAACTCACTGAAAAGTTTTAAAATTAAAAACTTAAAAGCTTAAAAAATAATGATGTAAAACACCGCAAAATACGTATTTGAAGTTATCTAGGAGAAAATGGCGGGGCGTGAGGGATTCGAACCCCCGACCAAATGGTTCGAAGCCATCTACTCTATCCAGCTGAGCTAACACCCCGTCGATGATGAGAAATCTTCTCAATAAGAAACACTAATCCTACACCAGAAAACATAAAGACAAAAGCAATTATCTCCTGAGTTGTCATAGCATTTGGAAAATATATCGCATCCTGTAAAATATGAACTTTGCCACGAATTATTTTTTGTTCTACCACTTCACGCCAGGGCCAAATCTTTCTTAAAGAGCCAATCATAAAGCCCGTCAAAATGGCCATCATAACCCTATGATAGTTTTTAAGTAGATAATTTAAAATTTTAGAAAAAGTTAATAAGCCAACAAGGCATCCCCCACAAAACACCCCAATTGTTATTATATTATTCATCACAAAAGGATTTTTTAATGCTGATGTAATAAAAAGATACTTACCAAGTATTAACAAAATAAATGATCCACTGATGCCTGGCAAAATCATGGCGCAAATAGCAATCGCCCCAGAGGCAAAAATCATAAGAGTAGAATTGGCGGTATGAACAGGTATTGCAGTCACCACCATATAACCAAAGCATGCTCCCATAACCACAATAATGATATTCTTTACTTGAAAAAAGCTTTCAATCGTTCTTGCGACATAAATAATTGAAGCAAGTATTAGTCCAAAAAATATTGACCATGTGTACAAAGCATATTCATTCATAAAAAAATGCATGAGTCTTGACATTAAAATGATTGCAGTCAAGATTCCAATAAAAAGAGGAAGTAAAAAATGACCGTTAACATGCTCAAATGCCTGCTTGATTTTCAAGTGTAAAACCAACGACAAAAACTTTTTATTAACTGAGCTTATAGAGGAGATAAGCTCATCATAGATACCTGTTACCAAAGCAACAGTTCCTCCAGAAACGCCAGGAACAATATCTGCCATCCCCATGGCATAACCCTTAAGAAGAATTAAAAGACGCTCTTTTGTTAGCATTTATTCGGTTTCCTCTTGAGCATTTAAAAGTTCATCAATTTCTTCAATATCAAACTCTGTTAAACCGTAAGGGTTTTCTTTATCATTTAGGTCTTCGTCTAAATAGCGCTTACCAAAATTTTCCTCTAATTCATCTAAAGATTCTTGTTGCTCAAGAGCAAAGTTATTTTCTACTTGATTAAGATCTTGATTTTCAAGGAGTTTATCTTCATCTAGCCTAGCTTCATTAAGCATTTTCTCAGCCGTTTCCAATTCACCTTCAAGTCGTTCCAATGCTCTTAAATCTTTTTCATTTTCACTCAAAAGTGACTTTTCTTTTTCTTGTCTTTCAATTTCTGCAAGTTCATCCTCAGTAAATTGAATTTTATCTGCTTTATCTAACAAAGAGTCATTAAGATCATCCAAATTAAGCTCAACATCAAGTTCTTCAACAGCATTGGCAGACATTTTTGCAGCTGAAGAAGATGATAATTGGTTTTTCAGTTTTGCTGTTCGCGCAGCTGACTCTTTTGTCTTAGTAATAGCGATATCTCCAATAACAAAATCTCTTCGAGACTGAGTCACTAATGCTGTAGAGAAATTTTCAGTGACAGTGATAACAGTCAACTCTCCATTCTTATAGGTTGGATTCGTCGTAATGAATTTATCAGTTGCTCTATCTTTAAAACCATAAACCTCAAAAACATTTCCGACTTCAACACCATCGGCCCTTCCTCGATCAAGATAAACCACATCACCAAAAGAGGCATATAATTGAAGACTCTTAAATGAACTCATAACAACAGCTTCTATCAATCTTGCATTGAAAGTTTTTGTTATTCTTTCAATCTTTGGAGTATAAACTGTTATTCGATCTCCTCTTGCAACCGTACCTGAAGACTCAATAATCTTACATTCCCATAGACCATCGTGTTTTTGAATAGTTTCAATACTGCCCGTAATCGTATATTGATATCCCTCTCGGTCAGAGTTCTTATGTGTTTTCTTTCCACCTGTAGTATAAATAGAAAATTTATCACCAACAATAACATCAATCTTTTGATCAAAGCGCACATAAATCTTATCATGTGTCGTAAAGATTGATTTTTCTTCAATTGCAGAATCTACCTTTCCATAATCTTGGACAATATTATCTGATATAAATGTATTTAGATAAAAGCCTTCCTTAAAATTAAAGCTGACTTTTGCATTTTTATCAAATCCACTTTCATCAAATTCATCCTGAGGAATCCCAATATCAAAGTCGACTTTTGGCGGTTCATAAACTTCATAGTCCTTAATCAAACCCTGTTGACCGATAATCTTAAGATCTTCTTTTGTGTCTCCACTGGAATATTGAATATAAACTCCATCATCTTTTAACTTTTCTCGCTCTTCAATCCACTCAGGCTTGGTATCATCTCCCCATTTTTGGAACTCTGATAAAACTTTTTGCTCTTTAAAAAGTTTCTGTCTTGCTTTTTTAAGATCTAGGGAAGGTAAACTATTATCACTCCCAGTTGAAAAAGAAAGAATCATCCCTGGCTCTATTTCATGTGGGTTTGTAATAAAAGGATTTAATGCCCATATTTTTGAATAATAAAAACCTGAACCAAAAATTTTCTTAGAAATTTTCCACAGCCAGTCACCTGTAACAACTTCATAAGTCCCACTGGCAGACTGTCCAGCAATTTCATTCCATTCATCGTTGGGAATTTTTCCTTGCATATTTTTGGCCATTTCTAATAAGTCTTTTTCCAACTTTCCAATATCAAAAATAAGCTTCGCTTCCTTCGTTGAAATATCATCACTTTGTTTTATGATCTTCACTTTATTATTTTTTTGAGTTTTCCCAGGAACAACAGATGTTTGAACTTTATCAAGTTCATTTTCTGATTGCTCTTTATTTTCCGCTTGATCAATTAAGTCTTTATCTGCTTCTGGAAGGGTAAACTCAATCTCTCCCAAATCCTCCATCAAACTATCTAAGTCGTCGCCTTTTTGAGTTTGTTGCTCAGAAAGCTCCTTCTCATCAAAGTTCATTTCTTTAATTTCTTGCTCAAGACCACCAACACTGTCCAAATTCATATTCTCTTCTTGAGCCGTCTCAAGAGATTCACCAACTTCAGAATCGAGCTCCTCCATCAAAAGATCAATATTTTCGGGGTCTTCAAGATTTAAATCAACATCCTGTGCCGTCACAAAATTTGACAGAAGAAATAAGCATAATATGAGATAAAAAATTTTCTTTATTAAGATCATCAAACCCTTACTTCAAAAAAGTCACGTAAAATTGATTCATACTGAGCTTGTTTATCTTGCAATCCCAGTTTTTCACTACACTTTGCTGCATACTCTAGAGCTGTTATGACTATCCCAGAGTAAGAATTTTTTCGAATAATACTTTCATATACCTGAAGAGAAAGATCATATTGCTTTTTAGAAAAATATATTTCTCCAATATGCTTTTTAGCGCGGACGCTAATCTGTTTTGTGGGTGATTTTTCTAAAAACTGAAATATTTTTAAGGCTTCGTCAATTCGACCATTTTGTTTTAAAGCAAGCCCTTTCTTATAATAAGCTAATTGCTGACCAACATCAGCTTCAACCTTATCTGAAAGAGCAACTTGTGTTCCTGCTTGATCATCTTCTTTGAAAACATCTATTGTTTCTGTAGAGCCTTGGGCCAATTCATTGGCCTGATCAAATCCTTTTCTTTTCTCTAAAGATTCTTCTTTCAAAGCCTCATATCTATCTGATAATGACTTATATCGCTCCATCAGCTTATCATATTGATCTTTACTTACCCATTTAACTTCTTGTTTTGTCTTTTGGGGTTTATCACCTTCTAACAAAGACTTTCTCGTCGAATCAACTAAGCTGGAACATCCTGGTAATAAACTAGAGATAACTGTTAAGGGAATAATAGCTAGAAAGAGTCTTTTACGCATTTGTCCTCCATGACAAAGTCTTTGACATTTATATAGAATGCACTACATTAATATTTTATGCCTTGTGCATATGCTAAGTCAATGTTATTAAAAGAAAAAACTAAACCGGCCAATTATGTATACTAAGACTAAAAAACTGATCAAGTTTGTATTAAGAATGCCCAAGGAAGAAACAAGCTTTTTTTATTTCATTTTAGAGTCTAATGAAAACATAGCTTTTTACTCGACATTAGATTTTGAAAAAGGTCAAGCTTATCGAGATATCATTGTGTTTACCACACCTGAACTCCTAGAGTACCTCAACAAGATACTTGACCATTTAGGTAAAAAGCTTCACATTGAAACTCTCAACATCCAAGAAATCTCAGACTAGATTTTCTTTAATATAATTTAAAACATCTTCGTTATGAGTTTTAGTTTTAACTTTCTCTATAATTGTTTTTAAGCGTCCATCCTTACCCACAATAAATGTTTGTCTAAGAATTCCATCATATTCCTTACCCATAAATTTTTTTGGACCCCATGAACCATATTTATCAGCAACTTTATGATCCTCATCTGATAATAAATCAAAATTAAGTTTGTCACGCTCTTTAAATTTTTTAAGTCTTTCTGGGGAGTCAGGACTAATACCAAAAACAACGGTATCAACTTTTTTGAATTCTTTGCTATAATCTCTAATACCACAGGCTTGGACTGTACATCCTGGAGTCATGGCTTTTGGGTAAAAATAAATCACAATATTTTTTTCACCTCGATAATCTTTTAAAGCTACTTTTTCTTCATTTTGGTTTTTTAAAGTAAAACTTGGCGCCATGTTGCCAATCTTTGGTAATGTGCTCATAAACTCTCCTTCTACCAATTATCTCTAAGTTTTCTTATTTCTAAAAATTTTTCTTTCTCACTTAGATTGTCGCGCCATTCAAACTCAGAGCAAAACAATCTAAAAAAAGGATTATACAACTTTTCTTCACCTATAGTTGTTAAAATAAACTCATTTCTACTCTTAGCATCCTGAACTTTATTTAAATATTTTTTAGTATTCTCATTCTCTGGTTCTATACTGAGAGCAAAGTTAAGATTTGTTTCAAAGTAGTCATGACTAGGATAAATCACAATTCGATCATCAAGGGGAAGAAAAATATTACGAATTGTTTTATACAAAGTCTGTGGATCGCCACCATTCTTACAGTTTCCCACTCCAGCTTGGAAAACAGTATCTCCACTTATCACTCCAACTAATTCATCATGCTCATATAAAAAATAGCAATAATGATCCATGACATGACCCGGTGTGTAGCGACACTCTAGCTTCTCCGTCGCACTTAATTCAAAAAATTCTCCGTCCTGCAAAGTTATTTTTTGTGTGTTAGGCAAATTCAAAAACTCTTTATTGCCTTTTATATGATCAAAATGTTGATGAGTATTTAAAAGATATTTTGCTTGAAGTTTATGCTTAGCAACTTCATCTAAAACCATATTAATCTCTGTGGGATCAAAGATAATTGCCTCATTTGTTTTTTCACTGTATAAGATATAATTGAAATTTCTAAGAGGGTTGTTAATATATACTTGAAGAACTTTCATAAAATACCAAATTAGGAAAATACTATGCTAAATGCCGATCTCATCTATTATTCTTTTTATATCTTTTTCACAATAACAATTCTTACAAAAGCTATTTTATTATTTCTCAATATGAAAAATATAAAAAGCCACTTTAACCAAGTTCCTGCGCAATTTCAAGATCACATAAGTCTTGAAGATCACAAAAAAGCTCAAAACTATACTTTGTCTAAGAATAAACTAAATCTTACAAGTCTTCTTCTGCAGGCGATTTTCCTTATTTTATGGATTGAAGCAGGTTGGCTAGACCTCTTACACCAATCACTTACAACTCAATTTGAAAGTACTATTATGACAGGCGTCATGTTTCTCATTTCCTTTAGCATTATAAATTCACTACTGTCTTTACCAGAGTCAATTTATGGAACTTTTGTTCTCGAAGAAAAGTATGGATTTAATAAAACAACTCCAAAAATATTTTTAGTAGATATGGTAAAGCAATTCGCACTTTCTTTAATTATAGGTGTGCCTTTTCTTTATTTTATTTTAAAAATCCTTTATACAGTTGGACCATTATGGTGGCTCTATACTTGGTTTTTTATAATGGCCTTTCAATTTATAATGATCTGGGCCTATCCCAAGTTTATTGCTCCCCTATTCAATAAATTTTCTAAATTAGATGATGAAGATCTAACGCAAGAAATAGATAAACTCTCCAAGCGCTGTGATATCAATTTTAAGGATTATTTTGTAATGAATGCTTCCCTAAGAAGTTCACATGGAAATGCCTATTTCACGGGATTTGGAAAAAATAAAAGGATTGTTTTCTTTGATACTCTCCTCAAATCACTAAATGTTGACGAAGTGGTTTCCGTTTTGGCCCATGAACTTGGTCATTTAAAGAAAAAACATATTATTAAATCTATAATTATGAGTTCTGCTTTTCTCTTTATAGGTTTATTCATTTTAGGTCAACTCTACAACAGCCCAAAGCTATTTGAAGCTTTTTCTCTATCTACAAATGAAGCTTATATGGCCTTACTGCTTTTTGTTCTCATTGCTCCCTATTATACCTTTCTTCTTACTCCATTAATGTCATGGCTATCTCGAAAAAATGAATTTGAAGCTGACGAATTTGCAGCAACTCATGCAAGTGCTAAAAAGCTTATTACTGCTTTATTAAAAATGTACAAGGACAACTCTTCTAGTCTTACTCCTCATCCAACATATTCAAAGTTTTATTATTCGCATCCGCCAGCAAAAGAAAGAATTGATTTTTTAAAAAAATTTTCAACATAGTTAGAATAAAAGTGAATCCTTAAGAAACTTAAAATATGGCTCACGATATTTTTCAATTTCGTTATGAATTTCGTGATATGCCCCAGTTGCTTTATACAATGTAGAATTTTTTTCAATTGAGGTAAAATACTCAACAACGGCTTCACTATCGACTAAAGCATCAGACATAGCAACGGCACAAAAAAGATCACACTCTATTCTCAGAGGTCTACTAAAGACTTTCTTAGACTCTTTTAGTAATTCAAAAAAGAGTTTTGTCTGTATTTTTAAGGTATTAAGTGGGTCTTGAATATAGTTCTCATAGACTCTAGGATCATGTGATAATTTGCTAATATCTAACAAACCTTCTAGGGCCACAGAAAAAGGGATATTTGATAGAGTCCCAATAAAAGGCAGAGGTGTAAATTGAAACAACTTCCCCAAACATCCAGCACCAGCAACAGCAGGCCCTGATAAGAAGACCTTCTGTGGATACAAATGCTTTGAAACAGTATTTTGCATGAAAGAGGCCGTTATCAAACCTCCCATAGAGTGCCCAAATAAAACGTATTTATCCATTTCATATTCTAGATGTAAATAATCAAGCACCTCTTTTAGGTCCTCAGAGTATTCCTGAAAGCTATCTATGTGACCTCTCTTGCCACTAGACCTGCCATGTCCTCTTAAATCGTATAAACATATATTAAAATATTGTGAAAAAATTTTTTCAAGGTACTCATGCCTTTGTCCATGCTCACCCAGGCCATGAGTCACAATAAGCCAAACAGGATTCCCTCTTTCATATATTTTTGCATGCAAAGAAATATCATCAGAAATAAAAATCTTTTTTTCTTCACCTATCATCTTAAAATCCTTTTATTATTTGTTCACAAGTCCTAATTTTTTGATACTATAGTATCATGTATTGTCCAGTTTGTTTTAATGATACCTTAAAAATTGCCTCAAGTGGAGTTGTAAAACTTCTCTTTAATGGCAAGGCAAAATCAACCAGCCAGTTTTTCTATAATCTTTCACAAGACAAAGATGAAGAATTGCTGCAAAAAATTGAAGACGTAGTAAAAGACTACTTTATCTACTACTCTGGCTTTCAAAATAAAGACCCCATCGAAAATATTGATGCTTACTCTATTGATTTTAAATGTGAAAATAAATGCGTGATCAATATCAACCATAAGGTCAATGTCATAGGACTTCTTTTTTCACAAGATGAATTAAATGAAATTGTGGAAAGATTAGCAAAAAAATACAATATTCCAATCGATCTAAAAGACTTAAAGAGGTAAAGAAAGCTCAACTTCGATTTCAATAAATCCATGGAAGGTAAAATCATTCCTCACCAATTTATTTAACCCAAGGTATGTATCAATAAATATCTGAGGACTTTTTTCCAGAAAAGGGATTAAATTAAGCCCTGTGCCTTTTAAGTCCAAACAACTAAAATAATCACATTGATTAACATGAACTTCTCCAAAATCAGCAAATTGCTGTTTCGCATTTTCAAGTCTTTCTTTAAAAAAAGATACATACTCCTCTTGCTGAAGCTCAATATAAAGAATATTACCGACTAACGAGATATCATTAAGATATTGAGAATAAGCTTCTTCATAAATCTTCTTTAATTCCAACGCATTCTTTTCCACCTTAACCACAAGCATATTTTTTTGAACACTTGAAGTTGACTCTAAGATTGAGCGTTTAAGTTCATCAATTTGCCCACGCTTTCGCAACTCAATTAAAATACCATTCGGTCTCTTGCGATAAAGCTCATATGAACGAGAATTAAGTATTGGCCGAGAATGAACATGTCTTATATAAGGTTTAAATTTATCTCCCTTCAAGTATTGAGTTATGGCCGCTTTATCATTGCTAACCTTAAGACGATACAGTTTATTATCGGTTACATGCTTAAGACGACTCACATCGATCAGTGGAGGAGGATTTCTCATTCTTAAAAGATTAATATGACGATAATTATCTTTACTAAAAAGTTCCTTTTCATAATCTACAGCTGTTTTAACAAAAGCTTTCCTTGAAATATCTTCAAACTCATCATAGTCTAACTCATTTATCATAAATGAAGCTCCCCTTAACGTTTGATGTGCACTTGCAATATTAACGAACAAGCTATCAATAAGAGAAAAGCCAGACCTTTTATTGCCATTACAATCCTTTAAATCTGAATGACACTTATCTGTGGTAAAAATGACTCTTTTAATTTTCGCAGACTTCACATATTCAGAATCAACCTCTGGCAAATCAAAGTATGAACGAAACATCACATGATTTCTTCTGCCCATTTTGACCCACATATTATAAAAAGAGTACTTAAAAGAATCATAAACTTTTTTTATTAATCTCTTGTCTGCTGCATCTAAATTCTCATTACCTAAAATTTCTTCAACTTCATAATAGCCCAAAGTATCTTGAGTCAATGGTATTTTGAAATTAAGACTTAACCTCTGCCCATCACCAAATTTTTCCACTAATGTTTCAGAAGAAGCAAATGGTTTTACTTGTGAAGTTGACCTAAAACCATTATCACTCAAGTCCTTAACGAGACATGCTTGAAACAAAAATAAAAATACAATAAAAATCATTTTCAAAAAAAGCACTCCTACCAAATATGGATTCTCTTACTTTACAAGAAATTGCTTAGGGAAAAACCCAAAAAGAGTGCACCGTGTCATTTTTACATTTCTTTTCTTTTCTTCTGAAATAAAAATGCTTTGCAGTTAAAATCTTGTGAATAATAAATATAAAAATTAAGGGATTCAATATTTTGAGAGCACTATTTCAAATAAATTTATTTTTAATTTTATTGCTTTCTTGCCTCCATGCAAATGCTCAATACTACAAGACTCTTCCAAAGGGAGTCAGGCTCCTCAACACAAGATATATTAAGTCCAATATCTCATCCTCATTCAATCGCTCAAAATCAGAATCTCCTTATCAATATGAAATTCAAGCTGATACCCAGCAACTTGAAAGTATTAATAATCAAACCCTCAATGATGCTCTTGAGGTCTTACAAGAATATCCTGAAGCCTATGATAAATTTACTCTAGGAACTCACAAGCTTGACGCTAAAGCCGATGTGAACGTAGAAGTTCTTGGTTTTGCCTACGGGATATCTAACCAAGTCACTGCGTATGTGGGTATCCCTATCTACCAAGCAAATGTAAAGCTTAACTACTCACGTCCTCAAGACAGTACTCAACAAGAAGTCGCCCAAATCCTACAAAGTGAATACGGAGATAATTGGGCACAAACAGTTGGTAATATTCTTGAAAAAATTTATCAAATAGATCAAGCTGCGATACAAAGTACTCTCGTAAATCATTACGGATATCAAGAATTAGGTGACTGGAATGGAACTGGCCTTGGCGATATTGAGCTAGGT
>LULF01000498.1_pt1 | contig 10596 bp, 9 predicted proteins | sample 728221 | NCBI WGS metagenome assembly LULF01 (sample SAMN03860296, study PRJNA289734) | marine metagenome | biome: seawater column; feature: ocean; material: water; isolation source: Red Sea water column Station 169 - depth 500m | place: Saudi Arabia: Red Sea | collected 2011-10-15 | depth 500 m | reverse complement strand
TTGCCTCTGCTGGCTTGGAATTGAATAGCTAGCTTAACTGCAGATTCATTAGCTTCTGATCCACCAGAAGATAAGTGTATTCGAGTTAGATGAGATGGTAACCAGTGTTGTCTTAATTCATCTAATAGTTCTTCTCTTTCCGGAGTTAAGAAAGGGGGCAAAACATAAGTATTATTTAGAGAAGCTTCCTTTATTGCTTCAGCTACTTCTTCTCTTCCGTAACCTATATTATTTACAATTGCTTTTTTCCTTCAGGAGTGTAAAGATAAGCACCTTCAGTTTTTACTATGTTTAGACCCGCATCTTTTGGAAGGAAAGGCCATTTAATCATTTCTCTTAAAAAAATTAATTATTGAAACTGTTTTAAACTGCCGTTTTCTTCTTCTTATTGGCTACTTCTTTATTTTTTGATTCTTCTATAATCTGACGACCAAGAGCTTCTACATTGGGTATTTCATCATCTTTTAATTCTGCCATCCATTTTTTTCGTTTCATCGCTTCTTTTAAGTAAGGAGCTAACTCTTCCATTTTTTCCTTTTCTCTAGCAGATTCCCTTTCTTTAAATTCAGGCATAACATCTGACGCGAAGAGCTCAAGAGCCTCACAAATGTGTTCATGTTTATTTCGTCCACCTTGTTGAATGAAGGTTACTTGGTCTACTCCAGTTTTTTCGAATTTTTTTAGGTAGGTAGTCAGCTCTTCAGGGGTACCAATTCCAGGGGTTTCAGCTTTAGGAGGTACCTTCATATGTAGTATTGATTTACCTTCTGTTTTTATTATATTTTTTTGAAAATCTTCCCAAATATTAGTCCTGCCTGGCTTATTAATGCCGAATACATAGTGATGACCAAGTCCGTAACTAAAGAACTGAAAACCTTCTTGCATTCTTCTTACTGCTTCGTCGTGATCTTTATGACAACCGAAGGAAGTGACCATAGCAATATTCGGATTTATGGTGTGCCCGATGGGGACACATTCTTCTTTTAAAATCTTGTAGTAATCATCGACCCATAGTTTAGCTTCATCCGGGTCTACGAAAGCAAAGGTCAGGGCACCAATACCAAGTCTAGCAGCCAATTTAATTGTCTCTCTATTTGAACAAGCTACCCATAGAGGAGGGTGGGGTCTTTGCAAAGGCTTGGGTACGACATTTCTACAAGGCATAGAAAAATACTCACCTTCGTAGCCCGGATAAGGCTCCATAGCCATCATATTGCAAGTCTGCTCAACCGCTTCTAGCCATTGGTTCCTTTTTTCTTCAACCGGAATTTTGAATCCTCCCAGTTCCGCCAAAGAGGAAGATTCTCCTGTTCCAAACTCTACTCTGCCATTCGAAACCAAATCTAGAGTGGCTACTTCCTCTGCTACTCTTGCGGGATGGTTGTAGTTGGGTGGCATTAGTTTAATTCCATGCCCTAGGCGGATATTCTTAGTACGTTGTGAGCAAGCGGCTAAAAAAACTTCAGGAGCAGAAGAGTGGGCATATTCTTCTAAAAAGTGATGTTCTACTTCCCAGACATAATCTATTCCAAGGTTGTCTGCCAGTTCCACTTGATCCAATGCATCTTGATAAAGTTTTAGTTCATCATTTTCTTTCCAAGGTCTGGGTAATTGATGTTCATAAAAGATTCCAAATTTCATTTCTTCCCCCCTATGGCTACTAACTTAAATAATTTTAAAAACCTATCAGTACATTGTAGGACACAAGTAGAGCTAAAAGAACTAGAAGTACTAAAGTTACCCAGAGAAATACTTTTATACCTAATTTTGGTTGGAGATCTGGTTCTAGCTTACTCACTAAATAAATAGCTATAGCATTTATTAAAGGCAGAACTAGAGCTGCCCATATACCCGCTATTAATAATAGACTTACTGGATTCGGAAAAAGGAAATAAATAGTTCCACTAATGATTGGGACTATACAAGCAAAGGCTCTGGTTAAAGATAGTCGGGTAATTTTTTTTTCTTTTATTATTCCTAAAACTAATAAGTAATCTGGCAGAACTCTGGTCTGTGCAGCAACTCCCGATAAAGTTGTTGAAAACAATATAAAAAATCCACCTATAAGAAACATCCATTTTGCCCAACTACCCAAGACTTCAGTAAACATGTTGGTGAGAGTAGATATTAAGTCCCCGTTAGGCGGTGGATAAAGGTCAAGAGGGTGAAGAACCGCTGCGCCTAGAATAAAAAATGGCAAAGTACCTAGCACCATAAAAAATAAGGTGGCCCAAACATCTGTTTGCATGACTTTAATCCATTTTTTTATGTTTCCTTTGTTGGCATCAGCTTCTTTTCCATATCCCTTTTCAAGGCACCAGTATGAGTAGGCCATAATCTCTCCAGAGTTTATTCCTGTGTAGCCGTATACAGCTAGTGCTAGAGCTAAATATTCAAATGGAAAATCAAAAGAAAAACCATAGGCCAGCTGGTCAAAACTAACTTGGTATTCTGTAGATTGAATGGCTATGGAGATAATTAAAGTTATAGCTGAGAAAGCAATGACAATGGTGAGCATTACTTTTTCTAAAGATTTGTATGAACCCCAAAACAGTATTCCAGAAGTTACTAAACTTAGAATGACTACCCACCAGCCGGGTGAAAAAAAAGGAACCAAGATGTTCGCAGCTTCAGCGGCAGAACCTATAATACCTCCACCCCCAGCTAAAGCTGGGATTGCCCCCAAAAGCAGAATCCAGACAGCCCAAGAAGATTTTTTTTGTCCTATTTTCGTGCTGGGACCGGGAATTTCAGAAAAACTTTCTAAAAAAGTTTTCTTAGTAACGATTACATACCTGGCAATTTCCGCTTGTACAATGGATTTACTAATGGTGCTAAATATCACCCACCAGAGGAAAGCAAAACCTGCTGCGGCACCTAAAAGGGATGTTAAAATTAACTCTCCACTGCCTACGACACTTCCGACAACTATAACGCTTGGACCCACATATTTTAGGCGTTGAATGAAGGTCTTAGGTGCTTGTATCATATTGGGAAATCTTTATTGATGGATTTTGTACTATTTTATGAAACAATCCACAATTTTTTAGCAGGATCACTATATACATGCACTTTAAAGGACACGGAGACATAAAGATAGCAGCGGACGTTTGGGGTTCTAATAACCAAGAATTGGTCATCTTATTGCACGGAGGGGGTCAAACCAGACACGCTTGGGGAGAAACCGGAAAAAAATTAGCGGAAGCTGGCTACCATTCCGTTGCTTTAGATTTAAGGGGTCATGGTGACAGTGAATGGGACGCAGATGGTGATTATTCAATCAGAGCTTATAAAGATGATTTAGTCTCTGTTATTAATGAGATAGGACAGCCAGCAAGGCTAGTTGGTGCTTCTTTGGGGGGTATGGCTTCTTTAGCATTGGCTGGAGATGAAATTAATTCAAATTTATGTACAGCTCTTATTATGGTTGATATAGGAATTTATCCAGATCCAGTTGGTTCAGACCGGATCGTCAGTTTCATGTTATCAGGTGAACAAGGCTTTGATTCTTTAGAGGATGCAGCGAAATCTATTTCGGATTATTTACCTCATCGAAAACAACCAAAAGACCCAGAGGGATTAAAAAAGAATCTTAGATTGAAAGATGATGGAAGATATTACTGGCACTGGGATCCCAGATTTATTCGAAGAAGACCGGGCTCAAGAGATAGGGGCTACTTTGATCTTCAATTAAAAGCTGCTGAAAAAGTAACTATTCCTGCTTTATTGATAAGAGGTGCTCTAAGTGATGTCGTTACTATGGAAGATGTAGACTATTTCTTGTCGGTGATCAGTCATGCAAAATTTGTAGAAATTGAAAAAGCAGCACACATGATAGCCGGTGACAGGAATGATATTTTTGCTGAGGAAGCTATCAAATTCTTGAAATCTCTTTAGCGTTTTGAAAGAAAAAGCATTTTCTATCTGATACCATCTTCCTATGTTAATTATTGGACTTACTGGAGGCATCGGAAGTGGCAAGTCGGTTGCTTCAGATAAATTCGCTTCACTTGGTATAACGGTTGTAGATGCTGATGTTGCTTCAAGAACAGTTGTGGAACCAGGGATGCCAACGCTTAAAGAAATTGAATCACATTTTGGTTCAGAAATTATTGCAGGCGATGGGCAATTAGATCGAACTAAACTTAGAGAAATTATCGCTTCAGATGCTGCAGAAAGAAAATGGCTTGAGTCTGTTCTTCACCCAAGAATAGGGGAACAGATAGCTAAGGAAATTGCAGAATCCACCAGCCCCTACACTTTATTCGTAGCACCTTTATTGTTAGAGACCAATTCTCAAGAAATGTGTGCCCGAATAGTGGTTGTTGATGTGCCTAAGGAAGTGCAAGTTGAAAGAACCGCAGAGAGAGATGAAGTTTCTACTGATCAAGTTGAACAAATGGTTTCAGCCCAAATGGAAAGAGAGAAGAGGCTAGAAAAAGCAGACGATGTTTTGGTTAATACAGGCACGATAGAAGAATTGGAAAAAAAAGTTGAAGAGTTACATGAGAAATATCTTCAGATGGTCGAATGAAAAAAAAAGTAAATTGCCCACAATGCAAAACCCCAGTTGAGTGGAAAGAGGGCAATACATACAAACCTTTCTGCTCGAAGAGATGTCAGCTTTTAGATCTAGGATCTTGGGCTAGTGAAAGAAATAAAATAGCCGGAAGTTCTTTATTTGATTCAGAAGAGGATTTAGAGGAAATAACGAAGCATTAGTAAGACCAAAATCTGCTAATTCCAGCAATACCATAGGCGCCATTTTCTTCAGCTTTTAATAAGTCTTCTTTTCCTAACCCACCCAGTGCATAGACTGGCAGCTTAGTTTCTTTCGTTAATGCAGAGAATTTCTTCCAGCCCATAGGTTTTTGATTTTGATGCGAAGAAGTTTTATTTACCGGAGACAGAAATATGTAATCTGCATCTAAAATTTCTGCTTTCTTAATATCTTCGTAGTCGTGACAGGAAATGCCAAAAAATTTATTCTTTTCCACTGGTCTTTTGGTTGAGTCCTTTAAATCTATGCCGGTTAGATGTAAGCCAGAAAATCTACTTATCAGGTTACTTTGATGATAAGAATTGATTATGACTGAGATATTGAATTCAGCAGTAATAGTTTCTAACAAATTTAATTCCTCTTTAACCTTAGATTTGTCAAGAGTCTTCCTTCTGTATTGAAATACAGAAACATTATTTGAAGCTGATCTTGAAATTGCAGTAAGCAGTTTTTCGGAGGTATCTGTTTCAGGCGTAATCGGATATATTCTGGGTAGATCCATTCCTAGCTTCGGTAGTTACTGTTAATCAAGACGTAATCTTCAGTCAGGTCTGAAGTGAGAACAGAGAAACTATCTTTACCCTCATTTAGAATAACCCTTATTACTACTTTCTTAGATTTTACAGATTTTGAAGCCTTCGTTTCGCTGTGCTTAGGGTCTCTCGAACCCCTGGTAACTAAGGGAGTGTCATTTAATTTAATGGAAACTTTTGCGATATCAGAAATACTGTCAGCTCTTCCAACGGCCGCTAGAATTCTTCCCCAATTGGCATCATTTCCATACATTGCTGTTTTTACTAAAGGCGAGTGTGCAATTGTAAAAGCCACGTCTCTAGCCACAGTCTTATTTCTTGCTTTCTCTACTTTGATCTCAATTTCCTTCTTTGCTCCTTCCGCATCTCTAATAATATCTTGGGCTAAAGATTGAAATAATTGCACTAGCTCTTGTTGAAATTTTTTTACTTCTTTTGATTTACCTCTTACTTTGATGCCTGATTTACCTGTAGCTACTAACACTGAGGAGTCATTCGGAGATGTATCTCCATCGACAGTAATTCGTTCAAAGCTTTCTGATAGAGCTTCATTATGTAATTTATGCAGAAGCGATTGATTGATGTCTGCATCAGTAAATACAAAGCTTAAGAGAGTAGCAAAGTCTGGTCTTATCATTCCAGATCCTTTTGCGAAGCCAGTGATATTGATACTCTTTTTTCCTTTAACTAAAGTTTTAGAAACCAGTTTAATTTTAGTATCAGTAGTTAGTATTGCCTTGGCTGCTTTTCTCCAATTTGTGGGTTTTAACGAACTGTAAGCCTTTTTAAATGCTGTTATATGCTCTTCTGCATTAAGGGGCTCGCCAATAATGCCAGTAGAAAAAGGCAATACATCTTCAGTGTTAAGATCTGCAAACTCAGAAATTTCTTTACAGCATTTAAGGGCATCCAGCTCGCCTGATTTACCATTACCTGCATTTGCGTTTCCTGCATTGATTAAAAGAATTTTTTCTTTATTGCTTCCATTCTGAAGATGCTTTTTGGCTATTATTACAGGCGCAGCTTGAAAGGCATTGCTCGTAAACTTACAACTAATATTAGCCTTACTTTCTAGTTTTATGACGACACTATCATCCCTTTTGCCAAAACGAGAATTGCTCGAGGAACTAGACAATTCAACGCCTTCTATATTTTGTATAGCTGCCATATATCTAAATTTTATTTCTTGTTAGCGTTTTTTCTCGCCATCTTGGCTTCGTATCTTCTGAGCCTTCTATTGCCTTGTTCTTGCGATTGAGGACTTTGTGGTTGGGGTTTTTTTTCAGGTTCATCAGAGCTAAATGCAGACTCTGTATTTTGATGTTCTACTGTCTTCTTTCTTCCCAATTTTTGGATTCTCTCTAGTTCTTCTGGAGCATCGACTTCTATCTCGACCCTTGCTAAAAACCTTGTAGCCTCTGCTCTGATATTTTCAAGTAACTCCTCAAATAAGGCGAAGGATTCTTTTCTGAATTCCAACTTCGGATTCCTACTCCCATAACTTCTCAGTCCAATTCCTTGCCTTAAGTAATCAACTGCTCCTAAATGTTCTTTCCAAGCGTTATCAATTATTTGAAGAAGAATTTGTTTTTCAAAATCCCTCATAACCGGACCAATGGCCTCTCCTTTGGCCCTGTAGCTGGCAGTAGCTGCAGAATATATTTTTTCACTAATATCCTGTTCATTTAAATTGGAATCGCTCTCTAACCACTCTTGTAAAGGTATCTGGAGGCCAAAGTTATTATGAACTGATGTCTCCAATCCTTTGATATCCCACTGTAGAACCGGTACTTGTTCAGGAATAAACTCACTAATTTCATTTTCAATTACGGTTTGTCTCATGGAGTCTAGTAATTCACTTATATCTGCAGATTCCAGTACAGAATTTCTTTGCGAATAAACTATCTGTCTCTGTTCGTTAGCCATATCATCGTATTCAAGAAGCAATTTCCTTATATCAAAGTTCCTGCCTTCAACGCGTTTCTGAGCTCTTTGTATAGCTCCGCTAAGCATTCTGTGCTCTATTGCTTCGCCGTCTTCCAATCCCAAACCTTGCATCATGTTCTTTACTTGGTCAGAAGCAAAGATTCTCATTAAAGAATCTTCTAAGGAGAGATAGAATTTAGATGAACCCGGATCGCCTTGTCTCCCAGACCTTCCTCTTAATTGATTGTCTATCCTTCTGGATTCGTTTCTTTCAGTTCCTATAACATGCAAACCACCGCAATCTATTACCTTTTTATTTCTTTCTTGCCAGTCAGAATATATTTTTTCTTTGGAAATATTATTTCCGCCTTCTTGCTTCCCAAGTTCCGCTTCCCAGTTACCACCCAAGACAATATCCGTTCCTCTTCCTGCCATATTGGTGGCTATGGTTACAATTCCAGATTGACCTGCTTGCGCAATTATTTCAGCTTCTCTCGCATGATTTTTGGCATTTAAAACTTGGTGATTAATGTTTTTTTGTTTTAAAAGGGCAGAAACAATTTCTGAACTTTCTAAAGAAGCAGTTCCAACTAACACAGGATTTCCCTTATTTCTGAATTCCTCTATTTCTTTGACGACTGCCTCAAACTTTTCTTTTTCGGTTAAATAGACTACATCATTGTTATCTTCTCTTATCATTGGCTGGTTAGTGGGGATTTCAAGAACTGAAAGGTTATATATTTCCATGAATTCCTGAGACTCAGTACTCGCAGTTCCTGTCATTCCAGCTAATTTTTCGTACTGCCTAAAATAGTTCTGAAAGGTGCATGAAGCTAGAGTTTGACTTTCCAGTTGAATAGGAACACCTTCTTTCTGTTCTATCGCTTGATGAAGTCCATCCCCCAGTCGTCTACCGGGCATAGCTCTGCCTGTATTATCGTCTATTAGAACTATTTGATTTTCTTGAACTAAATAATCTACATCCTTTTGGAATAAGAAGTGAGCTCTTAGAGAGGATTGAATGTAGTGAAGAAGTCTTAAGTTCGCTGAAGAATATAAACTTTTCTGTTCGTTGAGCATGTCAGCAGATTGCAATAACTTCTCAACATGATCATGACCCAATTCAGTTAATTCTACTTGTCTAGACTTCTCATCAATTAAGAAGTGTCCCTCTTCTTTAATCACCTTGTTGCCTTCTTCATCTTCTGAGACTTCCTGTTGTTTAAGTTCGGGGATAAATCTAGCTATTTGGGTATAGATCTTTGATGTATCTTCTGCTGCACCTGAGATAACCAATGGGGTTCTTGCTTCATCAATTAAGATGGAATCCACTTCATCAACAATTGCAAAGTAAAAGTCTGTCATGACTCTTTCTTCTTGACTTATGGCCATATTATTTCTCAAAAAATCAAAACCAAGTTCATTATTGGTTGCATAGATAACATCTGCTTCATATGCAGCTTTCCTTTCTTCCAAGCCCTGACCCGATACAATAAAAGCTACTGTCATGCCTAGACCTTCATAAATTGGTTTCATCCATTCTGCATCTCGTTTAGCCAAATAATCGTTTACAGTTACTAATACAACTTTCCTTTCTGTAAAAGAATTGAGATAAGCAGGAAGAGTAGCCACCAAAGTTTTTCCTTCACCAGTTGCCATTTCAGCAATTTGACAATTATGTAAAGCTATTCCGCCTAATAGTTGGCAATCGAAATGGCGAAGATTAAGCTTTCTTTTCGCAACTTCTCTAGTGACAGCAAAGGCCTCCGATAGCAAATCATCTAGACTTTCTTCAGACCGATATCTTTTAATAAAATCTTCCCTCAGGTCTGCTAATTCAGAATCACTTAATGCAGAAAAATTCTCTTCTAATTTGTTAATAGATTTAACTAAAGGCTCGATTTTCTTTAGTTTCTTGCCAGTTTTTGAACTAAAAATTTTTCCAAAAATACTCATTGCTTTAAATTCTCAGGTAAATTTTACAACTTGTAAGGATTATTTTCCGAATAAGGATCAGAAATTATCCAAGACTGGGGTCTATTATCGGGTCTAAATAGGTTATTGGTGAACTTTTAGGGTCATCATAAGAAAGGATTTCCCAAGCCTCAGGTCTAGAAATTAATTCTCTCAAAAGAGCATTATTAACTGTATGGCCAGATTTATAGCCCTCAAAAGAACCCACTAAGTTATGTCCCAGTAAATATAAATCTCCGATTACATCCAGAATTTTATGTTTAACCATTTCATCTTCAAACCTTATGCCTTCTTCGTTAAGAATTTCATCGTCTCCAATGGCAATGGCATTTTTCATACTCGCACCTAAAGCTAGATTTTCTTCATTCAGCATTTCCATATCTTTCATTAGACCAAAAGTTCTAGCTCTTGAAACTTCCTTAACAAAAGATGTGCTATTGAAATTAACGGATGCTACATTGGTGTGTTTTTTATGAACTGGGTGGTTATAAATCATGGTGAAGGTTACTTTGAAGCCATCAAAAGGGGATACTTCAGCCCAGGCGTCATTAAATTCAACCCTTACTTTCTCTTTGATGCGTATAAACTTTTTTGGTTTTTGTTGTTCATCTATTCCTGCGGATTGAATTAAAAAAACAAATGGTCCTGAGCTTCCATCCATAATCGGTATTTCTGCTGCATTCACTTCCACGTAAGCATTATCAATTCCCAATCCAGCCATGGCTGAAAGTAGATGCTCAACCGTGGATATTTTTATATCGCCATTACAAAGAGTGGTACTAAGAGTTGTATCCCCAACATTCTCAGCTCTGGCTTTTATTGCTACGGAAGGATCTAGGTCTGTTCTTACGAAAATAATTCCAGTATCTGGTGGGGCTGGTTTTAGTTCTAAAGAAATAGGATCGCCACTATGAAGGCCAACCCCGAAAGCTTTTATAGAATTTGTAAGGGTTCGTTGTGCCAGCATCGATGTATTCTAAATAAAATTTTCAGATTTACTAACAAATTCAAACAATAAAATGCCGCAGGCAACAGAAGCGTTTAAGCTGTCCACACTTCCTGGTAAGTCAACTCTTATCAAAGTATCACAATTTTCTGCTGTCAGTTTCTTTAGTCCCTTATCTTCTGAACCAATTATCAAGGCATTCTTCTTTTCCAGAACTATTTCTTTGTAATCCATCTCTCCGTTCTTCTCAGCGCCAACAATATTCACATCCGATAGCTTCATTTTTTTTATAGTTCTAACTAAATTTGTGACAACTACGAACGGTACAAGTTCAGATCCACCCGTAGAAACTTTTCTTACTGTAGGAGTCAAATGACAGGATCTATTTTTAGGTACAATCACAGCGTCTACATTGGCAGCTGCTGCACTTCTTAAAC
>LULF01000476.1_pt1 | contig 10649 bp, 8 predicted proteins | sample 728221 | NCBI WGS metagenome assembly LULF01 (sample SAMN03860296, study PRJNA289734) | marine metagenome | biome: seawater column; feature: ocean; material: water; isolation source: Red Sea water column Station 169 - depth 500m | place: Saudi Arabia: Red Sea | collected 2011-10-15 | depth 500 m | reverse complement strand
GAGTCTTCAGTGCAGATCCTGACTCGTTTCCCCGTCTTCGTGTCTTGAAGATGTCCTGGTGCATCCATTTAACAGGAAAAGTTTTCGGACATTTATCGAAGAATCATCATCTCGTACATCGACTAAAGAGACTTGGTTTAATGCATGGCGATTGGTCATGGTCGTCCACTGCCCGAACCAACATTTGTCAACTGCAGGGGCTGCGTGTACTCTCGGGAGATGGCTGGCCCCTGACCTCCGAGTTGAGACATTACTTCACAATGAACTTGAAGAATCTGCTACAGAAGTATGTACCGTTATCGATTTTCCTGGAGGATTGGGAGATGTGGAAAGAAATGTTGATGATGTAGAAATGATCACTAGCGAAGGGGCAATGGAAATTGATTTTGTAATGGATATGGATTCTTTTCGGAATGGAAATTATGAAAAGGTCGCAGCAGGAATTTATTCAGTTGTTGAAGCGGCCGAAGGAAGGATTGTAAAAGTAATTATTGAGTCCTGTTTGTGGAATAGTATACAAATCAAGACAGCCTGCGAAATTGTTCGTGATGCTAAAGCACAATTTGTAAAGACATCAACAGGGTTTTCAAAACATGGTGCATCGGTAGAACATGTGAAACTTATACGGGAAACAGTGGGGGATATATTTGGTGTAAAAGCGTCCGGTGGAATTAAATCTTTCCAGGATACAGTTGCAATGATCCAAGCTGGTGCAAATAGAATTGGTACCAGTTCAGGGGTTGAAATTATGAACGTTAGCAATGCCAGTTAAAAAAGGCCAGGAACTGGAATTAAACATCGATTCTCTGGCTTATGGTGGGAAAGGTGTTTCTCGTGTGGATGACTTTGTCATTTTTGTTAAAAATGCCATTCCTGGTCAAAAAGTTCGCGCGCTGCTTTACAAAAAAAGAAAAGGATTCGGCGAAGCAAGGCCATTAGAAATTCTTTCTGAATCAAAGCATGTGGTCGAACCTCGTTGCGATCATTTTCCCACTTGTGGAGGATGTAAAGTTCAGCAACTGGATTATGTTGAGCAGGTTGCTCAGAAAAAGCAGCAAATAGAAAACATATTCCGCCGTCAGGCGGGGATCACCAATTTTGAATTGGATGAAATTATTTCTGCCGATAATATTTTTCATTATCGCAATAAAATGGAATTCACCTTTTCCAATAATCGCTGGGTATTGCCTGATGAGCCGGAAGATGTAAATAAAGATTTTGCCCTTGGAATGCATATCCCAAAACGCTGGGATAAAATTCTTAATATTGACAGGTGCCATATTATGCCAGAACTAGGTAATGAAATTCTCACTAAAGTGAAATCGCTGGTGCAGGAATTAGGCTTGAAACCATACAATCAAAAAACGCATAATGGGTTTCTACGCTACTTAATGATGCGTTTCGGAGTCAATACAGGTGAACTATTAGTAAACTTGGTTACAGCTTATGAAAATGCTGATATACTAAACCCTTTAGTGAATGGTTTGACCAAAGCATTTCCGCAAATCACAACTATTGTAAATAATATTAATACAAAGAAGGCCGACATTGCTTTCGGTGAATATGAATTACATCTACATGGAAAACCTGCTTTAGAAGAAAAGTTGGGGAATTTAACTTTTGAAATATCAGCCAATTCGTTTTTTCAGACCAATACATTAATGGCTGAAAAGCTGTATCAAACCGCTTTGAAAGGGGCCGAATTAACCGGAAAAGAGGTAGTATTTGACCTCTACTGTGGTACTGGCTCTATTTCACTGTTTTTGGCCCAAAAATCGAAGGAAGTACATGGATTTGAAGTGATTGTTTCAGCAGTTGAAGATGCTACACGGAATGCAGTACGAAATGGGATTGGTAATGTAAAATTTCATGTGGCTAATCTGGACAATTTTTTTAAGTTTGGTAAAATTAAAAAATATCCAAAACCAGATGTGGTTGTGGTTGATCCTCCCCGAGCAGGGATGCATAAATCAATGTCCAGTTATTTACCCCGATTTGAAGCGGAAAAAATCGTTTATGTATCCTGTAATCCCACTACACAAGCTAGGGATTCAGAGATTCTGCAAAGGAGGGGCTATGACTTAAAACGATTAACGATGGTAGATATGTTTCCCCATACTCCCCATGTGGAGACAGTGGGGATTTTTCACAAAAAATAATTTAATCTCCCACAGGCGGGACAGGTTCTTCATCATTATCACCATCTTGTAAAAATTTGAACATATTACCAAAAGTCTGGCTCATGGCAAAACCGATAACGATAGCAACTCCAACTAGAACATATATCCGATTGCGACCTAAGCCATGAACACTATGGGGAATGGTCTCTACCAATTCCCGTTTTATCGCTTGGATATGAAGATCCAGATCTTCAGCATAAGAGAGTATTTCATATCGGTATACATCGTCAGATTTTCGATTATATCGAAAAACATTCCCCTCCAGCATGACCCGATTCTGATCTTCTGAAATGTTACTAAGTGATGTTACAAAAATATAATCCAAGTTGGCCTCTTCAGACAAACGAGATAAATCACCGTTGAATGAATTTTCATTATGGGATAAAATGGTGGCAACTGAATTACCGTGAATAGCTGATAAATCAGTGGGGTTATGGAATTCATAGTAATTTTGATTGATCAGCCCCAACATTTTCTGGCGCACAAGTTTTTTATAACCATCTGGGATATCATCTAATTTTTCACCAACATAACCTACATTGATTGTTCCGGATTTGGTTTGGGGTACAGCTAGGGAAACTTGAACCAGCAATAAGTTTGCCGATAAAAATATGGCCAGTGGCTTAAAAAGGGGGCTCATTAATTTTCTGTGGGCTGCGGTCCACCTTGGCCGTCACCTTCAGCCCAGACATCTGTTCCTGTTAATGACATAAAAAGGAAGCCAGCAAGTAAGATTACGCTAAAAACGATTAACAACTGTCTGGCTGATGCTGGTTTAGCGGCATTGGGAATAGAATCAACCAATTGCTTTTTTATCACTGCAGTTTCATCATTCATTCGTTCATAATATTTCAGGACTTCATACCGAAAACTGGACTTTAACGCTGCATTATATCGATAAAAATCACCTTGAACCATTATGCGGCTTTCATCCGGAGATACATTTTTAAATTTTCCAACAAAAACATATTGAGCGCCCGTTTTTTCGGCCAGATTTTGAAATGATTTAATATCAATCATATCCAAAAATAAAGAATCCGCTTGAGCCTTAGCTATTTTGTTTACTTCTTCACTTAAGATTACTTGCGATGGGTTTAATCCATTGAAAATTGATTTAAATTTATTCTGTAGCTCCGCTTCTGCCCATGACTCCATGTTTTCAATTTTAACGCCTGCATAAGCAACTTTTATGGGTTTGCCAGAAGTGCTGACAATTTTTGCTTGTGCCAGCAAAATGGTATTTATTAGAATAATAGCAATTGGTTTAATTAGTATTTTCATAGCGGGAAATTACAGGGTAGTATAAATATGGACAAAAAAGAAAAGGGCCCTTAAAAAGGGCCCTTTTCTACATGTTTTGTACTGTTGCCTAAATTAAAGGCGGTGTACGCTTGCTTATTGAGAAAGGTTTGGGTTGGCGCGGATTTCCCGAATAGTAATCGGAAAAAATGTGCCAGCCGGAGATTTCTCAACAGCGTCCCAAACATCAGATGTGACGCCAAAACGATACATGTCTGATAAACGACGGCCTTGAACAAACAAGTTCGCACGTCGTTCGGCTTGTAGCGCTGTACCAGCATCTTCTGTCGTGTAGGCTGCTAATTCATCTAAAGCACGAATTTTATTTAATTCAGCAAGACAACCCGCAGCATCACCACCAGCCATTTTGCTTTCAGCAATAATTAGATGCATTTCCCGTGCGGAAACGATCGTAATTGGTGCATAATCCGTACCGCCACTTATGTCTTTAAATTCAGCGGCAAGAGCAGTTATTCTTGAATCTGCCGTTCCTGTGACTAAATCATTGGGTTGTGCGTCCCCATTAGCGACATAGTCATTGTACAACAAATCCATTTCCAGGCGACCATTGATCTGCCAAGACATATTGTTGGACACTGTAGAACCACTGAATAACATTTTCCATTTGTAATCACTGGTCATTAATGCCAGTGCAGCGGCAGCTTCAGTAGCACCCGCATTTACATATGGACTTGCTGTATTCACAGGGTTGACTTTACCCCAAACGGCTTTTGCATGGGCAACACGTGCTTGTAAACCAGCAACTTTGGGTTTATTGCTAGCATCTGCAAGTGCAGAGGCTTTACCCAAAAGCGCGGTTGCTTCATCATACAATCCCGACATGTTTGCATCACCAATAGCATTACCAGCTACAGTTTTGTCAGAATAGACAAAATCATCAAACATATCAGCAATGTAAACACGAACCATTGCAGCAGTTAAGTATGAACGAACCAGGTCTTGTGTATTAGGCAAAGTTCCTTTTCCATGGAAATCCTCTAATACCGAGACAGCTTTATCGCTCATCCAACGGCCTTCCGTTATATAGGGCCAAGCACCGTCTACGAATTCGTTGTAAACATTTTCCATACCGCCTTTGTCCAGCTCACGCCAGGCATCGCGGGATCCAATCCATACAACTTCATCAGTAGCGACCGCATTAGCGATCATGATGTAGCCAATTCCTCTCAAAGAAGCATTCCAACCACCATTAGCAACACCAACGGCGGCAGAAGGGTCTCCAAGATCATCTTCAAGCAGACTATTTGGGTTATCTACCTCAAGAGCACAACCAATCAAGGCAAAACTGATCAGAAGGCTGAGTACTTTTATTTTATTAATCATTATCATACCTCCTTACATACCAACTTTAAGACTGAGGGTCCAAGAACTTGGGATCGGAACACCAAAAGCATCGATTGATTGCTGAAAATCATTGATACCGCCATTTGAACGGGCGATAGCATTCAGCTCTGGGTCGATACCAGAATAAGGTGTACTAATCCACAGGTTTTTACCTGAGACTGCTACAGTCAGACTTTTTGCACCTACACGGGCAGCAAGTTCCGGATCAACCACATATGCAAAACTCAGCTCGCGCAAACGAGTAAATGATGCATCTTCAATGGTATTTAAACCACTGTAAGGTGAAAGAGCCAGGAATTCTCTAACCCAGCGGTTAGCTGCATCCAAGCGTACTTGACCTGCTTTAGCTGGATCCATGAGATCAGCTTCTGTTGCCGCGGCTTCAGGTACATTTCTACCGATCAAACCATGAGATTTGCGAAATGCATCTGTCAGGTTTGTGACGGTGTAATTACCAAAACGGGATTCAAACATGACATTCATACGCCAGTTTTTACCCATTTTGACAGCTGTACCAAAAGAAGCGCTATAATCGGGTGTTGGTTTACCTAAATACCAGCCGAGTGCACCTGTGTCCTTTGCTCTACCAGCGTCAACATCGGCTTGTGTCGGTGTCATCATGACAGGATTCCATCCTGCGCGAACACCAGCACCGCCCGCAGTGAAGAAAGCAAGGAGCGTTGCATCGTCATCAGCTGCACCATCGCCATTTGTATCGATTGGATACTTTTTAGAGCGATCAAGTTTCGCACCGAAAAAAGAACCAGGAGACCAACCTTCGGTTAAGAAGTTCCGGTAGCGGGGATAAGAACCACCCACTTTTTGTTCCGGAGCACCACCAAGGCTAACAACCGTTTCTTCCAGGTAGGAAATGCTTGCAAATATATCGACTGACATTGAAGAGTTACGTAGAACACTTGCATCTACACCGGCTTCCCAACCAGAGGCATCGATTTGCCCAATGTTAGAAAGCTGTGTTCTGAAAAAACCACCAGAAGGCGGATACGCACGTTGAATCAGTGCATCTTCTACTGTACGGCTCCATGTCTGAAAATCAACCGCGAGTCTGTCGTTTAAAAAAGCGACTTCACCACCGAATTCAATTTCGGTTGAGACTTCCGGTTTCAAACTTGGGTCACCCACATTCCCAGGGGAAAGTCCGGGACCAAATTCAGAAGCCCAAGGCAAGAAAGTTGTATACTGGTCAAAAGCACCAGGCTGTTGACCGGCTTGACCCCAAGCCATCCGTAGTCTTAATGTGGACATAGGACCAATTGCTCCCCCCGTCATAGCCGTGGGGATGAAAGATAAATTAAACCGCGGATAGGTAATGGTGCTGAAGTCAGCGCCAAATGCACTGTTCGCATCTTGTCTAATACCGGCAGTAGCGTATAACCAGTCCAAATAACCTATTCTGGTCTGCATCATAAGTCCAGCTTCAATGACTTCCGAAAATCCTGAGCCAGCAGAGTTAGAACCTAAGGCGCCCAGTACTTGAAGACCGGGACCAGGGAACTGTTGTCCACCACCGTTCATGCTTTTATTAATGGTCTGGAAAGCCTGGAAGCCCACTACAGATTCGGTGCTAATATCGCCAAAGTTTTTGGCGTAATCACCTTTCACATCCATTGTGTAGACTTTCTTGTCATTCTTTCCTTTGTATAGGGCACCCTGTGGGGCATAGCCCATTTTACCATCCACTGCATATCCGAACGGCGTCAAGTTGGTACTTTTATTCAACGTGGTGTTCATGCCAAAGGTACCGGAAAGATTTAAACCATCGGCGAGCTTATAGCTGGCTTGCAGCGAGATCGTTGTGTTGTCACCTTCATTGTTCAAAGAACGGTAGGTGGTTTCACGAGCTGTTGCAAAGGCAACTGAGCCGGTGGCATTTTTGTATGTCACATACTCCGGTTTTCCCATTTGAATCAGGGAAGTAGTACCATAAATGTTGTTATTGTTTTGAATCGTGTTATGATCTGTGTACGTATAGTTCGTAGATACACGAAGCCGCAGTCTATCTGTCGGCACAATATTTAGCGTAGCACTAACCATAAACTGATCACGCATGTCATTCGAACCTGGTTTGGTTGGGTCCGAATATCCAACAGGTGCGCCATTTAGTGTGGCATTCTCATCGTAAGGACCATCACTATTAACATAGCGTAGGCTAGCAAAATAGGTCGCACCAGGGGCGCCACCGCGAACCGAAGCAGAAATAGTGTTGTTACTACCTGAGTCATAAAGTTCACATGGGAAACACTTACTTGCCACTTCATACGGTTTTACGCTGGTTCCAAGCCATTTATTCATAGTATCCGCTGTAGCTTGGTCACGAGCAAACCCAGAGTTGGGTTTCCAACGACTTTCATCGTAGCTGCTTGAAGCACTGCTTACTTCTACTGAGAATTGTGGTTTGGAAATTGCACCCTGTTTGGTAAAGATCTGAATGATCCCATTGGCAGCTTGAGTCCCATAAAGTGAAGCCGCAGCTGCACCTTTTAAGATTTCAATCCGTTCAATAGCATCAGGGTTGATCTCATCCAGGCGAGATGGCGTACCACCGGGTCCTACACCGCTGGCGGTATTATCAACACGCACACCATCAATGTAAACCACTGGTTCATTCGACTGGGAAAGGGTTGAGGTTCCGCGAATACGAATTGAAGCGCCTTCGCCATTCAAACCACCGTTTGGTAGCATAATAACGCCTTTTTCACGTCCTTGAAGAATATCCGAAAAATTAGTGATCGGTGCATCTTCTAGGCTCTCCATATTCACTATACCTACAGAATTACCAATTTTGGATTTTTCCACAGCTGTACCGGCACCGGTAACAACGATCTCATTGAGATTCAATGCAGCAACAGACAGACCGAAGTCTGCAGATGCAGCACCGTCAGCTGGGACATCCACATTGGCTGAACTACTCGCGTAGCCAATATAGTTAGCATTAAGTCGCTGAGCGCCTGCGGGTACCCTACTTATAGTGTATTCACCATTGACGTCTGTTGCTGCACCAAGGTTGGTGCCGACAACGAGAACGTTGGCGCCCACTAAAGGGTCCCCATTATCAGCGTCAGTGACGCGACCAGATACAGAACCTTCCTGCGCAAAAAGAAATGTGGACATTCCTATTAGCAGGAGAAATGTTGTACCCAATCTGGGAATCATAGCTTTATTCATTAAGCCTCCTTAAGGTTAAATAAATCTCTTCGGAAAGATTGACTGAAAAAGTATACACTTATACGACATGAGTATGACCCCTCCGGTCATCTTCTCTCCTAAGTGATGCTAATAGGGATATAGAATACGAGTCAATATGTTTTTTTTGCAATTTTTTTTGCGAAATTCTCTACATTTCCATAAGTCAAACTACTTTAGGTTGATTTAAATTACCTTTATGCGTCTGTGGGTCAGAACTTTAATTCGCAACAGTTTTTTTCAGGTTGGCGCTGGTATTATCGTAACAATGTTCTTAGGCGGCGCTCTGCTGCAGTGGCTTGAACCTGGGGAGATTTCTGAGGGTGATAACCCTTACTGGTGGGCAATTGTAACCATGACGACCGTTGGATATGGTGATTATTCGCCGGGAACACCTGAAGGTCGAGTTTTTGCCGTATTAATCATGTTTATTGGTATTTCACTTGTTTCGCTGCTCACAGCATCAATATCATCCATTTTTGTTGCTCAAAAAATTCGGGAGGGAAAAGGTTTGGAAAAACTGAATTTAAACGATCATTTAATTCTTTGCGGTTGGAATCCAAATGGCGAAAGAATGCTGAATGCTATGCAGTTTTTAAATCGTGGAAAAAAGGAAAACTTGGTTCTTATCAATGAATTGAATGAGGAAGAGGTAACTCAACTGAAAAATCGTTACCGCGATTTGAAGATTGACTTTGTTTCAGGGGATTTTACGCAGGAAGAAATATTAGAACGAGCTAGTGTTAGAAAAGCGAATACTGTTGTTGTAATACCAAATACTACCGGTTCAGAGGTAGCCACATATGATGAGAAAACAATCTTTGCGACATTAACAATAAAAAGTATCGATCCAGCCATACGTGTTGTGGCATACCTGTTAGATAGAGAAAACCTGACCCATATTAAACGTGCGGATGCGGATGAAGTAGTGATTGGAGATGATTTTAGTGCCCATATATTAACTTCTCATGTCCTAGATCCAGGTCTGCCTCAAATCGCCCGGCAATTAATTTATAGCCGTTCTAACTCGCGCATCAAACGAGTGGATATCCCATCTGAATTTGTTGGAAAAACTTATGATGAGCTATTTGATCATTTTAGAAATAAGAATGGATCTGTTTTGATTGGAGTTTTTTCAGAAGATGCTAACTTGGGGATTGGAGCGATCCTGTCATCGGATGCATCAGCGCTGGATTCTTTTATTGAACGAAAATTGAAAGAAGGAGGTATCTCTCTACAAGAAGAGAGTAAAATCAATGTTGTTGTAAATCCACAGGATGGCTATACGATCAGTGAAGAAGAACGAGCCATCGTAATTCCTTGAGGCAAGCATGAATAATGAACGATTAAAAAAATTCGCCATTTTTTCTGATTTGACTGATGATGAATTAAACCATTTTGGTGATGCGCTTAAAGAAGTACAAATGGAAAAAGGTCAGCAATTTATAACCGAAGGAGAAGAAGGGGATTGTATTTACTTGCTACTTGAAGGTGAGGTTCAAATCAATCAGGCTTTAACGTTATCCATGAATAAAAGCGAATCAGATAACCGTGAGAAAGCGATTTTAAAGCTATCAAGCGATATCAATCCGCTTTTTGGCGAAATGTCCATGTTTAACGATGGTGACCGCAGAACTGCCAATGTTCGAGCTGAAACGGCATGTATATTGGTTAAATTGGATAAATCAGATTTGTACAATATTTGCGAAAAAAATCCAAATATTGGATTCAAGGTTATGCGCAATTTGGGTCGAATCATTTCCGGTAATTTGGTAAAGGCTAATCAAAACGTACTAAAATTGACCACAGCATTCAGTCTAATTTTAGAAAGGTAGCATTCTATCTTCATTTGATTTTTTCAATACATTAGATTAAAACTTCATGTCAACGCCACAACTTGATAAAACTTATAACTGGGATAAGCTGGAAGATCGTTGGTATCAACATTGGCTGGATCATGGCTATTTCCATGGGGATGATACATCCTCAAAAAAATCGTATTCAATTGTAATTCCTCCACCAAATGTCACTGGTATGTTAACTATGGGCCATGTGCTAAATAATACCATTCAGGATATATTGATCCGTAAAGCCAGGATGGATGGAAAAAATGCTTGTTGGATCCCTGGTACGGATCATGCATCTATTGCCACCGAAACTAAAGTGGTTGAAATGCTCGAATCTCAGGGAATATCTAAAAATAGCATTACACGTGATGAATTCATCGCGCATGCCTGGGATTGGAAAGAAAAATATGGTGGGATCATTATAAACCAACTGAAAAAACTGGGATGTTCTTGTGATTGGGGGCGGGAACGATTCACAATGGATGAGGAATATTCTCGAGCAGTTTTAGCATCATTTGTCAAACTATATGATAAAGGCCTTATTTACCGTGGCCACCGATTGGTAAACTGGTGCCCCGTATCCAAATCAGCTATTAGTGATGAGGAAGTGATCCATAAAGAATTAAATGGCAAACTATGGCATCTTCGATATCCGATAACAGATGAAGATGAATGTATAGTCGTGGCCACAACCCGCCCCGAAACCATGCTTGGGGATACAGCAGTTGCGGTTCATCCTGATGACGATCGATAT
>LULF01000472.1_pt1 | contig 10758 bp, 11 predicted proteins | sample 728221 | NCBI WGS metagenome assembly LULF01 (sample SAMN03860296, study PRJNA289734) | marine metagenome | biome: seawater column; feature: ocean; material: water; isolation source: Red Sea water column Station 169 - depth 500m | place: Saudi Arabia: Red Sea | collected 2011-10-15 | depth 500 m | reverse complement strand
TCACCACACCGTACTTGGTGATAACGTTGCTCCCCTCCACAATCGGAAGGATGTCCCTCTGGACCCCCTCCCGGGATACGTCCGGTCCCGAGCCGGCGGTGCCCCCCACCACCTTATCGATCTCGTCGAGGAAAACGATTCCTGAATTCTCCACCCTCGAACGGGCCTCCCGCACCACCTCTTCATGGTCGATCAGTTTCGTCACCTCTTCCATGGCAAGAATGCGTCTCGCTTCGGAGACGGTCGTCCGCCGCTGTTTCCGCTTCTTCGGGATTGAGCTGCCGAAGATCTCCTGAAGGTTCATTCCCATCTCTTCCATTCCGATGGGCCCGAACACCTGCATCATCGGCATACTCTCATCGGAGACATCGATCTCCACAACCTTATCCTCGAACTTTCCGGCGGAGAGCTTTTCGCGGAGTTTTTCTCTCGTCCGCTTCTGCCGCTCGACGATTTCCGGCTTTTCACCTCCTTCTCTCGGCGCACCGTTGGTGGGGAACAGAATGTCCAGTAGTCGCTCGTTGGCGAGCGCTTCTGCCTCCTCCGAAACGTTCTCCTCCATCTCAAGCTGGATGGTGGAGATGGAGATATCCATCAAATCGCGGATGATCGACTCCACGTCCCTCCCCACATAACCGACTTCGGTAAACTTCGACGCTTCCACCTTGATAAACGGGGCGTTGGCAAGGTTGGCCAGTCGCCGGGCGATCTCAGTTTTCCCAACGCCGGTGGAACCGATCAGGATAATGTTGTTGGGGACCACCTCCTCCCTCATTTCGTCTGAAAGTTTCTGCCGCCGCCACCGGTTCCTCAGCGCGATTGCGACCGATTTTTTGGCGCTCTCCTGCCCCACGATGTACCGGTCAAGTTCAGACACGATCTCTTTCGGCGTCAGGTTTTCCATGCTCACAGTTCCATCACCGTAATGTTGTGGTTGGTGTAGATGCAGATGTCTGCGGCAATGCTGAGGCTCCGTTTCACGATCTCTTTCGGCGAGGTGATCTTGCAACTCAGCAGCGCTTCCGCCGCTGACTGGGCATAGCCCGCGCCGGAGCCGATGGCAAGGACGGCACCGTCAGGCTCGATCACGTTCCCGTCCCCGGAGACGAGGTAGCTGTGCTTCTTGTCCATGAGGCCGAGGAGGGCGTCGAGGTTCCGCAGGTACTTATCCGTCCGCCACTCCTTCGCCAGTTCCACCACCGCCCGCTGAAGTTGCCAGTTATACTCCTCCAGCTTCTCCTCGAACTTGCCGAAAAGGGTCAGCGCATCGGCCGCAGCGCCGGCAAAACCGCCGAGGATGACCCCCTTCCCTCCTTCGAACTTTCTCACCTTCACCGCTTTCTGCTTCAGCGCCATGTCGCCGAAAGTAACCTGTCCGTCGCCTCCCATGGCGGCGCCGTTTTTCAAGCGCACGCCGAGGATTGTGGTCGCCCGAACTTTCACTTGTTCCCTTTCATAAGGTTCAGCAGTTGCGAATCTGTGGAGAGGATCAATGTGGTCTTGCCGTCAATCACCTTCTGGTAAGTTTCCAGCGTTCGAGTGAACTCGTAGAAACCGGGATCAGACTTGAACGCATCGGCGTAAATCTCCACCGCCTTGGCGTCCCCCTCGCCCCGAATCTCTTGCGACTGTCTGTACGCCTCGGCGAGAATGATCGTTTTCTCCTTATCGGTCTCGGCACGAATCTTCAGCGCCTCTTCCTCACCCTCGGAGCGGTACTGTTTCGCCTGTCTCTCCCGCTCAGCGATCATCCGATCGAACACCGCCCGCTCGTTTTCCTGAGACAAATCGGCACGCTTGATTCGGACGTCGATGATGTCAATACCGTACTCCTCCAACTTTTCACGCGCTTTCAGGGTGACGATTTCCATAATCTTATCCCGGCGCTTGTCCACGATCTCCGTCAGATTGTGCTTGCCGAGCTCCACCCTCAGCTCCGAATAGACAATGGGGTCGATCCGGCTGAGACCGCCGTTGATAGTCCTCACAGCCTTGTAAAAAGTGAGAGGGTCTGAAATGCGCCACCGGCCGTAGTTGTCCACTTCCAACCGTTTCTTATCAAGGGAGAGAATCGCCTTCGGTTCCACATCGTACTCCAGGATTCGCTTCTCCAGCTTGACGAGCTGACGCCACGGGAGCTTGAAATGCAGTCCAGCGTCCGTGACGGCCTCCCCCACGGGACGGCCGAACTCCAGCACGATGGCCTGTTCTTTTTCGTCGATGGTGTAGGCGGAGAGGTAGATCCCCAACGCCGCTGCGATCAGTACTATTACACTTGTGCTCTTCATTTCTGCACCCCCATTTTCTTGGCCCCTTCGAGGTTACCGAGAGGCAATACGTTCAGAAGATTTCCCGCCTCTTCATCGAGAATTACCTTTTCGATATCCGGGAGAATCTGTTCCATAGTTTCGAGATAGAGACGTTTTTCAGTCACGTCTTTCGCTTTGCGGTATTCGGTCAGCACCGAGAGAAACCGGGAGGCGTCCCCTTCGGCTCTCTTCGTCCGTTCTTCCCGGTACGCTTCCGCTTCCCGGAGCATCTGCTCCGCTTCGCCCCGCGCCTTCGGGATGATGTCGTTCTGATATCCCAGCGCCTTGTTGATCAGCTGCTCTTTCTGCTCCCTCGCGCTCTGGACGTCCTTGAAAGCAAAATCGACTTCCTGCGGAGGGTTCACGTCCTGAAGCTGAACCTGCCTCACGTCAATGCCGCACTTGTAGTCGTCCAGCATCTCCTGAAGAAGAATCTGGATTTCGTCCATGATCTCAGCTTTCTTCTGCGTGAGAGGGTTGTCGATGGGGTGGGAGCCGATGGTCTGCCGGAGTGCCGACTCAGTGGCGTCCTTGATCGTCTCTTCCACGTTCGCTACGTTGAACAGGTAGTGAGATGCATCCTTGATCTTATATTGCACTCGCACCTCCACGAGAAGGATATTCTCGTCGCCTGTCAGCATCTTCGCCTCTTTCAGGATTTTCCCAACAGATATCTCTTTCACCTGCGTCACTTTCGGCAGATCCACCTTTTCGATGGGATAGGGGAACTTGAAATTGAGCCCACTCGATTCCGTCCTCACCCATTTGCCGAACCGGCGCACAACGCCCTCTTCGTCCGGTCCGACCACATAGAAGGCGCTCATGGCGAACCACGCGCCGAGGAACAGCAGCGCGAGCGCCATTCCGCCAATGTTGAATGTGGGGATCTTAATCTCCTGATCACCCACCATTATCTTTCTTGCCATCTGATTATCTCCTTTACTCTTGCTTCCTATATTGCCCGTCTCAAACGGGCGACCGGAATTTTCATCTGTCCCCGATATTTCGCCACAGTCCTTCTCGCCACCGTGTAGCCGTTCTCCTTCAGGAGTTCAGCAAGACCGTCATCGGAGATGGGGTGCTCCTTGTCTTCACTGTCGACAATTTTCTTAAGCAGATTCTTCACCAGCTTTGTCGACACCTCTTCGCCGCTGTCCGTCATCATCCCCTCGGAAAAGAAGTGCTTCAGCTCGAACACGCCCCACGGCGTCTGAACATATTTCCCCCGCGTAACGCGGCTGACGGTGGAGATGTCCATATCAATTTCTTCGGCGATATCTTTCAGGATCATCGGACGGAGCTTTGATGTGTCGCCGCTGAAGAAGAGGTTCTGCCGCTTCATGATCGCTTCCATCACTTTCGTCATAGTAATCTGCCGCTGCTGGAGAGCCTGCACAAACCACTTCGCCCGCTCCACTTTCTCCCGAAGAAACTTCTTCACCTCACTATTGTTCCCGTTCGGCGACTTGAGAATGTTCTTGTACACCGGCGACAAGCGGATATCGGGGAGGTCGCCATCGTTCACCGCCACGAGCAGCTTGCCGTCCACTTCATCCACCGATATGTCCGGAATAATATAGTCCGCTGCCGATGTGGGGGCGCCCTCGCCCGGCTTTGGGTTCAGATGAGAGATGTCTTCAAACGCACCGTGCAGCTCTTCCTTTGAACAGCCAAGCTTCTCCTCGAGCCGCTCAAATCGGCGGTTGGCGAAATCGTCGAAATAGTCGTCCACAATCTTTCTTGCGAGGTCGTGTTCTCCACTCACCTCCAACTGCACTGAAAGGCACTCCTGCAGATCACGGGCGCCGATGCCGACAGGATCGAGGCGCTGAACAATCTTGAGCATCCTTTCAACGTCCGCAACATCGGCATCCAGCCTGTCGGCAAGGAGCTCCAGATCAATGGAGAGGTACCCCTGCTCATCGATATTCCAGACGATCGCCTCCCCAATTGCTCTATCCTCACGCGACAGATCGAGGAGCGCCACCTGATCCAGAAGCCTCTCCACGGGCGAACGGACAGCCCGGATGGGAGCGTCGGGCATTTCACTCGATTTTTGTAGAGGCCCTCTGACTCGTTCATCTTCATCGTCAGAATTGAGGATCTCGTCCCACTCAATCTCATCGGGAGATTCTTCAGACGAACTCTCCTCCTCTGACTGTTCGCCTTCGGTCAGTTCAAGGGCGGGGTTTTCTTCGAGCTCCTCGAGGATTCGCTCCTCAAGGTCAACGCTGTTCATCTGCAACAGCACCGTCTGAAGAATCTGCTGCGGAGACAGTTTCTGACGCTGTTCGAGGGTTTGGGCCAGCTTCGCCATCAGTTCAGCTTAAACCTCGAGCCGAGGTAGAGTCTTCTTGTTTCGTCATCACCGGCAAGGTCTTCAGCCGTTCCCGATTTCAGAATTTTCCCGTCGTAGAGAAGATATGCCCTGTCGGTAATGGAGAGTGTTTCGCGCACGTTATGATCGGTGATGAGGACGCCGATGCGCCGCTCCCGGAGGCTCCTGACAATTTCCTGAATATCCTCCACCGCGATGGGATCGATGCCGGCGAAAGGTTCATCAAGCAGAATAAAATCGGGTTTCATGACAAGGGCCCGGCAGATCTCGGTGCGGCGGCGCTCACCGCCTGAAAGTTGATATCCCCTATTCTTCCGAATCTGCCCGATGGAAAGATCGCCGAGAAGCTGCTCGAGCCGCTCTTCTCTCTCATCTTTGGCAAGATCGGACATTTCCAGAACAAGACGAATATTGTCCTCCACGGAAAGTTTGGTAAAAATGGACGGCTCCTGAGAAAGATAGCCGATCCCCCGCCGGGACCGCTTGTACATGGGGAGGTCTGTAATCTCTTCATCGCCGAGATAGACAGCTCCGCCGGTCGGTTTAATCATGCCGGTGATCATGTAGAAAGAGGTGGTCTTTCCCGCACCGTTGGGACCGAGAAGACCGACAATCTCTCCCTTCCTCAGTTCGAGGCAGACGTCCCTCACAACCGTCCGTTTGCCGTAATCCTTCACAAGGTTTTCGGCTCTCAGCCATACGCCGTTGACTGAACCGCTCATTTCTCCCTCGCCGTCACACCCCACGGCTGGAGGATCTTCCAGTGCGTCAGGTCAACGTCAGATTCAAAACCGACGCCGTATAGTGTATCGTTCACTTCAGTCGTCAGCATAACGGTATCGTTCGAAGTGATCCGCTCTTCACTGTTGTTCCAGTAGAGCGAATCGGTAAACAGAGTTACGCCGCTGTCCGACACCACCACAACATTCCCGATGGCCAGAAGGTTGTCGCTGTTTTCGTAGACAAAGGCTCGCTCTGACTTCAGGTTGGACATGTGCTCCTCATCGGTGGAAAAGAAATCGGCGTCCACGCTGCCATCCAGCACAATTTCCTTCTTCTCGGCGTACTTCGCAAGGTGGCTGGCCCTCACTACAGCCCGTTTCTTCGCCTCCCGAGTGAGAATGATGACAGGATTCCAGCTCTCCTGATCTGCATAGTCGCTCCTGCTCCCGAGGGACGCTCGATCTTCCACCCCGCCGCAGCCGACAAGAACGGCCGCAAGAATTGTTGAAACTGTCCTCTTCACATCACCCCTGCCCGCAGTATGTCGTGGATGTGGACAAGCCCATCCGGCGACGAATTTCGTTTCTCGTGCTTATAAACAAATAAGGATGTGATGGCGTGTTTTTCCATAATCTCCAGCGCATTGATGGCGAGGGTGTCGCTCGTCACCCACCGCGGTTCCTCGGACTGAACCAACGAGTCGGCAGTCCTGCTGAGCAGATCTTCCTCTTTCTCCAGTCCGCGGCGTATGTCTCCGTCCGTCACGATGCCGATCAGCGTGCCGTCATCGCCCACCACGATAGCAACGCCGAGCCGTTTTTCACTCATGGTGAGAAGGGCAGACTTCACGTCTGCAGTAACGGGAACGATGGGAAGATCATCACCGGAGTGCATAATCTCACTTACGGTAAGAAGCAGTTTTTTCCCCAACGATCCCGCCGGATGGAGGAGAGCGAAATCTTCTTCCTTGAACCCCCGTTTTTCGAGCAGAGCGATGGCGATGGCGTCGCCCATGGCGAGGGTTGCGGTGGTGCTGGCGGTGGGCGCCAGCTCCAACGTGCACGCTTCCCGCTCCACGCTGACATCGAGAGCCAGCTCGGCCTTTTTTCCTATCGTCGAATCTATCCTCCCGACGAGGGCGATGACAGGCAGTCCCAGCCGCTCAAAGACAGGAAGGAGCTGAAGGATTTCATAAGTCTCGCCGCTGTTGGAAACGACGAGGGCAGTGTCGGATGAGGTGACCATGCCGATGTCGCCGTGGCGGGCCTCGCTCGGGTGGATGAACTGTGCCGGCGTTCCGGTACTCGCCAGCGTGGAGGCGATCTTCTGTGAAATCAATCCTGACTTACCCACGCCGGTGACCACGACTCTTCCGCCGCGGTCGTAAATCATTTCGACCGCCTTGTGGAAATCGTCGCCGATTCTTCCGGCGAGGGCAGCAAGCGCCTCCGATTCTATCTGGATAACGTTCCGGCCGACCTTGACGTTTGAACTGTTGCTACTCATCCCCCGCCTTGATTCGTTCCCTGATTCGCCGGAGAGTTTCATCATAAACACCCTGCCCTTTCAGAATCAGCTCCACCGCCTCCCGGAGGGCCCCTTCGCCTCCGGCTTTTTCTGTTGTGAAATGGGCAATCTCCTTGATGAAAGGGTGGGCGTTCTGCACGGCGATGGCCATGCCTACTTTTTCCATCACGGACGTGTCGATCAAATCGTCGCCGATAAAACTTACCTCCTCATCCTGAAGTCCATGTTTTTCCAGTATCTCCCCGTATGATTTCATCTTGTCCAGACCGCCCTGATAGCAGTCGTCAATCCCGAGCTCTTCCATTCGAGAAGTCGTCGCCGGTGAATACCGGCCGGAAATCACCGCCAGCTTCAGTCCCGCCGCTCGGGCAAAGGCGACAGCCGCACCATCGAGAACACTGAACTGTTTGTACTCGGCGCCGTCGTTCCCTTTGTAGATGGAACCGTCGGTCAGGACGCCGTCCACATCGGAGATGAGGAGCTTGATCTTCCAGAGTCTCTGTTCCAGATCGCTGCTCATGTCAGGTTGCCACCGCCTCTCTGATTCGCATCAGCGACATGAGGAGACTCTCAGTTTGATCGAGGGGCCACTGCGTGGCGGCGTCGCTCTTTGCTTCTTCAACATTATCGTGCACTTCCATGAACAGCCCCTCACAACCGGCCGCCACTGCGGCGCGGGCGAGAACTGGAATCATCTCCCGATCACCACCGGAACGGATGCCGTCCGCACTCGGCCGCTGAGCACTGTGGCTGGCGTCAAAGATTACAGGATAACCCGTCTCGCCCATGATGGCGATTGAACGCATATCGGAGACAAGATTGTTGTAACCGAAGGAGGCTCCGCGTTCTGTCAGAAGAATCTGGTGTCCCCCCGCACCCTCAATTTTCTTGACGATGGCCGCAACATCGCCGGGCGCCACGAACTGCCCTTTCTTTACGTTCACACATTTCCCCGTTCTTGCCGCCGCAACGAGAAGATCGGTCTGTCGGCAGAGGAAAGCGGGAATCTGGATTAGATCCGCCACCTCGCCCACCGGTCCGGCCTGTTCCGGCGTATGGATATCGGTGAGGACCGGCACGGCCGTTTCACGTTTCACCTCCGACAGGATCGCCAACCCTTCATCAAGACCGGGACCGCGGAAGGAGTCGCCGGCTGTCCGGTTCGCCTTGTCGAAAGATGACTTGAAAACAAACGGCACATCGTGGCGCGAGAAGATCGCTTTCAGTTCAACGGCCATCTTGACGGCGTGATCGCGCGACTCGATGACACAGGGGCCAGCGATCACGGGGAGCGCTTCCCCGCCAAATTCAACGCCGTTTACCACGACCGTCATTTCGAATTGGTGTGCGCCACCGCTGCTTTCACAAAATCACGGAAAAGAGGATGAGCCCGATTCACCCTGCTCTTCAGCTCGGGATGGAACTGGCTCGCCACAAACCACGGATGATCCTTCAGTTCAATAATCTCCACAAGGTTCAGGTCGGGATTAATCCCGCTGAATATCATGCCGTTCTTTGCAAGCCTGTTCCTGAACCTGTTGTTCACTTCATAACGGTGGCGGTGCCTCTCGGAGATTCTCTTCTTGCGGTAAGCTCTGTATGTTTTTGTCCCCGTTGGCACGTCGCAGTCATAGGCCCCGAGGCGCATGGTCGCCCCCTTTCGCTTCACTTTTTTCTGACCGTCCATCAGATCGATCACCGGTTTTCCACTCCGTTTTTTGAACTCCGAACTGGTGGCGTCTGCGATGCCGCAGACGTTTCTGGCGAATTCGATAACCGCAATCTGCAGGCCCAGACAGAGTCCCAGATAGGGGACTTTCTTTTCTCTCGCAAACCTCGCTGCCGCAATTTTTCCCTCTGTCCCCCGTGGGCCGAAACCGGGCAGAACGAGAATGCCGTCCACTTTCCCAAGCTGTTCCTCGCACGCCTTTTCTGAGGTTAGCTCCTCCGAGTTGATCCATTGGATCTTCACTCTGGCGTCGTTCTCCACACCGGCGTGGACAAACGCCTCCAGCACACTTTTGTAGGCGTCAGGGAGTTCCGTATACTTTCCGCAAAGTGCGATGGTCACCTCGTGGGTGGGGTTCTTAAAACGGTCAACAAACGATTCGAGCTTTGTGATGTCGTGGTTCGCTCCGTCCAGTCCGAGCTGGGCCGCCACCAGTTCGCCCACTCGCTGCTGATGAAACACCAGCGGCACTTCATAAATACTCTTCACATCCCGTGCTTCTATAACGTGCGTCGTCGGAACGCTGCAAAATAGAGAGATCTTCTCTTTCACCGACTTCGGAATCTTATCTGACGACCTGCACAGAATCAGGTCCGGCTCGAGACCGATCTCCCGAAGCTTCATAACGCTGTGCTGAGTCGGTTTTGTCTTCAGCTCTTCACTCGCCTCCACGTACGGAAGCAGTGTTACGTGCGCGATAAAAACATTCTCACGCCCTTTCTCAAGGCGGATCTGCCGAATGGTCTCGAGGAACGGGAGGCTTTCAATATCACCAACTGTCCCCCCAACCTCGGCGATCACTGCGTCAAAGCGCTTCGGCTTATTCATTTCGTAGACACGTTTTTTGATCTCGTCCGTGATGTGAGGGATTACCTGGATCGTCTGCCCGAGATAATCTCCCTTCCGTTCTTTCTCCAGCACCGCCTCGTAGACCTGCCCCGTGGTGGCGTTATTGTTCTTACTCATGTCAACATCGATGAACCGCTCGTAGTGGCCGAGATCGAGATCCGTCTCGGAGCCGTCATCGAGGACAAACACTTCGCCGTGCTGATACGGATTCATGGTCCCCGGATCCACGTTGAGGTAAGGATCAAGCTTCATGATTGTTACCGACAGGCCGCGGCTCTTCAAGAGGTAACCGATGGATGCGGAAGTGATCCCTTTCCCGAGGCCCGAGATGACCCCGCCAAGCACAAAAATGAATTTCGTCTCTTTCTTAGGCAACTGTTGCACTCTCCTTCAGTTTCTCCAAATCTTCCGGCCGATTAATCCCAACTGAGTCGAGATCTGTAACCGCTACTGAAATAGCAGTTCCGTTGTCCAACGCTCTCATCTGTTCGAGGTCGAGAGCGACTTCGTTTTCTGTCCGCTCCATTCGGGCGAAACGGAGGAGGAACTCCCTCTTGAATCCATAGATGCCAAGATGTTTGGCGCAATTGTCTCTCACTTTGTGGGCAGTCGGCTGCCTGAAAAAGGTGGCCGCGGATCCGTCTTCCGTCAATTCTACTTTCACCACATCGGGGTTGATCCAGTCATCCTCAGAAAGGTTCGTGGACGCCACCGTCGCCATCTCAATCTCGTGATCAACGTCGAACTGGTCAATGACCAGATTGATGATCGCCGGCTCGATCTGCGGCTCGTCACCCTGAATGTTAACGAAGACGTTCCCCTCCAGCGACAAGGCTGCTTCCGCGACACGTTCTGTTCCGGTCCTGCATGCCTCGTTCGTCATGACAACGGCAATGTCCAGGTTTTCCATCGCCTCGTAAACAGCGGAATGATCGGTTGCTACGACTACTCTCTCGAGCCTGGAATTTTTCGCTTGCCCGTAGACGCGGGCCACCATGGGGAGACCATCAATCGGTTCCAGCACCTTCCCCGGAAATCGCGTGGAGTGATACCTCGCCGGAATGACCCCGACGTAACTAATGGCTCTTTTTGTGGACATCACGATTTCTCTATGACTTTGGGCACGACGAAATACTCCCCGTCCGAATCTGGAGCGTTGTTGAGGGCTTCATCACGGTCGAGGGACGGTTCTTCTTTGTCCCGCCGCGTCATGTTGAGCTGATCGAGGACATGACTGAGAGGTTCCACATTTTCCGTGTCCAGTTCGTCGAGCTGATGCATAT
>LULF01000471.1_pt1 | contig 10792 bp, 10 predicted proteins | sample 728221 | NCBI WGS metagenome assembly LULF01 (sample SAMN03860296, study PRJNA289734) | marine metagenome | biome: seawater column; feature: ocean; material: water; isolation source: Red Sea water column Station 169 - depth 500m | place: Saudi Arabia: Red Sea | collected 2011-10-15 | depth 500 m | reverse complement strand
GACAAGATCGTGCTTGAGAACGCGTCCGGCCCCGATGGTCATGTGCCCCACCTCCGAGTTTCCGATAACGCCACCGGGTAGCCCGACCGCTTCCTGAGAGGCGCCGAGGGCTGTCCACGGATGCTCTCTGAAGAGGCGATCGAAGGTCGGCGTGCGTGCCATTCTAAAGGCGTTGTTCTCACGGGCATCTCTCAGTCCGAGACCGTCGAGGATGATGAGAACAAACCTTTGTGGAAGATCAGCCACGGGCCGCTTGATCGAGTTGAATCAGATGTGCCTCTACTGATTCTGAGAGGCCCTGAAGATCGTAGCCCCCTTCAAGTATGGAGACAAGTTTTCCGCGGCAAGTTTCAGCGGCCAATCCGGTCATCACATCTGTCATGCGGGCGAAACCTTCCTTTGATACTTTCATACTGGCAAGGGGATCGCGGACGTGGGCGTCGAACCCCGCGGACAGAATTATGAAGTCTGGTTTGAACCCCATCACGATATCTGGAAGAACATTTTCAAATATATCCATATAGAGTTCGTCTCCGCCTCTGGCCTTAAGGGGGAAATTTGTGGTGGTCCCCAAGCCGTCTCCTTTGCCGGTCTCGTCCTTGGCACCGGTCCCGGGGTAAAGGGGAAAGTCGTGCAGGCTAATGAAGTGAACGGTGGGATCCTCCTCGAACAGGTGTTGAGTGCCGTTTCCGTGATGGACGTCCCAATCCAGGATCAGAATCTTTTCCGCGCCAAACTGCTCTTGGGCCGTCCGTGCCGCCACAGCGGCATTATTGAAGAGACAAAAGCCCATCGCTTCCTCCAGCTCGGCGTGATGCCCCGGAGGTCTGATCGCGCAGAAAGCGTTGCCTATCTCACCGGTGAAAACTTGCTCCACGGCACGAATGACGCCGCCAGCCGCCTGAAGTGCAACCTGAAACGACTCGGAACAGACAACAGTATCTTCTCCGTCAAGGACAGACAATCCTCCGCCGCAGCTCTCCTCCAACCATTTCAAATAACCGGAAGGATGGACACGAGTCAATTCTGAAGCTGTCGCAGGCCGAGGATCGAGATGCTTCAAACTGCTCCAAACGGGCGATGTCTGGAGCCTCTCCAGAACGGATTCGAGCCGCTTCGGCGATTCCGGATGGTTCGGTCCCGTGTCGTGCCTGAGAAAGTAGGGACTTGTGATAAGACCTGTCTGAATCATCGCCTGGAGCGGGATTGTTCCTTCCGCTTGAAGGAACGGACCTGAGAGAGGTGACCGTTATCGAGAGAGACCTGCACACTTACCGCTCCCCTGAGATCCTTCGGCCTACTGCTGGCAAGGATCACGGTAACGCCGCGGGATCGCGCCACATGGCTCAGCTTCTTGTTCAAATCTCTCATGGTATCGAAATCGAGGTGGCTGCCGTAATCATCGATGAGCAATACTTTCGGATCTGATTCGACACCAGAAACGAGACACAGCTTTTCCATCTGGCCCCGTGAGAGCGTGCTGATGGGACTGTCCCATTCCGAGGAACGGGGGCCGCCGGAATAGTACTGCTTCTGGATCTGCTGCGCGCGGTCACCAAAACGAACTTTCAGGAAAGTCTTTACCGTGCCGCCGACGCCGGCCACTTTTTTTTCACACAACAGAATATCCTCTGGCACCTTGACCTTACCGCGCCAGTTTCGCTGAAAAGGATTGCTCTCATAGAGTACGTCCCCTTTCACAGAATCGAGACGGCCGGCCAGTAAGTTTATGAAGGTTGTTTTGCCACACCCCATGGGACCGATAATTCCGTAGACAGTCCCCCTGTGGAACTTAAAGCTGCCGATCTTGAGTACAGTCCTGTCGGCATGGATGACACTGATATCCTTCAGTTCAAAAATCGGAACCTTAATTCTGTTCATCAATAAACTCCTTTCAATTCAGAACGCTCTTTTAGAGCGTCCGGCAAAAGAGGGTCGCGGTTCCGTGGGCAGGCTTTAGTGCTGAGACTCGAGGAATCGTTCCGCATCAATGGCGGCCATGCAGCCGGTGCCGGCTGCCGTTACGGCCTGCCGATAAACATGATCCTGCACATCGCCTGATGCAAAAACGCCTTCGACTGAAGTATTCGTGGAACCGTTCGCGGTAGCCAGATAACCCTTCTCATCGGTCTCAAGCTGGCCGGTGAAGAGAGAAGTGTTCGGGGTATGTCCAATGGCGAGGAAGACGCCCTCGCAGTCGACCTCCCGTGCCTCCCCGGTGTTGGTATCTTTCAGTGTAACACCGGAAACGCCTCCATCCTCGCTTCCGCTGATATCTTCTACAACGGCATTCCAAACAAACTCCACCTTTGAATTCTTCATCGCTCTGTCCTGCATAATCTTGGACGCCCTCAGCTCCTCGCGCCGATGAACCACCGACACTTTGCTGGCAAACTTTGTCAGAAACAGAGCTTCCTCCATCGCTGAGTCTCCTCCGCCAACAACAACCACGTGCTTGTCCTTAAAGAAAAAGCCGTCGCAGGTTGCGCAGGCCGATACGCCGTGCCCCATCAGCCTCGATTCAGATTCGAGACCGAGAAGACGGGCCGATGCGCCCGTAGAGATAATGAGCGATTCAGATTCAAAAAGTTCGTCTCCTACCCACACTTTGAAAGGCCTCTCGGACAGATCAACCTTGGTCACTTCCTTGAAGCGACAGTCGGCGCCGAAGCGAGTGGCCTGATCTCGGAACAAGTCCATCAGTTGGGGTCCCATCACGCCGTCAGGAAAACCGGGATAGTTCTCCACGTCTGTTGTGATGGTTAACTGTCCACCGGGTTGGCTACCTTCGAACACCAACGGTTGAAGGTTCGCCCGGGCGCAGTAGATGGCGGCGGTGAGTCCCGCCGGCCCCGAACCGATGATAATGACCCTGTGAATCACTAATTGGCCAGAACTCTGTCCAGCACGCTAGTGATATTGTTCTTTGGAACAGCGCCGACAATCTGGTCCGACACTGCCCCGTCCTTGAATACCAGGAGACTAGGAATACTCCTGATACCATATTTCGGCGGCACTTCCGGGTTGTGGTCAACATTCATTTTTCCGACCTTCACCCGGCCTTCATACTCCGTTGCGATCTCCTCAACAAGGGGGCCGATCATTCGGCACGGTCCGCACCACTCGGCCCAAAAATCAACCAGGACCGGCGTGTCGGAAGAGAGGACATCGGAGTCAAATTCCGCATCTGTAAACTCAACAACATTTTCTGCCATCTTGCCCTCCAGCAATTAGGTTTTCTTAAGATTAACGACGGTCAAATATACCGTTGACCTCAGAATCGGCAAACGGGGAAATGGCGAAAAGTCAGCTAAATGAGAGGAAAAAGGAGGGCGTTAAGACGTTATGCGGAGGAACCTTCGCTTCCCTACTTTCAACACAACCGGCGTCTCCAGCGGTATCTCTTCAGTAATACTCGTGATCCTCTCGCCATCAACCGTGACGGCCCCCTGTTCGATGAGGCGGCGGGCCTCCCTTTTGGACGAAATCAGCTCGGAGTCGCACATCATGGCAAGGATTGCCGCCTGCCCTGCGCCGGCGCTCCACTCCTCCATCTCATCGGGAACATCCGATTGAATGAAGACCTTGTCAAAAGCTTCTTCCGCTTCCGCCGCTGCTTCGGCGCTGTGATAAAGCGCCACGATTTCTCTCGCAAGGCACCGCTTCAAGTCCCGGGGATTCACATCACTATCATCCAGTTGAGTCTCCACTTCCTTTAGCACTGACGCATCAACGTCGGTGGCGAACTCAAAGTAGCGGTGGATGAGATCATCGGAGATGGACATGGTCCTCCCGTAAATCTCGGACGGTTCATCGGTGATGCCGATATAGTTGTCGTAAGTCTTTGACATTTTTCGGACGCCGTCCGTCCCTTCAAGGAGGGGGGTAGTGATCACAATTTGCGGCGGCTGGTCGTAGTCTCTCTGGAGGTCCCGCCCGACGAGAAGGTTGAACTTCTGGTCTGTTCCGCCAAGCTCGATATCGACTTCCAGCTCCACCGAGTCCATCGCTTGGGCGAGGGGGTAGAGAAACTCGTGGATGGAGATGGGAACCTCGCTCTTGTACCGTTTTTCGAAATCGTCCCGCTCCAGCATTCGGGCAACGGTGTAGTGGCTGGCGAGTTTAATCACATCATGAAAATTCATGGCGCCGAGCCAGTCGCCATTCCGGACAATCTTGAGTGTATCGAGATCGAGGATGTGGCCGGCCTGTTCGATATAGGTCTCGGCGTACTCATCCACCTCCTCCGGCGTGATGTGAGGACGAGTTTTGTTCCGGCCCGAAGGATCGCCAATGAGCGCCGTAAAGTCGCCCACCACCAGAACAGACTGGTGCCCCAAATCCTGGAAATGGCGAAGCTTCCGGAGAACCACAGCGTGGCCGATGTGGAGGTCCGGACGGCTCGGATCGCATCCAAGTTTTACGATGAGAGGTTGTCCCTTCTTCTCAGCACGCTCCAGCCTTCTGAGGAGCTCCTCCTCCGAGATGATTTCAGCCGTCCCTCGGCGGATCAAATCCATCTGTTCTTTGATTGGCGGGAACTTCGGCATCAGTTTCTTTTCCTCTCTTTCATTTCGCGATCGAGGTCCCGCGCGCGATCCCGCTCGGCGATTGCACGTTTCTTCTGATAAGACCGCTTGCTTCGGGCGAGGCCGATTTCCGCCTTCGCCCAGCCGTTCTTGAAATAGAGTTTCAGCGGTACGATGGTCATCCCTTTGGAAGCCACCTTCCGGACAAGTTTTCTGATCTCCTGCTTGTGGAGCAACAGTTTGCGGTCGCGGTACGGTTCATGGCCGAGGTAGCCGGTGTGAGAGTAGGCCCCGATGTGCATCCCCATCAGAATCACCTCTCCGTCACGGATGACCGCATAGCTGTCCCGCAAGTTTGCTTTCCCTTCCCGGAGGCTTTTCACTTCAGAGCCTCGAAGCTCCAGACCGGCCTCAAACTTCTCGATGATTTCGTAGTCATGAAAAGCTTTCCGATTGGTGGTGACTGCTTTCGGTTCATCTGACATGCGGTTCGAAGAGTGAATTTAGATTTCCCCCCCACGAGGGAACAAGGTTTATCCTTGAATGTCGCGACACACGCCCCTAATTTCGCCTCGCTCTTTGACGCCCGGATGGCGGAATAGGTAGACGCGCATGGTTCAGGACCATGTCTCAGCAATGAGGTGCAGGTTCGATTCCTGTTCCGGGCACGCTCTCGAATAGATTAGTTGGTGCAGGTTCCCTGCCCGCCCTCCCGCTGGTCGGGAGCAGGCGGGGATTCCTCTTCCGGGCACCCCGCTACATCGGCTTTGCCTCATACGAAAGGCAGGCCCTATAACTCTTCGGATGGACTTTCTTCGTTTCGGCTTTGCCTCGTCCGCGGGGCGAGCTTTTCTGAAGATTAGTTTGAATCGATAGTACCCAGTTCGAGGGGCTTTCCGTCGACGTTCGACGGAATCTCGAGACCGAGACGCGCCGCGAGGGTCGGTGCCAAGTCAATAGTCATTATTCGCTTCGAGACTGTATTCCCCTGAATCCTGTTCCCGGCAAAGACCATCGGAACGTGACTGTCCCAATCGTAGGGCGTGCCGTGACTGGCGCCATAGGGGGACTTAGAAATCCAGTGTCGCTTCGGCATATAGTAAAGATCGCCGCTGCTCGTCGGATGATGAATATTCCGATACCGCTCTTCCAGAGGCGTCAGCGCCTGATTCGATTCGAGAACCGCCGATGGAATTACATCCTCTATCCATTCAGATTCCTTCAGGATCGGACTTATGACTCGGTCAATATCGCTCGCTTGCAGCCCTTTTTCATGAAGAAGGTGGAGATCGTAGAAGAGGGCGCCGGCCGACGCTGTCTCCACAATCTTCTCCGCGCCGAACCTGTCAAACAGAACCCGGTTGAGCCGCTCCAAGAGTTTCTTGGCTTCGCCGCCGTAACGGCCCCCGCCCAGTCCCAGCTCCTGGGCATATTCGGGCAGATAGCCGGCGCCGTGATCTGCCGTTAAGGCGATTAATACATGCTCGAGACCAACCTTGATATCGAGGTATCGAAAGAAAGCGCCGAGATAAGAGTCAAGTGAAAGAAACATTTCCATCACTTCGTGGCTGAAGGGGCCATATCGGTGCCCCACGCCATCGGCCATGGAGAGGCCGATGTTGATGATGTCGGGCGAATCATCGCCGCCGAGCCGCTCGTGGTCGATGATGGCGGTGGCGAGGTAAAGGAGCGCCTCATCGAGAAAAGGGAAGTTCCACAGCTCCCCGTACTGGGGACTCTCCCCCGCCTTCGCTTTTGCCAACAGATGAGGGAAAGTCCTGTCGGGCGTCGTTCTTGAGCGATCCTCCCCGGCGTAGTCATCTGGCCGGCACCGTCGATCATATTCGGCGACATCGAGGGAACGCTCCCACGATCTTCCAAAGTACTTGTCTAGCGGTCTGCTGGCGTGGAAGCGATTCAGCCATTCCGGATACCGACCCATGTAATAGTCACTGGTGATGAAGCGACCGGTATTTGAATCAAACCAGAAAACACCGTTTGGATTCTTCCCTCCCATGAGGACGGCGCTCCTGTCCTTCACCGATATGGAGTAAACTTTCGAGCTGGGGGATGCACCCTTCAGCCAGTCGCCGAGCGCGGTTGCCCCCACGTTTCTGTAAGAGACTGACCGGAGATCGGAATCGAGAGTCGTCGCCTGCCGATCCTCCACACAGTAGACGCTTTTCTTTGACGTTCGATCGTACCAGGAATTTCCAATGATTCCGGCAGGTCCGGGATGGCGGCCGCTGCCGATGACGAAATGTGCCGGACCCGTGCTCGTTATGGCGTGCTCGTGGTGGGCATTTGCGAACACCACCCCCTCTTCAATAAGATACTTCAAACCGCCGGTGAACAGGTCGCCAAACCTGTCTAGGAAGTCGGCGCGCATTTGATCCACAGATAGGACAACGACCAGTCTCGGAGGAGGATCTGCCTCTCCCCCAGACAGAAAAGCGGCAGCCAACGCGAAGTGAAGGATGATGAAAATTCGTGCGGACTTCAACATTTGAAACCGTTCAATTTATGGCCGTCATTTCGGTTCGTGAACCGGAATCTCGTATCAATCGGTTTCCGCTTTACACCTCCGCACCTCGACGTTAAATTCAATTTCTCACACTCATAGAAAATGGCCGATCAAACGAAAGCGATCTCTTACAGTTCATACCTCCAGCTCGAGAAGCTCCTTTCGAGCCAAAGCCCCATCACCAAGGGTTCGGCCGCGCCGGCTCACGACGAAATGCTTTTCATCATCGTTCACCAAGTCTATGAACTGTGGTTCAAGGAGATACTGACGGAACTCGATTCGGTTCGGTCGCTGTTCATGGCCGAATACATCAGCGAGTCCGAGATCGGGAAGGCGGTGGCGCGCCTGGAAAGAGTGACGAAAATTCAGAACATCCTCCTCGAGCAACTCGCGGTGCTGGAAACGATGACGCCCCTCGACTTTCTTGACTTCAGAGATCAACTGAACCCCTCATCGGGATTCCAGAGCGTCCAGTTCCGTCTCATCGAAAACAAGCTCGGACTCAAGCCGGAGAAGCGGCTCGCCTTCACGAAGCACGCTTACCACTCGGTCCTGTCCGATGAGGAGAAGGAGATCGTAAGGAGATCAGAAGACGAAGCGTCGCTATTCGAGCTCGTAGATCAATGGCTGGCCCGGACTCCGTTCCTCCAGTTCGAGGGGTTTGACTTTTGGGAGAGTTACAATTCGGCCGTCCAGAAAATGCTCGAAAGGGAGCTAACCATCATCAAGGATAATCCGATGGTGACTGATGAAGTTCGCCAGAAGGAGATCGAAAACCATCAACAAACGAGAGCGAGTTTTGAGGCAGTCCTAAGCGAGGAGAGACACGCCGAGCTCGTGCGAGAAGGCCAGCTGAGCCTGTCGCTGAAGGCGCTTCAGGGAAGCCTCATGATCTTTCTCTACAGGGATGAACCGATCTTCCACCTCCCTTTCAGACTGCTGACGGCGCTGATCGATATCGATGAGTTGATGACGTCGTGGCGCAATCGTCATGCGCTGATGGTCCAGAGGATGATCGGCAGGAAGATCGGCACCGGCGGATCGTCCGGCTACCATTACCTGGGTGAAGCGGCGGAAGCGCACAAGGTGTTCGCCGACCTGGTGAATCTCGCATCTTTCCTGATTCCAAAGTCCGAGCTGCCCGAACTTCCAGAGGAGTTCCGACGGCACCTTGGATTCCTCTACACAAAAGAAACCGAAGAGTGATTGGAGACAATGAATGAATCTTGACTTGACGGGCCGCAAGGCCATCGTGTGCGGCAGTACTCAGGGGATGGGACGGGCAACGGCTGAGGAGCTGGTGTCGCTGGGGGCGACAGTCACGCTCGTGGCGCGTAATGAGGAGTCCCTCACCGCCGTCCGCGATTCGCTGGCAGGGGACGGACACCAAGCAGTCTGCGCCGATTTTGGCGATCAGGATATGCTGAAGGAGCGGATCAATTCACACGTCCAGCGTCACGGCCCATTTCACATTCTTGTAAACAACACGGGCGGCCCGCCGCCGGGAGAGATTGCAGAGGCCGAAAGCGACGCTTTCATCGACGCGTTCTCAAAGCATCTCATCTGCAACCAGATTATGGCACAGGCGGTCCTTCCGGGGATGAAGTCCGAGGGGTACGGCAGGATCATCAATATCATTTCAACGTCGGTAAAACAGCCGATCCCGAACCTCGGCGTTTCGAATACCACGCGTGGCGCGGTGGCGAGCTGGGCAAAGACGCTCTCTCGAGAGGTGGCGCCGTTTGGGATTACGGTGAACAATGTCCTCCCCGGCACAACCAACACGGCACGGCTGCACGAACTGTTCTCCGAGATGGCAACGAAAAGAGGTGTTGATCCGAAAATGATCGAAGAAGAGTGGAAGAACGAGATTCCCGCCGGTCGTATCGCTGAGCCGGAGGAGATCGCCTGCGCGGTCGCATTCCTCGCTTCTCCTTCGGCTTCCTTCATCAGCGGCATCAATCTTCCGGTGGACGGAGGGCGGCTGATGTGCCTGTAAAAACTGCGGACGCTCCCCCCAAACGGATAAAGTTCGATAGAGTACTCTCTCTAGACGGTGAATGGGTTCGCTCGCAGGTACTCCGTTTTTTCAACGAAGACGCCCCGTTCGGCGCCCCCACCACCGAGTCATTCGTCCCGCCGGAGAAAACGGCCGACGCTCAAATTGTCGCTGGCGAAAAATGCATTTTCGCTGGCGCGGAGCTTCTGAAACACTGTTTCAGCGACCTCACCGACCTCGAGATCGCTATCAGCGATGGAGAGATGGTGGAGGCTGGCGCAATCATTGCCTCGCTCCGCGGCTCCGCCCGGGACATACTGACGCGGGAAAGGGTGGTGCTCAATCTGCTTCAGCGCCTCTCCGGCATCGCCACCAATGTGCGACGGTATGTGGATGTGCCATCACCGGACGGGTTTATGATACTCGACACACGGAAGACAACGCCGGGCCTGCGCCTTCTGGAAAAGTACGCTGTTGCGGCCGGCGGCGGCTTCAACCACCGAATGGACCTCTCCTCAGCAATGCTAATCAAAGACAATCATATTGCCGCGGCAGGCGGACTCCGGAACGCCGAGGCGTTCGCCCGGAGCGCCCATCCCGACGTGCCGGTGGAGTTGGAGGTGGACACCATAGAACAGATTGAGGAGGCGAGGGAGATCGATCTCGACGGCTTCCTCCTCGATAACATGACGCCGGAAAAGGTGAAGGAATGTGTGTCGCTCATTCGGTCATTTCCGGGTGGCGAGGCGGTCTTCATAGAGGCGTCGGGAGGCATTACATTGGAGACGCTCCCTGACTACGTCTGGACGGGAATAGACGCCGTCTCCATTGGCGCTCTGACGACGCGCGCCAAGAGCGTCGATCTTAGAATGGATTTCAAGTAATTGATTAAATGAATCGAATAGAGAACTACATTAACGGGAGGTTAGTTGCGCAGACCTCAGGTCGATACTTCGACTCGTTTGAGCCGGCGACAGGCAATGCTTATGCGGAGGTTCCTGACTCAGATGAGCAGGATTTGGAGGCTGCAGTGGCGGCGGCGGAAGGCGCGTTCGGAGATTGGTCCAGCACGTCGGCGGACGAGAGAGGGCGACTCCTAAACGCCGTTGCCGACGAAATCGAGAGCCGGTCCGAGGCGCTGGCGAAAGCGGAATCGATTGACAACGGCAAACCGATTTCATTGGCCCGGACGGTGGACATCCCGAGGGCAGCGCTGAACTTCCGCTTTTTCGCCTCGGCCATCACAAGTTTCTCCAGCGAATCCCACGCCATGGGAGATTCGGCAATCAACTATACCCTTCGTCAGCCCATCGGTGTGGTGGGTTGTATTTCACCGTGGAATCTTCCCCTCTACCTCTTCACATGGAAGATCGCCCCGGCCCTCGCCGCGGGCAACTGCGTCATCGGAAAACCGTCGGAGATTACGCCGATGACAGCCTTCCTCCTCTCCGAGATATGTATCGATGTGGGGATGCCGGCGGGCGTTCTCAACATTGTTCACGGTTACGGTCATAAGGTAGGAGCCGCGATAGCCGCCCATGGGGAGGTTCCCGTTATCTCCTTCACCGGCGGCACAGTCACGGGCAGAAAAATTGCCGAAGCAGCGGCGCCCCACTTCAAGAAACTGTCCCTCGAGATGGGCGGCAAGAATCCGAATATTATCTTTGCCGATTGCGACTACGACGAGATGCTCTCAAACACTGTTCGATCATCCTTTGCCAATCAGGGACAGATCTGCCT
>LULF01000466.1_pt1 | contig 10835 bp, 13 predicted proteins | sample 728221 | NCBI WGS metagenome assembly LULF01 (sample SAMN03860296, study PRJNA289734) | marine metagenome | biome: seawater column; feature: ocean; material: water; isolation source: Red Sea water column Station 169 - depth 500m | place: Saudi Arabia: Red Sea | collected 2011-10-15 | depth 500 m | reverse complement strand
ATCAATATATGTCCTTGGCTATGATATTTCTACAACATCGGGCCAAGGATCAGTTACAACTACTAGAACTATTGTAGCAAAATATAATTCTCAAGGTGAATTAGATTCTTCTTTTGGAACGAATTCTTCGGGTGTTGCAGTAAACGCATACAATCAGGGTGACGCTAACGCTAGAGAAGTAATTGAGCTATCGTCTGATAAAATTATTACTTTAGGTGATTACCAAGGTGATATAATTGTACAACTTCTGAATAAAACAGGCTTTATAGATACATCCTATGGAACAAATGGTGTAAATAAATACCAAATATCGTCGGGTAACCTTCCTATGGTATTTTCTATTGATAAAGCTAGTGATGGCTACGTTTTTGTTGGTTCTGTGCAATATCCTTCTGATCGTAGATGCTTTATTGGTAAACTCAAAAATGACTATACTCTTGACACTACCTTTGGATCTTCGAATGGATTTACTGTTATAGGTATTTATGGAAATGGAAGCGAAGAGTGTAATTATGTAAAGGTTTTAGATGATGGAAAAATTCTAGCTTCTGGTGGTGCTACAAATAATCAAGCTAAATACGACTCATTTGTAGTTCGTTTAAACTCTGATGGAACAATTGATAACAGTTTTGGTACTTCAGGGTCTTTTGAGTTCGATACTGGTGATAATGATAGAGGTCGAGAATTATATGAAGTAGATGGTAACTATTATTTAATATCCAGAAAAGAAGGTAATACAGCAGATATTACTGTGACAAAGTTTTCTACTGGTGGAGTTATAGATACGAGCTGGGGTACAAGTGGACACATTTCATATGGTTCTAAAATCAGTCATCGTAGTTCTACATTAATACAAAAGGGTAAAATATGGATTTTAGCCCAAAATAGTTCTTATACATGTAGTATTTTTTCAGTTGATCCTTTTAATTCAAATATAACTGAAGTTAGAGCAGATTTTTATTTAAGTAATTCCGGAGAGACTACTTATGCAAAAAAATTACATTTACTCGACGATGGTAGAGTTTTTGTTGTAGGTAGAGCTGATCCAAATTATCCAAGTAATAAAGATTTAGCGAATGTTGCATCTGGTCTTTTTTGGCCATAAAACTAATTTTGATAAAGCAAATACATTGTTTGTAACATAACATCTCTAATCATTTATAATCCTAATTATCAATTCTATAACCACATATTATCAAAAATAAAATTCACAAAAAACTTAAGATTGATAAGTATTTAAAATCTCTAAGCCTCAGAATACCAACTTATTGGCATCATTCTTGACCTATCCATGTTCACAAGGAGTGAGCATGGATCAACATTTTTCAGTCGCTGGTAATGAAATTCCAATAGAACTTAGGCCTCTTTATGAAGAGGTCTCTAAAACTTTTGAAAGAAAAGTTATGGATGCAGTCAAAACAAAAAAGGAGAACAAGGATGAAAAGAATCAAAATGTTTTTAAAAAATTTAATCATTCACGAAGACTACCTAAGAAGGGTTGAGGAACAAGAATTAATGGTTATTAGGAATTGTTATACAAAATTCTTATAGGAGAAAAACATGGAAAGAAAATACTCAAGTTTAAAAGAAGAAATAATGGATCTATTTGGAGAAATAAGTATTGAGGAAATTGTTACAAATAAACCCCTTACTAGGCTTCTTGGAGAATTAACAACTTCTCTTGGAGATATCTCAATAATTGGTAATAGATGCACAAAAGGAGAGTTCTAATGAAAAAGATAGACAGTGAAGAGCTAAAAATAAAAATTGAACTACTAGAGAAATTACTTTCAAAAAAAGAATTATGTAGAAGTTCAATAACAGAACGACTTTCACGAATCAGAGAACAGCTAAATATTTTAATAACTACTAACTAATGGAGAATGAATGAATTATTTATTATTAATTGCATTACTTTTTAGCACTGCATGCTCTTTTAAAAGTTCAAAAGATGAGAAGGAAAGCACAAGATCAGTAGAAGAGTTAAAACCATCAGATTTGAAAAAAATGGATTCTGACGGAGACTTAATCTCTGATTATGAAGAAAAGGAAAGAGGCTTAGATCCACTTGTGGCAAACTTTCCAAAGTTAAGCGTTAATTTTCTTCAAGATTACTCAATAAAGGTTCTTTTTGAAGACGAGTCTGAATTCTTAATTGATACAAAAGTCGCAAGAGATAACCCTGATTTTAAATATCGCATAGGGGAGCTTTTTCTAAGGGAAAATTCTCATGATAATGCAGCTAAGTATGGCCGCTTTTCGGGTGTATCAACAGGTGAAATCAAGCAACAAGATTATACATGGGTGAAATATCCTGACATTGATAAGGATTATTACTTCAGCAAGACTAGAGAATATAAGTATTGGTCAAAGAATAAAGTAAAAGAGTCTTCAATCAATTTGGAGAATACACTTAAATTAATGGAGTCACCTTTATTTGATACGATTGAAGAAGTAGAACTCAATTTCTATTATTATAGCTACTCCAAAGAAGCTTATGTTCAGCTACACACAGAAAAACTCGATAGAACTTTCCAATCTGGGATAAGAGAGGATTTTCAAATTACAATCTCAAATCCTCCATTAGAGCTTATTGAAGATACATATTTTCGTCATGGAGAATTTATTATCTCTGAGGTTAAGGACTTTTATATTCCAAGCCTAAAACTAAAATATTCAGATTTGATGAATTCAATTAAGGCAAAGACAATTCCAATTTATAAAACTACACCTTTTGAAAATGATCTTAACTATGTAGCAATTAATAAAAATGGTGAGAAGTTTATTTCTGTCATGGCAAAGCTTTTCTCAGACAAGTTTAGTGTACAAGAAGACAAACTTGTTCAAGTTGAGCAATTTTCAAATAATTTACCTGATTATGATTATCTTCATGAAGTATCAGCAGAAGATAAAGCCGGTAAATGGTTTGTAATGACAAATAAAATCAAGGATCAGTATCTTAAGCATAATTTTACTAATAGTGACTCAATAACCCTCTCTTACCTTACGGGTAATGAATTATCTAAAAGAGTAAATGAAAGGATTTATGCATTTTCTGAAAACATTCAAAGTAAAGACAATGGAAAGCTATATGCTATTGGAAACGTAACTAATAATAGCGATATTGAATTATCAATTTTCTTAAACGAATTAGAAGGGATACAGCTTGATGTAAAGAATGGGAATTTCTACTACCGTCCACCAAATTGTAGAAACTGCACTGGAACAAACTGGTCAGTAGCAGCAGAGTTTCAGGTTAATTCATTTTCAGGCTTTAATCATCAATGGTTTGTTAAAGATATAGCAGAAGCAAAATCATCGTTTGAAATTTTAATCAATAATAAAGTTTTAAGTCTAGATGAATTGGTTGCAGGGAACCATGCAACTTTTGAACTTAAGGGAGATGAATCTTTCAATTATGTCCATATAACCATCAAAAATCTTAATGAATTAGAAGTTATAGAAACAGGAAAAGAGAATGTTGCATTTGTTCGTATCAAGCCACTTAAAGTTGGACAGACAGGCGAGGGAGTGCAGATAAACACAATGGGCGGACATAATATTGATAAGGTTTTTCATGCTGGACTTGTTTGCTTACAAGAAGCGGCAAAAAGAAAAGTACCACTTGCCGTGACTAGTTGGAAGTTTGATGAATGGCAAAAGAAGGTTCCATGGGGACAAGCTGATCCTAGGACAGGCTATAAACCTAATAAAGGTAATCTCAAAAAGTTTTGGACAGGAACTATAGTAGATCTAATTTCAACTGTAACAATTAACTATAACTAGGAGGACTAATGCCAATGCTAATAAGTTTGTACTTATTTTTATCTAGCAATGCATTTGCTCGAAGCTTAAAGGCAACAGCAGACAAGCTTGCTCAAGAAACAACAAGAATTGGCCATGGGGTTGCTCTTTTTGGATTAGTTGTTGCTGGTATCTATTTCATGATCGGAAAACAAGATGCTGCAACCAAAATGACACAGGCCTTGATGGGGGTTGGGATTCTTATGCTAAGCCCAAGTATTATCACTTTTGTTAAAGGACTTGTGTAATGAAAAGGTACCCAAAATTTCTTAAGACACTTCCTGAGTTCTATGGACTAAGTTTTTATGAAATAGGAGCGTTAATCGTTGGTCTATATTTAGCGATGATTTTAAAGCTCTCCCCACTATATACTTTACTGACTTCAGCAATATGTATTGGAGTACTCAAAGTGATAAAAAGAAATTTTGACTTAAAGGCGTACTTTTTACCAACAAGAAAGTATTTAGATTTATCCGAATTTAAAAGGAGAACTAAATGATTCCTTTGTTTGAAGTAAACGGTCATGAACTAGTCTCCTTAAATGGTAAGAAGAGTTCTTTTTATCAGATCATTCCCTCAGATATTGAGGGGATGACTGATTTTTCACAAAAAGAGATTTTTAGTGAGCTCGAAAGAAATCTAGTTGATTATGAAGATATGGCCAAGATTTATTGGCTTAATAATAAGCTTTATATAAATGCTTTCTCTGATATTGAGCTTTCAAATGCAGAAATAAAGCCTTGTAATGAACCATTATCGACTTTTATTAATAATTACTCTGATCAGGTGAGTTTTTATGAGAATTATATAACTGTTGGGGATGAATTTATCAGGCTTTTATCAATTAAAGATTATCCAGTATCTCTAAATATATTAGAATCACAAGTTTGGCCTGATTTTGTTTTAAACCTTAAAAAGATTGAAAAGGCCCATGCTAAAACGAAGATAAACTTCAAAAGAAAACTCCATTATTCAAACCTATTTAAGGGTATGAGAGATGTTGATTCGGAGAATGCCTATAATGAAGCTGAAGACCTTCTCGATAGTATAGCGATAGGTGAAAGTGCCTTGTTTGAAGTCGAAACATTTTTGATTATAAGGTCAAATTCAAAAGAAGACTTAGATCAAAGGACAGAAGAGGTATTCCAAAATTTTAAAAGTATTGATGGATATTTATTTCAAGAAGAAAGAGGTTTACCATATTTCTTTCAGTCTCTTATACCTGGAGTCCCTGCAAGTTTTAAAAGAGCTGATTTATGTCCATCAGGTTATCTGTCTTATCTATTACCATTTCATAGAGACTTTATTCATCTTGATGGACTAAAGCTAAGTTCAAGACAAGGTAATGATCTGTATATTAATTTATTTTCGCAAAGTGCAATTAATTACAATGTTTTGATTACAGGAACATCTGGACAGGGAAAATCTATGATGGCCAATAAGATTCTAGAGCATGAACTGTCTAACGGCGTAAAGGGAATGATCTTAGACCTTGGAAACTCTTTTTATAAAACATCTAAGTTTTATAAAGGAGAAGTCCTTTCAGATAAATTTAATCCAATGCAATTTAGAAATCCAAGATATCTAAAAGAATTCATTTTATCTGTAATAGAGGAAAAGATTGGAAAAAAAGAAGAGGGGAAACTCTTTGAATCAATAAAATCAATTTTGGAGGGAGAGATTACCAAATTCTCAGATCTCCTGCTTGCATTAGAGAAGGATTTTGAAGGTATAAGCTATTATTTTAGTGAATTACAAACCTTCTTCACGGATGAAGAGTGTGAGCTTAATAATTTAACCTATTGTGATTTCTCTAATTATCCAGAGGCAATGAAAGCTCCTTTGATTATTTATCTCATTGAGTACTTTAAGCACTTAGAAGGAAAGAAGATATTTGTATTTGATGAGTGTTGGCACTTATTAAACAAAAACGCAGATTATATTGCTGAGTGCTTTCGAACTTTTAGAAAGCATCAAGCAAGTGCAATCGCTATTTCTCAAAATCTTGATGATTTTTCAATAACTCAACTAGGAAGAGTCATTATTCAAAATACTTATTGGAAATTCATGTTTAGACAAAGTCTTTCTGTTTCTGAATTCATGGATCAGCATACGATTGAGCTTTTAAATACAATCCAGTCAAAAAAAGGGGATTACAGTGAATTCTTACTACTGTCAGAAGATCATAAGAAGCCTATTCGTTATTATCCTTCTTACTTGGAATACCAGTTATTTACTTCGGATAGGGAAGATAACAACAAGCTATTTAATTATATAAATACAAATAAAGAGTTCTTGTCTTTTCAAGAATGTTTAATCAATTTCACAAAATTAAAACATCCTTTTTGGGAGTATACAGATGAAAGATAAAATAACGGCAAGTATTTTGGCAATGTCTCTTTCCATGCCTGCATATTCATCAATGTTTGGTGAAGAGACTGCGGTACTAATCGAAATTGCATCTACTACAGCTAGTCAACTTAACGAACTAGAGCAACTTGTAACAAACGCAGAGAAATACACTAAAAAGATGCAAGAATATAATGAGCTTATGATGGATCATTACTGGAGAGCAGAAAGGATTCTATTTGTTGCAGAATCTATTGCTGCAAAAAAAGAGGCTAAAGACCTTGGAGATCTGAACTGGGCGATTAGAGAACTTAAATATTCAATGGCTGAACTTAAAAGCCTGATGAATGAATATAAAGAGATTAAGAATGACGAGGATCGCACAAAGTACCTTGTTAAGAAGCAAAAAGAAATAAACAAGAAAAAAGGAAAACTAGCTGAGCATCAAATTAAATCAGCAAAAAATGCTACGACAACGGGAAGGGCGACACAGGTTACAGCACAAAATACAGCACTTATATATGAGCAGAATGTAGAGATGCACAACACACAACTAGAAATTTTAGAGAAAATTTCAACTAGCAATAGACTTCAAGCAGAGCAACTAGAAGAAAAACGTCTTGAGCAAATTGAAAAAGAGAAATTTTATGGAATGGATAAGGCCAGAAAATGATTAATGTACTTCAAGATATGCTTTTAATTGAAGATCCAAGCGTATTTAGACTCTATCAAGAGCTAATAAAAATTGCGAACTACTTTGTTGCACCTGTTTTTACAATTGCTCTATTGTTTGAATATTTCGGTGAGATGAATTTTTCAGCAGTCGTAAAGAAGCTATTTCTTGTAATTGTTTTTATGGGGGCATTTTATACTTTTCATACTGAAGGGACAAAAGTTGCGCTATCTAGTGCAAACCAAACTCTTAGAAGAGTTAGTCCAACTAATCTATTTGTTAAACGATGGACTCAAGCGAAGGTTAAAACTAAGAAACAAAAAGGATGGGATTCATTAAAGAGTATTTTAATTCCAAATCTTAATGATCTTATTGGAACGGCATTTTTTCTACTAGCAAAGTTATTCATCTGGCTATTAAAACTAATATACTCAAGTGTTTACCACTTAACATATATCTTTGCTGGAGTAACGGCCATTCTATATTTTCTTGGGTGGACGAAAGATGCTTTAAAGGGAACTGTACAGGCCAGTTTATGGTGCATGGTAATGCCGTTTGTGATTGTTGCGATTCTCTCCTTGGTTGGAAACAGCATTGAAGCGACAGCACTCAATGGAGATCTTGTTATCGCGAAGATAGATACAATTATATGGCTATTTGGTGTTACTCTACTTCTTTTAATCAGTCCACTTATCACTTATGGGATGATCAGAGGGGATGGTATTCACTCATTTGGATCAAAAATGGGGGCAATGGTTGTTAGCTCAGGAATTAAGGCCATGACCTTTTATCCAATGATGGCAAAAATGATGAGCATTGCTAAAAATAGGACTTTATCTCCATTTAAGTCTTTAAATCCTAATCAGCAAAAGAATTTTAATGGAAGTAAGGCAATTTCAAAAAATAATTATAACAAGAATGCCAAATTCCAAAATAAGAAGTCTGGTGAGAAAAGCTCTGTTACTAATGTTGCAAATAGGAACTCAACTGGGCGTGTAAATGAAAAGAGCAATACTTCTAAAGTAACAAACGCAGGCAAAGCACCAGTTGTTAGGTCTAAAACTCAACCTCAATCACAGATTAAAGAAGTAAAGAGTTCTAGTAATAGAGAACGAAATAATAAATCGTGGAATACAAAAGAACTGTTTCGGTTAAAAACTCAAAATCCTAAGGAATTTAAGAAGCAGGTTGAGAAAAAACAGCTAGAAAGAAAACAAGAGAAGCTTGAACGCTGGAACACGAGGGCACAAAAATGGAAGAAGGAGAAAAAATAATGAATTTTGATGATTTTGAAATGTCATATAGAAAAGAGAATCGAAAGCTTAAGTTAGCTCTAGCTATAACCTTGGTGATTACATCAATAACGACTTTAAGTGTTCTGCTTCAAAAAAAGTATTACCTTTATAAGGGAAAAGATATTTTTGAAGAAAGACCGCTAGCTTCAGAAGTTTGTCGTTTAGGATTCCAAAGTTTAGCAGAAGGAGAGCCAAATCCCTATGTCGTAACAGATGAAATAATCAATTTAGTAAGTAAAAATCCATTCTCACTAGTCATAGATAAAATTTTGAAGCTTGAATCTCTAGAAAAAGGTGCTTGCAAAATTATTTTAAAATCTAATGGTAAATTACTGGCATTTAAGGTGGGACTAGATGAAAGTTCATTTTATCCATTTAATTATAAATTAATTCAATTAGACGAATTAGCAGTGAAGGAGAGTATGTAATGACTTTTTATATATTAATGAATCAGATAACGACAATATACTTAAGTTTAAATTTACTGACAACTCTTAGCTTTGATTCTGAGATTATTAGTTATCTCTATGGAGGAAGTAAAGAAGAGATGTTCTTTCAGGTCACAAATAGTAATAGAACATTGGCCTTAAAACCAATGATGGATGGGAACTATTCAAACTTATTGGTGATAGCTAAAGAACGAAAATATTATTTTGATTTAAAACAAACAAATCAAAACTCACATCAGTTTATTGAAATTAAAGATGGAGTAGCAAGCCATGCACTTACAAAAAAGATTAAAACAAAAGATTATGAAATATTAGAAGGTCAAAGCTCAATACTCTTTGTGAATAATTCCAATGCAGAAGTCACAGTTAATTCTATAAAGGTAAAGAATCGGGACTATTTCTCAAAGGGAGTACCAATAATTCTAAATGGGAAACGTATTCTTAACTAAGTAAGACCAAAAGAGGAAATGATGAAGAATCTAACGATTATATTGATTGTCTTGGGAAGCTTTGCTCAAAAAAGCGATCTTTGGGCCAAGGAAGCAAGAATCACAAGACTCAGTATTAAAAATAATGTTCAAAAGACAGTAAAACAAAGGAGGCCTAAAGGTGATTTGCTTAAAAACCTTATTCAAAACAACAAAAAACTTAACGAGTTACTTAAAGCTAGGACAGCAGCTCCTGTTATTTGGGAGGGACAAAAAAGAATCCTCACAGGAAAAACATACCGTGGTACTCTTCTAAATACGATTGTATCAACCAATCAAGGGACACCTGTTCTTGTAAGGGCACATTTAAACCAAGGGCTTCCATATAATAGTAAGTTCTCTTGTCAGGCCACAACTCAGAACAAGAGAGTTTATTGCGTATGTAATAAGTTAGTCACAGATTCAAAAGAAATTCCTATTCAAGCACAACTTCTTAACATTGATGGTTCAAGTGGTCTAGAAGGACTTTATGAAGATGGAAAAGAGGATTTAATCGCAGGTGCTGTCATAAGTGATTTCTCACAAGGAATGCTTTCTGCTGCTCAAAATAGGATCGCAACACCTTTTGGAGCGATTCAAGATACGTCAGTAAAAAATCAACTGCTCCAAGGTGCAATTAATTCTGCAAATACTACATCAGAAATTTTACTTGAAGAAATGAAGTCTGCTGTTCCTGTTGTAACGATTGAAGCGGGTACAGAAGTATTAATCTATTTTATGGAGGCAATAAATGAAAATTAGAATCCTAATTGTTTTAATACTTTGCTCATCATGTTCAACACTTAAAAAGTCTGTCACAAGTGGTGCTTTAATTGGTGGATTAGTTGGCGGAACAGGGGGAGCTGTGTTTTCACCTGATAGAGAATCCACAGACAAGAATGCTTATCTTGGCGGAGTTATTGGAGCAATCGCAGGGGCAGGACTCGCTTATTTGATGCATGACAAACCACAAAAGAAGGTAAAGGAGTCAATGTTATTAGATCAACCAATTCAAAATCATAAGGAGGTGCCATTATTTGATTTTTCACCAGAGCTAAAACACATTAAACCAGAAGTAAATTTTAAGCCAATTAAAAAGTATGAAGTTCCATTAGAGAAACTACCAAAAGAACTTGAGGGTAAAGTTAAAAAACAGTTCATTCTTGAATATCAATCAGAGGCTCAAACGATTGAAGTCGGTAATAGAACAATTCAAATTAGTCCTTTTAAAGCGTGGGAGCATGTATATGAGCAATAAAAAACAATCCCCTCAGTTAGACTTATTTACACCAGTCTATGAGGTATTTCACGAATTATGTTTACTTCTTCTTGAAGTAGGAAAGGAGGTTTTTAAATGGAGTTATAAAAAAGCTTTTAATAAATTGCCAGAGTTGGAAAAGATAGACAGAAAAGCTTTGTCTGTGAAGAAAACAACAGAAGTAGAAGATGCCTTAGGGATTGATACTAAGTCGAGAAAGGAATTTTTACTCAATGAAATTGATTTTAGACGTCATAGTTTCATTGTTGGTGCATCAGGGTTTGGGAAAACAAATCTTATGAGTATTTTACAAGAGCATACTCTTAGGAAAAATAAACCTATTATCTTTTTTGATCCTAAAGGGGATATGGAGGCCCTTAATACATTTAAGGGAATTTGTGAGAAGTATGAAAGGCCTTGTTATATCTTTTCAGAACACTATGAAGATTCAATATCTTTGAATCCTGTTTTAGAAGGAACAGTTAATCAGGTTGTAGATAGAATCATGAGGTCTTTTGAATGGAGTGAGCCTTATTATAG
>LULF01000467.1_pt1 | contig 10837 bp, 10 predicted proteins | sample 728221 | NCBI WGS metagenome assembly LULF01 (sample SAMN03860296, study PRJNA289734) | marine metagenome | biome: seawater column; feature: ocean; material: water; isolation source: Red Sea water column Station 169 - depth 500m | place: Saudi Arabia: Red Sea | collected 2011-10-15 | depth 500 m | reverse complement strand
TTAACCTTTGGAGTTTGTTAGCTAGAAACCTGGTCTGTCTGGAATATAATCCGCAGACATATTCAGTGCCTTCTCTTTCATAATCTCCAAGTAAGTTTCATAATCTGCCTCAAAGCTACAGTGTGGACATTTTACTTTTGTAATCTCATCGTCAAGAACCGCAACCTTTTCACATTCTGGACATCTTGCATCCATGAAAAAAATTATCAATCAAACTATATAATATTAATTTCAAAACCCGAATTGAGCGGAGTTAGTCCAGACTGGCAGGACGTCAGCTTCCCAAGCTGGAGGTCGCGTGTTCAAATCCCGCACTCCGCATACATCAAATTAACGCAAGTCTTTATCGTCTACTTTTTCAATTGAAAGGATTTCAATTATTTCGTTGATTTTAGAAACAATATCAACGTATGATGGTGAAACGATCTCTCCCTTCTCATTGTGATCAATTATCAGCTTTTTTACCATAAATTTTCTAAATATTTTACTATATTTCAATCTATTAGATCGACAAAAAAGATTGGATCATGGATTGCCCATCGTTACTCATTTCAGGATGAAACTGCGTACCAAAAATGTTCAAATTGTTATGTTTTACAATTTCATACTTGCATGATTTGGAGCTGGCTAAACTATGAAGATGGCTACCTAATTGTGAAATTTCATAATTATGACTTTCAGTTACGTCTATTTCTCCATGGCAAATTTCGTTTTCCTTTTCAATAACAACAGTTTCCTGGCCTCCTACATGTTCATCTGATTTTTTTATTGTGCCACCCAATGTAATGGCTAGAATTTCAGCACCATAACAAATTCCAAGCAATGATTTTTCTTCAGTGATGGCATGTTTTATGATTTTAGAGTTTGCTGCGTTAATTTTTCTGTCATTTTTCCTTCTTCCAGAAAGAATAAACGAATTAAATTGTTGTATATCTGATAGATTCACTTCATCAAATTTTTGACTGGTGAATTTAATTTTCTTTTCAGAAAGAAAGTTTACTAGATTTTTTGTGTAGATAGAACCGTTGTCCACAACAAGTAGCAACTACTTGCCTACCTCAATCGAGATATAATGTAGCTCAGTTACGTTGTCAACAACTTTGAGGTAACCAAAGTTAAATGCATTTTCTTCTTCCCACATTAGAATACGCTCACCAGTTCCAGCCTCATTTATGAATTGTGTAATCAATTTAGTTGTATCCTCTTGGTCAGCTTTTGAATAGAATGCGATATCACCTATACTAAACGACAATGGAATTTGAATTGTGGTTGGAGTAGTGAGAATCATGCCCTTTTCTTCAAAAATTGATAGCACTACATCTATTCTCGCATCTTTGTCAAGTACAATACCCATTACACCATTACTAGTGGCAGAAGCAGTAGGTGTGATGCCAGATAGTTTTTGTAGATATGCCTCAAATGCTGATTCTTGTGTGTCGCCCAAGCCCACATAATATTCGCCGGTAAATGCGGCACCAACAGCTGCAATAGTACCAAGTTGTGCAACAACACCACCTGCACCAGCAGTATAAACTGGGATAAAGTAGGTATCATGCGCACCCACTTGGTATAATATGTTATCACCAATTCGAGGATTTCTCAAAAGTGTCTTTAACTGAGCAAAGTCTGGATCTCTATCCAATGCCTCACGAACAGAGGTAGGTCCTAACAGTTTAGTTTCTGACTCTATTGGAACTTCATAAAATTGCATGTGACCTAAGTCTGGCGCATCGTTTTGCACAACCATATATCCAGCCAAGTTTCTTCCCTGTGAACCTCTAAGTTCAAGAGATAACAAGCCAACAAATTCTGGTTCTTCAAACCCAGGTGGCTTTGCTTCTATGTAGTAAGTATCTAAGCCACGAGGTATTTCATAGAATTCATTTGCTTGTATGAATATATCAACATCAGTAACGTGATAGATGTTATACATCTCAGTCCTCCAGTTGAAAAGTTCCTGAGGATATCTTATCTGTTCTTCAAGCCATTCAGGCATCTCAATTACGTTATCTTTATACTGACTCATGAACATATCAGTAAAAAAGTCGTCTCCATGTTTGATTAATTGAATATTACCATTATAGGTATCCACTAACCCGTAACCTACCAATCTAAGATATGGATTTCCTGCTGACCAAGGAACATCTCTTGAATCAAATCCAATTATGAGTGGAACAAGCCAATAGGTATTCTTGCCATCTGTTACTGGAAGTGAATCAAGCTCCTTTCCAAACAAGTTATACAAAAAGTACGGATATAGTGTTTCCATTCTTTCATTAACATCCTTGTATCTCATAACGTGAATTGGTGTTCCAGGAAATGAGATCATAAAGTTTGGCTCAAACAGCCAGCTAATAGGCGGGGCAATCTCCAATCCACCAGCTCCGTCATATGATGCATTGTTTAGCTCTGCTGTAGTTGATCCTCGGTCTGTTGGATATCCGGACCAAGTTTGATCAAGCAAGCCACCCTCACCATAGTAGATTTGTCTTTGTTCAAACAACTCAGAGCTGTCAACTATCTGACCATCAGTTGCCTCTAAAGTTAGAAATCCGTTTGGTACATGAGTATAAACTAGGTGCTCGTTATACCACTGGTTTTCCAAGCTTACAGAAGAAGGCAGAATCGGCGACATGGATGCAGACCAATATAGTTTGTCATCAAACCTCAAAATATCATTATCTTCAAAATTTACATAAGGTATCAATCCAATTTCTGGTTTTAATTTTGCAAATGCTGCTTCCCAATCCCATACACGGATACCGTCTAGAACATCAGCATTGTCTTCAATGTATTGATCAATTTGGTTTGGAGAAATTGATGTTATTGTTGGATCATGAATATGTTCTTCAATTTGTTCTAATTCAGCAAGGTATTGATTCACGCCAATTTGTTGTGCAGTATATGGTCCAAGATATTCTATCTTTTTGGCATCAGCAATGCTGGTATTAACAGACATAGCAATGCCAACAATTACTGCAATTGCAATAATGGTAAAAATTCTGATGTAGACATCTCTTTTTAACATATGCGTTAGTACTCTAGATCTAATCCTATCAAATATTGAAAACGCGATTAGTGCAAAACCAACAAGAAATGTTCCTCCTATGGCATATTTTGTGTTGTAATCAATGTTTTCACCAAAGAACATGTTAAAGGCGGACCAGATTATACCAATCCCTACAATTGCTTCCAATGATGAAGTGTAATTAAGCCACTTTGGTTTTCCTTGAGCCGCATCCTGAATATAGGATGTGGCAACCTTGAAAATATGATGTAGACCAACAAACAACAAGAGCCGTAATCCAATAACACCCAGTATGGACGGAACCAGAATTAATAGTGCTGGAATCATTGGAACCACTTTTTCAGTTGCATAGGAATAATCGGTTGGTGGTGTTACAAAAGGAAGTGAAAATATTTCAGGTATGTTCTCTATACCCAAACTATTTCCGTCTATTACATACATAGCGGCAAAACCAAACATAATGTTTGCAAAGAATGCCCCAAAGAGTACAACCTTGGTAAACTGCCAAATTACAAAATGTGGAACAGATAACTTGTAATCGTGAAAACTTGTAATAGTTTCTGATGCAGCCGAAGTTGGGTTACGATTAAGGAAACCAATTGCGGTAGACAAAGTGTACCATAAGATCGAATGGCGTTTTACTATGTTTACACGGATTAGAGCTATCACTGATAGAATTATGGAAGAAACTAACGCGAAGTAGAGTGGTGTTATAAAAAGATCAGCAAATTCTTCCACATTCATAAATAATAGCACAGCTTGGCCGCCTACAAGAGCAAAGGCAATAATTGCGATTAGAACTACTATTCCTATCCTGATATACTTTCCAGCATCAGGTGGTGGGACATTGCTTTCTTTTGATGAGCTATACAAACTTACAAAACTCTGCTAACCGTCTATTAATTCCTTAGCGATAAAATGTCTAATTTTGACGAAATTACGCTAAATTAGCAATGCCCTTACAAAGCATATAGGCAGCGGCATATTTCGGAACAGAGATTTTTTCGTTAGTATATGGACCAAACCCTCTGTTTTTCAATCGAAACTCGATTGGTGAATTTGCTGAAATCTCTACTGGTTCATCGCCAATCAGGCACGCCTCTGTATATGGATTGAATTTTTCAATGTTTTCACAAGCCAGTTTTGCAAGACCGCTTTTGCTATTGAGTGAGCCCTCAAGTCGAAAGATCCTATGAATGTCAACTGTTACATTTGGATCTATCTTAACTCCAATCGAGTTTTTCCCCATTTCCTCAAGTCTTTGCCTATAGACAGGATATCCATCAGAGATGATTTTCGTTATACCCTTTGATCTTTTAGATTTAGAACCGAAAAGATCCTTTGCCACACGACCAGACCATCCAGGATCGTCAAGATCTGGAAATGAAGATCTTGAAGGATTATTTTTTTTGAAACCAAATCTTTCAGGTATAGCTCTGCGAAACATGATATAATCAATCAAATCACCTCTTTCCTTAGAACCCAATTGATTATATGACGAGTTTGTTACATGAAGATGAAATCCTTCATTGCCTGAAAAGGATATTCTGATGTTTTTATCATCTATCCGTAAATCAGTAGTTAGAATTTTTACCAAATTCAAAACTTCTTTCTTTACACCGGAAATACAATTTTGGCAAGGCAAAGACAAACGATCCAGTTTATTTGATTTGCATTTAGGACAAACGTCTTGCAGTAAAGATACTTCACCACAAGAAGTACACTTTATGCATGTATGATCTTTCCTGCAAGGTAAGTTTAGATCTTTTGCATCTATATCAAAAATAAGATCTGCTTCTTTCCAGTCTTTTTCTGTCATTGGTAAATTTGGAAAAGAGTAATAGCCGTTTGAACAAAAAACATCAGAAGGTAAGTTTGTCATTAATAGTAAATGTAAATCCTTGTCAGTTTTTAATGAAATGTGTCTGCTCATTCCAGAATTAAATTTTTTATAACCATACTCTCTTTCTGTCGATCTATCTGGAACGCGAATCAAATCAAAATGATCAAAATAATACTGCTTGAAAGTTTCTTCTAAAAACTTTAAATTATTTTCAAGCATTTACAATCTTTTCTTTCCAAACTGCATTGGATTTATAATATTATCACAATCAGGTGTAGCAAAACACAAATCATTACTTTTGATCTTTTCGCATGACGGACAGGCATATTTCGTTCTATTTCCGCCTGTTTCACCTGCAACCTGCTTGATTTGGTATCGTGTAATTTTTTCATTATAGTCAGGTGCATTTTTGAATAGTGGAGCAATCTCGTCTACTGTCTGCCCTCTTCCAAGAAGAAATGTAGCTAGCATAAATCGTCCAGAGTGAGACAAGTTTTCTCCCTTATTGAGTGCCTCTATTGCATGTTCAATACATGGTGGAATCTCTGTTGATACAACTGTATCAACTACAAACTTTTTTGCCAAATTAGATAATTTGTGAACTTTGTCCTCAAATCCTTTAGACATAGGCGGTGTGTTAGCAGCCCTAATCTTAGTACCGATGTAGCCACCAAGTTCCTTTCTAATCAATCTTGCAGATTCATGTGGAGTTAAAAAAACCATGCCGTTTTCAACATGCCTATTAACTAACTTCCACTCAAGTTCATGAAAATTTACAGCATGCTGTAAGTAGTCAGAAATTGGAATAACAAAATAGTCCCCGGCCTTTTTGATAGTTATAGAAAAAACGTCTCGGAAAATTTTGATTGCAAATTCTTCGCTTGTTTTATTTGAATCGCTAACTAGATCCCTTTCCAGAAATTTCTCAGCCCGACGAGCCTCAGCAAGGGAAAATCTATTGATCAGTGTGTTAAGTCCACTTAGTTTTAACAGTACTATTGCTATCAAAAATGAAAATACGTTTAGTGGAAGTATGATATCTTTGTCGCTCGAATTGTCTGTTTTTGGGTTGTAAATTTTCCCCTCTGCTGCAGATTCAATCCGCTCATATGCTTTATCCACAATAATCTTAAGATCAGGATCGGTAGCAAATTGTTCTAATGTAAATCCTTTATCGTTTAGATATTGCCCAGCTTCCGCTAAAAAAGGATACTTTGCAATTTCGTCTTGCCCTAAACTGATCATATATAGACTACCCAAACCTTTCTAAAAAATTTGATTTAAAAGCTTTCAAAACAAAAAAACAATACTGTTTAAATTATGTTATGAGGGTTTTCAGGCGTGCAGATTGGACTTCATGTTTCGATTTCAGGTTCTGTTGCTAATGCAGTTACTAATGCTATAGAACGTGAATGCTCTGCATTTCAAATCTTTACGGGAAATCCTAGAGGATGGTACTCCAAAGATCTTACGAACGAAGATGTTTCAAATTATAAGAAAAATCTTAGCGAGTGTGATATTGATCGGTTTGCAACGGTAGCACACATGCCATATCTCCCAAACCTTTCTACCCCAGATATTCCTGGATATGAAAAATCTATCAAAGCTATGATTAGAGAGGTTGAGCGATGTGCCAAAATAGGAATACCTTATCTTGTAACACATTTGGGAAGCCATAAGGGATCTGGAGAGGAAAAGGGAATGCAGAGATTAACAAGTGCTCTAATGGAAGTTGCTAAAGCAACAAAAGATGTCACAATTCTTCTTGAAAATACTGCTGGGCAAAAAAATTCTGTAGGCTCTGATTTTACACAGCTAGCAGAGATTTTCTTCAGCCTTGAACCTGCAAGTAGATTTGGAGTTTGTATTGATACATGCCATGCATTTGCGGCGGGATATGATCTAAGAAATCAAAAAAATGTAAAAGACACATTTGAAAAATTTGATAAAGAGGTCGGACTAAAACATTTGAAAATTCTTCACTTGAATGATTCAAAGGGTGAATTGGGGTCACATCTTGATAGACATGACCATATAGGTTTAGGTCAGATAGGAAACGCCGGATTAAGCAAAGTAATCAAATTAATGAATAAAAATAAAATTCCCATAATATTAGAGACCCCGATTGATGATAGACGAGATGAGTTTGGAGATATTGGAACTGCAAAAGAACTTGCATAAAACTAATTTATTTCACCTAGGTGGCTTGCAATTATGAAATATGATGATGTTATGAAACTCGCACTGGAACGTGGATTTTATTTTCCAAGTTGTGAGGTTTATGCTGATGCACAGGCCGGATTCTGGGAATATGGACCGGCTGGTGTAAGTTTGAAAAATAAGTTCTTAGAACTTTGGAGAAGGGAATTGGTTAGACGTGACAAAATGATTGAGATTGATGGTTCACAAATAATGTCCAAGTCTGTATTTGAGGCATCTGGTCATTTAGCTAGTTTTGCTGACCCCATTGTAAGGTGTACAAAGTGCAAATCAACATACAGAGCGGACAAAATAATAGTTGACGCCACCAAAACTGTCATTCCCGAAAGTGCTAGCCTTGATGAATTTGACAAAGTTATTTCTGAAAAAAATGTAAAATGCCCAAAATGCAATGGTGATTTTGAAAATACTAAAAAATTCAACATGATGTTCCAGGTTGGAATAGGACCGGAAGGTGAAGAGGCCTACCTAAGACCTGAAACATGTCAGTCCATCTTTGTTGATTTTCCACGACTTTTCAAGATTATGAGAGGGAAGCTTCCGCTGGGAATTGCACAAATAGGTAAGAGTTTTAGAAATGAGATTGCCCCAAGGCAAAGCCTACTGAGGCTAAGAGAATTTTATCAAGCAGAGATTGAGGTGTTTTGCAACCCTGCTAAACTAAATGAGCTTGACAAGTTTTCGGAGATAGAGAACACAAAGATTCCAATTCAAGTTGATGACGAAGTGAAGATTATGACTTGTAAAGAGGCTGTAGACTCAAAAATAATCCCAAACAAGTTTGTTGCATACTACCTAGGAATTTTAACTGAGTTTTATGAAAAAGCCGGTGTAGACATACAAAAAAGCAGATTTCGAAAATTGGGAGAAAAGGAAAAAGCGTTCTACGCGGAAGTTGCTTTTGATTTTGAGGTTGAGACAACTACAGGATGGCTTGAGCTTGTGGCATGCAACTATAGAGCAGATTATGATTTGGGTGGACACGCTACTAAGAGTAAAGAAAAGTTTGAGGTAATGGATAATGACGAAAAAGTACTTCCGCATGTTTTTGAGATTTCTATGGGAATAGATCGTAGTTTGTACACTATATTAGAAAACAGTCTACGAGAGGATAAAGAAAATGATAGGACAGTATTATCACTTAGACCATACTTATCTCCAATTCATGTTGGAGTATTATCACTTGTAAAAAAAGATGGTCTTGCGGAAAAAACAGATGAGATTTATCTAAAAATAAAGCGAAAGTATGATGTGTTTTTGGATCATTCTGGTGCGATAGGAAGAAGATATAGAAGGTTGGATGAAGTTGGTGCGCCTTACGCCATTACAATTGATCACCAAACGTTACAAGATGATACTGTCACTCTTAGAATGCGCGACTCGATGGAACAAAATAGAATAAAAGTTTCTGAGTTGGATGAGATACTTTCTAAGGAAACAGCTTTTCCTTAGTCTTAAAAAAATAAAAATAGAAAAAAATTGGACTTTTTATCTTAACGCTTACTCAAGGAAATCCATTGGATTTGATTGTGTATTAGATTGCGTTTGGGACGGAAGTCCTGTTGGTGCCATTGTTGGTATCGATGGAAATTTTTCGTCTGTTTGTTGTGAGGCAACAGCTTCTGCTTCCTGAAGAATTGAGTTTGTCTCTTCAGTCATAGTACTGTCTTGCATCTCAAACGAATCGCCTGAAAGTGAATCAACCATAAGTCCATTCAATGTTTCTGTCATGGTATTCAACTCAGAGTCTGCCTCTGGCATGAATTTACTCATTGTCGGTTTCAATTCTTTCATAGTTGACATCGCTGGTCCAATTGCAATCATTGCGTCACCAAGATCATGAATAGTGGTTAATCGTAATTGTACTTGTTCAAGGGAATTTCTGGCATTGCCTAATACTCTTGAAACTTTACGAACTTCTGCCAATTCAGAAGATAAAACCCTACTAGTTGGTGTATCATGGCTCTGCGTTGCAGTGACAATTCTATCAAAAAGTTGTTGGTCCCTTTGATGTAATTTTGTCAACATGACGTCCATCTTTGAAGTTTGCACTTGAAGTTTGTTAACTGCTGTTTGAATTCGTGGTTTTAGTGCGCCTTGTGGCTTCACAGTATCACGAATCTTTTCAGTCATACTTTTTACTTCTTTTTGTGCCCATGTCTTTTGAAAAGATGTCATAGGGCATCGTTTACAATTTTATTCTTAATACTGGGTGTGCATTTAGATCAACACTAGGCTAAATTTAGCTAACAAAAGAGGTATGAATGAATGAAAATTGCGGTTTTTGACTCTGGATTTGGTTCAATATCAATTATAAGGGAAATACAAAAAAATTTCAAAGGAGAGTTAATTTATTTCGCTGATCAGAAAAATTTTCCTTATGGAATAAAATCGAAAAAAGAGTTAGAAGATATCATCAAATATACGGTAGATCTACTAGAGGAGAAATTTTCTCCGGACTTCATTATAATGGCATCAAACACACCCACACTTTTACTCGATTATTCCAGGATCAGTAGGAAATTATCTGGAATATATCCTCCACTTAGTGATGCTGTAAAAATATCTAGAACAAGAAATATTGCAATTCTTGGAACTAGATCTGTTATTCAGAGTGAAAGTATTACAGAATTTATAGAAAAATGTGACGTGCCAAACAACATAATGATTCACAAAATTGATTGTTCATTACTTGTTGAACTTGTAGAATCTGGAAAATTTCTCACAGATGAAGAATATTGTAAAAATATCATCAAAGAAGTTTTAGAAGATATATTTTTAGATAATTTGATTGATGTTGCTACTCTATCAAGTACACATTTACCGTTTTTAGAACCATTTCTAAGATCAATTTTCAAAAATGTTAAGTTTTTAGATCCTGCAAAAAATATTTCAAATATTCTGAAAGATTTCGTGGAGGATAATGATTTACAGCAAAACGTATTGAGAATATTTACTTCTGGTGATGTTAAGCTTTTTAAAAAAAATCTTCAGATGATGGGAATTGATGACGAAGTTAATTTTTTGAAGGTTTAGAACGCGATTTTCTAAATCCATGACTAAAGCTCTTATCGTATAGACGAGAATATTCATATGATTTTGGTTTTATGACATCTCCAATTATTATGATAGCAGTTCGCGTAATCTTTTGATCTCTAACCTTTTTTGTAATTGTCTCTAGCGTTCCTGTAATAATTTTTTCATCATTCCAACTTGCGCGATAAACAACTCCAACAGGTGTTGATTTTGTATATCCACCATCTAGTACTTCTTTTACTATATCTGATAGAAGATGAATGCTTAGATAGAAGATCATCGTAGCTCTGTGTTTTGCTAACTCTGATATTTTTTCACGTTTTGGAACTTTTGTGCGTTTTTCTGCTCTTGATATTATCATTGTTTGTGTTACACCTGGAAGTGTTAGCTGAGCTCCAAGTGCAGCTGCAGATGCTAGAAATGACGTAACTCCAGGTACTATTACAGAATCAATTTTTTCTTTATAGAGATTATCCATCTGTTCGCGTATTGCACCATAAATGGATGGATCGCCATCATGAAGTCGTACTACATTTTTGCCTTTTTTAGCATTTTTTTTTAATAGATCAAAAATTTCTTCGCGTACAAGTTTTGCCGCATCATACTTTCTTGCTTTTTTACACATCTTAAGAATCTCAGAAGGAATCAAAGAACCAGAATATACAACAACATCTGCCTTCTGGATCAGTTTTTTTGCCTTAACAGTAATT
>LULF01000682.1_pt1 | contig 10859 bp, 9 predicted proteins | sample 728221 | NCBI WGS metagenome assembly LULF01 (sample SAMN03860296, study PRJNA289734) | marine metagenome | biome: seawater column; feature: ocean; material: water; isolation source: Red Sea water column Station 169 - depth 500m | place: Saudi Arabia: Red Sea | collected 2011-10-15 | depth 500 m | reverse complement strand
GCCTGACATCTGCACATCTTTTCCATCGGTTTTGTTACCAAGAATCTTAGCGGTCTCAGAGCTTAGTGTAACTGCCTCATAACCAAGATGGACATAAGATCTTTCTGGATTAAATTTTGACATAAGGTTAGTAACAATTTTTTGAAGATTAGTTTGTCTGTTATCAATAACCGTTATGACCTTGTTCGCAGCAAAAGACTGTTTTGGTACTTGTGTTTCTTCAAGCGTTGTTTCATAAAGTATTCTACCATTTGGTTGTGTAGTATATTTTGCATAATTGAATGGATCGTTTACTACACCAAGTTTCCAAGCTGCATAAGGTATGTCCTTTGCAACATATGTCGCAGCCCCATTACTTCTCACAATTATCTTATCATCTTCGTTTTCAATTGGCAACACCCAGCATCCAGCATTATCACCTTGATCCTCAAGGCGTACAAGATTTTCAGATTTGATCCTCTCAAATATTTTTTCCCAGAGCTTTGAATACAAGATTTCAGATTCAAAATTTAAACAATCGTATGATGCACCAAGATTCCAGACTGTATCTAGTTGATCAGATAAGATTTTTCTAGTTAATGTTTTTCCAAACTTCGCAGTATCAGATGTTGAATCCTCTAATTCTTTTAAAATTTCATGTCGCCTAGATTCTAAATCTTTGTCGCTTTCATATTTTGAAGTGATACTGACGTAAACAGTATCACCGCAATAGTTAGCAAATTTTTCACCATCTGGTGGATCTTCTGAAAATCCTCCATACTTAAAACCGACAATGATGTCAGCAACCTGAAGACCAGAATCATCAACATAGTTCAAAACCTTAACATCATAATTTGCCTTTGAAAGAATTCTAGAAACTGCGTCGCCAATTGCAACATTTCTTAGATGGCCAATATGTAGAGCCTTATTTGGATTAACTGAGGTATGTTCAACGACAAGTTTAGAATTTTTCCCAATGTCAACACTGCCATAATTCTCCTTTAGAGATTCAGGTAAAACAGTATTGGTGAATGAGTTGTTATTGATAAAGAAATTAAGGTACCCGCTTTTATGTGCCTCAACTTTTTCTAAATCATTTCCAAGATTATATTCTCCAGCAAATTCTTCAGCAATTTCCTGTGGATTTTTTTTCAAATTTTTTGCGAGTAAAAATGCAACATTACAGGTAATATCACCAAACCCACTCCTAGAATATTCTACAGAAAAATCTACATTATCATATCCTTTTTCACTAATAATTTTTGAAGTGTTCTCCTTAACCTGATTTATAATGTTAAGAAATGCCATATTTCACCTAAGATCTGATGCCATCATATCTAACCCTTCAAGAACACCTTCTCCTGATTTTTTAGTTGTAATAATTTTAGCCAATTTCTTCAGTTTCTCAGTTGAGTTAGATACAGCAATGTTATTTTTGATTGCCTTGAAAAGGGGAATGTCTGTTTCACTATCTCCAATTGCAATTGCATTGTTAACGTCTATTTCCAGCATTTTTAGTGCTTCCAAAAACCCAGAACCCTTGTCAACACCTTTGGAATTTATATGATAAGCATAACCGCTGTCAGTTAGAGATACATTGAGGTTATCTTCATCAATGATTTTTTTGGCTTGCTCAATGTCAAAAGTTCGTTCTAATACCACTTCCGTCATTCTGGGGAAGACCGGTTTTTCTTTTATTTCAGCATCAAGTTTGGATTGAATTGTAGCTAGGGCATGAATACATTCACCCTTATTTCCAAGCATCTTATGTTGGATTTTATCACCATAAGTTATGCAACCGCCGTTTTCTCCCACAGACAAATGGGTTAAACCACCAAAGATTGAAAGCAAAAATCCCTCAACAGAAGACCTACCTGTTACTAGAACCACATTATGACCATCGTCCTTTAGTGAACGTAACCTTGATAGTGCCTCAAGATGTATTGTTCCCATGCCGTTCAGTGTAATTGTTCCATCAATATCAACTGCAAATGTCTTTTTTTCCAATCGATCTTTTTTAATCATAGCGCATAATAACTGAAACGTTTAGCGAATAGACTATGGGAATACCAGAAAAGATCAAGGCCATCCAAGATGAAATTGGGCGTACACAGCTTAACAAAGCAACAGAACATCATATCGGATTATTAAAAGCAAAAATTGCAAAGCTGAAAAGGGAACAGGAAGCTGTTCAAATTAAAAAAAGTTCTAAAAAATCTGATGGCTTCGATGTTAGAAGGAGTGGTGATGCAACAGTTGTTTTTATTGGACTCCCCAGTGTTGGAAAATCAACATTACTCAATGCTCTAACAGGGTCAAAATCGTCTGTAGGTGCATTTCAGTTTACAACAGTAACTGTTGTTCCCGGAATTCTAGATTATCGTGGGGCAAAAATTCAGATGCTTGATCTACCAGGTATTATCAAGGGTGCATCTAGTGGTAAGGGCCTTGGAAAAAGAATTCTATCAGTTGCAAGAAGTGCAGATATTGTATTATTAGTCCTTGATGTATTTCAGCCATACCATGAAGATGTCCTAGTGAATGAATTATCAAATATTGGTCTTAGATTAAATCAACAGCCACCAAATATCCTAATTGAGAAATCTACAACTGGTGGAATTGCAATTGCCCAGCAAGTTAAATTGAAAAAAATGTCAGAAAAACTTGTCAAGGATATTCTCAACGTTTATGGATATACTTCAAAAAAGCTCAAAACTGAATTTATTCCTGTATCTGCTAATGCAAATGACAATATTTCAGAATTAAGAGACAGAATATACGATGAACTGCAGTTTATCAGAATCTATATGCGCCCAAAAGGTGGCAAAACGGATTACAAGGAACCGCTAATCATAAGGAGTGGAAATTCTGTTTTAGATGTTTGCAATAAATTGCATAGGAAACTTAGGAAGGACTTTAGATATGGACTTGTTTGGGGAAAGAGTGTGAAGTTTGGTGGTCAAAGAGTTGGACTAAAACATATTCTGCATGATGAAGATGTTCTGACTATCATAAAAACTAAAGGAACATAAAATGATTTTTGTTACTAGTGTATAATCTAGTATAGATAACTTGTAAGCTTGATTTGCTCTTCGGTTGAAATAATATTTTTTGATGCAAGTAACTCTAGTAACTCTTTGACTAACCTTTTACTTTCTTCAGACATTCCTCCTTGAGAACCTTTTTCGCCAGGTGGACCAGGTGGTCCTCTTGGACCTCTGTCACCAATTTCACCTTTATCACCGACAAGACCTTTTTCGCCAGGTGGACCCTGAGGGCCAGTATGACCACGTTCACCTTGTGGACCTTGAATTCCTTGTGGACCTGGAAGACCAGGGTCTCCAGGTTTTCCTGTTGGACCACGTTCTCCCACTGGACCAATAGAACCTCGCATTCCCTTGTCGCCTTGTGGACCGGGAACTCCAGTAAGACCTTTAGGACCAGGTGGACCCTGAGGACCTTGAGTACCCTTATCGCCAAGTGGACCTGTTACACCAGTGAGACCTTTGTCGCCAGACTTTCCTTGAACTCCTTTGTCTCCCTTATCGCCAGGTGGACCTGTTGAACCCTTTGGACCTGGTGGACCGACTGGACCTGTGATGCCTTTGTCTCCTTTGTCTCCAGCGGGACCTTTGATTCCTTTCTCACCTTGTGGACCTGGAATGCCTTTGTCTCCCTTGTCACCCTTGTCACCTGTTATTCCTTTACCACCTTTCTCACCTCTTATACCAGGATATCCAGCAGGACCTTTACCACCTTTCTCACCTTGTGGACCAGGCCGACCAGGTGGTGCCCTAACTTTTTTCACTTTTGTGACATTAACTGGTTTTGGTTTTCCTTGTGGAACAGACAAAAGTTTGTTATCTTGAGAAATATGAAGTTCGAATGATGTGTTGACTGAAGAAAATTGATCCTGAATTATAATCCATATAGATCCCAAGCCAAACACATCAGCAGGTATTGGATTAGAATCAGTACCTAAAATTTCAGAAAAATGTCCATCAGAAACTCTAAGATGAAAATTATCCTTCCATAAGGAATTGAAAGAGTTGCTTGTTATGCTATCATCAGATGGTTTATCTTGAGATATAGAAATTTTAACCTCATATACGCCAGAGGAAGTTCCAAATGGTGATTTACCTGAAATCTCTATTCCTTTAGGCAATGTTATTCGTCTCAAGTTGAAGTATTTTTATATTTTTCCGGTGAAAAAATGCAAAAAATAGTGATTTTTTGAAAGAGTTTTTAACTAGAACTATTTCCATAATGAAAATACATGGATAATCCATCAAATGAACAATCAGACGAGATTCCAGAGTTTTTTCTAGAAAAAAAGGAAAAACCAGAAAAAAAGAAAATAAACAGAAAATTATTTGGTTTGAAAAAAAGAGCTGACAAGACAAGCCTAGTTAAAAAAGATGAAGGTAGTCTTATTGATGCTGATTTTAACCGCAACAAACTGTTCAGTAAGGGAATTAATTTAATGGCAGACGAGAAGCTGGAAGATGCTTCACATGTATTTGAGATGATCTTAAGGATTAACCCAAATGATGTTGATGCACTTTTGAAATTAGGATACTCCAGATTTCATTTGGAAGATTATTCAGAATCAATGAGAGCGTATGATAAGGTACTGGATATTGACGTTACAAATGCTGATGCATGGAATCTTAAGAGTCTGGTTTTCTATGAGCGCAAAGTTTACGGAAAGGCACTTGATTGTGCAGACAAAGCAATTGACTCTGATCCAACATTTGGAATGGCTTGGTATAATCGATCATGTTATCTTTCTATGTTGAACCAAATTTCAGAATCACTTGATGCTCTTGTACGTTCAATAGAAATTGATGTTAAAAATGCAAAACGAGCTGTGAAAGATAAGGACTTCATGAATGTAAGACTTGAGGAAGGATTCAAAAGAATAGTAGAGGTTGTTGTTATAGAATCTCTTCGACAGGGATATCACACAATTGGATCTATTGTATGGACTACATTTTTAGACAAAGAAGATGTACTCAAATGTTTAACCAGACTAATGAAAAGAGGCTTGGTTGTAAAACATGAGAAGAGGCAAGTCTGGAGTACAATAGATACATATGATCTGGTTCCGGAAATTGCAAACAAAATTGGAACGATAAAAAGAGGTATGTTGGGAATTCCAAAAAAGTCGTTACCAGTACCAGTAAAAAACCTCAAAAATCTTGCAGAAGCTATACAATTGATCAAATCTTCAATTGAAGAGGAAGAATTGGAGAAGACGATCGAGTATTGTAATCTGTTCGTTGATCCAACCAAATGTGGACAAGAAATGATAGATGACTTTTTAGAAGAACATAGAGAAGTTAGGTTATTCAAAATAAGATTAAAAGACAAGGGGATTGACTTTTTACGAGATAATCAGAAAAAAATGTTGGCAATGTTTGACAATATGGAAATTACTGTCACTAAGAAACTTCGTAGTGATTTGGCTAGTAATTAAATAAACTATTCAGCTGAAAGATCCCAGTACGCTGCATTTTCTTGCTTACCAATTGGCTTTTCAAGTTTTTTCCATTCTTTAAATGAGTTAACGTATAACTTTACGTTTGGAACACCTATGGATTTGAGAGCATAATATGCTAAACCTGATAATGTGCCAACACTACCACAATATGTTATAATCTCAGCATCCTCCGAAATTCCTCTATTTTTCAAGAGATTTTTCATGCTTTCTTTTGTTCTCAAAATTTTCCCGTCTGTTGCCAGTGTTCTATATGGTATGTTAATCGAGCCAGGAATATGCTGTTCTAAAAAGTTAAGTCGTTCCCTATTATCTATCAAAACAACATTATCTTTTTCCTTTGCATTTTCTAAGTATTCGGCAGTAGCCATGATTTCAGGATTCAAGTTAAGTGAATGTTTTGCAGATTTGATATTTGGTTTTTCTGTGCTGGTTTTAAGACCAAGTTCTTTCCATTGTGAATAGGTTACTTCAAGTAGTGCAACATTTTTGTGTCCTATGTATTGAAGAGTCCACGCCACTCTTGATGCTAAAGCACCAAACGTATCATCATAAACAACAACTTTGGTATCATCTGCGATTCCCAATTCTTCGAATAATTTAACGGCACTTTCTGGCGAATCACCGGACAAAAGACTAGCAAGTGGCAAGTTCACTGCATTAGGAATATGCCCCTGATTGTAATCTTCTTCACGTCTTACGTCTATCAGTCTTACAGAATCATCGTTGATTTTTGATCTAATTGTATCTGCATTTACAGTTGGATGTGTTATTTCGTTGCTCAAGCTGCACATTCACCTTTGCCCGTAACTGTGTGATAGCTGGTATCACTTCCATAATCAGCATAAAAGTCTGGATCATCATCCTTCGACGGTGGAATAACTAATGGTGAAAGTACTTTCTGCATATCCTTGACAGATTTTATTTCCGATGACTCATTACCGTGTACAATCCTGTCAATCCAACGAGAAAGAGTATCATTGGACTGTTTATTTTTTTTATAGAGTTCAATGATCTTTAAGATGATAGGTATGGTACGTTTTACAGGTACTCTCATACATGTAACACCAAGCATGGATTTATCATCAAATCTTCCACCCAGGGACATGCTATAGTTAGGGTACATGTCTTTGCCAACCCTCGCACCGCCACCAAAGAAACCAATAGTGGCAATTTCATGTTGTCCACAAGAATTGGGACATCCACTAATTTTTATTGTCGCATCTCTTAAATCGTCATCTTCATCTAGTTTTAACTCCAAGAATTTTCGTTGAATCTCTTTCGCCAGCCTATGAGAGTTTGTAAGAGCCAGATTACAAGATGAGGTGCCAGAACAACCAACAGCCGAAGCCATAGTCAGTGAACCTGAATTTGCTAAACCCGCTTCAAGTAGCCTAGAGTAAAGTTTTGGTAGATCACTTTCATGTACGTATCTAAGTATAATATCTTGTGAGAAGCCATTACGTGCAAAACCTTCAGCTGAAAAGTCCTTAGTAATATCTGCCATAGCACGAAGTTGATTTGCAGTTATATCTCCAGATTCTAGTGTGACAAAAACAGCTCTGTATCCTTCTTGTTTTTGCTTGTAGGTAGTAGTCTTTAACCATCGTGCATAACCATCAGGTATTGAAGCATTTTCGCTGGAAACAGAAATGGGTCTTTTAATTTCATTTGGTTTCTGGTTAATGTTTAATCTTATAATGACTGATTGCGTTGCCCTAACAATCGTTCTCTCCTTCAGAACCAAATTTTTGAATTTATCCCATCCCATTTCATTAACAAGATAACGCATTCTGTTCCTAGCCATGTTCTTCCTATCACCTATCCTATCAAAAATTTGTAGAACGGCGATTGATGTGTATAGAAGATCTTCTTCTGGTGTAAAATCCTCAAGCTGATGGCCCACAAATGATTTATTTCCAAGACCACCGCCAAGAAATATTTTGAATCCATGTTGTTTTGTCCCATCATCAAGTTTTCTAATTTGAGGAATTAATCCCACATCGACTATCCTAGTCATTCCATGTTTTTCACAGCAAGAAAAATTAAACTTAAATTTTCGTGGAAGTGATTGATTCAACGGATTTCGAAGAAGAAATCTTGCCGTTGCAATTGCATATGGTGTTGCATCAAATTCTTCATCATTACAAACTCCTGACAATGGGCTACACATAACATTTCTAACTGTATTACCACATGCTTCACGAGATGTTAATCCAACATCTGCAAGCCCATGCATGATTTCTGAAACATCTTCAAGAACAACCCAATGTAATTGAACGTTCTCTCTAGTTGATACATGGGCACTGCCTATTGAATACATCTCACTTAGTTGAGCAATTTTTTCTAATTGGTAAGGATAAATCTGACCTGCAGGAATTTTAATTCTAACCATTGCATAATCATCCGACATTCTTGTACCATATGCACCATGTTGTAGACGGAAACGTCTAAAATTATCATGCTCAACTTTGCCCTGTCGATAAAGCTTTACCGTATGAGCAAAGTTATCAGCTTCCTCTCTTCGTGACCAATCAATCTTTGGCTTTTTTGAAGCCGATTTTGATGGTCTTAGCTGTTGTGCCATCTTTAAATTCATAATTTAACAACGGATATAAATTTATGACAATAGGAATTTTGACTAACATAACGAATTATCAAGTTGCAAATTGCCTGAATGATGAATTTACATTAGTGTTACCTAATTTTTGAGCAAGAAAAACTATTAAGCTCTCGCTACTGTGTGTTTTTGTGCAAGAATCTGTAAATAAACAACGACCAGAAAAAATTTTCGTTGATGCAAAGGAAGTTGAAATAACACGCGCTATTGCTGAAGAATTCTACACTGTTTTGCAAGAAAGAGCTGAATGTGATGTAATAATTATTGGTGCAGGTCCAGCCGGACTAACCGCTGCGCGTGAATTATCGTTAATGGGGTACAAAATTTTAGTTATTGAACAAAACAACTATCTTGGCGGTGGTTATTGGCTAGGTGGATATATGATGAACCCAGTTACAGTAAGAGCACCTGCACAAAAAATTTGGGATGAACTTGGAATTCCTTATAAAAAAGTCGGTGATGGCTTATACTTAACTCCAGGTCCTCATGCTGTCTCAAAGTTAATTGCATCTACATGTGATGCGGGTGTAAAATTTTTAAATCTTACAAAATTTGATGATTTAGTTTTAAGACATGGAAGAGTTGCTGGAATTGTTGTGAACTGGATGCCAGTGTCTGCATTACCAAGAAACATTACATGTGTTGATCCAATTGCACTAGAAGCAAAGATGATAATTGATGCGTCAGGACATGACTCTGTTGCTGTAAAGAGACTTGTTGACAGAGATATGGTGGAGTGGAAAGGAATGAATCCTATGTGGGTTGAAAATGGCGAGGAACATGTTGTTGAGAAAACAGGCGAAGTTTTTCCTGGTCTTGTTGTTGCTGGCATGTCAGTTACTGAAACACATGGACTAGCACGAATGGGACCGACTTTTGGTTCTATGCTATATTCTGGAAAAAAGGCAGCTGAGATTACTGACGAAAAAATAAAAGAATACGATCGTAAAATTCCAAAAAAATCTGATTGAAAGTTTCTAAAATTTTTCTATATGACGAGCCCGCTGTTCAGGAAATACAAATTTTAAATTTAAAAAATTTCCTTCAAGAAACTTTTCACGTGGACATAGAGATTAAAAAATGCATTTTTAATAACTTGGACGGAAAAACGATAGAGAAGATTTCTGGTTGTAGAATTTTTGATCCTAAAATGCCATTCAAGGAACACCTGCCAAACAAACAGGAAATAGATTTTGAGAAAAGTGTTTGCGATGATACCAAACTGATGGAAAAAACAACTATGGTTGAGAATGCTAAAAAGATTGAAGATGTTGTGATGTACGATGGATTTGAAATCCAAAATATTATTTATGATATCATCACAGAAAATGACTCGGATTCAAATAACTTGCATATTGTTTTTACAAACAAGCTAACCTGTACCTATGATACTACTGATAATAGATATCATGGAAGGGCGGTAATTTGCTCTAATCCAGCCATTATATCTACAACAGGAATGATCGAGGCTCCAGCTAGACCTAGGGAATATTATTTTGATGCCATGAAATGTAAAATGCAAGGACTTGACATACAAAATGTTAAAAAAAACTATAATGGAGAATTTCTAGATTATCATGACAAAAGACTTTCAAAAATAGCTGAGGGATATCTATTACAATCTATTTTCTATTACATGACAGGTGATATATTTTGTGATAGTTTGGACTGCAGGCTAAACAACGCACATTGGCAAAAGGATCTATTATACTCACAATTAAAAATTGGAAAACTTTGCAACAAACATCAAGCATTACTTGACAAACTACATCTTTAAAATACAATTAATAGTCAAGAAAGTATGTCTGAGCAAAAAACAAAATACGATATCATAATAATCGGTGCAGGTCCAGCAGGTTATACTGCTGGAATTTACAGTTCACGTGCACGCCACAATACATTATTAATTTCCGGCATCTTGCCTGGAGGTCAGTTAATGAACACCACAGATGTTGAAAATTATCCTGGCTTTGATGAAGGAATAATGGGTCCAGACCTAATGATAATAATGCGAAAACAGGCAGAGAAAATGGGAACAAAAATTATTGATGACGAGGTTGTATCTGTAGATTTTAAAAATAAGCCACTAAAGGTGTCAACCGCTTCAAGCACTTTTGAGGCAAATTCAGTTATAGTTTGTACTGGCGCAAATCCAAGAAAAATTGGGCTGGATGGAGAACAAACATTTGCAGGTAAAGGTGTTTCATACTGTGCTACATGTGATGGTGCATTTTTCAAAAACCAGGAACTAATTGTAGTAGGAGGTGGTGACTCAGCGATGGAAGAAGCAACTTTTCTTACAAAATTTGCGTCAACCGTACATATTGTACATAGAAGGGATGAGTTTAGAGCAAGTAAGATAATGCAGGAGCGTGCACTTTCCAATGAAAAAATCAAAGTTCATTTCAACTGCACAGTTGAGGATATTCAAGGGGATCAAAAATTTCAGAAAGTAATTCTAAAAAACGTGAAAAATGGTGAAAAGATTACCCTTGAAGCAGGCGGTTTGTTTGTGGCTATAGGACATGAACCTAATAGTAAAATACTTGAAGGTCAGGTTGAATTGGACGAAAATGGTTATGTTGTTTTAAAAAATAATACAGAAACTGGCGTACCAGGTGTTTTCTGTGCGGGTGACGTTCATGATCATAGGTATAGGCAAGCTGTGACTGCAGCTGGATTTGGATGTATGGCTGCAATTGATGCGGATAAATATTTAACAGAACAGAAATAAAATTATTTTACTTTTTTAATTTCAAA
>LULF01000756.1_pt1 | contig 10881 bp, 11 predicted proteins | sample 728221 | NCBI WGS metagenome assembly LULF01 (sample SAMN03860296, study PRJNA289734) | marine metagenome | biome: seawater column; feature: ocean; material: water; isolation source: Red Sea water column Station 169 - depth 500m | place: Saudi Arabia: Red Sea | collected 2011-10-15 | depth 500 m | reverse complement strand
GCACCAGTGCGTCGCCGACGTCTCGACCCTCGTCGGCGGCCCGGCAGATGGCGACCGTCCGGGCCATGAGCGCCTCGCACGTCGATTCGTCGGCGAAGCCGGGCACGACGATGAAGCCGTCCCGCTCCCAGACAGCACGCTGGTCGGCGGTCAGGGTGGGCACGGCCCGCCACGGTAGCCAACGGGGCCGCACGCCTACCATCGGTGCATGGAGCCGCGGCCACACCCCTGGAACGAGGGGTTCACCTGGCAGCGCACCGAACGCGAGTCCCTGCGACTCCTCGGGCCAGACCAGGTCGAGTACTTCCACGAGCACGGATACGTGCTCGTGGAGGGCGCCCTCGACGCCGGAACGCTGGCCGAGGTCACCGCGGTGCTCGACGAGCGGGCCGAGGCCACCGAGGCGTTCCTCCGCCAGTTCCCCGACGACCGACTGTCGATCGCCGAGGCGGGGGCGATCCTGTTCTCGCCGCACCCGGTGCTGGCCTCCGAGGTCGCCCGCCGGTTCGCCGCCCACCCGGTGTTCGCCGAACTCTGCCACGACCTGGTCGGGGACGACGTGCGGCTCTACTGGGACCAGCTCGTCTACAAGCAGCCCGAGAAGCCCCGGCACTTCCCGTGGCACCAGGACAACGGCTACACGTACGTCGAGCCCCAGCAGTACCTGACCTGCTGGGTGCCCCTCACCGACACCACGATCGACAACGGCTGTCCGTGGGTGGCGCCGGGGCTGCACCGCCTCGGCACCCTCGCCCACGAGTGGGTGGAGCCGCTCGGCCACCAGTGCCTCGACGACCCGACGGGAGCGGTTGCCGTCCCGGCCCGTGCCGGCGACGTGGTGGTGTTCTCGTCGCTGACCCCGCACCTGACGGGGCCGAACACCACCGGCGAGGTCCGCAAGACCTACATCCTCCAGTACGCCCCCGACGGGGCCGAGCGCCTCGACGGCGATCCGGCGGCCGGTGGGCCGACTGGCCGCACACCGCAGTCGGACCCGGACCGGCAGTTCCCGGTGGTGGTCGGTGGTGTCCCGGTCGGCGCCTGACGCGACGGCGTCCGCTCAGGCCGCGGCGCCCCGCAGCATCCGGCCGGCCAGCGCACCCGTGTGCTCGCCGGACTCCATGAAGACCTCGCCGTTCACGATGGTCGCGTCGTAGCCGTCGGCCCGCTGGATCCAGCGCCCGGCGCCCCCGGGGAAGTCGTGCGCCATCTCCGGGTAGTGGAGGCGCAGTCCCTCCAGGTCGATCACGTTCACATCGGCTCGGGCCCCGGGGACCAGGCGGCCCCGACCGTCGATGCCGAACAGGTCGGCGGTGTCGGAGGTGAGTCGCCTCACGCCCTCCTCGAGGGTGAACCGGCCCTGGTCACGCACCCAGTGGGTGAGGAAGAACGTGGGCTGGCTGGCGTCCATGATCTGCTTGGCGTGGGCGCCGGCGTCGGCGAGGCCCATGACGACCTCGGGTCGCTCCAGCATCCCGACCGCCGACTCGAGGCGCTGGTTGAGGAACGGCAGGGTGAAGAGCCGCCGGCCGTCCAGTTCGAGCGCCAGGTCGACCCAGGCCTCGGCGATGGACACGCCGCGGCGTTCGGCCTCGGCGGCGACGCTCTCGCTGCGCTCCAGGTCGTGTCGGACCGGGTCGTCGGGCAGCGGGAAGAAGCTCCACCAGTCGAGCGGCAGGTCCTCGACACGGGCGTCGGCCGCCGCCACCAGCGCCGCCCGCGAGGAGGGCTCGGTGAGGCGGGCCACCTTGTCGGCCACCGGCAGGTCCCGCAGGTCCCGCCAGCCGTCGGCCCGGTCGAAGGGGGTCCGTCCGGTCAGGCCGAACAGGATGCCGATCTGGCGGGAGGTGGTCTGGGGGCGGATGTGGGCGCCGGCGGCGTTCTCCTCGGCCACGTGGTCGAGCACCCGCAGGTGCATGTCGGGAACGATGTCGACCTGGGTGAGCCCGAACGTGACCGGGCAGCCGGCCCGGCGGCTGATGTCGCCGTACATGTGGATCTCGTCGCGGGTGAAGCGGCCCTCCGGGTCGTTGCGACCGCCGAGTCGCGCCGAGGCTTCGAAGACGCCCCCGTGGCGCCCCAGCGAGTCGGCGAAGGCCAGCAGTTCGTCCTCGGCGGCGTGTGTGCCGGGCACGTAGCGCCCGTCGGGCACCCGGTGCAGGAACGTGCGCGAGGTCGAGAACCCGAGGGCCCCGGCGTCGAGGGCCTCGTCGACCATCGGCACCATGGCGGCGATGTCCTCGGCGGTGGCCGGGTCCTCGTCGAGTGACCGCTCCCCCATGGCCGCCACGCGCACGGCGCAGTGGCCGACCATGCCGCCCACGTTGACGCCCTTGGGCAGGGCCTCGATTTCGTCGAGGTACTCGCCGTAGGTGTTCCAGTTCCAGGAGAGGCCGTCGAGGATGCTCTGGGCCGGGATGTCCTCGACGGACTCCATCATCTCGGCGAGGAACTCGCGGCCACCGGGGGCGACGGGAGCGAAGGTGACGCCGCAGTTGCCCATCACGATCGAGGTGACGCCGTGCCAGCACGACGAGCTGGCGATGGGGTCCCAGGCCAGCTGGGCATCGAGGTGCGTGTGGATGTCGACGAACCCGGGGGTGACGATGCGTCCGTCGGCGTCGATCTCGCGGCGTGCGGAGCCGTGGATGGCGCCGACCTCGGTGACGAGGCCGTCGTCGATGGCGACGTCGGCGGTCGTGGCCGCTGCGCCGGTGCCGTCCACGACGGTGCCGCCGCGGATCACGAGGTCGTGTGTCATGGGTTCCTCCTCAATCGAGGTATCCGGTGAACTCGTCCAGTACGGGAAGGACCTCGTCGCGGGGCGCCGACGGCAGGCGCAGCACGACCTCGGTGATGCCGAGCCCGGCGTAGTACTCGAGTTTGCCGGCGTCGGGCAGGGTGCCGAACGGGATCACGTCGAGTTCGCCGGGGTCCCGGCCGCGCTCCTCGCAGGCGGCCTGCAGGTCGCCGAGTGCGGTCCGCACGCCGGCGCCGCCGACGGGCAGCCAGCCGTCGGCGTACTCGGCCACGGCGGCGAACATCTTGGGCCCGGCGCCGCCGCCGATGTAGACGGGCGGTCCACCCGCCTGCACGGGCTTGGGCCACGACCAGCTGGGCGAGAAGTCCACGAACTCGCCGTGGAATTCGGCGGTCTCCTCGGTCCAGAGGGCCCGCACGGCGAGGACGTGCTCGCGGACCCGGGCGCGGCGGGAGTGGAACTCGACGCCGTGGTGCGCCATCTCCTCGACGTTCCAGCCGTAGCCGATTCCGAGGCTGAAGCGCCCGTCCGAGAGGGCGTCGACGGTGGCCGTGGACTTGGCGAGGTTGATCGGGTGGTGCTGGGCGACGAGGGCCACGCCGGTTCCCAGCCGGATGCGGGAGGTCAGCGCCGCCGCCGCCGCCAGCGAGGCGTACGGGTCGGGCGAACGCGGGTACTCGTCGGCCAGGTCCATGCCGCCCTGGGGGATGGGCGTCTGACGGTCGGCCGGGATGTGGGTGTGTTCGGGGATCCACAGCGACGAGAAGCCTCGCTCCTCGGCTTCGACGGCGAGGTGGCGCACGTCGATCGAGCGGTCGGTCAGGTGGACGGTGAGGCCGAGGTCCATGGACCCGAGGGTAGACGGCAGCCTGTTCCGCGACCGCGCCCGGAGCGTGCCCGTGCGCCCGCTGATGGGATGTGGCAATGTGGCGCCCTCGTCGGCCAAGGGAGTCGGTCGAGACGACACCAGGGGGAGCACATGCCCAAGTACCTCGTTCACGCGTCCTACACGTCCGAGGGGGTCCAGGGCCTCCTCTCCGACGGCGGATCCGCCCGGGCCGCCGCCGCTGCCGCCGCTGCCGAGTCGCTCGGCGGGTCCATGGAGTCCATCTACTTCGCCTTCGGGGGCGACGATGTCGTCGCCATCTTCGACGCGCCGTCGAACGCCGACGCCGCCGCCCTGAGCCTGGCCGTCTCCGCCTCGGGTGCCGTCAACGCACGCGTCACCGTGCTCCTGACTCCCGCGGAGATCGACGCCGCAGCGGCCACCGTCCGCGACTCGGTGACGTACAACCCGCCGGGAAGCTGATCCCGGGGCGTTGGCGCCCCTGACCGACGGGCTAGACCGCTAGACCGACTGCGAGGTCTCGCAGCGGCCGCCGTTGTCGGCGACGCCCCTGAGGAGGTCGCGTCGGACGTCGGCTCGCCGCTCCCGCCGGAGTTCGTCGGCGTCCAGCCCGAAGGGCTCGACCTCGAGTTCGAACTCCTCGAAGAATTCACCGAAGAACTCCTCGAACAGGCCGTGGGGCGCCTTTCCGAAGGGCCCCTCGAACGGTTCCCCGAAGCCGAGGTCGAAGCCGAACTTCCCGCCGTGGCCGGGCAGGTCGCCCTTGCAGGTGGCGACAGCCTCCCTGCGGGCCCGTTCTTGGGCCTCGACGTCGACCACCGTGGCGCCGCCCTCGGTCGTGATCTCGACATCCTCATCGGTGCCGGTGACGGTGACCGAGCCGATGTCGTCGCCGAACTCGACGACGGTGCGTCCCTCGGGGCCGGCGATGACGACCTTGCGGCGCTTCCAGTCCGGCTTGGCGTCGGGGTCGACGCCCTGGTCGGCGAGGCAGGCCTCGAACGCCTCGAAGTCGGGCGCCTTGTCGAACAGGCGGGGTGGGCGCTCGCCGGCCTCGAGGCGGCCGAAGCCGCCGAGTTCGGTGCCGTCGCAGGTCCCGTCCGGGTCCTTCTCGAACTGGTCCAACTCGTCGAGGTCCCACTTGAACGAGAAGTCCGGCCTCTCGTCGCCCTCCCACCGGTAGGGGGTGCCCTTGACACAGAGTTCGACGGTGAAGGCGGGGCCGGAGGAGGCCTCGGCCTGCGCGGGCGTGGCATTGCGCTCGGCGCCCAGGACCACGGAGCGGTCGATGGTCGGGTCGTCGCCGGCACCGGCGCTCGCTGTAGCCAGGAGGGCGCCGACCACGGCCAGCGACCCCAGCAGGGCGCCGGCCAGCAGGCGACCGCGTGGTCGCTCCACGAGCACCGGGGGCCTGTGTTTCTCGTCCACGGTCGAAAACCTAGTCCGGTGCCGGCCCGAGTGGCACGCCGTCGTAGCGGTCGATGGTGGCGAAGTCCTCGACGGCCCGTCGGCGCAGCCGGGTCAGGGGTCGCACGGGGTGTCCGAGCGGTACCAGCGCGGCGACGGCGTGGGTGTCGGGCAGGCCCAACAGGTCGCGGACCTCGGCCTCGGCGGGGACGACGAGCGTCGTGATGACGCCGCCGAGTCCCTCCTGGCGGGCGGCCAGCAGCACGTTCCAGACCAGCGGGTAGATCGAGGCCCCCGTGACGATGCCGACGCGGTCCATGTCCTTGTCGACCGAGGCCACCTGGCCGAGGTCGACGCTCACGACGAGCACCACGGGCACCTCGTCGAGGTGGTCGAACAGGGGCAGCCGGGCAGTGGGCGTCGCCCGCGCCTCCTCGAGGTCGACCGACGTGGGGTGCACCGTGTTGTACGGCGTCTCCCCCGCTGCCGCCTGGGCGGCGTAGGCCCGCAGGGTCGGCTGGCAGAGTTCACCCAACCGGCGCTTCGTGGTGGCATCGCGCACCACGACGACGTGCCCGCCCTGGCGGTTGCCGCCCGACGGGGCGAAGCGGGCCTGGTCGAGGATCCGGTACAGCACCTCCCCGGACACCGGCTCGTCGGTGAAGTCCCGGCAGGCGAACGTGGTGCGCATGGCCTCGGTGAGTTCCATGCGGACAGCCTAGGAAGCGAACGCCGGGTGGCCCGGTTCCGGTCGGTCAGTCCAGTTCGGCCAGCAGCGGTGTGACCGGCCCGTCGGCCGCCCAGTACCCCTCGAGCGAGCGGTACGGGATGGTGATCGAGACCGTGTTGCTGCCCGAGCCGCCGATGGTGAACGGGGCGAACGACAGCACCAGGCCGCCGTGGGTCAGGTTGAAGCGCTCGAAGTTGGCGGCCTCCGGTCCGGCACCCTCGTGGCGGCGCTCGTCGACCCAGGGTTCGTTCTCGAGCCGGGCCACAGCCTCGGCCGAGACCGCGCCGACCCAGTCGGTCTCGGGTTCGAAGAGGAGGTCCACGGTGAACGGCCGACCCGTCACGAGGTCGAACGTTTCGGTCAGCACCTCGGTGGACTCGGCCGTCGAGCCGGGCAGCAGCCGTCGCGTCGTGTTGCGGACGCTGAACACCTCGTCGGTCGAGAGCAGGACCTCGTATTCGTGTAGCAGCCACATGCAGCGGCCGTCCAACGCCTCCCGGCAGGCGTAGCCGTTGCGCTCGACGGCGGTGATCACGTCGTCGAGGAACTTGGCGACCGCCCCCTGGAGGAGTCCCAGCAGCCGGCCGTTGACCCGGGGTGCCTCGTCGGGGCCGTCGATGCGGGGCCAGCGCACGACCACCTCGATCCGGCCCGGGGCGCCGACCGGCAGGCCGTCGGGTCCGTGGGCCGCCACGCCGGTGTCGAGGACGCAGGCCAGCTCCTCCCACTCGACCTCCGGCCCCTCGGGTCCCTCGACCTCGTCGGGTCGTTCCCGCGGCACGATCAGCACCTGGCCGACCCGCAGACGGTCGGGGTTGCTGAGCGAGTTGGCCCGCATGAAGGCCTCGACGGTGGTGTCGAACCGGTCGGCGATGACGCCCAGGGTGTCTCCGGACTCGACGGTCACGGTGCGCGGACCTTCGTCGGGGAGCACGATCGCCTCGGGCCGGGCGCCCTCGATGCAGGCCTCCGCCTCCTTGCGGACCTTGACCAGCTGCACCGTTTCCCAGTCGGACACCTTGGCGGGGGCGAGGGTGGACGTGGTGGCGGCATCGCCGAAGAGGTCCGCGAAGGTGGTCGTCGTCGAGGTCAGGGTCGGCTTCTCGCCGCCACTGCACGACGTCGCCAGCGCGACGGTTGCGAGGAGGGCGACGAGGACGCGCACCCCCCAAGGATCGCATGCCATGCGTCGGATGCGGCGTCGCTCATCCACCGGCGTCAACGGATCGGACCGGGCCTTCCACTCATCCACCGACGATGAGGGAGATGGCGCCGAGCGCCCCGACGAGGCCGATGACCTGGCCGCGCGAGATCGGCTCCCCGAGGATGGTGCGCGCCAGGATCACCGTGACCGCCGGGTACAGGGAGGTCAGTACGGCCGCCAGGCTGAGCATTCCCCGCCCGAGGGCCTCGAGCATCATCACGTTGGCGCCGCCGTCGCAGAGGCCGCAGACCAGGATGAGCCGCCCGGCCCCTCGGACCCCGCCGCGTGCCTTGGGCGCCACGGCCAGTACCACGAGGAGCACGAGGACGGTCAGGAGCCGGCCGCCCACGATCGGCCAGGGGGCGGTGGCGTGGTCTGTGCCGTCCAGCACGATGAAGAATCCGGCGAAGCCGATCCCGGCCAGCGTCGATTCGGCCAGCAGACGCGCCGTGACGGGCTTGGCGGCCTCCGGTGGCCTCGACACCAGCACGATGGCCACGAGCACCGGTAGAGCAGCGTGATCCCAACCAGGCCGGAGAGTCCTCCGAGCATGCCGGCCACGAAGTCGCCGCCGTCGAAGCGGTCGGCCATCCCGGGCGCCAGTGCCGCCACGAGGACCAGCCCGATGACGTTCGAGCCGGCGACGACGGTGATGACGGTGGTGCGCTTCGACGCCTGGGCGCCGCAGAAGTCGCCGACCCCGAAGAAGGCCGCGGCGGCGAGCGAGAAGAGGGCAGCCATGGAGCGGCGAGCCTAGGTGCAGCCGGGTAGGAGGGGCCCCACCGCCTGCCGTGGTGGATCGGCGCGGCCACCAGCCCTCCCTGGTGTCCCCGAGCGGGTGGATCCGCCGGGCCCGACCGGCACCACCGACACGGGGTGCGGCGCTCCGGGGAGCGCCTGGCCGCCTAGGCCTCGTCGGCCAGGTAGGACTCGAGGGAGTCGTCCATGGCTTCCATCCACGGCGTGTGGTGGACGGGCGCCATGGTGCCGGTGAGCGTCGAGGGGAAGCCCTGGTCCCGGTACCCCATGATGTCGGCGTTCTTGTGGCCCTTCCAGTCCTTGAACATCTGGTTCACGGCGGGGATGTCGAAGTCGGGGTAGTCGGTGTCGTCGACCAGGTCCTGCGTGTAGTCGCCCTGGTAGTCGATCTCCTCGTAGGCGGTCTCGAGGGCCTCCTCGCGGGCCAGCCAGTGCGCCTCGTAGGCGTCCATCTCGTCGTCGCCGGGCAGGCCGATGCGGCCCAGTATGACGTCGCGGGCCCACCAGGCCTGCGCGTCGAACATGTTGAACGTGTAGTACTGGTCCTGCATCCCGAGGTAGAAGAGCCGGTGGTTGCCGCGCCACAGGACGCCCTTGTAGAGGTTCGAGACCCACAACCGGTTCTTCGTCTTCAGGCGCAGTTCGTCGGGCAGGAACGGGAAGTGGTGCAGGTAGCCGGTGCACAGGATGACCGCGTCGACCTCGCGGCTGGTGCCGTCGGTGAAGTGCGCCGTCTTGCCGTCGACGTGGGTCAGCAGGGGCACCTCGGAGAAGCCCTCCGGCCAGTCGTAGCCGGTGCCGCCGCCGCGTGAGCTGATCGTGACGGTTCGGGCGCCGTACTTGAAGCACTGGGACCCGATGTCCTCGGCCGAGTAACTGGCGCCGATCAGGAGCACGTCCTTGCCGGTGAACTCGGTGGCGTCGCGGAAGTCGTGGGCGTGGAGCACCCGCCCGAGGAACGTCTCGAAGCCGGGGAAGTAGGGGATGTTGGGCACGGAGAAGTGGCCCGAGGCGACGACCACGTGGTCGAACTCCTCTGAGGAGATCACGTCGTTGGGGAGGTCGTGGGCGGTGACGGTGAACCGCTGCGTGGCGTCGTCGAAGGTGACTTCACGCACCGCGTGCCGGAAGCGGATGAACCTGCGGACGTCGCTCTTCTCGACGCGGCCCTTGATGTAGTCCCAGAGCACCGCCCGTGGCGGGTAGGAGGCGATGGGCTTCCCGAAGTGCTCCTCGAAGGAGTAGTCGCCGAATTCCAGGCACTCCTTGGGGCCGTTCGACCAGAGGTAGCGGTACATCGAGCCGTGGACGGGCTCGCCGTACTCGTCGACGCCGGTGCGCCACGTGTAGTTCCAGAGGCCGCCCCAGTCGTCCTGCTTCTCGTAGCAGACCAACTCGGGGACCTCGGTGCCCTGGGCGGCGGCCGAGGCGAAGGCCCGCAGCTGGGCCAGGCCGCTGGGTCCGGCTCCGATGATGGCGACGCGTTGGTTCATGAGGGGAGTTTCCTCCTGCAGTCCGCTCTTGGGCGACGGGAAAGTAACCGTATGGGCATGGGGGGTCAAGCGCCGGCGTCCTGCCGGGCGTGCTCAACCCTCGAGGAGGGCACCGACGATGTCGAGGACGGCCTGCTTGCCATCGGCGAAGAGCAGCAGCGTGTTGTCGGCAACGAACAGCGGGTTCGGGATGCCGGCGAAGCCGGGGCTGAGGGACCGCTTGATGACGACGACGGTGCCCGACTCGTCCACGTCGAGGATCGGCATGCCGGCGATCGGCGAGTCGGGCTCGTCGCGGGCCGACGGGTTCACGACGTCGTTGGCGCCGATCACGATCGTGACGTCGGTCTGGGCGAACGTCGGGTTGACCCGGTCCATTTCGAGCAGGTGCTCGTAGTCGACCTCGGCCTCGGCCAGCAGCACGTTCATGTGGCCCGGCATGCGACCCGCCACCGGGTGGATCCCGAACACGACCTCGGTGCCCATGCCCTCGAGGGTCGTCATGAGCTCGCGCACGGCGTGCTGGGCCTGGGCGACCGCCATGCCGTATCCGGGCACGACGACGACCCGGGAGGCGACCTCGAGGAGCATCGCCACCTCCTCGGCCGAGGTCGAGGCGACGCCGTCGGCGTAGGCCTCGTCGTGGGAGCCCGACTGCACGACGGCCGCCTTGGAGAACACGACGTCGAGGATCGAGCGGTTCATGGCGTTGCACATGATCTGGGTGAGGATCAGGCCCGAGGCGCCGACCAGCGAGCCGGCGATGATCAGCAACGGGTTGTCGAGCACGAAGCCCGTTGTCGACGCCGCTACTCCGGAGAAGGCGTTGAGGAGGGCGATCACGACCGGCATGTCGGCGCCGCCGATGGCGATGGTGGCCAGCACGCCGAGCAACAGGCCGACAGCGACCAGGGCCCAGAACCAGCCGGTGGACGCCGGCTGCACGACCACGACGGTGGCCAGCACCAGCGAAGCCACAAAGGCAGCCGCCCGGACGACGTGCAGGCCCGCGAAGCCGCTCCAGCGGAGGCTCTCGCGCAGCTTGCCGAATGCGACCAGCGAGCCGGTGAAGGTGACGGCGCCGATGAGGGCGGTGAGGGCCGCCGCCACCGCCAGCTGGTCGTCGACGCTGCCGAGGTCCACGACCTCGAGGAACGTGGCGCCGGCGACGAGCACCTGCTGCACCGGCTCGTCGGACTCGTCGGCGGCCGACAGCGTGAAGCTGGACTCCTCGTCCTCCTTCAGCGTCGGGTCGTTCTTGAGGTCCTTGACGAACTCCTCGTCGGAGATGTCCGGCAGGACCTTCTTGCCCTGGGCGTCGACCTTCGCGGCCTGACCGCCCTCCGGCACGTCGAGCGCGTCGGCGATGTCGACGGGCGCGTCGGCAGTCTTCTTCGCCGCGGCCTTCTTGGCCGGCGCCTTCTTGGCGGCCGTCTTCTTGACCGGCGCCTTCTTCGCGGGAGCGGGGGCGGCGGTCTTCTTGGAAGTCTTCGTCACGGGCTCTTCTGATCTCGCGGGTGGGCTGGACGATCGTGCTGCGCGCTACCCCGGACGGTCTCGGCGAGGGGGTCGACGACGGTTCCGGCGTGGCGGGACGGCAGGATCTGACACCTGCGTCCGATGACGGAACTCACCGAGGACTCACCTCCCTGACCTGTCTGAGGGCGCACCAAAGAGGCC
>LULF01000683.1_pt1 | contig 10922 bp, 9 predicted proteins | sample 728221 | NCBI WGS metagenome assembly LULF01 (sample SAMN03860296, study PRJNA289734) | marine metagenome | biome: seawater column; feature: ocean; material: water; isolation source: Red Sea water column Station 169 - depth 500m | place: Saudi Arabia: Red Sea | collected 2011-10-15 | depth 500 m | reverse complement strand
AGTAAATACTATCCAAAAAATAATGAAATCAATCGAATTAAAAACCATATATTAGTAGATGTCCTTTAATGAAAATCTTAATCAACACAATGCAAAAGTACAATACTAATTTTAAGGACAAGAACCATCGAATACGTTAAAATTTTTAAAAGAAGGAAAATTATGGAAATCACCCACTTTTCTACAGTACATAGAAGATTTGATACTCGAGTTTTATTAAAAGAATGTGCCTCTGTGGCCAATGATCCAGATTATACATGTAATCTTTTTCTAGCTGATGGCGGAAAAGATGAAGAATATAATGGAGTAAAAATCTCTGCGGTTCCTAAACCAAAAACAAAAATTCATAGAATTACGATCTCGCAATTCCAAATGTTTATGAAACTATTAAAGTCGAAGTCTGCCCTTTATCATTTTCATGATCCTGAATTGATGTTTACTGGCATTGCTTTAAAACTACTTGGACGAAAAGTTATATTTGATATTCATGAAGATTTTCCAGGACAACTTCAATCAAAAGTCTATCTCAACAAGCCAACACTACTCGTTCTTTCTAAAATCTATGCCCTAATTGAATCATTTCTAATACGTTTTTTTGACTATAATATTACAGTTAATGAAGACATACAGAACCGACTTTTCAAGTCGACAAAAAAAGTTGATGTCGTTTATAACTACCCCATAATTTCGGAGTTTATCAACACTCAACACGACTGGAAGAACAAAGAAAGAGTCGTTTGTTATGTTGGTGGGGTAACTCGTATTAGAGGACTTAAATCTTTAGTACAAGCTACAAAATATGCTAATTGCAAACTTTTACTGGGTGGAAGTTTTGATGAAAAAGCCTTTGAAGAAGAAGTTAAAAGTTTACCTGAATGGGAAAATGTTGAATATTTTGGCCAAGTTAATCGAAAAAAGATGTTTGAAATTTTTTCGCAATCTTGCGCTGGAATTATCCCCTTTCTTCCTGAGCCCAATCATGTCAATGCGACTCCTAATAAATTTTTTGAGTATTTATCTGCGGGACTTCCAATCGTAATTTCTAATTTTCCTAAATGGCAAAGCTTTATTGATAAACATGATGTGGGTGCTACTTTTGAGCCTGGAAACCCAGAAGACTTAGGGAAAAAACTTCGTGAAATTCTAGATAAAAGACAAGAACTAGATGAACTTGGCCAAAAAGCTAAAAATCTTGTTATCGAAAAAAGAAACTGGGATAATGAATACAAGAAAATAAAAAACCTTTATGAAAGAATCCTTAAATGAAAATAGGGCATATAAAAAAGAAGTTATTAATCGCACTTTCGGGTACAGCTTTGGCCCAAGTTATTCATTTACTTTTTACGCCTATCCTAACCCGTGTTTACACCCCAAAAGAATTTGGAGAATTGGCCCTTTTGATCGCATTGAGCGGTATCAGTGCTGCACTGGCCACAGGTAAGTATGATTTGGCCATTATCGTGGCCAATAACAATGAAAAAGAAGCATTGAATAATGGAATCAAAAAATTATCTATTATCGTTAGTATTATATTAATCATTTTTGCTCTTAGTTCATTTTTTCTAGAAAATGAGCAATACACAATTTTATTTTTATTCTTAAGTCTTATTTCTTTTTATAGAGGAAAATATCTTTCACAAAGAGCAATTCTCAATACCTATGGAAAATATTCACATATGGCCACAGGTAAAATCATAGAAAATACCTCTAATGGTATACTAGCACTCCTACTCTCTTTTTTAGGATTAAGCCAAGTAGGGTTAATGTTGGCCAAGACCTTAAGCTTTATTATTCCTGCTTATTATTATGAGTCACTATCAAAAAAACTTTTACCCCGTAACCTTCAAGATCCCCCCAGTTCAGTTGATGTTTTTAAGAAATACAAAAATTTTCCTAAGTATTCAGTTCTCTCTGAGCTTCTAACACAACTGAATTTAGGTTTTGCAATTTTTGCGTTTACTTATTTATATGGAAAAGAAATTGCCGGACACATAAGTATGACAACCCGAGTCTTATCTCTTCCTATTAATTTTATTGGTCTTGCTTTTTTAGATGTTTTTAAAGAAAAAGCCACCCATGATTACTTCAAAAATGGCAATTTTAAATCCATTTTTCTCAAATTTTTTTATACATTGTCGGCACTAGGACTTCTAGGTTTTCTAGCCATTTCTTTATGGGGGGAATTTCTGTTTGAATTTGTCTTAGGTGAACAATGGAAAACTGCGGGTACATTTGCAACCATAGCCATTTTGCTCTATTCAATTCGTCTTGTCTCTAGCCCCCTAGGCTTTGCCTTTTATCTAGTCCAAAAGCAAAAACAAGAAATGTTTTTTAAAATCTCCATTTTACTCTTTTCCATCCTCTCTCTGACCTATGCTGCTAATATAAATGCCTCAGCTATTTATGCCATGAAAATTTATTGCTATTGCCTATCTTTAATTTACCTCTTCTATATTAGTTATGCTTATGTCATCAGCTCTAAAAGAAATACTAAAAATCTTTAATTAATAATTTACTATGCTATAATTCTTATTTATTTACTACGTAGAGCGTTAATGAGTTTAGAAATTCTATATATTTTATTATGTCTTTCATTAATTATTGGGGTGATCTTTCTCTATAAACTTGAAGGAAAGGTCCTCTTTACTCAAATAAACATATTCAATTGGACATACTTTGTTGAATTTATCGCTATGGGCGCGGTTTCTCCCTTTATCGTTTACAAATATAAATACGAAAACGTGTATAAGAGACAGGCTATAACCTTGCCTGTAGGTATTTTTTGCGCAAATAAGTTACTTAAAAAGTTAAATTTCAAATATAACTACCAAGCCTTTATAAAAAAGCCACTTACTAATCTAAATCTCAAAGTTTTTTTTCCTTTCTGGATAACTTTATTAAGTTTATACATGGTATATATCATATACCAAATAGGTTTTATCCCACAGATTCAAATGTTCAATTTAAATTCTGTAGAAATTGCTCAACTACGAGGTCAAATCACTCATAATTTACCTGCAAATATAATTATTTTTAGACTCTTTGCTTTAACAATTGCACCAATTCTTGCCCTAACTAGCTTTATAAACTTTATAACAAATAAAAATATTACAAACGCTTGCTATTTTTTCATTTTACTACTTATTACCATCTTTTTTAACACTATAAATTTAAATAAGTCTTCGATAGTTTTTTTCTTTATTGGTATTTTAGCAACTTTTGGAACTTTGAATAAAAACTTAGGCTTTAAAAAACTAATTGGTTTCGGAATAGCCGCATACTTATTACTAACATTAACGTTTATAGCAGTTATCCCAAATCAAAAACAAGATTATGAAACGACCATTAAAAATGTTTTTGGTAGAATTACTCTCGCTCAGACCTATGGAAATTATGTATCATACTACTTATTTCCAAAGTATGAGGACCATATAGGGTTTAAAAGTATTTCTAAACAACTTAGGCTATTAGGTATAGAGCCTAAAGAAAGAGCTTCTAGAGTCATGATGAAACATATGGCTCCAGAAAAAGTTAAAAATGGCCAAGCAGGACACATGGTGAGTACTTTTTTTGCTGAAGCTTGGGCAAACTGGGGACTTTTTGGTATTATTATTTCACCTTTTTTAGTAGGCTTAATTTTAAAGCTAACAGTGGGTGTCATATTGAATATTCCTAAAACACAGCTAAGTCTAGGTTTTTTGAGCTATTTAACATACACTTTTGGTTTAAATAAAAGTTTCAGTAAAATTCTTCTCCCAAGATACCTCATCGCATCATTTGTAATCCTTTTTTTATTCATGATAATTGAAAAAAAACTGTTAAAGAAAAAATCACAGAAATATTCTCTTTAAAGATTTTATAGAATCATGTAATCTAGCGATCATGGCTATTTTTAAATATGACTTTAGAGTTCTCCTCGCATTTGGACATGACTTATTTGTCGGCTTGATCTCTTTTATCTTAGCTATTGCGCTACGATTTAGTCTTACTCCTTATAATTTTTTAGACAAAACACCCTCGATTTGGACGAAAGTTTCAATTGTTATTTTCATTCAAGCAAGTATTTTTATTTTATTTGGTCTTTATCGCGGCGTTTGGCGTTTTTCCAGTACCCATGACCTTAAGCAAATTATCAAAGCCTCTATCTTAACAACCATCACTGTGTTTTTAACTTTTCACCTAACAAATAACATACAAGGTTTTCCAAGAAGTTCTTTTTTTATTTACTGCTGTCTACTTATTTTAAGTACAGGTGGTGGAAGATTTATTTACAGAATAATTAAAGAATCAAAACAAAGTCTTCACGGTGACCATACCCTTATCATTGGTGCTGGTAATGCTGGAGAACAACTAATTAGAGATATTAAACGATGTCACCACACAAAATATAAAGTACTTGGCTTTATTGACGATAATACAAGACTTAAAGGAAGATCAATTCATGGGCTCAGAGTCATTGGTCAATGCTCAAATCTTCCAGAAATTGCAAAAAAATTTAGTATAACAAAGGTCTTTATTGCCATTCCCTCGGCAACCTCAGCAGATTTAAGAAGAATTATTACAATATGTGAGTCTGTAGATAATCTCCAAGTTAAAATTCTTCCAAGTGTTGCAGATATTATTGATGGCAATGTTAATGTCTCAGCTCTTAGAGAAGTTAAACTTGACGACCTTTTAGGAAGAGATCCCATTGAATTAGACTTGAATTCAATTGGAAAAATGCTCACGGATAAAACAGTTCTTATATCTGGAGCAGGTGGATCAATTGGAAGCGAACTGGCTGAGCAAGTTTGTAAATTTAAGCCCAACCATCTTATACTTTTAGATATTTCTGAATACTTTCTCTATGAAATTGATAGACAGCTAAAACAAAAATTTTCAGATATATCCATCATTCCTATTGTCGCAGATATCCGAAGTACTCAAAGAATTAGATCTCTTCTTAAAAAATACTCCCCACATATTATTTATCACGCAGCTGCATATAAACAAGTTCCTCTAATGGAAACAAATCATATCGAAGCCTACGAAACAAATATTATGGGTACCTTTAATCTAGCTCAAGAAGCTATTTCTGCTAAGGTAGAACGTTTTGTTATGGTCTCAACTGACAAGGCCGTAAATCCGACGAGTATTATGGGAGCGACAAAGAGAATTGCTGAGATGATTTGCCAGGAAATGAGTTGCTCCCAAACAAAATTTACTAATGTTCGCTTTGGAAATGTCCTTGGTAGCAATGGAAGTGTTATCCCTTTATTCGAAGAACAAATTAAAAATGGTGGCCCCGTTACAGTAACCCACAAAGAGATCACTAGATACTTCATGTCTATACCAGAAGCTGCTCAACTTATCTTGCAAGCTGGTTCAATGGGTTACGGTGGAGAAATTTTTATTCTTGATATGGGAGAGCCTATAAAGATTTATGATTTAGCCGTAAAAATGATTTATCTTTGTGGGCTAAAGCCGTTTGACGATATTGATATAAAAATTACTGGTCTTAGACCTGGTGAAAAGCTTTATGAAGAACTTCTAGCAGATGAAGAAAACACACTTAAAACCCCTCACCCTTCTGTCAGAGTAGCTTGCGCTAGAAATGTTCCTGACAAGCTTATTGAACAAATAAAACAAACCCATACAAAACTCTATGAAATGGATCAAAAAGAAATCCAAATTATGCTCAAAGAAATTGTCACTGAATACACTCCAGACTTTAAAAACTACGACTCAAACACAACTTCTATTCCTTTTCAATAGGTCCAATTATGCACAGAATACCTTTTGCAATTCCAGATTTAGATCAAGCTGAAATTAATGAAGTTGTTGACACTTTAAACTCTGGTTGGATTACAACTGGACCAAAAGTAAAAAGATTTGAAGAAAACTTTAAAGAATATATAGGAGCAAAACATGCTCTAGCTGTAAACTCGGCGACAAGTGGCTTGCACCTGGCCCTTGATGCAATAGGTATTCAAGCACAAGACAAAGTGATTGTCCCTGTAAATACCTTTACTAGTACAGCTGAAGTTGTTCGATATTTTGATGCTGATCCTATTTTTTGTGATATTGAAAAAGATAGTTTTAATATTTGTATTAAGTCTCTCAAACATATTTTAAATACATATCCAAAAAAAGATAAAATTAAGGCCATTATGCCCGTGCATATTGCCGGTCAAGCTTGCGATATGGACCCTATTCTAAAACTTGCTAAGGAATATAACTTAAAAATCATTGAAGATGCAGCTCATGCTTTACCAACGACTTACAAAGGAAAACTAGTAGGAACGATTGGTGATATCACTGTCTACAGCTTTTATGCCACAAAAACCTTATGTACAGGAGAGGGTGGTATGATTACAACAAACAATGATAATTATGCAAAACGCATTAAAGTCATGCGCCTTCATGGTTTTGATCGCGATGCCTGGGATAGATACAACACTAACAAACCTTCTTGGTATTATTCAATAATTGCTCCAGGCTTTAAATATAATATGCCAGACTTAAATGCCTCCCTAGGAATTCATCAACTAAAAAAAGTTGATAATTTTTATGAAAAAAGAAAGTCTATTGCTAAAAAATACGACCAAGCTTTTAAAGAATTACCACAAATCCAAACTCCTTATGTGGTTAATAAAAATGATAAACATGCCTACCACCTCTATATTTTAAAGGTACCTCAAAGAGACAAATTCATTGAAGAACTTGCCAAAAAGGGTGTTGGAACGAGTGTTCACTTCATTCCCTTACATATCCAACCCTATTGGAAAAATAAATATAATTTAAACGAAAATGATTTTCCCAATGCGATTAATAATTTTCAAGCAATTATGAGCCTCCCCATTTATACCAAACTACAAGATGATGAGATTGATTATATTATTAAATCGGTCAAAGAAATTTATGAAAAGCTTATTTGATTTTTCTATTTCAATAATTGCCTTTACCTTTTTTTTGCCATTATTTATGGTCATTTCTACACTCATAAAACTGGGGTCTAAAGGTCCTATATTTTTCAAACAAGTCCGAGTAGGTAAAGACGGAAAAGAATTTAAAATTTTTAAATTTAGAACGATGATAACCGATGCTGAAAAAAAAGGACTGCAACTTACAGTTGGAAAAGATCCTCGTATTACTTCAATTGGCCATATATTAAGAAAATACAAACTGGATGAGCTACCACAGCTAATCAATATTATTAAAGGGGATATGAGTTTTGTTGGGCCTAGACCTGAAGTCCCAAAGTATGTTTCAATGTACAATGAAAAACAAAAAAAAGTACTACAAGTAAAGCCTGGTATTACAGATGTCGCTAGCCTAGAATATATTAATGAAAATGAACTTCTAAAAGATGCTCTAAACCCAGAAAAAATGTATATTGAAAAAATTATGCCAGCTAAGCTTGAGCTAAACTATAAATATATTCAGAACCAAAGCCTTTTTCTTGATATAAAAATAATCTTCCAAACAATATTTAAAATTATGGGAGTTAAGATATGACTTCTCTTGATTTACAAAAATATTTAGAATGGGATTATCTTGCTTGGGGAGAAGCTTTAAAATACTGGGACTCTATACTTCCAACTTCACTAAAAGGAAAAAAGGTTCTTGAACTAGGAGGAAGAAATGGAGGACTTTCTACATATTTTGCTCAAAAAGGAGCAGAAGTATTTTGTAGTGATATCAACTCTCCAACTCACCTCGCACAACAGACACATAAAAAGCTAAACTTAACAAATATTTCTTATCACGCTATTGATGCGACTAAACTTTCTTATAAGAACGAATTTGACATCATCGTATTCAAAAGCATTCTTGGAGGCATCGGTTATAACAACAATATTGCTGCCCAAAAAAAAGCTTTAAGCTCTTGTTATCAGGCTTTAAAGCCTGGAGGAAAACTTCTCTTTGCTGAAAACGGAAAAGGTTCAATATTTCATAAAATCCTTAGAACCTTTTTAACACCTTGGGGAAGGAGTTGGAGATATCTTGGCCATAAGGAATTAAAAATTTTCCTAGAAGATGAAGGTTTTAATGTTGAGATTAAAAGTTTTGGTTTCTTTTCGATTTTTGCTCGAAGAAGTTTTTTAAAAAGACCATTATATTTAATTGATAAATTTATTGACCCAATACTTTTAAATGAGTTTAAATATATACATTATGGCCAATGTAAAAAGTAATCCACAAGTTTCAATTATTATCCCATGTTACAACGAAAAAAATTATATTGAGGCTGCAATAAACTCTTTTCTAAATCAAAATGGAAACATAGACTTAGAAATCATAATCGTCGACGGTCAAAGTAATGACGGTACAATTAATATAATTAACTCCATTAAAGATAATCGAGTCAGAGTAATAGATAACCCTAATAAAACAACACCCTTTGCCTTAAATTTAGGTATTAAAAATGCTCTAGGTGATTTTATATTAATTGCAGGGGCTCATTCTATCTACCCAAATAATTTAATTAAAACTCAAGTAAGCTTTTTAAAGAACAACTCTGACTTTTCATGTTGTGGCTGTAATTTACAAACTATTGCCCCAGATAACTCCGCCAAAAGCCAAGGTATATCCCACGCCCTCTCTTCATCTTATGGAGTCGGTAGCTCACACTTTAGAACTGGAGTCAGTTCAACTAAAGAAGTTGATACTGTAGCTTTTGGCCTATATCGAAAAGAAGTTTTTGATAAGGTCGGTTTATTTGATACTCAACTCACAAGAAATCAGGATGATGAGTTTAACGCTAGATTAACGAAGTCAAAGTTAAAAATGGCCCTATTACCCAACCCCGTAATAAAATATTTTGGAAGAAAGGAGCTAAGGAAACTTTCTAAAATGATGTATCAATACGGACTATTCAAGCCTATCGTTAATAAAAAAATTGGTTCAGCAACAACTATTCGCCAGTTTGCTCCACCATTTTTAGTTTTAACTCTTCCTATAAGTATATTTCCCTATCTCTTATTTTTACTTACGGCATTAGTTAGTAATTTCAAAAAACACAAAAGAATTAATATCGCTTTTTACTTCACAATGTCTATCGTCACGATGCATCTTAGCTACGGTATTGGGTATATTATTGGTTTAAGCAAAGTTACATTTGGAAAAAACAAATATGCTGTTTCGAGTTCCCGTTAGTTATTATTAATTAGATAATCAACAATTTTCTCTGCAGCTTTCGCATCTCCATAAAGACCTTTAGGAAAGTCAATTGTCTTATGAGAAATTTCTGAAAATGCGGCTAATATTTTTTCTTGTTTTGCACCAACAAGAGTATTTACACCATGATCAACGAGTTCTATCCATTCAGTTTCATCTCGCATTGTAATACATGGCTTATTAAAGAAATAGGCTTCTTTTTGTAATCCACCAGAATCAGTTATAACGAATTTACAGTTTTTTAAAAGCTCAACCATATCGAAATATCCAACAGGATCAGTAGTTTCAAATGCAAATGATAAACCTTCTTTCTCCATCATTTTTTTAGTTCTTGGATGTAATGGAAGTATAACTTTCACTGCTTTATTTATTTCATTTAAAGAATTTACAATTGCTCTTAATCGACTTGGATCATCAGTGTTTTCTGCTCTGTGACAAGTCACTAGAACAAAATCTCCTTCAATTTTTTTAAAACTGGCCTTTGCTTCTGACTTTTCAGAATAAAACATTGCGGCGTCAAACATAACGTCACCAACATTTTTCACCTCAATACTTAAGTTTTCATAACCTTCTTTTTTTAAATTTTTTACAGCTTGTTCGGTTGGGCAAAATAAAACTGAAGAAATTCTGTCGGTTAAGATTCTATTTTGCTCTTCTGGCATTCTCATATTAAAACTTCTTAATCCAGCCTCAACATGAGCCACTTTAATATGTAATTTAGAAGCTGCTAGCGCTCCTGCAAGTGTACTATTTGTATCACCGTAAACAAGAACCCAGTCAGGCTTTTCTTTAAACAGGACCTCTTCAATTTTATCTAACATTTGTCCCGTCATGGCACCATGTCCCATTCCATTTATTGCAAAGTGATAATCAGGTTTTGGAATCTCCATTTCATCAAAAAAAACATCACTCATATTTTGATCAAAATGCTGCCCCGTATGCACAATAACTTCACTAACATCATCTCTCTTTGAAATGATCCTACTGACAGTCGCAGCTTTAATAAATTGAGGTCTTGCGCCGATTATTGTTATTATTTTCATAGCTTCACTTTCTTGCTTGTTTTTAATAAAAATGATACAAATTTTTATTTCAAACATCTATAGATTAATGGTTATAAATGACGATTTTTATTGTTTTCAACTTAATTTTAACAATTTTTACAGCGGTCGTCCTAGTTGGCTTATACAACAAGAATAATAATCATCCCGTCTTAAAAACTCAAAAATTATTAATCGCTTCAAGTTATGTCATTTCTCAAGTCACGACTTCTTGGATGATTGAAAAAGTCATGTTTATAGCTCCAAACAAACCTTCTCTCACCTACTTAATAACTATTTTCTTAATTTTTTCATTTATATCAGCTATTTTTATTAATGAGCTAAAACTTGTTTTGAAAACTTTTATTGAAGGAGTAAAAAATAACTGTTTTTTTACAATTATTATAATTTTCACATCAATAATAATAATTTTTATTTCAATAAATCTACCTGTTGACTCAAATGATCCTCTTGAATATATCCAAGTTGCAAAAAATATTAGTGAAACTGGTAATTTTAATCATTATCCACTAATTAACTCCGAGCTACTTAAGGGGTACTTTCCATGGTCTCACCCGTCTGGATATGTTGGAATGATTGTTTGGAGTTTTAATTTCACAGAAAACATTAATGACTTTATGCTTCTAAAGCTATACAACCCTTTAATTGCTATTTCTTTTTTGATTATATTTTATATTATATTCTCTGGTACCAATATATATT
>LULF01000893.1_pt1 | contig 11039 bp, 9 predicted proteins | sample 728221 | NCBI WGS metagenome assembly LULF01 (sample SAMN03860296, study PRJNA289734) | marine metagenome | biome: seawater column; feature: ocean; material: water; isolation source: Red Sea water column Station 169 - depth 500m | place: Saudi Arabia: Red Sea | collected 2011-10-15 | depth 500 m | reverse complement strand
GTATAAGAGACAGAACCTACGCTCTCTATGACCCGGCGACGAGAGCCGCTGCTGCGGGTGTGACGACGAACCAAGCGGGGTACGGCGACTTGGTGTCCATCGTGCGCGCGAAAGTGCCCATGCGGTGATTCTCCGCGAATATGCTGCTGCGCTGATCGGCTAGTATTCCGACCATCCGCACCTGACTATTCGTTGTTCCCGTTAGATGCTCGCGAAGGTCAGCTGTCTCAAGCTGACGCCCGGAAGCCGCATGTCTGGAATCGGCCAGTCAAGGCCGAGCGGGCGAGTGCCAGCGACATGCGGATCGAACCGCGCGATCAGCGACAATATGCCGCTAGCTTCCCGAGCTTCGCCACAGGTGGGGGGCGCATTGCTTCATCAGGAGAGGGGCGTCACAAGGGTGTCGAGCCGCTATCCAGACAGGGGATGGGTAGCGCGATACAGGACGTGGCGTCCCGATGGCCGAACGCCTATAGCGGTACGTAGATGCTTTGCGGCACCATATATTCGAGCATGCCGTCCATACCATTCTCGACCCCGATTCCGCTTTGCTTATGGCCCGCGAACGGCGTGTCGGGCCGTAGCACCAGGTTCTGGTTGATCCAGACCGTGCCGGTTTCGAGTCGTCGGGCGACCGCGACGGCCTGATCGATATCCTTCGACCACACCGCACCGGCGAGACCATATTCGCTGGCGTTGGCGCGATCGATGACTTCGTCGAGATCGTGAAAGCGCATCATCGGGAGGACGGGGCCGAAGGCTTCCTCCTGCACTACGGCTGAATCCTCGGGCGGGTTGTCGATGATCGTGACGGGGATGAAATAGCCCCCCGTATCAGGTCCGGTGGGCCCCTCCACAAGCGTCAGCCCGGCGTCCCTCGCGTCTTCGATCAGTGCCGATACCCGCTCGAACTGGCGTCGGTTCTGCATGGGTCCTAGATTGGTACCCTGTTCACTTCCGTCACCCAGTTTCACGGTCTGCGCGATCGCCGCTAGCCGGTCGCGCAGTCCGTCATAAATGCTGTCGTGGACGTAGAGGCGCTTGGTCGCGACGCAGATCTGGGCGCTGTTGAAAAAAGCGCCGAAGAATATTTTCTGTGCCACGTCGTCGAGATCGACGTCTGGCATGACGATCGCCGCATCGTTGCCGCCAAGCTCGAGCGTCAAGCGCTTCAGATCCTTCGCCGCGCTTTCCATCACGCGCCTGCCCGTCGCAGTCGACCCGGTAAAAGAAATCTTCGCAAAGCCCGGATGCGCGGTCATCAGCGGGCCGAGCGCGTCGCCGCCCGAAATGATATTGAGGACGCCTGCGGGGAAGACGTCTTTCAGCAGTTCGCCGATCTTGAGCATGCAGAGCGGGGTGAAGGGCGAAGGCTTGAGCACGATCGTATTGCCGGCGGCGAGGGCGGGGGCGATTTTCCAGATCGAGAGATTGACCGGAAAATTCCATGGCGAGATCGCACAGACGGCGCCGAGCGGCACATAACTCGTCTCGACCCGCTGGCCATCGCCATTGTCGATGACATGCGTGGGCGGTATCATCGCCGCATAGGCGCGGAGCCACGCCACTGCGATACCGATTTCCGACAGCGCACCATCGGTTGGACGGCCCTGTTCGCGCGTGAAAAGCCGCGCGAGCTGTTCCGCATTGGCCTCGAGAATGTCCCCAGCTTTCCGCAGGCAGGCGTGTCGCTCGCCGATCGGCACCGCACGCCATGTCCTGAACGCCCGCCGTGCGGCCGCCACCGCGATATCGAGCTGTTCCGGCGAGCAATCGGGAGCAGTCGCGAATATCTGCCCGTTCGCGGGATTGATCACCTCGATCTGTGCGTCGCCGGTCGCCAGCGCGCCGTCGATGAGCATCGAATATCCGGTCTCGAAATTCATGATGGCCTCTCCTGCGATCCGATTGACTCGGGTTAAATGCGTATTTAAATGTTGATTAAATGAACATTTAAACTGCGTCAAGGAGAGGCGCCGCGATGGCCATCGATCCGCAAACCCCCATAATGGTCGGCGTCGGCCAGATCGTTCGCCATTGGGACGGTCAGAGTATCGAAGACGCACCGGGCCCGCTCGGGCTTCAACTCGCGGCGGCCAATCGGGCGCTCGCGGATAGCGGCGCGGGCGATGCGCTGCGCCGGATGATCGATGGCGTTGTTGTGGTGCGTGCCAATCATGACTCGATCGAGGGCGCCCGCCATCCGTTCGGGCGCTGCACCAACCCGCCTGCTACACTGGCGGCGAAACTGGGGGTCAAGGGCGCGCGCTGCATCTATTCGGTCGTCGGGGGCGATCAGCCACAGGCGCTTGTGAACGAGGCGGCAGAGGCGATCTTTGCGGGGGATGCCGAAGCGGTCCTGCTGGCAGGGGCCGAGGCGACGGCGGCGATGAAGCAGGCGCTGAAAGCGCGACTGACGCTCGACTGGTCGTACAGTGTCGAGGGTCCACGGGAGGACCGCGGTCTGGGGCCGTCGCTCCTGACCGATTATGAGCGCGTGAACGGCTTGGGCATGCCCACGCAGACCTATCCGGCGTTCGAGCAGGCGCTGCGCGCACGGTTGGGCCTTGACCGGTCCGCCTATGTCGCGCTGATGTCCGAGCTGTGGGAGGGCTTCTCGCAGGTTGCAGCGGAGAACCCCCATTCGCAATTCCCGCAGAGCCGCTCGCGCGATTTCCTCGCGACGCCGAGCGATGCCAATTATCCGATCGCCGAGCCCTATCTCAAATGGCATGTCGCGCAGGACGCGGTGAATCAGGGAGCGGCGGTCATCCTGACCTCGGTCGGCGCGGCGCGGCGGGCCGGAATCGATCCCGCCAAATGGGTCTATCTGCATGGTTATGCCGCAGTGAAGGACCGGCCGGTCATGGAACGACCCGATCTGTCGCGCTCGCGCGCGATCGAGGCGGCGCTGCAGGGCGCGCTCGATATGGCGGGGAAGACGGTGCCCGGCATCGACCTGTTCGATCTTTACAGCTGCTTTCCCTGCGCGGTGCTGCTCGCGGCCGAGGCGCTGGGGGTGGACTGGCGGCATACCCGCTGCACCGTCACCGGCGGACTGCCCTTCTTCGGCGGGGCGGGGAATAATTATTCGATGCACGCCATCGCGGCGATGGCCGAGCGGCTGCGCGCGTCGCCCGGCGAATTCGGCCTCGTCCTCGCCAATGGCGGGTTCCTCTCGAAGGAAGCGGTCGGCATCTATTCGACCGAGCCGATCGAACGCTGGCAACCGCGCCGCGACGATGGCGGGCAGCGTGACATCGAGGACGCGCCTGCGCCAGCCTTGCTCGCCGAGACGACCGACGCGGTGATCGACAGCTATACGGTGACATGGAAAAAGGGGCGGCCTTCGCGCGGCTATGTCATCGCGTCGAACGAACAGGGACGTGTGCTGGCCCGGGTTCGTACAGGGCATCGCGCTACGCTGGCGAGCCTTGCCGAACAGGATGCGATCGGCCGGTCGGTTCGCATCGTTCACGAGCAGGGTGTGAACTTCGTCGAACCCGCAAGTCGGCTTTGCGAGCCAGCTCCGGCGATCGGGTTGGCGGCGCGGCGGTTCGGGCATGTGCTGGTCGAACGCCGCGGGCACGTCCTGGAGGTCACGCTCAACCGCCCCGAGGCCATGAACGCGCTTTTCAGCGAGGTGCACTTCGAACTGCACGAGATCTGGGATGATTTCGACCGCGACCCCGACCTGTGGGTCGCGATCGTCACGGGGGCGGGCGACCGGGCCTTTTGCAGCGGCAACGACCTCAAAGTCACGGCGAAGGGCGGGGACATGTCGATCCCGCCATCCGGCTTTGCGGGACTCTGCTCGCGCTTCGACCGGACCAAGCCGGTCATCGCCGCGGTGAACGGCGTGGCCATGGGCGGAGGCTTTGAGATCGTCCTTGCCTGCGACCTTGCCGTGGCCGCGGCGAGCGCACGCTTCGCGCTGCCGGAAGTGAAAGTCGGTCTTTATGCGGCGGCGGGCGGCGTCCAGCGGCTGACGCGTCAGATCGGGCGCAAGGCGGCGATGGAACTCATTCTGACGGGACGGCATTTCGACGCTGCCGAAGCGCGGGAACTTGGCGTCATCAACGATGTCGTCGATAGCGATGCGATGGGCGCCGCGCGGGCGCTCGCCGAACGGCTGCTCGAAAATTCGCCGTCGGCGATCCGCGCCTCGAAAGAGGCGCTCAACAAGCTCGAAAATCTGGAATCGCTCGAGGAGGCGATGGCGGCCAACGGACGCATCTTCGGACGGCTGATGCGCACGCGCGATTTCCGCGAGGGCGTCAGCGCCTTTGCCGATAAGCGCAAACCCGAATGGAGCGGATCGTGACGATTGCAATGGACGGCAGGCCGATGCTGGAGGGGATCCGGGTCGTCGATCTGACGAGCGTCGTCTTCGGACCCTATTGCACGCATATCCTCGCCGAACTCGGTGCCGAGGTGATCAAGGTCGAGGCGCCGGGTGCGGGGGATGCATTCCGCTGGTCAGGCAAAGCCGCGGCGACGCCTGGGATGAGTCCCGGCTTTATGGCGATCAACCGCGGCAAGCAGTCGGTTACGCTCGACCTCAAGACCTCTGACGACCTCGCGTGCATGAAGGCGCTGCTCGACGACGCCGACGTGTTCGTGCTCAACGTGCGTGGCAAGGCGGTCGAGCGGCTAGGGCTCGACTATGCCGCGGTGCGGGCGATCAATCCCGACATCATCTATGCGCATTGCGTCGGTTTCGGGCAAGATGGCCCCTATGCTGACCTGCAGGCTTATGACGATGTGATCCAGGCGGCGACGGGGACGGCAACATTGTTGCCGCGTGTCGACGGCAATCCGCGTGCGCGCTATCTGCCGTCGCTGATCGCCGACAAGGTCGCGGGCCTTCACGCCGCCTATGCGGTGCTCGCCGCGATCATCCACAAGCTGAGGACCGGCGAGGGACAGAAGATCGAAATCCCGATGTTCGAGGCGTTCAGCCATTTCATGCTCCTCGAGCATCTTGCCGGACAGAGCTTCGATCCCCCGAACGCGCCTGTCGGCTATTTTCGCCAGATCGACCCCGACCGACAGCCTTTCCCAACGCGCGACGGCTTCGTCAGTATCGTGCCCTATACCGATGAAGCCTGGCCGAAGATGTTCGGGGTGCTCGGCAATCCGGAGTTTCTGAACGACGAGCGGTTCGCGACCCGCAAGGCGCGGACGGTCAATCTGGCGCTGCTCTACCGCGAAATGGCCCGGCTGACCCCGGCTTTCACCACGGCAGAACTGATCGCGAAATGCCATGCGGCGCAGATTCCTGCGCAGCCGGTGCGCGATATCGCCGATATCATGAACGATCCGCATCTGGCTGCGACGGGTTTTTTCTCGCGGCAGGAGCATCCGAGCGAAGGGGGCTATTTCGCGATGGAGCATCCGGTGCGCTTTGCAAAACCACTCGAATCGGCCAAGCGTCATGCGCCGCGGCTGGGCGAACAGTCCGACCGGATCCGCGCGAGGCTGAAGGGGCAATGACGGGGGCAGCATGGCCGAGGATATGACCGACCAGCCGGCAACGGCGCAGCGTATCGTCGAGGCGGCGCGAAGCCTGATGATCGAGCGCGGGCTGCTCGAGGTGTCGATCGCCGATATTTCGGAACGCGCGGGGACCAATGTCGCGCTCGTTAGCTATTATTTCGGCAACCGCGAAGGGTTGATGATCGCGATCATCGAGGGCGATGCGCGCCGCGCCTCGGGCAATCTCGAACGCCTTCTTGCCGCCGACATTTCGCCAAGGGCGAAGATGGAGGCGCACATCAATGGGCTGATCGAGGCCTATTTCGAGCGACCCTATCTCAACCGCCTGCTCCAGAAACTGCTGCGCGAGGCCTCGCCCGAGGCATCGGCGAAGGTCGGCGATACCTTCGTCCGGCCGGTGGTCGAGGCGCGTCGCGCGATCATCGCCGACGGAATTGCGCGTGGCGAGTTTCGGGCGGTCGATGCCAATCTGGTCAGCTTCGCCATCGACGGCGCCTGCGCGCATCTCTTTTCGTCGGTGCAGTCGCGGCGCACGATCCTTGGCGACGGCTCGCTCGCTCACGACCTCGTCGAACGCTATGCTGCGACGGTAACCGAACTGATTGTCGGCGGATTGCTCGCACGTTAGTCGGCCAGCGCAGCCTGCGGGTTAAAGCCGAGCGTCGCCGAATAGCCGCCATCGACCCCGATCGACTGGCCGCATACGAACGACGCAGCGTCGGACAGCAACCAGACGATCGCGGCGGCGCTCTCTTCGGGCGTACCGAACCGGCCGATCGGGTGCATCTTCGCAGCGCCGCGCATCGCCTCTTCATTGCCCTGCAGCACGCGATGAAGCATTGGAGTTTCGGTGCCCGCGGGCGCGATCATGTTGATGCGGATTCCGCGCCCGGCATTCTCGACCGCCGCCGAACGGGTCAGCGCCCAGACGGCATGTTTCGACGCGGAATAGATCGACTGGCCGGCCAGCCCGGTGAAGGATCCGACCGACCCGACATTGACGATCGCGCCGCCGCCGGCGCCCATCGCGGCGATCTCGGCACGCATCGCAAAGAAGATGCCGCGCGCGTTCACGTCCATGATGTCGGCATAGTCGGCGTCGGTGAGATCATGCATCGCGTCGACCGGCAGCCCCAGCGTCCTGGGCGCCCCGGCGCGCGCAGCTTGGCCGGCGACCGCTTCCGCTTTTGCGCGGTCGCGAGCGCCAACGACGACTGTCGCCCCGGCGCGTCCGCAGGCGATGGCGGTCGCGCGTCCGATGCCCGTCGACCCGCCGACGACGAGAATGACTTTGTCCTTGAGCATGGGTGCGATCAGGCGGCGCGGGCGATCTGCGGGCGCGATACGGTGTCGCCCAGATAGACGCCGGGCGTCGCGCCCACCGGGCGGTCGCGTTCGAACGTCTGCTCGCCGTTCACGAAGATGTGGCGATAGCCCCCGGCGCGCGCCTTGCGCCGCCAGTCGCCGCCGGGCTGGTCATGGACGACGTCGAACCGGTCCTGGTCGAAATAGAGTTCGTCGAGGTCGTAGACGAGGATGTCGGCCGCCATGCCTTCCAGTAGGGCTCCGCGGTTCTTGATGCCCATGGCGCGGGCGGGCTGGTAGGAGAGCCGGTAGTGCATTTCCTCGAGCGAGAGGAAATCATTGTCGCGCACCAGCCACAGGATCAGGTCGGTGGTCCACTGGCCGCCGCTGAAATTCTTGGTGTGCGCCCCGCCGTCCGAAGCCCCCGCGAGGACCCGGCCGTTCGAAAGCAGGTCGGCGACCTTCGCCGGATCGATCGCGATGCCGGGGGTCTTGAGTTCAATTCGCAGGTCGCTTTCGAGTGCGGTGTCGATGAACGCGTCAACCTCGCTCTTGCCTTCGGCCGCGGCGATCTCGCCCAATGTCTTGCCGAGATAGTCCATGGCGTCGTTCGAGCCTTCGCCCATTCCGATCACGGTATAGTCGGCAAGTCCCCCGGCGGTCGCCTCGAACATCACCGGGTCATAGCTTTCATTGAAGCGGCGGCGGAATTCGGGATCGAGCAGCTTTGCGCGCTTGTCGGCCGGATCCTTGCAGAAGGTCAGCTCGCGATAGACGTCGAGCGCGTCGAGCGAGCAGCCGGGCGAGTTGAAGAGCTCGGTCTCGTTCCACGCGCGGCAGATGACCGTCGCGGCGTACATCTCGACGCCCTCTTCTTCGTTCATCGCGTCGAGCCATGCCATGCTCTGGCGGTGGAGGTCGGGGGTGTATTCGCTGACCGAGAATACATTGTGCAGGATCGGCCGGCCGGTTTCGCGGGCGAGTTTTTCGCTGATCCTCCGGTCGCCGACCGGGCCGATCTGCGAAATGACCTGGATGATCCCCTCCTGCCGGTCCTTCAGCGCGCACGCCATTGCGACGGCATCGTCGGGATGCATGATGTCGGTCGGCATCGGTGATCCGTCGACGTCGACATGGTTGTTCTCGTGCCCCATGAAGCTCAGCGAGAGGCCGCACGCGCCGGCGTCCATCGCCTCGTGTATCAGCCCCTTGATCGTATCGACCTCGGCCGCAGTCGGGCGGCGGTGCTTTGCATCCTCGCCCATCACATAGAACATCACCGCGTTGAGCGGCAGGAACATGGTGAGGTTCACCGCCTTGGGCGTCCGCCGCATCGCCTCGACGAGTTCGGGGAAGGTCTCCCACGACCAGGGGAGAGCGGTCTGCATCTGGATCGCAGGAACCTGCTCGGTCGTTTCCATCATAAGCATCGCGCGCTCGCGGTCCCTTACGTGAACTGGAGCAAAGCCGAAGCCACAATTGCCGGTAACGACGGTCGTGATGCCGTTCTCGCCGGCGTTCGAGCAGGTCGGATCCCAGAAAATCTGCGCGTCATAATGGGTGTGGGTGTCGATATGGCCGGGAGCGACGATTAGTCCAGCGGCATCGACCACGCGCGCGCTACCGGGATCGGCGATGTGCCCGATCCGTGCAATTTTCCCGTCCCGGATCCCGATGTCGGACCTGAAGCGCGGAAAGCGCGTGCCGTCGATGATCGTCCCGTTCTTGATGACGAGGTCGAATCCGTACATGACAAATCTCCCGGTATGTCGCTATGCGGGAAGAATATGACAAATGTTGATTTTTGTCAAATTTAGGGATTTTCTGTGAGCTATATGATGGACAATGAGCTTGAAACCGACGTCGCGCGCCGGACGCAGGCCCGCATATTGGACGCTGCGAATCAGGTGATCGCGAAGGTCGGATACAAACGGTTGCGGATGGAAGCCGTCGCGAAGGGCTCGGGGATCACCCGCCAGACGATCTACAATTACTTCCCGAACAAGCAGCAGCTCGCGACCGCAGTACTGCTCCGCGAGGGCGCGCTGGTGAACGAGCGCGCGAAGGAAAATATTCCCGATGACCTGGAAGGCGAGGCGCTGCTGTCCGCCGCGGTGCTCGCGCTGGTCGACGCCGCGCGCGCCATGCCGATCTTCGAGGGACTCTTCGAAGAAGGCTCGATGGGCTATGTCAACGAACTCGCCGAGCATTCACAGGTCATCGAGCGGATGATGCACGACTATTGGGCGCCGGTGATCGAGCGGATCGCCGCGACAGGACGGGTGCGAGGCGATATTCCGGTCGAGCGGATCGAGTGGTGGCTGAGCTTCGTCTATCGCGCGCTGCTCCAGCGGCCGACCGAGGACCTCGACGATCGTGCCGGAATGGATGCCCTGGTCCGCGACTTTCTTGCGCCGACGGTGATGGCGCGCTGATCAGGCGGCGATCGGCGTCACCGTTACCGGGATGCCGTCGATGAACGTCGTTCCCGAGACGAGTTCGACCGCTTCCGGCCCCAGCCCGAGCAACAGGTTGATGTTCGCGCCGGGCAGCGTGTTGGCATGGCGCCAGCCGCCATTGTGGCCCCATCCGTGCGGATAGCAGACCGCACCCTCGACCACATCTTCGGTCACTTCGACTGCGACTTCGACGGCGCCATGTTCGTTCGCCACGCTGGCCTGACCGCCATCGCTGAGGCCGTATCGCGCTGCGTCGGCGGGGTGGACGAGTAACGCCGGCTCCTGCGAGCGCGCCAGCTTCTCCGGATTGTGCATCCAGCTGTTCATCGACTTGAGTTTGCGCTGGCTGAACAGCTTCAGGCCCAGCCATCATAGGTCAGCGGCAAGTCGAGCATCATGCCGTGCGGCATCTCCGCCAGTTTCGCGAAAGTCAACGCCTCGTCGCCGCGCTGCTTGCCGAGCGGCCCGTTCCGGAGCGCGAGTTCGACCAGGGTCAGCGGCGTGATCGACATACCCTGCCGCTCCAGCCAGCGCAGGCCCGGGGTCGGCGCGATCGAACCGAGCCCCATGCGTGCAACGAGGTCGTCGAAAATCGCCTTTTCCTCGCGCGCTTCGCCCATCGGCGGAACCGCGGCGCGGGCGTACTGGATATAGGGCCGCACCATATGCGACAGCCCGATCAGCGGAATATCGTCCTTTTCGAGGAAGGTGGCGGCGGGCAGGACATAGTGCGCGAAGCGGTTCGTCTCGGTCACATAGAGATCGACCGAGAAGAAGAGGTCGAGCGACTCGAGTGCCCTTTCGAGCCGTTCGCCCCCCGGCGCTGACAAGACGGGATTGCCGGCGATGACCATCATGGCGCGGACTCGGCCGTCGCCGGGTTCCAATATGTCGTCGGGCAGCGCTGCAGCGGGCATCAGGCCGGCCACGACGGGCAGGTTGCCGATCCGCGTACGATGCTCGCCATAGCCGGATAGCGGTTCGGTGCCTTCGGCGAGCGGAAAGGCGCCGAAGGTCGACCCGCCCGGCTTGCCGAACTTGCCGCCGGCGATGTTGATCGCGTCGAGCAGCAGGTTGGCAATCGTCGAGAAGCGGCCACGGCACAGGCCGACGCGGCCGTATATCGCGGCACGCGGCGCGGCGGCGAAGTCGAGTGCAAGTTGTTCGATGGTGGCGCGCGGGACGCCGGTGGCCGCTGCCGCCTCGTCGATATCGACCTGCATCACGGCAGCGCGCAGATCGTCCCAACCGGTGCAATGCGCCGCGAGGAAGGCTTCGTCGACGACCTCCGCGCGGATCATCACCTTGAGCATTGCTGCGTGAAGCCACGCGTCGGCATCGGGCTGGATCGCGACATGTTCGTAGCGCTTCGCGGTTTCGGTCCGGCGCGGATCGATCACGATCACACGGCCGCGTTCGGCAATGGCATCGAGGTCGTGTCGCATCCGCGGCGCGGTCAGCAAGCCGCCGTGCGATATCAGCGGGTTGGCGCCCGTTATGATGAGCAAATCGCAGTTGGGCAGGTCGGGGATCGCGTTGCGAAAGGCCACCCCATAGAGAATCCAGCTTGCGAGGTGCCGCGAGGTACTGTCCTGCGATCCCGCGGCATAGAATTTGGTGCTGCCGATCCGCTGCAGGAACCACTGGCTCGACATGAATGTGTCGGTCGAAAAGGCGCCGGGATTGCCGAAATAGGTCGCGATCGCCTCGGGCCCGTCGGCGTCGAGGATTGCTTTCAGCCGCGCGGCGATATCGTCGAGCGCCTCGTCCCACGTC
>LULF01000890.1_pt1 | contig 11043 bp, 10 predicted proteins | sample 728221 | NCBI WGS metagenome assembly LULF01 (sample SAMN03860296, study PRJNA289734) | marine metagenome | biome: seawater column; feature: ocean; material: water; isolation source: Red Sea water column Station 169 - depth 500m | place: Saudi Arabia: Red Sea | collected 2011-10-15 | depth 500 m | reverse complement strand
CGCTCGGCCAGGACAGCACGCCCGCCCGCGACATCACGGCGGCCGACCTCGAGGTGGCCGTGCTCGACCGCACCCGAAGCCAGCCCCGGAAGTTCAAGCGACTGCCCGACGCGACCGTCGCGTCCGCGCTGTCGACCTGAGCGCCTCCGTCGCACGGCCGACGACGACTCGGCCTCGCGGCCGATGCGCGGGACGACCCCCCACGCCTAGCGTCGGTGACGTCACGTCATCGATCCTTCGGGGGGAACCATGCGACGACTCCTGTCGTCCGTCACGGTGGCCGTACTGGCCGCCGGGCTGCTGACCGCGACCACCACCACGGTCCAGGCACGCGCCTTCGACGAGCAGCAACGCCTCGATCGCATCGCCACGCCCACCATCGACTGGCAGGCGTGCGACGAAGGTGCGCCCGCTGGCTTCGAGTGCGCGAGCGTGCAGGTGCCGACCGACTACGACCGCCCCCGTGGCGCCACGACGACCGTTGCGCTCACCCGTCTTCCGGCGAGCCGGCCGTCGTCGCGCAAGGGGAGCCTCTTCCTCAACTTCGGAGGCCCCGGCGGTGAGGGGGTCTCGACCCTGCAGCAGGTCTTCGACGTCCTCGTCACCCCCGAGGTGCGCGAGCACTACGACCTCGTCGGGTTCGACCCGCGCGGGGTCGGCCTCTCCGATCCCGCGCGCTGCTTCGACGACGCGGACGCGGAGGCGGCCGCGCTCGAGGGCCTTCCGGCCTTCCCGGTCACGCGGTCCGAGGAGCGCGCCTTCGTGCGCCAGACGGCACGGATCTCGCGCGCCTGCCGTGCGGAGGCCGGTGACGTCATCCGTCACGCGTCGACCGCGAACGTGGCCCGTGACCTCGAGCTGTTGCGGCGCGCCGTCGGCGACGACACCCTCGCCTACCAGGGCTACTCCTACGGCACCTACCTCGGCGCGACGTACGCTCGGTTGTTCCCCGACCGGGTCGGCTCGATGGTGCTCGACGGCACGGTCGACGTCGAGGCCTACTCCGGCGCGAACCGCGACCCGCGCTCCGTCGGCGCTCGCCTCGCGCAAGGTCCGGCGGCGGAGGAGGTGTTCGACGAGTTCCTGGAGCATTGCCGCCTCGCCGGGGAGCGTTGCTCGTTGAACGCGCTGGGTGATCCCGCAGAGGTCGTCGACGAGGTGCTCGAGCGGCTACGGACGCGACCCGTGACGATCGACGTCCAGGGCACGCCGGTCGAGTTCACCTACCCGCTGGCCATCTCCTCGATCTTCCTCCAGCTCTACTCGCCGAGCGCGTTCTCTGGCCTCTCGGACTTCCTGGTGCTGCTCGCGGAGGGCGGTGGCGAGGCGCCGACGACCCTGCAGCGTCAGCTGGCCCCCACGCAGGAGCGGTACACCTCACTCGGCAGCTCGCTCGCCCAGCTCTGCGTCGACTCCCGCTCGGTTCTCCCGCCCGCCGCGTACCCCGCGCTCGCCGACCGCGAGGACCGGGTCGCGCCTCGGTTCGGACGCTTCCGCAGCTGGGTCGGTGTCCAGTGCCCGCAGATCGGCCTGCGCGATCGCGACGCCTTCACCGGACCGTGGACGCAGACGACCGACGCCACCGTGCTCGTGATCGGTACGCGCTTCGACCCGGCGACCCCGTACGCGAACACCCGGCCGTTCGCCGAGAAGTTCGACGACGCTCGCGTGCTGACGGTCGAGGGCTACGGCCACACGACCCTCGCGGTGAGCACGTGCGCCGACGCTGCGATCGCCCGGTACCTCGTCGACGGGGAGGCGCCACGCGATCGCTCGACCTGCGAGCAGGACCGTGCGCCGTTCACCGACGAGCCGACCACTCGACGGGCACCCGCACCGGTGCTGCCGGCGCCGCTGCCCGGGCTCTGAGCCGACCAGACCGTCCACCCCCGCTGGTGCTCACCAGCGGGGGTGGACCGCCTCGCGCAGGTGCTCGTCGTAGATCCGCTGCACGCCCTCCAGCACGGAGGCGTCGAGGGTGACGTCGGCGGCCGACGCGTTGCCCCGTGCCTGCTCGGGGTTCCGGGCGCCGGGGATGACGGTGCTCACGCCGTCCTGCGCGACGACCCAGGCGAGGGCGGCCTGCGCCGGGGTCACGTCGTCGGGCAGCAGCGCGGCGAACTCCTGCGCGGCCTGCACGCCGACCTCGAAGTCGACGCCGGAGAACGTCTCGCCCACGTCGAACGCCTCGCCGTGGCGGTTGTAGGTCCGGTGGTCGTCGGACGCGAACGTCGTGTCGCGCGTGTAGCGGCCGCTCAGCAGACCGCTCGCGAGCGGGACGCGCGCGATGATGCCGACGCCGGCCTCGCGGGCAGCGGGGAGCACCGCGTCGAGCGGCTTGAGCCGGAACGCGTTGAGGATGATCTGGATCGACGCGACGTTCGGGCGGGCGATCGCCGCGAGGGCCTGGTCGCACGTCTCGACGCTGACGCCGTACGCGGCGAGCACGCCCTCGTCGACCAGCGTGTCGAGCGCGTCGTAGACCTCGTCGTCCTCGACGACGGCCGTCGGGGGGCAGTGCAGCTGCACGAGGTCGAGCGTGTCGACGTCGAGGTTGCGGCGGGAGCGCTCCGTCCACGCCCGGAAGTTCTCGATCACGTAGTTCTCCGGCACCTGGTCCAGGCGGCGGCCCATCTTCGTGGCCACCGTGAGATCCAGGTCGGGGTGCGCGCGCCGGAACGCGGCGATCGCCTGCTCGCTGCGACCGTCGCCGTACACGTCGGCGGTGTCGAGGAAGGTCACGCCGGACTCCACGGCCGCCTCCAGGACGGCGGCGGCGTCATCGCTGCTCACGTCGCCCCAGTCCGCTCCGAGCTGCCACGTGCCGAGACCGACGACCGACACGTCGCGGCCGGTCCTTCCGAGAGTCCTGTGCTCCATGGCGACGACCCTACGGCTGCCTCGCGTCCGCGGCGCTTCGAACCCCATCGGCTGGTACTCAGGACTACGCTGACGACATGGACCGGCGGATCTTCGGGATCGAGAACGAGTACGGCGTCACCTGCTCGTTCAAGGGACAGCGCCGTCTGTCGCCCGACGAGGTCGCGCGCTACCTCTTCCGACGGGTCGTGTCGTGGGGACGCAGCAGCAACGTGTTCCTGCGCAACGGCGCGCGGCTGTACCTCGACGTCGGCAGCCACCCCGAGTACGCCACGCCCGAGTGCGACGACCTCGTCGACCTCGTCACCCACGACCGCGCGGGGGAGCGGATCCTCGAGGGCCTGATGATCGACGCCCAGCAGCGCCTCGCCGACGACGGCGTCGACGGCGACATCTACCTGTTCAAGAACAACACCGACTCCGCCGGCAACTCCTACGGGTGCCACGAGAACTACCTGGTCGGTCGAGGCGGGGAGTTCAACCGGATCGCCGACGTGCTGATCCCGTTCCTCGTCTCGCGGCAGATCATCTGCGGCGCGGGCAAGGTGCAGCAGACGCCGCGCGGCACGATCTTCTCGGTCAGCCAGCGTGCGGAGCACATCTGGGAGGGCGTCTCGAGCGCCACGACCCGCTCGCGGCCCATCATCAACACGCGCGACGAGCCGCACGCCGACGCCGAGCGGTTCCGGCGCCTGCACGTCATCGTCGGCGACTCGAACATGAGCGAGACCACGACGCTGCTCAAGGTCGCCACGACCGACCTCGTGCTGCGGATGATCGAGGCCGGCGTGGTCATGCGCGACATGACCCTCGAGAACCCGATCCGCGCGATCCGCGAGATCTCCCACGACATGACCGGGCGTCGCACGGTCCAGCTGGCCAACGGCCGCGAGCTGTCGGCGTTGGAGATCCAGGCCGAGTACTTCGCGAAGGCGGCGGAGTTCGTCGACCGGCACGGTCTGCACACCCCGACGATCGACCGGACGATGGACCTCTGGGAGCGGACGCTCAAGGCCGTGGAGTCCGAGGACCTCACGCTCGTGGAGCGCGAGATCGACTGGGTCATCAAGTTCCGCATGCTCGACCGCTACCGCACCGCGCACGGTCTCAGCTGGGCCGACCCGCGCATCGCGCAGCTCGACCTCGCGTACCACGACATCCGCCGCGACCGCGGCATCTTCTACCTGCTGCAGAACCGGGGCGCCGTCGCCCGGGTGACGAACGACCGCGACGTCTTCGCCGCCAAGTCGGTCCCGCCGCAGACCACGCGCGCGAAGCTGCGCGGCGACTTCATCAAGCGTGCGCAGGAGCGTCGCCGCGACTTCACGGTCGACTGGGTGCACCTCAAGCTCAACGACCAGGCGCAGCGCACCGTGCTCTGCAAGGACCCGTTCCGCGCCGCCGACGACCGGGTCCAGAGACTCATCGACGGCATGTGAGCACGGGCGTCGCCCGACGTCCGCAGCGTGTTCTGGGCGGTCGTTCAGGCTGCTCTTGGTCGGTGCCGATAGCGTGACGGAGGCCATCACCTCGACGAAAGTGATTCCGTGCGTCGCCATCTCGCCCTCGCCCTGACCTCCGTCCTCGCGCTCGTGCTCGCCGGCTGCGGTGCCGGGTCCGACGGACTCGACGACGTGAAGGTCAGCTCGGCCAAGAGCCCGTCCGTCACGGTCCCCGACGACTTCACCGCGTCGGCCACCGAGACGCGTGTCGTCAAGGAGGGCAGCGGCGCCGAGGTGAAGGACGGCGACACCGTGAAGCTGAACTACGTCGCGGTCAACGGGCGCACCGGCAAGCAGTTCGACAACTCCTTCAAGGCCGAGCGCCCGCTCACCACGAAGCTGTCGACCGAGAGCGTGCTGGCGGGCTTCGTCAAGGGACTCACCGGCCAGAAGGTCGGCAGCCGCGTGCTCGTGGCGATCCCGCCGAAGGACGGCTTCAAGGACGGCCAGGCCCAGACGCAGGCCGAGCAGACCCTCGGCGTGAAGAAGGACGACACGATGGTCTTCCTGTTCGACATCGTCGGCAAGGTCGGCACCGAGGCCAAGGGCACGGCCGAGAAGCTGCCGAGCAGCGTGCCGTCGATCGTGCTGAAGGACGGCCAGCCGAGCGGCTTCAAGGACGGCAAGGACGTCACGAAGGACCCGAAGCGCGCCGCGGCGTACGTCGCGATCAAGGGCGACGGCGAGAAGGTCAAGAAGGGCGCGGAGATCACCGCGCAGTACGTCGGCCAGGTCTACCCCGACGGCAAGGTCTTCGACAGCAGCTGGGGCCGCGGTGCGCCGGCGTCGTTCTCGCTCGACCAGGTCATCGCCTGCTGGAAGGACGAGCTCCCGGGCCAGACCATCGGCAGCCGCGTCGTGCTGGTCTGCCCCGCCGACAGCGCCTACGGCGACAAGCCGCCGGCCGGCAGCGACATCAAGGCGGGCGACACCCTGGCCTTCGCGATCGACATCCTGGACGCGTCCTGACCGTCTGACATGCTGGGGGCGTGGCCGACCGCAAGACAGAGAGGTTGATGAACCTCATCTTCACCCTCCTCGTCACCCGTCAGTACCTGTCGAAGGACCAGATCCGCCAGGCGATCGCCGACTACCGCGAGTCCAACCAGGTCGCGTTCGAGCGCAAGTTCGAGCGCGACAAGGAAGAGCTGCGCGAGCTGGGCATCGCCGTGGAGACCGGCACCAACGACAAGTACTTCGACGACGAGCCCGGCTACCGCATCCGCCGCGACACCGCAGAGCTGCCCGACCTCGACCTGACCCGCGAGGAGGCTGCGGTGCTGGGCCTCGCCGCGCAGGTGTGGGAGCACGCCGGGCTCGCCTCGAGCTCCACCTCGGCGCTCGTGAAGCTCAAGGCCGCCGGCGTCGACGTCGACACCGACGTGCTCCGCATGGCCGAGCCGAAGCTGTCGGCCCACGAGCCGGCCTTCGAGGTCGCGCTCGACGCGGCGGCCCGCAGCGTCCCCGTGCGCTTCGCCTACCGTCGCCCCGGCGCCGACGAGCCGTCGCAGCGGCACGTCGAGCCGTGGCGGATCCTCTCGTGGCGCGGTCGCTGGTACCTGGTCGGCCACGACGTCGACCGCGACGCACCGCGCATGTTCCGCCTCTCGCGCGTGGTGGGCGACCTCGAGCTCGACGGTGAGCCGGGAGCGTTCCGCCGCCCGCCGGAGGAGGTCGTCTCGGCGGCCGCCACCGCACTCTTCCCCCGCCCGTCCGACCGCGTCGCCCGCTTGAGCGTGGCCGAGCGCCGCGCGAACGCACTGCGACGCACCGCCACGCACGTCGAGACCGGCCCCGACGGCCGCGACGTCCTCGTCGTCCCGTTCTCCACCGGGTGGGACCTCGCGGCCGAGATCGCGTCGTACGGGCCGGACGTCGTCGTGCTCGACCCGCCCGACCTGCGCGACCAGGTCGTCGCCCGGCTGCGCGCGGTGCTGGCGGACACCGGACTGCCGAGCCCGGGGGTGGGCGCGTGACGCGGCCCGCGAACCGCTCCGCGCAGCAGGTCGTGCGGATGCTGGCGCTCGTGCCGTACCTGCAGGGCAACGACGGCGTGCCCGTGCGCGAGGTGGCCCGCGAGTTCGGGGTGACGCCCAAGCAGATCCGCGACGACCTCCGCCTGCTCATGTTCACGGGCGTGGGGGAGTACGCCGGTGAGCTGATCGACGTCGACCTCGCCGCGCTGGAGGTCGACGACGTCATCCACATCCGCGACGCCGAGTTCCTCAGCCGGCCCCTGCGGCTCACGGCCGACGAGGGCGTGGCGCTCGTGGCTGCCCTGCGCACCCTGCGGGCGTCGGCGTCGCGTCGAGGCGGTCGACGTGCACGTCGCCGACGTCGACCCTGCCGTGCGCGACACCGTGGCCGCGGCGCTCGCCGACGGGCACCGTCTCGAGATCGACTACGCGACCGACTCCCGCGACGACGTCACGACGCGCCAGGTCGACCCGCAGCGGCTCTTCACGCGCCAGGGCCACACCTACCTCGAGGCGTACTGCCTGCGCGCCGACGACGTGCGCTTCTTCCGCCTCGACCGTGTCGTCCGCGCCGACGACACCGGTCGTCGCGCCCAGCGGCACGACGCGACGTCGCGCGACCTGGGCGACGACGGCCGACGTGAGCATGGACGCACCCGCGTACCCGCCGGCGGCGACGAACCCGCCGCCCGCCGCCACGCTCGTGGCTGCCGTGCCGCTGGCCGCCGCGGACCCGGCCGAGGCCATCGCGCTGCCGGCCGCCAGGCTCCCGGCGCCGGCGATCGCGGTGGCCGCGACGCCCGTCGCCCCGAGGTAGCCGGCGGCAGCCGGACCCAGGACGGCGGGGGCGAGGAGCCCGCGCAGGTTCTGGTTGACCTCGACGAGCTCGAGGTGGACCCCGGTGCACCGGCGGCAGCCGTCGAGGTGCTCGTCGACCTTCGCCGTGTCGCGCGGCGACAGCGTCTGACGGACGTAGCCGCCGAGCAGGGGGGTGACACGACGGCAGGTGTCGTCGGTCGTCGTGGCCGCGTGGCTCTCGAGGTAGGCGGCGCGCAGCCCCTCGCGGGCACGGTAGGCAAGGGCGGAGACGGCGTTCGGGCTCATGCCGAGCAGCGGGGCGACGGCAGCGGGCTTCTGGCCCTCGACCTCGACGTGCCAGAGGACGAGCTGCCACCGCTCGGGAAGGGACGCGAACGCGCGGGCCGCCGCGTCGTTCTCGAACGCGATGCTCACCGCGTCCTCGAAGGGCACGCCACGGTCGAGCACGGCGTCGTCGTCGGTCGGCCGGGTGCGGGAGGTCGCACGGACCCGGTCGACGTGCAGACGCCGCACCGAGGTCAGGAGGTAGGCGCGGAACGCCTCGTCGGGCCCGCGGCCGTCCTGCAGCACAGCGAGGACCTTGAGGAAGGCCTCGGAGACGAGGTCGTCGGCCTCGCCGGTCGTGAGGAGCTGGCGGGCGAGACGCGTCGCCGCCTGCACGTGACGCTGGAAGAGGACGGCGTAGGCGCTCGTGTCACCGGCGCGCACGGCGCGGATGAGCTCCGCGTCGCTGCTGTCCAGCGTCGTGGCCTGCGCGTCCCGCACGATCGTCTCCCTCGTCCAAGCTCCCGAGGTGTCCAACGAGCGAGCGGCCTCGACGTCACGACCGGCGGGACGGCTCGGAAAAAAAGTCGTCGGTACCGCGTCATGGAACGTCGGCCCATCCGTTCCTCCTGCGACCGACACGAGAGGGGGACCGACATGGAGGACACGCGACGCGCGGTAGCGCTGCTCGCCGACGCCGTCCGTGACGGTCGGACCGACGTCGAGGACGTTGCACACGTGGTGGGAGCGAGTGCAGCGCTCGACGGGTCCCCTCTCGACGAGGTGATCGACCTCGTCGAGGAGGCCTTCGACGGCGCCCCACGGCACGTGGCCGTGCGGGCGGCGTGCCTCGGGTGGGCCGAACGTGCCGTGGCACGGGTGCACGAGGCAGGCTGCGAGGACCCGTTGACGTCGTTGTCGACGGTCCCGCACCTGCACAGCAGGTTGGGTGACGTGTACCGCGCCGCCGCTGTCGAGGAGCAGCGCGCAGGCGACGGGCACGTGCTCGTGGTGGTCGACGTCGGCGTCGGACGGGCGAGGTCCTCGCTCGAGACGTCGGTGCGGGCCATCGAGGTGGGCCAGGTGCTCAGGTCGGTGTACCCGGGCGGCGAGACCGTCGCCCGGGTGGGACCGGGGCGCTTCGTGGTGGTGTCGGCGAGGGAGCGCGCCGATGCCACGACCCTCGCGCTCGTCGGTGTGCTTCTCGGGCGCACGCCGGCGGGTGGCGCGGCACCTCGGCTGTGGGTGGAGGAGCTTCCGCCCACGGCCGAGGACCTGCCGGGCCTGCTCCACGCGCTGTCGTCCTGACCGGCGGGGACGGGCCCCGCGTCGCTGAGACGCTGATGTCGGTGCACTGTGGGAGGCTCGGACCATGTGCGGCAGGTACGCGACCACCCGGACGTCCGCCGAGCTCGACGACGCGTTCGCGGCCGGTCTCGGCGACGGCGTCGAGCTGCCCGCGCCCGACTGGAACGTGGCGCCCACCAAGCAGGCGCCGCTGGTCGTGGGGCGCCGGCGCGACGACGCCGACGAGGCGGCCCCGCCGCGGCGCGAGCTGCACGCCGCCACGTGGGGACTCGTGCCCAGCTGGGCGAAGGACCGCTCGATCGGCAACCGGATGATCAACGCGCGGTCCGAGACGGTGGCCGAGAAGCCGGCGTTCCGTTCGGCGTTCGCGCGACGTCGGGCGATCGTGCCCGCCGACGGCTACTACGAGTGGTACGCGGGGGAGGGCCCAAAGGCGCCGAAGCAGCCGTTCTACATCACGGCGGCCGGCGACGGCGACGCCCGCGACGTGCTCGCCCTGGCGGGTCTGTACGAGTTCTGGCGCCCGTCGCGCGACGAGCCGTGGCTGCTCACCTTCACCATCCTCACGACCAGCGCGGAGGGTGCCGACGGCCTGTTGCACGACCGCGCCCCGCTCCTCGTGCGGCCCGAGGTCCGCGACACCTGGCTGGCTCCGATCGCCCGCCCGGCCGGCGAGCTCCTCGACCTGCTGGTCCCGGCCACGCCGGGCCGGCTCGAGGCGTGGCCCGTCAGCACCCAGGTGAACAACGTGCGCCACAACGGTCCGGAGCTCGTGGAGCCGCTGCCGGCCGAGTGAGGCGGGGCTGCTGCGTGGGCCCTCGGAATAGGGCGAGGGTGGGCACCGTTGTGATGCGTGTAAGGAGGCCGACATGCTCGCGTGCCCTGAGCGCACCACCACCAGCCCCCCGTCCTTGTCCGTCGACGTCGTCGCCCCAGGCGACCGTCGGACCGCGGGAGTAGGCTGGAGCACGATGACCGACACCCCAGAACGTTCCGCCAGGACCACGGAGGGCAGCCCCTCGGAGGGCACCGCGTCCGACCCGTCCGTCGACCTGCTCGCCGACGTGGTCGACTACAGCGACGTCGACGTCGCGACCGAGACGCCTGAGCAGCGCCAGGTCCGCTTCGAGGCCGAGGCGATGCCGTTCCTGAACCAGCTCTACTCGGCCGGTCTGCGCATGACGCGCAACCCGCAGGACGCCGAGGACCTCGTGCAGGAGACCTACGCGAAGGCGTTCAGCGCGTTCCACCAGTACAAGCCGGGCACGAACCTCAAGGCGTGGCTGTACCGGATCCTCACGAACACCTACATCAACTCCTACCGCAAGAAGCAGCGTCAGCCGCAGCAGGTCACCGACGAGATCGAGGACTGGCAGATCGCGGCGGCCGAGGCGCACTCGTCCTCGGGCCTGAAGTCCGCGGAGATGGAGGCGCTCGAGCGGCTGCCCGACAGCGACGTCAAGGACGCGCTGCAGGCGCTGCCCGAGGACTTCCGCTACGCGGTGTACCTGGCTGACGTCGAGGGCTTCCCGTACAAGGAGATCGCGGAGATCATGGGCACGCCCATCGGCACCGTGATGTCCCGTCTGCACCGTGGTCGACGTCAGTTGCGCGAGCTGCTGGCCGACTACGCCCGTGACCGCGGCATGGCCGTGGCGAGCGGGGTGAGCGACCAGTGAGCGCAGAGCCCACCGCCACCGGAGGCTGCGACGGCCCCGACTGCTCCAAGGCCCTCGAGAACCTCTACCTGTTCCTCGACTCGGAGATCGACAGCGCGAGCTGCGACGAGATCCAGGCGCACATCGACGACTGCAGCCAGTGCCTGACCGAGTACGACCTTGAGCGTCTCGTGAAGGCGCTCGTGCACCGCTCCTGCAGCGAGGTCGCCCCCGAGCCGCTGCGCGACAAGGTGCTCCTCTCGATCCGGGCCGTGCAGGTCCAGATCACCGAGTACCGCACCTCCTGACCCACCCACCGCCGCCCCTCCCCGTGCTCGGGGAGGGGCGTCGGGGCGTCTCCTGCGGCTGCGTGGGTGCGGGTTCGTGCTCGACCTGCGGCTGCGCTGGCGCGGCTTCTCGCTCGGGTGGGGCTGCGCTGGCGCGGCTTCGACTCGTCCTGCGCTCCGAAAGGGCCTCGACCGGGCGGCTGGCAGCGGCGGCGGCTCGGGTTCTCGGGCTGTGGCCCGCGTAGGACGGAAGAATCTGCGTTCGCGCCCCCTCAGCGGTGGATCTGCCACCGAATCGCCGTCGGCGGTGGGTCTGCCACCTGCTGAGCGCTGTACAGGTGGAGGATCC
>LULF01001878.1_pt1 | contig 11149 bp, 11 predicted proteins | sample 728221 | NCBI WGS metagenome assembly LULF01 (sample SAMN03860296, study PRJNA289734) | marine metagenome | biome: seawater column; feature: ocean; material: water; isolation source: Red Sea water column Station 169 - depth 500m | place: Saudi Arabia: Red Sea | collected 2011-10-15 | depth 500 m | reverse complement strand
GCTTGCCACCGGCCGAGAGGGGTGGGGTTGCGCCGGACGCCGGCATGCGGCCTCCGGGCGCCTCGACCCGGGCCGCCGGATCGGGAACCGTAGGTTCGTCCGGCACCGGTGCGTCCGACGACGGTGCAGCAGTGGGCTCCGTCGTCTCGGGCTCGGTCGTCCGGCGAGGAGGCGCCGAGGAGCCGCTCGAGGAGATCACCCTACGGGGCCGCTCGGGCTCGGGAGCTGCCTCGACCACCGGCGCCGGCTCGGGCTCCGGCTCGGGAGCGGGCTCCGGCTCCGGCTCGGGAGCAGGCTCGCGGATGAGCCCCTCCTTCTCGGCACGACGGCGGACCCGGTCTGCCTGCGCTTCGACCATCCCCGACGAGTGGCTCTTGACGCCGATTCCGAGGGCGCCACAGAGGTCGAGGACCTCGGTGTTCTCCATCCCCAGTTCGCGCGCCAACTCGTAGACGCGGATGTTCTTCGGCACGGTGGTCTCGACGTCCTGCTTCTCGATGGGGATGCCGCGGTGGCACGGCCTGCCGGCCCGACGGGCCGATAAGCGACGCTATCGCCCCGGCGGGCCGTTCACCCGCCCGGCAGCGGGCCAGCGGCAGCCACGGTCGACGCCCAGCCGGCGACCAGTTCCGCCGCTGCAGCAGCCGGCACGCCGACCCGGAGGGCCCGCCCGACCGCATCCCGCTGCACGGCGAGGTCGAGGCAATCGGCATCCGGACACAACCAGGCACCGCGCCCGGAATGGCCCGGACCCGTCACCAGTCGCCCCTCGGTGGGCGACCAGGCGATGCGCACCAGCGTGTCGGCCGGCGCCCGGCTCCGGCAGCCAATGCAGGTGCGCTCGGGCACGCCGGTCAGGCGGTCTCGTCCTCGTCGGCGGGCGCATCAGACGAGCCGTCCTCGGCAGGCGCCTCGGGGACCGCCTCCCCGTCGTCGACGACAGGAGCCTCCTCGTCGGCGGGCGCATCAGACGAGCCGTCCTCGGCGGGGGCGTCGTCGGTGGCCTCCTCGCCGGCCTCGGCCCACTCCCCGGCCGACACAGCCGGACCACCCTCGGCGGGCTGCCAGACCTGCTCGCCGGTCGCCTCGTTGACGACCCACTCGCCCTCGGCCCAGTCGACCTCGGCGTAGGCGGCCTCCTCGGCGACCTGGGTCTCGCTCTTGATGTCGATCCGCCAGCCGGTCATGCGGGCAGCCAGGCGGGCGTTCTGCCCCTCCTTGCCGATCGCCAACGACAGCTGGTAGTCCGGAACGATCACCGTGGCGGTACCCGTGCCCTCGTCGATGAGAACCTCCTTCACCTTGGCCGGCGACAACGCCTTCATGACGAAGTCCTCCGTGTCCTCGGAGAACGGCACGATGTCGATCTTCTCACCCCGCAGCTCGTTGACGACCATGCGCACCCGGGCGCCACGGGCGCCGACACAGGCCCCCACGGGATCGACGTTCCGGTCGTTGGACGCCACCGAGATCTTGGTGCGGTGTCCGGGCTCCCGAGCGCACGCCCGGATCTCGACGACGCCGTCGGCGATCTCGGGGACCTCCAGCTCGAACAGGCGCTTGATGAGGCCCGGATGGGTCCGGCTCACCACGATCTGGGGGCCCTTGGCGGTCTTGCGGACCTCGACGATGTACGCCTTGAGGCGCGTGTTGGCCTCGGGCCGCTCGTAGGGCACCTGCTCGGCCTGCGGCAGCAACGCCTCGACCCGCCCCAGGTCGAGCAGCGTGTAGCGGGAGTCCGACTGCTGGATCATCCCGGTGACGATGTCGCCCTCGCGTCCCGCGTACTCCTCGTACTTGAGGTCGCGCTCGAACTCGCGGATGCGCTGCGTCATGACCTGGCGGGCCGTCTGCGCCGCGATGCGACCGAAGTCGTCGGGCGTGACGTCGAACTCGTCGCCGACCGGCTCACCCTCCTCGTCGAGGTCCTGGGCGAACACCCGGATGTCCATCGAGTCGGGGTCGATGGTGACCCAGGAGAATTCGTGGGCTCCGGGGGTCCGCTTGTAGGCGGTCTCGAGGGCGTCCGCCAGCGCCCCGAACAGCGCATCGACCGAGATGCCCCGCTCGTCGGCGAGCAGCTGGAGGGCCTCCATCATGTCCTGGTTCATCGTCCAACCTCGCTTTCGTCGGTGGTGGGCTGCGGTGCCCGCCCCCGGTCGCTCGACTTCCGGGCGGCCCCGGAGTCCCATTCGAAGACCGTGCGTGCCTTCTGGATCTCGTCGTACCGGAGGGCACGCACGTCGCCCACCGGGGTGCGGACGGTGATGCCGTCCGAGTCGGCCTGTTCGAGGGTTCCCACCAACCGGCGCTCGCCCTCGACATCGGGTGTGGTCTTGACCGTGATCGAGGCGCCCACCACCCGGGCGAAGTGCTCGGGACGGCGCAGCGGGCGCTCGAGGCCCGGGCTGCTGACCTCGAGGGTGTAGCGGCCGGGCAGCGGGTCCTCGTGATCCAGCGCCCGCGACACCTCGCGGGTCAGGACGGCAATGGCGTCCATGCCGACGCCGTCCGGGTGGTCGACCGTGACCCGCAGGACGCCGCCGTTGTACTCGACGTCGAGGAGTTCGACGCCGACGCGTTCACAGAGGGGCGCGCAGAGGTCACCGACCCGGTCGGTCACACCCATCGCTCCTCCTGATCGTTCCTGCCGGTGCCGGCCGGCGGGCCGGACACCGCTGTTCGTCGCGCACCTCACCCGACGAAAACGAAAGGCGTGGGCAGGGCCCACGCCTCGTCGCCGGAGCGATGCACGCGGCGCAAAGCATACCGGCTGGGTTCTCCACGCGCCGCCGGGGGCGGGGTCGCCGACACGAAATGACACGGGCGCCGCAGGCGCCTCAGCCGGTGCGGCGGCGGATCTCCTCGATGCGGGCACCGGCATCGTTGGCGTCGTCACCCTGCTCGGCCAGCAGCCCCTCGCGGTCCCGCTCCGCCTCCCGGGCCGCCCGGTCGGTGTCGACCCGCGCCAGGGCCGCCTCGGCACCGTGCTCGTGGATGAAGTCCGCCCACTCGACCAGCGCCTCGACCATCTCGTCCTCGGCCACGACAGCGGCGTTCTGACCCTTAACGAACAGGTGGCCCCGACGACGACCGGCGGCGATGCCGAGGTCGGCGTCGCGTGCCTCGCCCGGCCCGTTGACCACGCACCCCATCACGGCCACCTGCAGTGGGATCTCCCGGTCGGCGAAGGCCGACATGGCCTCCTCGGCCACCGCAACCACGTCGATCTCGGCCCGACCACAGCTGGGACAGGCGATCAGGTCCACGTTCTTGCGTTCGCGCAACCCCAGGGACTCGAGCAGCTGGCGGCCCGCCCTCGCCTCCTCGACGGGGTCGGCGGTGAGCGAGTAGCGGATCGTGTCGCCGATCCCCTCGGCCAGCAGCGTGGCGATCCCGGCCGTCGACTTCACGAGTCCCGCCGGCGGTGGCCCCGCCTCGGTGACGCCCAGGTGCAACGGGTGGTCGGTCACCTCGGCCAGCTGACGGTAGGCCTCGATCATCAGCGGCACGCTGGACGCCTTCACGGAGATCTTGATGAGGTCGAAGCCGACCTCGGCGAAGTAGCCGATCTCGTCCAGTGCCGACTCGACCATGGCCTCGGGCGTGACCCGGCCACCGTGCTTCTCGTAGAGGTCGGGATGCAGCGACCCGCCGTTGACGCCGATCCGGATCGGAACCCCGCGGTCGCGGGCCTCGGCGGCGACCGTGCGGATGTGCTCGGGCCGGCGGATGTTGCCCGGGTTGAGGCGCAGGCAGTGGACGCCCGCCTCCAGCGCCGCCAGCGCCATCCGGTACTGGTGGTGGATGTCGGCCACGATCGGCACCGGCGAACGGGGCACGATGCGGGCGAGGCCCTCGGCCGCCTCGATCTCGTTGCAGGTGCACCGAACGATGTCGGCGCCCGCCATGGCCAGGTCGTAGATCTGCTGGAGCGTCGCCTCGTGGTCCGCCGTGCGGGTCACCGTCATGGACTGGACGCTGATCGGCGCCCCACCGCCGACGGGCCCGCCGGCAGCCGCCGGGCGAGGCGGGTGCGCCGGGCCTCAACCGAAGTCGGGCAGGTCGACCAGGTCGCGGTAGAGGGCAATGAGGGCCAGGGCCAGCAGGAAGGTGACCACCACCCACGTCAACTGGGCCAGTTTTGCGGCGTCGGCGAAGTGGCGACGACCCCGACGCGAGCGCAGGCGTTCGTACGTGGCGATGGCGATGTGCCCACCGTCCAGAGGGAGCAGCGGCACCAGGTTGAACACCCCCACGAACACGTTCACCAGCACCACGAACCACAGGAAGTTGTAGGCCCCCGAGTCGAAGGCGGCGTCGCCGAGGCGCACGGCGCCGTAGATCGACAGGAGCCGGTTCTCCTCCTCCGGGCCGCTGGTCGTCACCGTCGGAACGCCCTCGATGCCCCCCGACTCGACCGCCCCGCCGACGAAGCCCGAGATGCCGCCCGGCGTGAAGAACCGCAGCAGCGCCCATGTCGACTCCCACAGCAGGTCGCCCATCGTCGACGTCGCCTCGACGACGCCGTCGACGGGACCGAGCGGCTCCAGCGGGTGCTTCGGCGAGACGCCGAAGAAGCCGACCACCGCTGCCGAGGCCGACGGCAGGCGTCTAGGCGCCGAGGTCACGCCCACGACCGAGTCGTCGACGCGTCGGACGGTCAGCCGATGTGGCGTTCCGACCTCGACGCGGTCCACGACATCGGCCCAGGCCGCCGTGGTCACGCCGTCGACCGCGACGATCCGGTCGCCCGGGTAGAGACCCGGGAAGGCCGCCGGGTCGCCGGCGTAGTGCCGCACGTGGGCACGGCCGGCGAAGGCGGCCTTCATCGCGGCCTGCGGGGGTGCGGAGCGGTCGAAGTCGGCCACCGGCCGGCCACCCACCGAGAGGATCCGGTCCTCGGCCAGAACGCCCGCCTCCTCGGCAGCCGTCGCCGGCACCACCGACCGCACCACCCACGACCCGGTGTCCGGGCGCCCCAGCGCCACGAAGATCACGACGAGGAGCAGGCCGGCGAGGAGGAACTGCGTTGCCGAGCCGGCCAGGGCCACCGCCAGGCGCCGCGGGTACGACTGCTGCCGGTAGGTGCGGTGCTCCACCTCGGGCTCGACCTCGTCCAGGTTCGTCATCCCGGTGATCCGCACGTACGCCCCTGCCGGGATCGCCTTCACCCCGTACTCGGTCTCGCCGCGCTGGACCGACCACACCCGGGGCCCGAAGCCGATGAAGGCCTCGGTGACCTGCATGCCGGCCCAACGGGCCACGACGAAGTGGCCCAGTTCGTGCACGACCAGCATCACCACGAACGAGAGGACGACCGCCAGCATCGAGAGTCCGAACCAGAAACCGAAGGCGGCCGTGCTGCCCAACAGCAGCAGCAGCCGGGTCCGCCGGTCGCCGGCGGTGAGCGCCCTGCGGGTCACGCCACCGCCTCCACCCGGGCCATCGTGGCGGCCCGGGCCCGGGCATCGGCGTCGAGTACCGCGTCGATGCTGTCCGCCGGCAGGTCCGGCCAGGCCTCGAGGACGTCGGCCAACACCTCCGCGATGCCGATCCACGACAGCCGCCCGTCCAGGAAGGCGGCCACCGCAACCTCATTGGCGGCGTTCAGCCAGGCGGGTGCCGTGGCGCCCAGCCGCCCGGCGGCGAACGCCAGGTCGAGGCACGGAAAGGCCGCCCGGTCAGGCGGCTCGAAGTCGAGGTGCAGCGCCCCGGTCCAGTCGATCGCCCCGAACGGCACGTCGAGGCGGTCCGGAAAGGCGAGGGCATAGCCGATGCAGGTCCGCATGTCGGGGTGCGACAGTTGTGCCATGGTCACCCCGTCGCGGAACGACACCATCGAATGCACGATCGACTGGGGGTGCACGACCACGTCGATCCGGTCGTAGTCGATGTCGAACAGCTCATGCGCCTCGATCACCTCGAGGCCCTTGTTCATGAGGGTCGACGAGTCGACGGTGATCTTGGGGCCCATCGATCAGGTCGGATGGGCGAGGGCGTCCTCGACGGTCACACCGGCCAGGTCGGCCCGGCTCCGTCCCCGGAACGGGCCACCCGAGGCCGTCAGCACGATGCGTTCGACCTCCACCCGGTCGCCGCCGCGCAGGCACTGGTGGACGGCACAGTGCTCGCTGTCGACCGGCAACAGCTCGGCGCCCGGCGTGGCACGGGCCGCCCGCACCACCGGTCCGGCCGCGATGAGGGACTCCTTGTTGGCGAGCCCCAGACGGCGCCCGGCTTCGAGCGCTGCCATCGTGACCGGCAGGCCGGCGAAGCCCACCACGCCGTTGACCACCATGTCGGCCGCCGTGGCCGCCTCGGCCATCGCCATCTCACCGGCCAGCAGCTCGGTCCCGTCGGGCAGCCGGTCCGCCAGGTCGGCGGCCAGCGAGGCGTCGGCGATCGCCACCACCGACGGCCGGAACCGCTCGGCCTGTTCGGCCAGGAGGTCGACCGAGCGGGCGGCACCGATGGCGACCACGTCGTACCGGTCGGGGGCGGCCGCAGCGATGTCGAGCGTCTGGGTGCCGATGGAGCCCGTCGACCCCATCACCGCCACGCGGGAGATCACGGTGCAGCCCGTCGAGTCGCCGGCGGGGGCGTCGTCGCCATGGCGCGGAGCCTAACGGTGGCCACCGTGAGCGCCCGGTGGCTGAAGTCCGGGATCAGGCCCCGAACAGGTCGAGCATCCGGGCCGTGTAGTACGTGGCCGGAAGGACGAAGAGCAGGGCGTCGAACCGGTCGAGCAGCCCGCCGTGGCCCGGCAGCACGCTGCCCATGTCCTTGATGCCGAGGTCGCGCTTGATCATCGACTCGCAGAGGTCGCCCAGCGGCGCCGCGATGGCAGCCACGATGCCGAGCACGGCTACCGACGTGAGGTCGCCGGGATCCTGGCCGAACGGGGTGATGCGGCCCACCACCAGCACGCAGACCGCGAAGCAGGCGATCATGCCGCCGACGAGCCCCTCCATCGTCTTGTTGGGACTGACGGCCGCCAGGGGTGTTCGACCCGCCAGACGGCCGACGAACAGGCCGCCCACGTCGTAGCCGACGGTGGCCAGCACGGCGGCCAGCAGCATGCCGATGCCATTGCCGTCCGTCAGCATCAGCCCGACGAACGAGCCCAGCAGGCCGATGTAGAGCACCCCGAACAGGGTCACCGCGATGTTGACCATCGGGGCGTCGCGGTCGACGCCCGTGAGGTACCAGAGCAGGCAGAACAGCACCGTCAGGCCCATCACCAGGGGCACGGCCGCCTCGTAGCGCCAATAGGCGCCCAGATTCAGGGCGGCCACGGCCCGCTGCTGCACGATGCGCCTCCGCAGCCGACCCGCCGGACCGAGCCGTAGAACTCGACGGCCGCCAGCACCAGGACGACGGTGGCCAGCGCTACCGCCGCGCTCGCCCCCACCCGGAACGAGATGAGGGCCAGAGCCCCAAGGGCCAGGCCGGTCAGGACCGCCGTCGGCATGTCCCTGCCGCCGTCACCACTGCCGCCGCCCCGGCGAGCGGCACGGCTGCGGCGACCACCGCCGGCCGCGGCCGGCTGGCCGCCGCCCTCCTGCGCCTCCTCGGGCGGCATCAGCGGCGGGTCGAACGTCCCCGTCCCGGCCGCCGCCGGCGGATCGTCGAAGAACGCCGAGGCGACAGGCTCGTCGAGGGAGCCGACGGGCTGCTGCGACTCGTGGTGCTCGGGCACGTCGTCGGCCCAGCGTGGCTCCTCGTCGCCGAAGCCCGCGGCCGGGTTTCCCACGGGGGGCGTCGGCGGCTCGGTCCAGTGCGGCAGGCTCCCGGTGTCGGGCTCGGCCCCGAACACCGAACGCCCGGGCTCCACCTCGTCCTCAGCCGCCTCGAGACCCAGGATCCGGATCTCCTCGAAGGGTTGGCCCCCGCTCTGCTGCTCCTGGTTCACGGATCCTCCCTCACCCATCCTGCTCAGACCTCGAGCAGCTCGTCCTCTTTGGCCGCCCGGGACTCGTCGATCAACGCCTCGTGTGCATGAATGAGTTCGTCGAGCTGCGAGCCGGCGTACCGGATGTCGTCCTCGGACACGTGGCCCTCGCTCTCGATGTCGTCCAGGTCCTTGCGGGCATGGCGTCGGAGGCCCCGCAGGTGGTTCTTGGCCTCCTCGGTCATGCGGTTGATCATTCGTACCATGTCCCGGCGTCGCTCCTCGGTCAGCTCCGGGAACGAGAGCCGGATGGTGCGCCCGTCGTTACTCGGCGCCAGGCCCAGATCGGCGTTCACCACGGCCCGCTCCACGGCCGGGACGTTGGCCGGATCGTGTGGCGTGATGAGCAGCTGGCGCGGCTCGGGCACGCTGAAGGTGGCCAGTTCCTGCATCCGCATCTCGACCCCGTAGGCCTCGACCGTCAGCTTCTCGACCATCGAGGAGGAGGCACGACCGGTGCGCACCGTCGAGAACTCGCGACGGGCGTGGGCCACCACGTCGTCCATCTTCTCGCCGGTCTCCTCGATCACCAGCTGGATCATGTCGTCGCTCACGCACGCCCCCTGTTCAGGCGACCAGCGTACCGATGGACTCCCCGGCGAGGATGGACCGGACATTGCCCGACGCCATGAGGTCGAACATGACGATGGGCAGGTCGTTGTCCATGCACAACGTGACCGCTGTGGCATCCATGGCCCGGAGTCCCTTCTGGATCACGTCGAGGTGGGTGACCTCCTCGAGGCGCGTGGCGTCAGGGTCCTTGCGGGGGTCGGCGGTGTAGATGCCGTCCGTGCCGGAGTGCGTCCCCTTGAGCACGACGCCGGCCTCGATCTCGACCGCCCGCAGCGCCGCTGCGGTGTCGGTCGTGAAGAACGGGTTGCCCGTGCCGCCGGCGAAGATGACGACCCGGCCCTTCTCGAGATGGCGGATGGCTCGACGCCGGATGTACGGCTCGGCGATCTGCTCCATGTGAATCGCCGTCTGCACCCGGGTCGGCTGCCCGAGCTGCTCGAGGGTGTCCTGCAGGGCGAGGGCGTTGATCGTGGTGGCCAGCATGCCCATGTAGTCGGCCTGGGCGCGGTCCATGCCCGCACCGGCGCCGGACATGCCCCGCCAGATGTTGCCGCCGCCCACGACGACGGCCACGTCGACCTCGAACTCGGCCCGGACGTCGACGACCTCCTGGGCGATGCCGCCCACGATCTCGCCATCGATGCCGTAGCCGTCGGCCCCGGCGAACGCCTCACCCGACACCTTCAGGACCACGCGGTCCCAGCGGGGGGTGCGGCGTTCGCTCACGGCATCAGCCTCCCAGATACGCCTGGACGAAGCGAGCGATCTCGCCGCCGCCGAGGGTGTCCTTGACCGACGTCTTGTCGCCGTGCAGCCCCTGCTCGAGCAGCACCGACTCGCGGTACCAGCCGGACATACGGCCCTCCACGATCTTGTCCCACGCCTGCTCGGGCTTGCCCTCGGCCTTGGTGACCTCGAGCAGCGACGCCCGCTCCTGCTCGACCAGGTCGGCGGAGATCTCCTCGCGGGACAACGCCGTCGGCTTGGCGAAGGCGATGTGCAGCGCCACCTGGTGAAGCGACTCGGCGTCGACACCCGCACCCTCGACGATGACGCCGTTGACGCCGCGTCCGTCCTGGACGTGCAGGTAGGTGTCGAGGGTGTTGCCGTCGGCGGCCTCGACCAGCGTGGCCAGGCCGACCTCGATGTTCTCCTTGACGGTCAGCTTGAGGTCCTCGAGGGCCCCCGTGAAGCCATCGGCGGCACCCTCGCCGTCGGCCAGCACGGCGTTGGCCATGTCGCCGACCAGGGCGATGAACGCCGCCGACTTGGCGGAGAAGTCGGTCTCGCACTTGAGGTGAACTAGGGCGGCCCGGCGACCATCGGAAATGAGGGCCACAGCACCCTCGATGTTTTCCCGGTCAGATCGGGTGGCCGCGTTTACCAGACCCTTCTCACGAAGCGTCTGGGAGGCCGCCTCGAAGTCCCCGTCACACTCGATCAGCGCCCTCTTGGCGTCCATCATCCCGGCACCGGTGGCGTCGCGCAACGCCTTCACATCCTTGGCGGCGATGTCAACCATGGTCAAGCCTGCTCCCCGTGGGTGCTCTCAGCCAGGGCGTCCGCCTCGGTGACCGGAGCTTCGGTTTCGACAGAAGCCCCGTCGGCCGCTTCCTTGGTAGCCGGAGCTTCGGTGGCCGAAACCTCAGCGCCCACGTCCTCGTCGCCACCAGCCCCTACCACGGTGGAGGCCACCCGGGCCTCACGCTCAACCGACTCAGCAGCCGCTTCGTCACGAGCCTTGGTCTGCTCGGCAGCCCGATCCTCTGAGTCCAACGACGGTCCATCGTCCTCGCTGGCGCTGTGGGAATTAAGGATGAAGCGACCCTCCTCGACGGCATCGGCCACCACGCGGCAGAGCAGGCGGCCTGACCGGATGGCATCGTCATTGCCGGGAATGAGGTACTGGATGACGTCCGGGTTGCAGTCGGTGTCGACGATGGCCACCACCGGGATGCCCAGCTTGTTTGCCTCGGTCACCGCAATATGCTCCCGCACAGTGTCGAGTACGAAGATGGCGTCGGGCAGGCGCTCCATCTCCTGGATCCCGCTTAGGTTGCGCTCGAGCTTTTCGAGCTCGCGGCCCAGCATGAGGGCCTCTTTCTTGGGCATGGCGTCAAACTCGCCGGAATCTCGCATGCGCTGGTACTCCTGCATCTTGGAGACGCGCTTGGAGATCGTTTGGAAGTTGGTCAGCATTCCGCCCAGCCAACGCTGGTTCACATAGGGCATGCCGCATTTCTCGGCATAGGAGCGGATGGCGTCCTGGGCCTGGCGCTTCGTACCGACGAACAGCACCCGACCACCGTCAGCGACGAGGTCGCGGACGAAGGTGTAAGAAGACTCGATCCGCTCAAGGGTCTGCTCGAGGTCGATGATGTAGATTCCCGACCGCTCGCCGTGGATAAATCTCTTCATCCTCGGGTCCCAGCGCCGGGTCTGGTTCCCGAAGTGGACCCCCGCCTCGAGCAACTGCTTCATGGTCACGACAGCCATGCCGTGGTCTCCCTTCCCATCGGTTCGTCTCGCCCTCACCTCGCGCCCGAGGGCGACCGTGGGTGGGTGGGGGTGTTCTGATCTGGTCCGACACACGGCGTGCGAACCGGGAACGAAGTGTACCGG
>LULF01000949.1_pt1 | contig 11182 bp, 8 predicted proteins | sample 728221 | NCBI WGS metagenome assembly LULF01 (sample SAMN03860296, study PRJNA289734) | marine metagenome | biome: seawater column; feature: ocean; material: water; isolation source: Red Sea water column Station 169 - depth 500m | place: Saudi Arabia: Red Sea | collected 2011-10-15 | depth 500 m | reverse complement strand
GCTGAAGATGTTGCACGGCGCGGCGCCGAGCCGTGCAACATCTTCAGCGACAGCGTGCGCACCATGTTCGAGCTCGTGCAGTCCGGCGCGATCGGGCAACCGCTCCTGGTCTATGCCGAGCTCGACGACAACCCCATCCATCTCATGGGGTTCGAGGAGGTCGTCAGTCCGACGGGAGCACCATGGCCCCTGGTCGAGGAGATCCTCGAAGGGTGCACCTACGAGCACCTGGGATACCACCTCATCTGGATCTGCGGCCTCCTCGGACCGGTGACCGCCGTGACGGCGTTCTCGAGCGAGCTGATCGAGGGCAAGGCGGGGGACGTACCCGGTCTGTCGGGAACGCCCGACTACTCCGTGGCCAACCTCCACTTTGCGAGCGGAGCGGCCGCGCGCATCACGTGCAGCGTCGTGGCACCCCGCGACCACCGCATGCGCGTGATCGGACGCGAAGGCGAGATCACCACTGACAGCTATCGTCAGTACCGGGCCCCGGTCTTCCTCGAGCGGTTCACCCGGCGGAGCCTGAACGCCCGAAAGTTCCAGACGCTCCGCGCGCATCGCGGTCTCGGCCGGCTTCTCGGAATGGGCGGACGTCGCGTCAAGCTCCTCCGGAACTCCAAGTCGCACGCCGTGGAGAAGAACCTCCTCGTGCGTCCGTCGCTCAAGCAGCGCCTCGTCGGGGCGCTCCGGAGACGCGAGGTGTACGCCCAGGACAAGTTCGCAGGGATCGCGCAGATGGCTGACGAGATCTCAGGCGGCAACCCTCAGTACCTGAGTCCGGACTTCCTGCTGCATCTGAACGAGCTCACGCTCCTGGTTCAGGGGGCGGGTCCGGGCGGGATCGCTGTGCGCACGACGACCACCTTTGAGCCTCTGGGGCCGATCCCGGACGTGGGCGCACTGACGAGCGGTGATCCGCGCCACGATCAGCCAGGTGGTGTGCGCAATGTCTGATCCAAGGAACTCGCCCGGCATTAGGATGCTGCAAGACACGCTGGATCGTCGACGTCCGCCTGCGAGTCGAGCAGCAGGTTCGGACACGCGAGCTGGGCGTTCCCCAGTACCAAGTACACGGTGGATGTGACACGTTGCGAGTCGCTGTGACAGGAGTGAGTGGGCTCATCGGGTCGGCGGTCGTCCGCCTCCTCGAGCACGATCACGAGATCGTCAAGGTGGGCCGCCGGGATGGTGACGACGTGGTCCTCGACCTCTCGGACGAGTCGACGTGGGACAGGGCCGACTTCCCCCAGATCGATGCGTTGGTGCACTGCGCCGGGGTCGTCGACGAGGACATACGCGATCACGCGGATCTTGCGTGGAAGAAGGCCGTCGGGGGTGCGAACCGTCTGGTCGACGCGGCACTCCACGCGGGGGCCCGCCACCTCGTCTACATCTCCTCCGCTCACGTCTACGGGCCACTCGTCGGTCGTGTCGACGAGAGCCGTGCCTCCAATCCGGTGTCCGACTACGCCATCGCGCACTACGCGACGGAGCAGATCTTTCGACGACGGGCCTCGGACCAGGTCCGGGTCTCGGCCCTCCGACCCTGCGCAGTCTTCGGCCTCTTGCCCGATCCCGAGCGCTTCCGCCGGTGGTCGCTGGTCCCCTTCGCGTTCCCTCGCGACGCCGTCAGCGGGGGTGAGATCAGGATCCGGTCGTCCGGCGAGCAGCGGCGGAACTTCGTCGGGAACGACGACATCGCCCGCGTGGTCGCGCGATGGCTCGGGGAGGACGGCCAGGGTTGGAGCGTCCTCAACCCGATCGGCCTGCTCGACGCCTCGATCGCCGAGGTCGCGCAGATCTGCGCTGAAGAAGCTGAGTCCGTCACGGGCCGACCGTGCCAGGTGTTCCGAGGGGGTCCGGACGTCGATCCGCCTGAACCCCTGCGGTACGAGTCGACAGCATCGTACGAGCGGGGATCGCAGTCCTTCCGCGCCACCACCCGCGACTTGCTGCGTCTGCTGAACGGTGGTGCGTGACGTGAAGCCGAGGCTGACGATCGGGCTCATCACCTTCAACGGATCGGCGTCGATCGCGCGAAGCATCGAGAGTCAGCTGAGCCAGACCTTCCGCGACTTCACGCTGCTGATCTTCGACAACGCCTCGACGGACGGGACGAGCGAGATCTGCGCCGCCTTCGCGGCCGAGGATCCGCGGGTCGTGCACGTCCGGCATCCCGCCACCGTTCCTCAGAGTGACAACTTCCGTGGCGTGCTCATGGCCGCGGACACCGAGTACTTCATGTGGGCGACCGACGACGACCTGCGCAGTCCGCGGTTCGCCGAGGACTGCATCGAGCTGCTCGACCACCATCCCAATGCGGTGGCAGCCTGCACGCCGGTGCAGTTCAGAGCGCAGGACGGTTCGCTGACCGACGCGCGCGGCACGTTCAGCATCGAGGGGACACCGGAGCAGCGGCTCAGGACGTACTTCGCGAACCCGCGTGACAGCTCTCGTCTCTTCGGCGTCTACCGAACCGATGGCCTCAAGAAGGCCTACGCCGAGGACACGTCGGTCTTCGGCTACGACTGGCTCGTCGTCGGCCTGACGATGCTCGAGGGCGACCACCTCGAGACAGGGACGGTCGGCCTGGTCCGTGCGGCAAACGCGCCCGGCAAGTACTTCGCCAGCTTCAAGCGGCACTTCGTCCGCGAGCCCGGTCCGTGGGGCGTCCTCTCCTCCTTCCTCCCGCTCCTTCCCATGACGCGGCAGCTGCGGTCCCGCCTTCCGCGCTCTGCTTGGAGAGCTTCTCGATGGCGCCTGCTGCGCCTGAACCTGCACCAGTCGCTGTTGATGCTTCGGTGGAGGTTCCCGAGGCTTGAGCCGGTGTTCCGGTTGGTGCGTCGCGTGGACCGTAGCGTCGGGAACTCGTGAGGTAGACATGGTCAAGGTCCACGACGCCAGGGCGAACAACTTCAACCTGCTCCGCCTGGTGGCGGCAAGTGCAGTGATCTTCTCGCATGCGGCAGAGATCGCTGGTGCGCGCCCCGACGCGATCGAGGAGTGGATCGGTTACAGCGGGGGCTGGATCGCCGTCTCCGCGTTCTTCTCGATCAGCGGCTTCCTCATCTACCGTTCCATGGTCAGCAGCAGGAACGTGAAGATCTTTATGGTGGCGCGAGGCCTCCGCATCTTCCCGGGCCTGTGGGTGATGCTCGTGCTCACGACGATGGTTCTTGGGCTCACGGTCGCCGCAGGCGGACCGAGCAGCTACTTCACGTCCCCGCAGGTCTACGAGTACGTCGCCGGCAACGCCGTGCTCTACGCGCCGCAGTACCACTTGCCGGGAGTGTTCGACGGTCTGCCGACCGACGGCGTGGTGAACGGCTCCCTCTGGACCCTGCGTTTCGAGTTCACGTGCTACCTCGCGGTCGTGGGGCTCTTCGTGGTGGGAGCGTTCGCGTCCAACCGTCGCTTCGCCTCCATGTGCGTGGTGTATGTCGTGGGCTACGTGGGCTTCCTCGTCGTCTCAGCGCACCTTGGCTCCCTCGATGCGGCGCTGCATGACGGTAGCGACGTCGCCAAGCTGCACCGACTCTCGCTGGCGTTCATGGTCGGGGTCGTCGTTGCCCGCCTGTCCGACCGGGCACGTCCCGCGTGGTGGTGGGTCGGCATCGGAGGGCTGCTGTGCTTGGTGAGCTTTGGCACGCCCCTCTTCCAGACCGCCCTGGTGTTGCTCGTGGCCGCCCTCGTCTTCTGCCTCGCCTTCTTCCAGGCGCAGTGGCTGCATCGCTTCCGCTCCATGCACGACTACAGCTACGGCATCTACATCTACGCGTTCCCGGTGCAGCAGGCCGTCCAGCTCTGGTTGGACCCGCGCCACGCGATCGTGAACGCCCTGATCAGCCTGGTGATCGTCGTGCCGCTCGCCGCCCTCTCCTGGCACGCTGTGGAGAGCCCGGCACTGCGACTGAAGAGCCGGCTGCAGAGACGCGCAACGCCGTGAGGACGATGCGACGCAACAGTGCATTCTCCGCGGCCGAGGTCATCGTCGGTGGCGTCTGCCTCTTCTTCATCTACCGCAACGTCGTCCAGACCCTCGGCGTCTCCATGCTCGGCGTTTGGTCCCTAGTCCTGGCGACGACGGCGTTCGGCCGTGCTGCGGACCTCGGGATCAGCGGAGGTCTGGCGCGATTCATCGGGCGATCGATCGGCGAGGGCCGACTCGAAGCCGCAGTCGCGTACATGCGGACCGGTGTCCTGTTCATGGCGGCCGCCATGGGCGTCGTCGCGCTTGCCCTCTGGTGGCCCCTTTGGCGCGGACTGGCCATCGCCCTCGACGGGCGTGAGCTTGCCGCCGCGCGAGAGGTGCTGCCCTGGGCAGTGTTGAGCCTGTGGCTCCTCATCGTGAAGTCCGCGATCGACTCGTGCCTGCTGGGGATGGGGCGCGCCGACCTGCGCTCCATCGGAGGCATGCTGGGCATGCTGGCCCAGCTGGTCGCGTCGCTGATGCTCGTGGGGACGTTCGGCCTGAACGGTCTGGCGTGGGCGCAAGCGGGGCAGTTCGTGCTCGCCATCTGCTTCGAGCTCGGCGCTCTCGCCATCGTGACGAACAGCGCCGGCGACAGGATGGCATCGCCCTGGTTCTCCGGGGCGCTCCTGCGGGAGATGCTCGGATTCGGCGTCAAGCTCCAGGCGGGTTCTCTCGCCAACCTGATGTTCGAACCCGTCGTGAAGACCGCTCTCGGAGCGGTGGCGGGCACTCACGTCCTCGGGATCTTCGAGATCGCCTACAGGATGTCGTATCAGGCCCGAAACGTCGCGATCATGGCGCTGCAGCCTTCACTGCCCAAGTTCGCAGAGCTGTCGGTGGGAGACCAGCAGGGCCTGCGGGACCTCTTCTCGCGCATCTGTCGTGCCGCAGCCCTCATGGGTGGTGGGCTCATGCTTTTGGTCGCGGTGGCCTCTCCGCTCATCTCGTTCCTCTACCTCGACGAGGTCGATCCGCTCTTCATCTACGTGGTGGGAGTGGTCTCGGCGATGTGGGCTGCGACGATCTTCGCCTCGCCTGCCTACTACCTCGGTATCGCGAGTGGCCGCGTCGTGCCGTACGTGATGAGCGAATGTGTCTCCATCGCCATCGCGGGCCTGGCGGTCGTCGTCGTGGGTGCCGTCATCGATCCGGCAGCTTCCATCGTCGGTATCGCTCTGGGAAAGATCGTGGGCAGCTGTATCACAGCGGCATGGATCCGTCCCACCTCACGACTTCGCGACTCGGCACTGCTTCATCCGGATATCCTGAAGGCGACCGTCGTCGTGTTGCTGTGCTCCGTGACTGTGGTCCTGGTGAGCTTGCACGTGCGATGACCGGAGACGAGAGGCTCGACAGATGGCTCTGACGCAGTCGAGCACCCGTCGTGGCGCGCCCGCCGTCGACACGGGCCGGCGAGGGCACCGCACGGTCTACGCGTTGATCGTCGTCGCCCTGATCGGGATGCATCTGCGGCTCTCCGTGGAGACGAGCACCGGGGCACAGGTCGTTCCGATGTACCCGCTGCTGCTGAGCGCCGCCCTGCTCTCGTTCCGTGTCGGGAACGAGCTGGCTCGACGAGCGGGTCAGCTGATCGTGGTCCTGGCCGTGTTCCTGCTCATCGAGCCGTTCGTCTCCTTCGCTCCAGAGAGTGCGAGCGTCGTCAACCTGCTCTCGGCGTTGCAGCTCCTCGCCTCGGTCCTGTCGGCCTTGATCATCATCGCGGTGTGCCGGACGCTTCCCCGTGACGGCTTGCGCAAGCTGTTCTTCGGCTTCTGGGTCGCCTTGATGGTGCTGGCCCTGTTAGAGAGCGTCGGACTTCGCGACGTGTTCACCTCGATCCGCGATGCGCTCTACTTCACCTCGCAGCGAGGGATCTACTCCGAGGCGGCACGCGACATCGTCCTCTACGGGAAGATCCGACCGACTGCGCTGGCGAGCGAACCTTCCTATCTTGCCGACTCGTACATGAGCATGATCGTCGCGGTCTTCCTCCTGGATCCTCGACGAGGGCAGTGGTCGTCCTGGGTGCGGCTCGGGCTGATGGTCGCCATCGGCTTCGCGATCGCGCCGAGCCTGAAGATCGTCTTCTACCTGCTCGCTCTCGGGATCTGGATCCTGTGGCCGAGGACGCCCAAGCGGCTGGCGCTCGCGGGTGTGGCGCTGTCGACGGTCTTCTTTGTCATGTTTGTGACCTTCGAGTTCTCGCTCGGATCGGTCCTGACGAGGTTCGGGCTGGGGGAGACCGGCAGCTTCTTCGGACGCATCGCCTGGTGGCAGTGGGCGTTCCTCGGCGTGCTGGGCGGAGCCCTCTTGTGGATCCTCCTCGTGAAGATCCTGGCGGCTATGGGCGTGGAGCACCCCTTGCGGTCGATCGTCTGTGCGTGGGTGGTGTGGTACTCGGGCTTCGCCTTCGTCGACCCGGCGAGCTGGTTCGTCCTGGCGCTCTTCGTCGTCCCTGTTGTGACGAAGACGCTCGACGCCTCGACCGTGCCTTCCGGAGCCCCGACGGGGACGGTCCGCGGGAGGACCGGCCGAACCGTGGAGCCTCGAGTAGTCGGTAGCTGAGGTAGGTGGCTGCTCCGGTGAACAGGATCCCGACGAGTCCGAGCGCGATGAAGGGCAGTCCGAAGCGACCTGGGGTCAGCGTCTGTAGAGCGATGAGGTGCCACAGGTAGAGGCTGTAGCTCGCCAGGCCGATGAGGACCAGAGGACGGAGCCGGAGCACCCGCTCGACGACGGTGTGATGGGCCCAGGAGGGCAGGACGCACAAGCCCACGCTGGCGAGCGTGACGAGGGGGAATCCCACGTATCGGTACGCGCTGGTGTACTGACCCGGTCCGACGACGGTCCACAACGCAATCAGGGCGAGTGATGCCCACCCCAGAAGCTCGGCCCACGGGCGGCTGGGCCGGCTTCGCCCGCCGGCGTCCTGGAGCAGCAGCCCGATGGCGCAACCGGCGAGGATCTCGGAGAAGCGAGGCGCGGGAGCGAAGTAGAACCAGATCGCGGAGGTCGGCAGCGCTGTGACGTAGGCGACGACCGCCAGCCCCGCCGAACACCAGCCCGCGGTTCGTGCGCTGGTGCCTCTGCGTCGCCACAGGTAGATCAGCCAGGGCCAGACCAGGTAGAAGGTCCACTCCACTCCCAGCGACCAGGTCTGTCCGAATGGCTCGGTCGACCCGAGGTCCAGCGCGTAGACCCACGTTGCTCCCTGCCCCATGCTGATCCCGGCATTTCTCGCAGCCTCCGGGAAGGACACCGGCTCGCCCATCAGTCCAACGATGCAGGTGCCGATCACGAGAAGCCCGACGAGGGCAGGGTAGAGGCGCAGGATCCTGGCGCGGATGAACCGGAGGTAGGCCTGCGACATGGGGACGCGATCATCTCGGCGTTGCCACAAGAGGCTCGTGATCAGAAAGCCGCTGAGTACGAAGAAGACGTCGACCCCTATGTATCCGCCGTCGAAGTAGGGGGTGTAACGCGCCGCCCAGTGCACCAGCAGGACCGCGCCGATCGCGACGGCGCGGACTCCGTCGTAGTAGTCGATCCGTCCGTGGGACGGCCGGATCAGCGTGGTCATGAGGACCGGTGGAGGTGCCAGGCGGGGTCGAAGTCGCGCGCGCCGGCGTCCTTCGGGGAGATCAGCGCGGGCTTGAACGGAAGCGACACGTTGAAGGTCGGGTCGTCCCACCGGACCGACCGCTCGTTCTCGGGGTCGTAGTAGGCGGACACGAAGTACATCATCTCGACGTCCTCCGTCAGGGAGAGGAAGCCGTGGGCGCAGCCGTGCGGGATGTACATCATGGTGCGGTTCTCGGACGTCAGCTCGGCGCTGAAGGAACGGCCGAAGGTCGGTGAGCCCTCGCGCAGGTCCAGCACCACGTCGAGCAGGGCTCCTCGGATCACCTTGACGACCTTCACCTCGGCACTCTCGCCGAGCTGGTAGTGCATCCCCCGGAACGTGTGCTTGACGCGACTGAACGACGTGTTGAACTGGACGAACCGAGTCTCGAGGTCGAGCGCCTCGAACTCGTCGACGTCGAAGACGCGCGAGAAGAAGCCTCGATCATCACCCCGAGGCTCAAGGTCGATCGTGTACACGCCGGCGAGTGGCGACTCGGTGAACCTCACGGTGCCGTCCTCTCTGCAGCGCCCTGTCCCAGCGCCTCGTAGTCGTCGATCTGCGCGTCGAGCGCCGTGGCGTAGTCCTGTCCGGAGTCCGTGGCCTTGATCCAGTCCGCCGTCCACTGGACTGCCTCGCGACCCGTGAGTCGTGGCCGCCAGCCCAACGACTTCTCGGCGAGTGAGGCATCGAGCGTGAGGAGCTTCATCTCCACTGGGTGGAATCCGGAGGCCTGGTGCCACGGCCGGTCTACCCCCATCGCCTCGCCGAGTGTCTCGGTCACCTCACTCACGGTCATCGGCTGGTCAGGGACCGGAGCGAAGTTCAGGGCCCGCGGCAAGGTGGGCCAGCGGTGGTCGACCATCGCCTCGACGTAGTCCAGGTAGCCGCTCACAGGGTCGAGGACGTGCTGCCACGGCCTCACAGACCGAGGGTTTCGGAGCTCGACGCTGGTGCCCGAACGCATCGCGCGCCAGATGTCGGGGACGAGTCGGTCCTCCGACCAGTCCCCTCCGCCGATCACGTTGCCTGCTCGAGCGGTCGCGAGTGCGACGCCAGCATCGTCGTAGAAGCTCTGCCTGTAGGAGGAGACCACTTCCTCGCACGCAGCCTTGGAGCTCGAGTAGGGGTCGTGGCCGCCCAGGCGGTCCGACTCGACGAACGGGGTCCCAGAGTCGTCGTTGAGGTAGACCTTGTCCGTCGTGATTACCAGGACCGCCTGGAGGCGCGGCGCATGGTGGCGGAGAGCTTCCAGGACGTTGAGCGTGCCCATCACGTTGGTCGCGAACGTCTCGGCGGGCTCGGCGTAGGAGCGGCGGACCAGCGGCTGGGCAGCCATGTGGATGGCGACGGTCGGGTCGGCGTCGGCCACCGTCGACGTCAAGGTCGTCGCGTCCGTGATGTCGCCGACGACGGACTGCAGTCCCGGGAGGTCCAACGAGGGGAACAAGGCTGGAGTGGTGTCCGGCGCCAGCGCGTAGCCGACCTGCGAGGCGCCCATGCGCGACAGCCAGCGAGCGGTCCACGATCCCTTGAAACCCGTGTGTCCGGTCAGGAGGACGCGCTGGTCGGCCCAGAACTCTGGATTCGGCACGGTCTCTACTCCCACGTCTTCCAGGGAGCCTGGTCTGCTGCCCACAGGTCCTCGAGATGCATCTTGTCCCTCAGCGTGTCCATCGGCTGCCAGAATCCGTTGTGCTCGAATGCTGCCAGCTGTCCGTCGTGAGCGAGGCTCTCGAGCGGCTCTCGTTCCCAGATGGTCGCGTCGCCGTCGATACGATCGAGAACGCGAGGATGGAGGACGAAGAATCCGCCGTTGATCTGCCCGCCGTCGCCCGCAGGCTTCTCCTCGAACTTCTCCACTCGGCCGTCCGTGATGACGGTGGAGCCGAAGCGACCGGAGGGTCGCACTGCGGTGAGCGTCGCGTCGAGACCGTGCTCGCGGTGGAACGTGGCCAACGCTGTGAGGTCGACGTCGGCGACACCGTCGCCGTAGGTCATGAGGAAGGGCTCGTCGTCGCGGAGGAACGGCCGGACGCGCTTGAGCCGTCCGCCGGTCAGCGTCTCGGCACCCGTGTCGATCAGCTGGATCTTCCAGTCAGGCAGCGACTCGTTCTCCCCGAGGAAGGACACGGAACGCTGGCGGATGTCGACCTCGATCGAGGAGTTGTGCATCGCGTAGTTCGCGAAGTACTCCTTGATGTAGTAGCCCTTGTATCCCAGGCACACGACGAACTCGTTGAAGCCGTGCTGCGAGTAGATCTTCATGATGTGCCAGAGGATCGGATACCCACCCACCTCGACCATCGGCTTCGGCCTGACCGAGGTCTCCTCGGCGAGCCGCGTGCCGAGGCCCCCGGCGAGAATGACTACCTTCATGCGATGTCCCGTCCCTTGTATTGACTCATGAGAGTGCCGTCTCGTCGGACGGGTCGAGCGCTGCGGTCAGGGACCGGGCGCGATCGTCCCACGAGAACGCCGAGCGGCAGTCGTCGAAGGCTCGATTCTGGACCGCGTCGAGGAGCGCGGGGTCGTCGATCACCGCACACACCAAGGTGGCAAGCGCGTCGAGCGACTCCGCAGCGAGGTACCCGTCGCCGGGTGGCGTCGGCAGGCCGCTGATGGCCGACTCGAGACCGACGATCGGCAGACGTTGGAAGATCTGCGAGAGCAGGCGGAGCTTGAAGCCGCTCCCTACGGTGTCCACGATCAGGCCGGCTCGAAATCCACTGATCACCGACTCCAGGTCGTCGACGAATCCCACGACGTCCACGTTCGGGTACTCGGTGACGACTCGACGCTTCAGTGACTCCGGGACGTCACCGACGACCGCCATCTCGATGCCGTGCTTGTCGAGACGCTCGTACGCGACGCTGAACCAGTCGAGAAGAACTTGCTGCTTCTGCTCGGAGCGGCGCCCTCCCAGCAGGGCGATCCGGCGAGGGGTGGTCGCGTCGATGGTTCTTCGTGGTGTCATGGGGCCGTCGTAACCCGGCGACAGCACGAGGTACTTCCGCTGTGGAGCGATGGCCCGGAACGGCCGGAGATCGGCCTCGTTGATGACCGTCACGACGTCGGTCCGCCTTATGAGCCGGTTCTCCCAATACTTCACCTTTGCGAGATCCCATCGGGCCATCACGCGCTTCGGCAGCGACATGTCGTAGCCCTGGTACTTGCCGGCGCGCGTCGGGTACTCCCACTCGTGAGAGGTGTAGAGCACCGTCGTGTCCTGATGCCTGCGACGGTGCCTCAGCGCGTCGCGGAGGAGGTGCGCGGAGCCGATGTTGTCGAGCACCACGGCGTCCCAGGTGTCGCTGCGCAGGTGGCGCTTCGCCTCGCGACGGTAGTCGCGCCGGGCGCCCTTCCAGGCGATGAGGGGGAATGTCGACAGGACGGAGGCTGCGCGACCGCGGCGTTGAGCTGTCGTGACGACCCAGGTCACGCCGTCAGCGGCGTCCTCGACCCGGGCGCCACCGTCGGCGCAGACGACGGTCACGTCCGCGAACGTCGCCCAGGTCTCGATGAGGCCACGGCTGTACACCGCGTCTCCAGCGACGGCCGGAGGGTACGGCAGCACCTTGGTG
>LULF01000448.1_pt1 | contig 11274 bp, 10 predicted proteins | sample 728221 | NCBI WGS metagenome assembly LULF01 (sample SAMN03860296, study PRJNA289734) | marine metagenome | biome: seawater column; feature: ocean; material: water; isolation source: Red Sea water column Station 169 - depth 500m | place: Saudi Arabia: Red Sea | collected 2011-10-15 | depth 500 m | reverse complement strand
ATTTTATTCAAACCGATGCTTCTATAAATCGAGGTAATTCAGGGGGTGCCTTAATAGATACTTCAGGAAGGTTGGTTGGTATAAATACCTTGATAAGAAGCAGTACAGGCGGATCAGAGGGCATAGGACTTGCTATACCCTCTGCTAGAGTATTGGGAATCATAAATGATCTTATACAGTACGGGGAAGTTAAAAGAGGATGGTTAGGTTTTGGAATAGATAGAAGAGTTTTAGCAACACAAAATTTATTAAAAATAAGCTTTGTATATCCTAATGGACCTGCCAAAGAAGCTAATTTAGAAGAGGGAGATATAATTATTGAAATAAATGAACAAAAATCTTCTTACCCTCTTTTATTTCAGGAGTTTGCGAGATCTAAACCTGGAACAATTATTAAATTTAAAATTTTAAGAGATGGAGACTACTTAAATATAGATCTTCTAACTTCTATAGTTTCTACCTAAATTTATTTTTTTTCTAGAATAAAATGAGGTCATGTTCGTAGAATTAGGAAATCCTTTCAATATCTGCTCCAAGAATATTCAATTTCTCTTCTATCCTTTCATAGCCCCTGTCTATATGGTAAATCCTATCAATTTGAGTGGTTCCCTTTGCAACTAAGCCGGCTAAAACTAAACTGGCTGAGGCCCTGAGGTCTGTAGCCATTACAGGAGCTCCTACCAAATCCTTAATGCCTTGAATGATAGCTGTATTTCCTTTTAAAGAAATCTTTCCTCCCATTCTGGCAATCTCTTGTACGTGCATAAATCTATTTTCAAATACATTTTCTGTGACAGTGGCTGTACCGTTTGCTATAGAGTTAAGGGCAATAAATTGAGCTTGCATGTCAGTTGGGAAGGAAGGGTATGGTCCTGTACTTAAGCTTGTAGCTTTTGGTCTATTTATTTCCATTTTCAAAGATATCCAATCTTCCCCAGATTTAATTAATGCACCGGCTTCCCTTAATTTACTTACAACAGAATCAACTGAATTAGGTCTAGTTCCTTTTATTTTTATATCCCCTCCTGTCATAGCCACTGCAGTTAAATAAGTAGCGGTCTCAACTCTGTCAGGCATAACAGAGAAATCACAACCCACTAGAGTTTCTACACCTTGAATAACTATCTTATCTGTCCCCTGTCCTTTTATCTGTGCACCCATTTTGATTAGGCAATCAGCTAAATCGACTACTTCAGGTTCCTTAGCTGCATTATTAATAATTGTTTCTCCTTCTGCGAGAGAAGCAGCCATTAAGACATTTTCAGTAGCCGTTACACTAACAGGATCGAAATTTATAGTTTTCCCTTTTAACCGACCATCAGATTTAGCATTTATGTACCCGCCTTCTAGAGATATACTAGCTCCCATAGTCCTCATTGCATCTATGTGTAGGTTTACAGGCCTGCTTCCTATGGCACACCCTCCAGGTAAAGCAACTTTTGCCTGATGAAATTTAGCTAATAAAGGTCCTAAAACAAGTATTGAAGCTCTCATGGTCTTAACTAATTCATATCTTGCATTTAAATTTTTAATAGAAGAAGCATCAACATAAACATCCATATCCTCATTTAACATAATATCTATATCCATAGAGCCCAATAATTCAATCATGGTAGTTACGTCGTTTAAATGCGGTAAGTTGCTGACCTTCATGGGTGATTCAGCTAATAAAGAAGCAGCCAATACAGGTAGAGCGGAGTTTTTTGCTCCAGAGGCAAAAATCTCGCCTTTGAGTTCCTTTTTACCTGTAATAAGAAGTTTATCCATTAAAAAAATTATTTATTAAATTGAAGTTACCCATTTTTCAATGACTACATCTAAATTATTTCCTTCTTTTTCCATTAACGAATAAAATTGATTCCTAAAAGTTAGCCCTAGATTAACTCCATTTATTACTATATTAATTAACTTCCACTGTCCTTGTTTATTGCGGTACATATCATAAACCGCAGGATAAATTTTTGTAGAAGTAACTATTTGCAAGGAAACCTTTTCTCTATTTCCTTTAGGTGATTTCTTAACCTGAGAAGAAACTAATATCTCCTCATCTTTGAATTCTGCTAAAGTTTTTGAATAAGTTTCAAGAAGGCTTGCTTGAAAGACCTTGTTAAATTTTTCTATTTGCTCTTTATTTGCATCTTTATAATACCTACCCATTACATTTCTAGAAATTCTTTTAAAGTCAACTAAAGGCTGTAATGCAAAAGAAATAGCTTTTATGAACTCTTCGGGATTTTCTTCATAAATACCTTGCTTTGCCCGCACCACTAAAACGATATCTTCATGAATTTTTTCAACATATTCAGAAGAAGATTCTGCAAAAACTTGATTAAAAAAGAATAGAGAACCAAAAAAAAGTAAACTAAAACTAGAAAACAATGGTCTCATAAGTAAAAAGAGATAATTAGAGCTATATGAAATTTGAAGTTATTATAACATCTGCATTAAACAACCCTTATGAATTAAAGTTCAACCTTTAAAAGCTTTTAAGTGAATATTTTAACTTTCCTTTACATAACTGCTGGCATTGGACTCGTTTGGATCAGTGCACAAAAATTAGAAAAATATTCTGTTTTAACGGCAGTAAGATATGGGTTGTCGCCTTTCTTAATAGGTTCGACTGTAATTGCATTTGGGACTTCTGCCCCTGAAATGCTGACTAGTCTTTTTGCTGCTTTTGAAAACAAGGCTGTAATGGTGGTAGGTAATGTAATAGGTTCTAATGTAGCTAATATTGCCTTAGTTTTTGGTCTAACTTTGGGAGTGTTGTTTTTCAAAAAAGAAGACTTCTCATCCAAACCGGAAATTTCTTTAAATTTAATTATTTTAATCTTTTCAACACTCCTAGTTTGGGTAGTTATAGCATTAAATCCCTTTAATATTTACTCGTCCATAGTACTTCTACTAGCTTTACTCTTAGTTATTTTTACCTGGTATAAAACTAATACTGGTAATGAAACTCAGTTTGAAGAATCAGATGAGAAATACTTATTTTTAAAATTATTAGCTTCTTTAGCTTCTTTAGTGTTTGCGGCTTGGTTAATAACCAAAGGCGCTTTCAATATTTTAGAAACTATGGGAATAGGTGAATTATTTATCGGCTTTACAGTTCTAGCAATTGGTACCAGTCTACCTGAGATTGCTGCGGCACTGGCTTTAGCTGCAAAAGGGAGAAATGAAGCTGTGGCGGGTACCCTTATTGGTTCAAATATATTTAATGGGCTACTTGTTTTGGCAATACCTGGAATTGTTGGATCTACGGCTTTATTTAATTATTACCAATGGGTTCCATTACTTACTGTTCTCCTTTTTGTTACTGTCATATTTTGCCTATACTTATTCTTAAGAATACAAAACCCCAAACGTGCTAGTTTGGGTATATGTATTTTATTGTTTATAAGTTATTTCTTATCATTATCATTGGCATATAGTTAGAAAAAGAAACTATGAAAAAACCAAATCATATTAAATCAGCTTTAAGAACCTTAGACATTGAATCGAGAGCACTTACTAAACTTGCAGCAAATTTAGATAATAACTTTTCTAAATTATGTGATGCGATTTTAAGCACTAAGGGGAAAATTATTACTATGGGTGTAGGTAAATCAGGCCATATAGCTCAAAAAATATCTGCAACACTTTCAAGCACTGGTTCTCCGTCTTATTTTATTCACGCTACTGAAGCTCTTCATGGTGATATTGGTGTCATTTCTAAAAATGATTGTGTTTTAATTTTTTCTCATTCTGGAGAATCAAAAGAAATAATAGATTCCATTAAGCCTTTAAAAAATATTGGTTGTAAGATCTTTTCATTCACTGGCCCTACTGAATCTACTATTGCTAAAAGTACTGATATCAATATTTCAACAGAAGTAGACAAAGAAGCCTGTCCTCTAGACCTAGCACCAACTTCTAGTACGACAGCAGCTTTGGCTTTAGGAGACGCCTTAGCAATTGCTTTATTGGAAAGCAGAGACTTTAGTCCTGAAGATTTCGCTAAATCTCATCCAGGAGGAAAACTTGGAAAGAAACTAACATTAAAGGTTATGGATATTATGAGTAAGGGAAAAGAATTTCCTGTTGTCAGCCCAAACACCGCTCTATCAACGGCTTTAGTGGAGATATCTAATAAAGGATTAGGAATAGTTGCAGTAGTTGAAAAAAAGGAACTCAAGGGTGTTTTTACTGATGGGGACTTAAGAAGAACCATAGAGTCGAAGAAAGATATTCATAAAACTAAGATTTCTTTAGTGATGTCAAAAAATGTAAAAACAATTGAACAGTCTTGTTTAGCTTCTGAAGCTATTGAAATAATGGAGAAAAACAAGATTTACGTATTAATTGTTTTAGACTCAAACAAAGTTCCTGTTGGTGTCTTGCGTATGCATGACTTAATGCAATCAGGTTTGGTATAAATTTTTTAAGTGAAAAGAATAAGCTTTATTCTCCTTGTTTTTGTTTTCTTAGGACTATACCTATTTACTTATAACTCAAATTCATCTTTTTTAGATAAAGAAATAAAACAGACGCTTTTTACTTCCGTTTCTAAACCTTCATGGAAGATAGAAATGCAAAATACAAAAGATTCCTTTGAATTGCATTCTTTAACAGCAACGCAAGAAGAAAATAAAGGGGTTTTTTTACTAGATGAGCCTATTTTTAGATCCAATTGGGAAAACAAATTCAAAAGTTCTGCATCCTCGGTGTATGCAATACTAGATCTGGGTGAAGAAAAATTGTTAATGACAAATAATGTCCATTTAACCATTACAGAAGAAGATGAAAAAATTGATCTGTTTTCTGAAAAAATAAATTTTGATTTGAGGAATAAAAATTTTCGTTCTAAAAATCAAGTTCAAATGAAAAGTACTTCCTTTAGGCTCAATAGTAATGGATTTGATCTTTTTCAAAACTCAAATGGAGTGAATGAATTGATCTTTTCTAAAGCAGCTTTTAAAGAAAATAATACTACTAAGAATAGCTTCTATGGAGAAGCAGATCTAATAATTTACAAAAGCCCTTCAGATACTTTTACCTTAAAAGGTTCAGCTGAAATAAAATTTGAATCTACCCTAATTAGTGCTGAAGAAATTGAATTTAACTTTAAGACTAAAAAAATAATTAGTTCAAAAAGGTCTAAAATAATTAAGTCTTAAAATGAAATTACAGTCGCAAAATCTAACAAAAAAATATTCGAATAAAATAGCTGTTCAGAATCTTTCTATTAACCTAATACCTGGAGAAATTTTAGGGTTGTTGGGACCCAATGGTGCAGGTAAAACTACTTTCTTCTACATGATTGCGGGATTAATAAGTTCTGATTCTGGAAAAATACTGATTGATGGAGAAGATATAACTAATAAAAGTGTTTCAGATAGAGCCAATATGGGGTTGGCATATTTGCCTCAAGAACCTTCGGTATTTGGACGCCTTAGTGTGGAAGAAAATATTATGGCCGCTTTAGAACAAAGAAAAGACATAACAAAAGAACAAAGGCAGCAGGAACTTGAAAAGTTAGTAGAAGAATTTCAACTAAATAAATTCTTAAAAACTAAGTCAAGTATACTTTCAGGGGGGGAAAGAAGGCGGGTTGAAATTGCTCGATCTCTAAGCTCAAACCCTAAGTTTATTCTTCTGGATGAACCTTTTGCAGGTATAGACCCAATAGCTGTGTCCGAGCTGAAAGAAACGCTAAAAAAATTAAAGAAAATGAAATTAGGAATTTTAATTAGCGATCATAATGTAAGAGAGACAATGCAGATTTGCGACAATGTTTTAATTATGAGTGAGGGAAAAGCTATAGCTGAGGGTACACCTTCGAAAGTATCCTCCAACGAGCTAGTCAAAGAGGTCTACTTAGGTAAAGACTTTTAATTAGAATATGAAGCAGGGGTTAAAACAACTACCGAAACAAACTCTTGCTTTAACTCCATTACTTCAGAATCAAATTGGACTTTTGTCCTTAAGTGGAAATGAAATTCGTAAGTCACTAAATCAGGTTGTTAAAGAGTATTGTGAAGAAAGCAGAAGTAAAGAATATCTTCTTTTCAAAGACTTAGTTTTTGAAGACAGGTTTAACAACTTCTTAGAAACAAGAAACCAGCCTCTAGAGTATCAAAAGGAGATACCGCAAGAGAAAGACATTAAAGCAACCCTTTTAGATCAGCTTTACATAGAAAACCTAGAAAAATATGAGATCCTCATAGGAGAATATTTGATTGATTCAATAAATAAAGATGGGAGATTAGACAATAACCTAGACTACAAAGATATTTCTTTATTTGTATATGAAAGTCTCAACTTTAAAGTTGGTAAAAAAGAAATTAAAAAAATACTCTTTATAATTCAAAACTTTGAACCTGTAGGGTGTGCTTATAGAACTGTTCTCGAATCTCTTCTTATCCAAACTGATCATTTAGAGATACGAAATGAAGAAAAAAAAATTATTAAACGATTCCTTCAGGATTTTTCTAAAGAAAAAATAGATGTTAGTAACTTGAGTCCGCAAATAAAAAAAGTTTTGCAAAAACTAAAGTTTAACCCCTGTATCCAACTAAATCTGGATGAGGTCAGTTATGTAAGACCTGATCTAGTGGCAATAGAAAACTCGAATAAATTAGAAGTAACCTTAAATGACCCTTTTTTAATAGAGTCCCTTACACAAAAGATTAAAACGTTTGTAAAAAGCTCCTCTTCAAAGAAAAAAAAAGAAGCTCTCTCATTTATTAATGGATTCGAAAGACGTCAAAAAACTCTTCTTGAGGTAGGAAAATTTATAGTTTCAAAACAAGAGAAACACTTATTGGATTCTAAAGCCCTCACCCCCTTAACGCTTAAGCAAATTGCAACATTCATTGGCATTAGCGAATCAACAGTATCTAGAATAGTAAAGTCTAAATACTTACAATTACCTAAAAAGAATATCCCCCTTTCGTCTTTATTAGAAAAAAAAGTTACTTTGAGATCGTCTGAAGGAAAGGAAGTTTCGCCTTCCCAATTAAAAAAATTAATAAAAACAATTATTCAAATAGAAAATAAATCAGAGCCTTTTAGCGATCAAAGAATTCAAAAATTTTTAAAAGAAAAATATAAGGTATCAGTTGCCAGACGCACTGTGGCTAAATATCGTCAAGAGGCTCATATTTTGCCTTCAAGACAAAGGACTTAGGAATAGCTCAAGAAATTACTCGAACCATTCCACGAATTCCGTAATTGGCTCTTCTATTGTTCCTGTTATTTTCCATTTGCCACTGCTTAACTTATTCAGTGGTTTTTTAAAAGCTTTTCCAGCTATGAAAACAGTAGCAGCAGTTACAGGTCCGCCTAAAATTAAGGCATATGCAGGTAAGTACTCCCTCAAAGGTAAGGTAATTACAATATCAAAGTCTAAGTTATTAAATTCTCCCTCTTTTGTTTTTTGTATAAATCCATCCCATTTAAACTCGCCTGAACCACTTTTGAAGACTATAGGGTTAGAAGTTTTTATTTGATCTCTCTTAAATTCTAAAGAACCCTCAACCCTATCTGCTTGGAAACCTTTATTAAATTTTTCTTTAAAATTTATGTTCGTTAAATCTCCAAAAGTATTTGATACATTAAATAAGCTTATTAATTTTAAAAAATCCGACGAGCCTATAAAATCCGACTCAACTTCTTTAGTTACAAAATCATCTACCCTAAAAGAAAGATTCCCTTGAATTTTATTTACATCAAATTGACTAGGTAGCCCCTCCCAATTTATATCTAAATTAAAATTACTTGCTCCTGCTAGAAAATTGAGCTCTTTGTTACTTTCTTCTTCCAAGCTCAAAAGAGATTCAGTCAAATACTTAGTAGAAATATTTCCTTCAAATCTAGTATTAACTAGATCATCTGCTCGAAATATTGAAAGTAAACTTCTTTCCCCGGACTCATCTTTAAGACTCCTTCCTAAATCCAAGCCTAAGCCATTAAATTTCATATTCTTAAAAGAAAGTCTTTCTTCATCCTTACTAACTAAAAAACTTAATCTACCAATGTCTTTTTCTTTGAAAAATAACTTATCAACTGAAAAAGATATAGGGATAGTTAAATTATCTAAAAGATAAACAAAAAGATTGGAGTTATTAAAGTTCTCAGAGCTTAACTTTAAACTAGACAGAGCAATCTCTATTCCATCTTTAATGGGCTGTTTTACTATTACTATGCCTTCAAATTCAGAATTAGAGGCAACGAATTCTAGATTTTTAGATGAAGCATTCATCTTTAATCTTGTTTCTTCAAGTTCTAAAGGTCCTAATTTGATTGTAGAAATGAGTGAATCTTCAATATTAATCTTTTGCGGGTTACCCTTATCATCAGTATTTGAAAATAAATAGAAATATTTAGGTATATCAACTTCTTTAATAGAGCCCTTAATATTAAGCTCCTCCAACCTGGATAGACTATTATTAAGGATAAAATTAGTGAATTTATTTCTAGAATAATTTTCATTCAAATCAAAGTTTTTGAGTTGGACAGTAACCTTATCTAGTTCTACTAATAGAAAGTTTTTTTGTTTTATTAAGTTAAATGGGTATAGATCAATACTCGAAACTACGTTGAGTAGATCAATGGTTAGGACAACGGAGTCTGAGTAAATTGAATTACCTCTATCTTCTTCTTGAATACTAAATTCACTTAAGGAAATACGGGACTTTGTTAACGACCAATCTAGATCAGACACTAAGATTTTACTTTTGTAACCTAGCTCTTCTGATACAGATTCAAATAACCAAGTTATTGATTTCTCACTGCTGAATAACAAAGATACAAATGTAAAACTTAAAAAAGGGATAAAGAAAAGGATTAGTAAATATTTTAAAAATCTTTTCAATTTTTTTGTCCTGTATTTAAGTCTTAATCCATTTTCTTCGATAGATTCTATGAACATACATTAACGGCGACCAGATAAGGGCGTTTAATACTGCAAAAGCTAACGATATAAGAACATACTCCTTATCAGCAAGCGTCAAGGAGTTGGGATTGGAATCATTTAGATCCACAGCAATCAAAAATCTTATAACTAGGAAGATTAAAAAAATAACCAATGCCTGTTGAATGAATTTTAGGGGCCTAAATTGATAGAAATATCTTTGAGAAAGATAAGCAATAAAAACTAATATTAAAGGATACAAACCTAGAACAGTTCCTTGTATAAAATCCATTAAAAATCCAAAAATAAAAGCATAAAATAGATTCATTCTTTCAGGTAAAGCAATATTCCAATACGTGAAGCTTAAAAGAAAAAGGGCAGGCTTAATCTGATCTGCTGTTTGGGAAAAACTAACAAGGTCTAAAAGAATAAAAAAGATCAAACTTATAGTAATAAGAGAATAACTTTTTAAGTCTTTGTTCATCTTTTTTTGTTACTTTGTAAAAACTAAAAAGTACTCTTGCTCCTCAGGCAGCTTCAAAAATTCCACTTCTATATTAAGAAATTCATTATCTGGTTCATCTTCTACATGAATAACCCTCCCAACTAAATAATTGGGTGGAAAAACTTTTCCTAATCCAGAAGAATAGAGCTCTTCTCCTTTTTTGAATGCAGCAGTTTTTTTCACATTTATTAATTGACCTTTTCTTTCTAACCCATGACCTTTCAAAATTGCATGCAGTCTGCTTTCTGAAGATATCACTGGAATTAGGGATCGGGGATCTTGGCTTAACATAACTTCTACGCTTCTTAATCCCACAGATATAACTTTGCCAATTATTCCTTCTTTTGATAGAACTGGTTGATTAACTAGCAAAACTGAATTTGGATCATTTACATCTAAAATTAAGACAGGATTGATTGGATTAGAGGAAAGCTTAATTTTTTGACCCAATAAATAAGCCTCTTTGTCTATTTGCACTGATTCCCACACAAGATTCAGTTCTTGATTTCTCCTTGTTAGATCTTTGAGTTGTGAATTTATTAACTGTAGTATTTCGTTATCTTCTTCATAACTTGTAATTTTCTTTCTAAGCTCTTGATTAGTTTGCCAAATATCTGAAGCCTTATTAATAAATTTACCTGGAACTTGTACAGTCTTATATAAAGGCAGAAGTACGTCATGAGCATACCCTCTTATTTCATCCGAAACTTTATATTTGATATCAACTAGCAAAAGAGAAAGACACAATACTAAAGAAATTAAAAAACTAGTTGAAGTTATAGGCCTTACTGCAAATATTGCCTCACTCGTTATCTTAGATACCTTATGATCCCCTCTACTCATCAAAGAGATAATACCGAGCTAAAGAAAGAAAGAAAACTTATTACTTATTCTGTGGACAGAAGGTCAATGTCATACTTATCCATTATCTCTAGAGCTCTTCCACCACCTCTAGCCACACAAGTCAGAGGATCTTCAGCAACAATTACTGGTACTCCCGTTTGACTTGATATTAAAACCTCAATATCTCTAAGCATTGCGCCGCCCCCTGTAAGCACAATACCTCTTTCAGAAATGTCTGCGCTCAACTCAGGTGGAGATTGTTCAAGAGCTAATCTAATGGCCTGAACTATAGAAGAAAGAGGTTCCAACATAGCATCATAAATTTGTTTGCTTTCCATACTAAAAGTAACAGGAGTTCCTTCAGCAAGATTTCTCCCTCTTACTTCCATTTTTAAATTCTCTGACTCTGGAGTAGCTGCACCAATCTCATGCTTAATTCTTTCTGCTGTTGAATCACCTATCAGTACTCCTTGATTTCTCCTGATGTAAGCAATAATAGCTTCATCTAACCTGTCACCGCCAACTTTAAGAGAATTAGAATAAACAACTCCGTTTAGAGCTAAAATAGCCACTTCTGTAGTTCCACCTCCGATGTCTACAACCATTGATCCACTTGCATCCTCAACTGGTAACCCCGCTCCAATTGCTGCTGCCATAGGCTCTTCAATAAGCCTAACTTCCCTAGCCCCAGCTTTTAATACTGATTCTCGAATAGCCCTCCTTTCAACTTGAGTAGACTGACATGGCACACACACTAAAATTCTAGGACTTGGACGAATATAACTGTCTTCATGAACAGCCTGTATAAAATGCTTTAACATTTCTTCGGTTACTTGAAAGTCCGCTATAACCCCATCCTTTAAAGGTCTGATTGCAGATATATTTCCAGGAGTTCTTCCAAGCATCTTTTTAGCTTCGGAACCAACTGCTACAACTGTTCTCTGGCCAGCTTGAGTTTTAATGGCCACAACAGAAGGCTCATCAAGAATAATCCCCTTTTCTCTTACATAGACTAAGGTATTAGCTGTACCTA
>LULF01000444.1_pt1 | contig 11401 bp, 11 predicted proteins | sample 728221 | NCBI WGS metagenome assembly LULF01 (sample SAMN03860296, study PRJNA289734) | marine metagenome | biome: seawater column; feature: ocean; material: water; isolation source: Red Sea water column Station 169 - depth 500m | place: Saudi Arabia: Red Sea | collected 2011-10-15 | depth 500 m | reverse complement strand
GAACAATATATCCAAGAGTATAAGTTGGATGTATTTTTATCCCTTGAGATAAAATTTTCATCGCTTCATCAAGCATTCCTAGTTTTCGATATGTTTCAGCAAGTGGAGCAAAAACTCTTGAGCGAGGTTTTTTTTCATACATTAATGTATATTTCGTTAAAAGCGATGAATGGCTTTTTAGCTTTTTCATAAACTAAATATTCACCCCATTATCAGCATCTCTATTAACTAATCCTGCCGCTTCTTGATTCACAATTCTTGGAGTTAAAAATATTACTAGCTCATTTCGAGTCTTTGTAGGATTATAAACAGAACGAAACAACCAACCAATGAGAGGAAGATCCTTTAAAAAAGGTACTCCTGACTCAACAGTCTTATCTTCAGTTAAATAAATCCCTCCAATAACAACTGTAGAACCGTTTTCTACTAAGACACTTGTTTTAACATTCCTACTGGTCGTAGGTGGTAGCTCTCCGGCATCAGGTATACCGAAACCTTCTTTGGTGATATTAACATCCATAGCAATAGCACCCTCATTGGTAACTTTAGGAGTAACTGTCAAGTTGATTGTCGCTTCCAAAGTTTGCGTAGCTGTGACCTCAAGTCCTGAGTCTGGATTTATACTTGTAAGCGGAAAAAACCGTTCTCTTGTATCAGAAATAGTCGCTGCTTTATTATTTTCAGTAATGATCTTTGGAGCAGAGATAATTTTCCCCTTTGACTCGGATTCCATTAACTCTAAATTAAATGCTAAATTTGTTAATCTCGCGACACCAATTGAAGCTCCCAATACACCTGGAGCTGATTTATTTGGAGCGGTACTTAATGAGAAAACACCATTGTCAGCTGGAAGGTTACTTGCAGAACCTAATGGATCATAATTTAGCTTTAACCCCTCTGTTAATCCAGCCCTTAACTCATAGTCCTCAGTCGCTTCTACAATTTTAGCTTCTATTAGGATTTGCGGAGTTTGCGTATCCAACGTTTGAATGATTTTTCGCATTCTCTCAACGACATCAACGGTATCTTTAATTATTAAATTTTGGGTTCGTTTGTCACTTTGAATACTTCCACGCTCTGGAGTTGAGTATGCTTGTAATATTGCTGATATTTCTTCCAGTTTTGAGTAACTTATAGGTACAATTTTAGTAACCAATGGCTCTAGAATCTTTGTTTTATTTTGATTATTGAGCTCCATATTTTTTTCTTGTCTTGCTTTAGCGGCAGTTGTCACAGTTAGAATATTACCAAATTTTGTTGCAACGAGATCTCCAAGATTCATCACAGTATCTAAGACTTGATCCCAAGGTAAATTTGTTAAACTAATAGTAAGTGGTGGAAGTTGTTTTACTTCATCTTCAATAATGATATTAAAACCAGAAGTATCACCTATCATTTTTAAGACTTCTTGGTAATTTATATTATTAACGTTAAGAGATATTTTTCTTCCCACATACCTCTTTACTCCTGACTGAGTTAAATTTTCTAAAATATCTTCGATGCTATTTGACTTTGGTACCAAAACTTTTTTATTGGATTCTGAGCCAACAGTATCAAAGTTACCTTCTTTTACCTTTTTTAGCTTAGCTTTAGTAAAAACTCCAAATCGATTTTCAATATGCAAAATAACTCGATTTTTCTTTTTTTCTATAAATGACCTTACGTTATCTCTTAATTGAATCGCAAAGCGTAGATCATTTTTACTTCCAGGCTTAAAATATGGTGAAATATAAACAGTACTTCCACTAAACTCAGATGTGTCAATTCCTCTTAAAAATCTCTTTTGAGCTGAGACATTTTTAATATCAAGAATTATTTGTTTATCAGACTTAATATGCTTTTTTTCCGCCACGACTTGATCTGTAAAGTCGATAATGAGTTTAGAAACCTCTCCTTCTTGAAGAAAGTTAACAGACTTTACCTCTGCTGAAGAATAAGCATGTAGACTTGAAACAAATATTGAAATCAAGAATAATAAATATAAATTCCTTTTAAACATATAACCTCTTCCTTAAAGTTATGTCCTTATTCAATCCTAGCAATATTATTTTGAAATAGGAACAACCGTTTCAATATATTCTGGCTCTCCATATATATTAGTAATACGCTCAACTAATATAACTCCACCTGGTAAAATAGCTTTAATTTCAGGGCCATCAACACCAAACCGCTCTCCCTCTTTTAGGGTATAAACGCCTTTTTTTCCCTGAATTTTGACCATAACTCTTCTTTCCTTCCCGATTAAAACACCAGAAATGATAAGTTTATCTAGATCAAATTTTTCTTCAAGCTTTGGTATGTTATTTAAAACCCCTCTGGCCCTTTGAACACTTCGTTTATTTTTTTTACTCTTAAATTTTGGTGGCTGAAAAGGGTCTCTTAACTCAAAAGGCTCTTTAATGCTTGTATGCCCATTGAATATTTCATCAGTTCTTGCTTGTACCGCTAAATTCAATATAAGGTGGCTAAAAATGATATAAAAAAATATTTTCATTCTTGCTCCTCGACAGAAAATTCTTTATAACGATAAGCCTCTACAGTTGTAGATAGATTTAAAATTTGAAATCGACTACGATCATCTGCATCATCAGCAACTTTCATACGTAAATATTGCACATTTAAGATTCTTCCCTCAGAAGCTAGTTTTTCGAGTTTTTCATAAAATATTAAAAATTGTAAAAAAGTTCCTTTAACATCAAAAATATAATTCTTAGAAGCATAAAATTGATAATCAACTTCTTGCTTAGGGGTAGGACTGGGATCCTTCATACGCAATTCATCTGCAAACTGAGTAAGTGTATCACTTACCTGAGCATCATTAATTGTCGGAGGAAGTTGTTTTTGAATCGTCTCTATTTTTTTTATAATCTCACTAACTCTATTTTTTGAGTCTTGAAGGTTTTTTTCAAATTGCTTTACCTGCCTTAAACTTCTTCTCACTTTAGTTAATTGAACCTCTGTGGACTCATATTCACTCTGAGTATTTTCCAGCTTTAAAGTTAAATCTTCAAATGCTGTAAAACCTATAAACACAGCATAAAGAAGCAAAAAGTAATGAATATTTTTTACAAGAGAATCAATCATTTAAAACTCACAATTGAAGTTGTAATCTCAAACACCTCAACTCTATTTTTTTCGATTTGTCCTATCAAATCTTGTGGTTTTATATATTCTGTATTTCCACTGAAAAAGATAGAGTTCTTTAAGTTTTCAATAAATTTACCAATACTCTTCCAAGACTTAGAAAAGCCCTTCATTTTTAAGACTCTATCACTAATTTCAAGTTCCACAATCCACACATCATCAGGGGTATTATCTGCAATATACTTTAAAACATTAAATGGATTTTGCCTCTTATCAATGATTTCTCTGACGACTTTTATCTTAGCAGCAAGCTTTTTCTCTTGCTCATCAAGTTCTTCTACCTGCCGTTTAATATCTACATACTTTCTTTCTTCTGCCTTTAGTTCTTTAACTTCTTGGCGATTTTTTTTGATTTTTTGGTCTAGTTGTTTAACTTGAGGACTAAAATATAAACCAATCATTGATTCAATAGTGTAAATTAATATTACAGCTGGGATAACCCATCTTACATTTATCAAACTTAAGTTGATACCTGCGACATTTGTAATATTGTTTTGTTTCTCGCTAGGAGAAAGATTAATTTCAATCATTAAATTTTTCTCATCGCTAAGCCCAAGCTAACTAAACCACTTGAGGCTATATCATCTAATTCATCTTCGTCGAATGCCTTTTTAATACCAATAACTTCAAAAGGATTAATTTCTTCAACATCTATATTTATTAACTCTTCAAGTGATTCTTTAACACCTGGTAATTTAGCACTTCCCCCTGTAATATAACACCTTCCGACCTGCTCACTTGAGCCTGAGGCAATATAAAAGTTTAAAACTTTTTTTAATTCATCCATAAGCTTTTCTATGTGAACTTCTAATATTCCTAAAATTTCTTCGGGTAAATTACCATTATCATCTCCATGAATTTTTAAATCCTCAGCCTCGTCATAACTTACCCCCATAGTTCTTTGAATTTCTTCAGTAAGAAGAACTCCTCCAATGGGTACTTCTTTGGTTAAAACAGGTCCATTATTTTTATAAACAATAACAGAGGTATATTGTGCACCAAAGTCAATAATAATGGCCCCCTCATTAGAGAGTTCTTCAAGACTATTTTCAAAGACAAGTTCAAAGATATTAACAATGGCAAAAACATTAAGGTCTACAATCTTTGCTGTTAATCCAGCTTCCTTAAGTAATTCTTGATATCTCTCAACGACATCAATTCGTGCAGCCCCAACAATAGCATCAACAACATCTTCCTCTTCAATTCTTCTAATTATAGAAAAGCTAATCTCTGCATCGTCTGCTCCGAAAGGTATATATTGCTCAGACTCCCACAAAATATTATCTTCGACATCATCCATTGGGCCATCTGGTACCTGAAGTCTTTTAGTCACTGTATTTGGCCCATTCATCCCAAGACAAGCAATTTTTTTTCCAATTTTCTCTTCTGTTAGAATGCGTACAAGAGCATCTATGATTTCTTCGGGCTTTTGGATATCATCTTCTATAATAGCTGCCTCACTCAAAGGAATACTTCTGAATTTATCAAGTCTATATTTGCCTTTTTTAATTTCTGATAAAACAGCAAGCTTTACAGAACTGAGGCCAATATCAACTCCTAAAAGTTGACCTTTTTCAAAGTTCACTTTGAGATCACTGATTTTTTTTAAGAGACTAGACAAAATTTTCTTCCTTGAAATTAGTACAGTAATTTATTATAGCTTGATTTCCTTTGCAAATTCAAGGTTTTAGTGCAAAATGTTATTAAAGACCAACTGGACTAATTAACTCAACAACTTCTGGAAAAAATATCTGAAGACTTGCGACAATAATAATAAATGGCCCAAAAGCAAATGGGACATCTTTATCTAACTTCTTACTTAGAATCATCACAACTCCGACTATTGAACCTAACATACAACTCATAAATATATTATTCAATATTCCTACGGGACCCAAGATCAATCCTAAAATTCCAAAAAACTTTATATCTCCACCACCAAGTCCTAGCTGACCACGCAGTTTATAATAAAAATAAGTCACACCCAAAGGGCCCAAAAAGCCAATTAGCCCCCCAACAAGCCAGTGGTATAAAGGAAAATTAATAAGCACATACGGAATACTAATGATTAAAAAAAATAAATTAATTTTATCAGGTAAGAGTTGATGCTCAACATCAATCACAAAATGTGCTAGAAAAACACAGGCAAGGGAAAAATAAAAAATATAATTAAGCCAAGCCTCAATATTTAAACTCGATGGAGCAAGGAGTAACGATATTAATCCAACCAAAGCTTCAATCAATGGATAACGCCAAGAAATTTTCGCTTTACAGTGAGAACATTTTCCTCGCAACAATATATAACTAACAAGGGGAAGATTTTCATACCATTTAATTTGCTTATGACATTTTGGACATGATGATCGTGGTTTAACAATACTTTGATTACGAGGAACTCTTAAAATAACAACATTAAGAAAACTTCCAACAAGTAAACCAAATATGGCCGAAAAAGATTTAATATATAATTCTAGAATATCCATTCTAACTATTTAATCATCTTATATATAATTTGTGACATTTTTTTTGATGCTAAAATTTTAAAACTACCTCGAATATCTTTCATTCTCTTTATCTCTTCATCACTCATTTTCGTCTTTATAAATTTGAATAACGCATTCTTTCCCCAACTAGGTTTTACCAGGGCTGCCTTTCCTAGGCTAATAACGTCATCTCTTTCGGTTTCATTTCTAAATATAAATAATGGAGTATTCAAGACGAGTGACTCGTCAACAACCCCCCCCGAATCCGAAATAATATAAAAAGCTTTTTGCATTAAAATTAAAAAATCAAGATAGCCTACAGGTGGGATAACTTTGACATTCTTGGGTAACGACAAATCATGCATTTTTAAGAGTTTTTTTGTTCTTGGATGCATTGGAATTAAAACTTTGTATTGTTGTGATACTTTTTCTATCAATAGTATGTACTTTTTCAACACTGTAGGGTTATTTGTATTTGTAGCCCGATGCAATGTCGACAGTACATATTTCGTTCCCTCAAGTTGGTAACGTTTTAGAATTTGTGATTTTTGTTTGGCAATTTTAATATTTCTTTTAACTGCTTCTCGGGCAGTATTTGGTAATAAAAAAATATTTTTTCTAATATTTTCTTTTAGTAGTGAATGCTTAGAGTTTGCATCGAAAGGAAAATTTATAAATGCAATTTGATCAACAAGGATACGATTGAGCTCTTCTGGTTCATTTTTATTACCAGAGCGTGCACCTGATTCAATATGAACAACAGGTATATTAAGTTTATTAGCCGCAAGGGCTCCAGCTAAAGTGGTATTAGTATCTCCATGAACAACAACTGCACTTGGGAGTTCCTCCACAAGAATTTTCGAAATTTTCTTTATCATATCCCCCAACTGAGTCGAGGAGTTTGTGCTTTTTGAATTAAGATAATATTTTGGAATTTTAAGCTGTAAATCCTCAAATATTTTTTCACTTAATATTTTAGAATAGTGTTGCCCCGTATAAAGAATCTCTAGTTTAAACTTTTCCTCCATGAAAGGAAGAACAGGCGACATCTTTATGATTTCTGGTCTAGTTCCTATTACGACAAAAATTTTTTTCATAGTTTTCTGATTCTTAATTTATCTAATAAGATTTCTAGCAAAAATGTCAAATGACTTATAATTGTATTTTTAAGTTTCATCTTTGACACTCCAAAAGTTCGATAATTACTATCAGCTGGAAAGTCTAGTATTTTCGCTTTTTTCTTTATAAGTTTGATAATAATTTCGGTCATTCCGACAAAAGTATTTTTTTCAAGATTCAATTCCTTTAAAAGACTCGTTTTGTAAACTCTAAACATACTCGTAAAAGAATAAAGTTTTTTAAAGGTTACTAATGTATACAACCACATGACTCCACTTGACAAAAGCAAGCGATACCATGGCAAATTAAAATTAAACTTCGCTTTAGGGTGATGAGCAGAGGCACTGACAACATCATAATCATCAATATAATCATACATTTTTAAAATATCACACGGATCATAAGAACAGTCACTGTCAATAACAGCAGTATATTGCATCTTTGCGACTTTTATTCCTTCCTTTACTGCCCCCCCCAAGTTTTTGTTTTTTTTATAACTAATTAAAACGACTGGATATTTAGGCTTAAATAAATCTTTAATAAGTTTTTCAGTGTTATCCGTACTTCCGTCATTGACAAAAATCAACTCATATTCATAAGGAAATTTTTCTAAAAGAGGTTTCAGTTTTGAGTCAAGCAATGCTAATGATTCTTCTTCATTATAGCAAGGTATAACTATTGATAAACTTTTATTTTCTAAACTCATAAGATCCTTAGTCTAAGTTTTTTCTCTCAAATATAATTACTGATAATAAAATTAAAGCAACTGAATAAATGACTCCATAAGTAAAAATATTCAACAAATACATGTAGGGAAGTTCTTTTTGATACAATAAAAAGTCTTTTATATTTAACTTATAAAAACCTGGCAAAATATAATGATAGGCTTCTAGTAATGTATTTAACACAATACTTTTATCCGCTAAAGCCTCTTTTGCTGAATGGATAGCATGTCCACTTACATACAAACCAATAGTCATAATAACGGAAATGGCCTGTCCCGAAAGTAAGGAAAATAGTGCAACGATAAAAAGAACTAATAAAGACTCAAGAATTGTAAATAATATTGTCCATAGTATTAAGGGTTGAAATTCTCCTCCAACAAAAAAGTATAAAAACAAAGTAAAACTGCTCAATATAAAAATATTTAACGTTAAAATACTTCCTAAGCCTAAAAGTTTTCCTAAAATAAAAGCAGACCTTTTGACTGGTCTGGAAATAATCATATATGCCGTACGACTTTCAATTTCCTTAGATAATAGCCCAACACCCATAAAGATAGCGATTCCGACAGAGCTTAAACTTAACATTCCCATACCAAAATCCAAAGTGACTCTCTCCGGGCTCCCATAAGTGAAGCTTAATGCTACATATGTAGTAAAAAGTAAAACAAGACCTAGTATGAGAGTGTTAAGTAAAACTCTACTTTTTATAATTTCACGAAAGGTATAATATGCGATAATTGCAATTTTATTTAAATACATCATGACGACTTAACTTTATAAAAAATCTCCTCAAGAGTTGGCTTTTCAGGGGTAACTGATACCAATTCGAAATTATTTTTTATCAAACTCTCGATAAAATTTCTTTTCTCATTATCGGCTACTTTGTGAGTCAGAACTTTACCCTCCTTAATATAACGAACAATACTCTCCATCTTCAAATGCTCATTAATAATTTTTTGAACTTCACCATTAAAAACAAGCTTTCCTTTTTCTAAAAAAATAACTTCGCTACAAACTTCCTCTACATCAGAGATAATATGAGAGCTAAAAAAAACTGTAACTCCTTTTTTATTTACTTGAGTAATTATGTCTTTTAGTTCTTTTCTTCCAATAGGGTCAAGTCCTGACAAAGGTTCATCTAGAATAATTAATTTTGATGAAAGAAAAAAATCAGCATCATCTTTTTTTACAACTTTTGATGCAGAACAAGAATTAGCACCACCAAATGATTCACAGGAAGGTGGAATAACTAATGTATTGGAATCACTTAGCCCAAGAAGGCCTGGTGGCAGAGTTAGTATGTATAAAGGAGGAGATCCAGATCAACCAGGTGCAAATTTTAATCAGTTATTAGAATTAGCTATAAGACTTGAAAACGCAAGAACCTTTGCAGGAACTAAGGTTGCTGATGCTTCAACCGAGATGGAACAATATCCAGATACTTATTTAAGACCAGATGAAACTTTAGAAGATTGGACAGGACATTATTTTAGAAAACCCAACGCTACTGGCGGCCGTATCTATGGTAAATATGCCCAGCAACTAGCATCAGGCGGCAGAGCAGGCGGAGGCCTCGCAAGCATAATGAATAAGTTTGGCTAGATAATGAAGGAGAAATTGACAACTACAATCCCACCAAAATCAGGCCCAGTGCCTCAAGGGTTGAATATTAAATACAATACTGTTAAGAATATATCGGAGAAAATAAATGGCAGAAATAGACAAGTCTTTACCAAACGTAAAGCAAACACTAAATATTCCTAATCCACAGGATGTAGCAATTGCAGAACAAGAAGTACAGCAAGATGTAGAAAATCCTGTTGATGTACAACAGAATGAGGATGGCAGTGTAGATATAAATTTTGACCCTATGGCAATGAATCCAGGTCAAGATATGGGCCATTATTCCAACTTAGCAGAATTATTACCCGATGATGTTTTAGATAGATTAGGAAGTAAACTTCATCAAGATTATTCCGATTATAAAACTTCAAGAAAAGATTGGGAAAGAGCTTATACAACTGGATTAGATTTATTAGGATTTAATTATGATGATAGATCAGAACCATTTAAAGGTGCATCCGGTGCAACTCACCCAGTACTTGCTGAAGCTGTAACTCAGTTTCAAGCTTTAGCTTATAAAGAATTATTACCCGCAGAAGGACCAGTTAGAACTCAAATAATTGGTTTACCTACACCTGACAAAGAACAACAGTCTCAAAGAGTAAAATCTTTTATGAATTATCAATTGATGGATCAAATGAAAGAATACGAGCCTGAGTTTGATCAAATGTTATTTAATTTACCATTAGCAGGATCTACTTTTAAAAAAGTTTACTACGATGAATTAATGCAAAGAGCAGTTTCTAAATTTGTTCCTGCAGATGATTTAGTGGTTCCTTATACAGCAACTTCATTAGATGATTGTGAATCTATTATTCACGTTGTTAGAATGTCAGAAAATGAATTACGAAAACAACAAGTGGGAGGATTCTATAGAGATATAGAAGTTAATCCAACTCACATTAATGAAACTGAAGCAGAGAAAAAAGAAAGAGCTTTAGAAGGTGTTTCTAAGGGTAGAGATGAAAGAATGTATTCTATTTTAGAATGCCATGTAAATGTAGACTTAGAAGGATTTGAAGATGTAGGCCAAAATGGAGAACCTACAGGAATTAAACTTCCTTACATTGTAACTTTAGAAGAAGGTACAAGAAAAATTTTATCTATTAGAAGAAATTATGAAGTTGGTGATCCATTAAAAAATAAAATTAATTATTTTGTTCACTTTAAATTTTTACCAGGACTTGGTTTTTATGGTTTTGGTTTAATACATATGATTGGTGGACTATCAAGAACAGCAACAGCTGCATTAAGACAATTGTTGGATGCTGGAACCTTGTCAAACTTACCTGCTGGATTTAAAATGCGTGGAATTAAAATGAGAGACGAAGCGCAGTCAATCCAACCTGGAGAATTTAGAGACGTAGATGCTCCTGGTGGAAACTTAAAAGATGCTTTTATGATGCTTCCATTTAAGGAACCATCAGCTACGTTATTACAACTTATGGGTGTCGTGGTACAAGCAGGACAAAGATTCGCATCCATTGCGGACCTGCAAGTAGGAGACGGGAATCAACAAGCAGCAGTGGGCACGACAGTGGCTATGTTGGAAAGAGGATCGAGAGTAATGTCTGCGATTCATAAAAGATTATATGCTGCAATGAAAAAAGAGTTTGGATTATTAGCAAGAATTTTCAAATTATATCTACCTCCGATTTATCCGTATGATGTCGTTGGTGGTCAAAGACAAATTAAACAATTAGACTTCGATGACAGAGTAGATATATTGCCAGTTGCAGATCCAAATATTTTCTCTCAAACTCAGAGAATCTCCCTCGCACAAACGGAACTGCAATTGGCAGCTTCAAATCCGCAAATTCATAATCAATATGAAATTTATCGGAACATGTATGAAGCGTTAGGTGTAAAAGATATAGATTTAATTTTAAAAAAACCACCTCAACCAATGCCAAAAGACCCTGCATTAGAACATATTGATGCTTTAGCTGGTTTACCATTTCAAGCTTTTCCTGGACAAGACCATAGAGCGCATATTACAGCTCACTTAAACTTTTTAGCGACAAATATGGTTAGAACAGCACCTATGGTGACTGCTGCAGTGGAGAAAAACTGCTTAGAACACATAAGTTTAATGGCACAAGAGCAAATTGAATTAGAATTTAAGGATGAATTGCAACAATTAGCGCAAATGCAGCAAATGATGCAACAAAATCCGCAAATTCAGCAACAAATGGTACCTTTACAGCAAAAAATTGAAGCTAGAAAGGCTATTTTGATCGCTGAAATGATGGAAGACTTCAAAAATGAAGAGAAAAAGGTCACTTCTCAGTTTGATCATGATCCAAT
>LULF01000836.1_pt1 | contig 11419 bp, 12 predicted proteins | sample 728221 | NCBI WGS metagenome assembly LULF01 (sample SAMN03860296, study PRJNA289734) | marine metagenome | biome: seawater column; feature: ocean; material: water; isolation source: Red Sea water column Station 169 - depth 500m | place: Saudi Arabia: Red Sea | collected 2011-10-15 | depth 500 m | reverse complement strand
ATTAATCTCAGCAGTAAACTCTTTTGGTGTTTTACCTTCTACTTTGATTCCTAGTGATACACATGTACCAACTATTTGCTTTGCCACTGACTTTAAAGAACTGGCATACGATGTTTCCAATTTCACTTTGGCTACTTTGGCAATCATATCTGCGGACACTTCACCTACCCACTCAGTTCCAGACGTTCCTGAGCCCTTTTGAATACCTGCTTCCTTCAACAAAAGTGCAGAGGCTGATGGAATTCCTACTTCAATTTCCCATTTTTTAGTATCTGAATCTACTGAAACAGAAACAGGAATCTTCATTCCTTGAAATTCTTTAGTTTGTTCATTAATCGCATTAATTATTTCCAAGATATTTACTCCCATTGGACCTAATGCTGGTCCTAGAGGAGGTCCAGCTGAGGCTTCTCCGCCAGTTACAAGTGATGAGATAGTTTGTTTATTTGCCATGATGCTTCAGTTTATTTTGAAAATTTAATCCTTCCTAAGTTGGAATTAATTTAAGATAGTTTGCGTCAACGGTTACAGGTAACTCATAAGCTGCATCTAACAGGATAACAGTTACTTCCTCTTTTTCTTTATCAACTCTGGTAATTGTAGCTTTCATGCCTTTGAATGGACCACCAACAATTTCAACTGTATTTTCAACTGCAAGTTCTGACACTACTGATTTTTTAACTAAATATTTTTCAATTTCATTATATCCAAGCTCTCCTCTTAATTGACCGCGTACATGTCTAAGTCCCTGAATTGCATTAAACATGGAAGACACATCTTGTGCCTCAACAACAACATAGCCCTTCAAATCATCTAACAAAAGTACTGATTGCACATTAATCGTTTTCATTTTTAATCTCGCTTCTAGCATCCTCATGACAATTTTTTCTTGTCCTCCCGTAGTTCTAACCGCAAACAGATGAGAATTATGGTTCAGCTATTGGTTCTGCCACTGGCTCTGGTTCAGCTATTGGTTCTGCCACTGGCTCTGGTTCAGCTATTGGTTCTGCCACTGGCTCTGGTTCAGCTACTGGTTCTGGTTCTGGTTCAGACAATTTTATCTACCAAATGTCATTACGGAAAACACGAATTGGATTCCAAACCCAAGTGCACCAATTGATGCTATTCCAAATAATACGAGCCTTAGATGCTGCATATAGATATCCTTATCAGATTTTTTGGTGAGTTTTATGGTATTTTTCATATTCATTATCGTACGTCTGGGGTTGAATTTCATTGCTGGAAATTAATAAAGTATCAATATATCTTTTATCTAATGGAATTACTCGTTGCGTATCAAAATGATCCAGCAGGTCATAATATGGCCAAATTCATCTCACAAGAATTAGAGAAAGACGGGGATGTCTACAAAGGAAAATATTTTGACTTGGCAATAATATCAAGCCCAGCAATCTCTGCAGATTGGCTTGAAGAAAAATTTGATTATGACGGATACGTGTTTTTGTCAAAGCATGCTGCAGAATCTGGTGTTTTGGCACTAACATGTCATAACACTGGTAATTTCTCAGATGCGGATTTTGGTGGCTATAGACGTCAAGTTTCTATTCCACATCCACATCTTCAAAAATCATACATCCAGTCACTTTGGAGTCTTAGGAATATGTTTTCTAAATTTCAAATAACAATTGAGGCAACTCATCATGGACCTACTTCGCTAAACAAACCTGCTTTATTCATTGAAATTGGAACAACAGAAAAAGAATGGGCTGATGTGAATCTCTGTAACTCAGTAGCACAAATTTTAGTGGAAATAATGAAAAAAAATCAAAAATCATATCCAACAGCTATATGTTTTGGAGGCACTCATTATTCTGAAAAATTTACTAATGAATTAATTCATGGCAAATATGCATTGGGAACGGTAGTTCCAAAACATGCATTGGAACATATTGACAAATCTCTGTTTTCTCATATAATTCAAAGAAATAAGGGGGCAACTGTTGCATTACTGGATTGGAACGGTATGGGGAAAAACAAACAAAAAATTCTTGAAATGATAGAAAAAACAGATCTAGAGGTAATCAGGCTTTGACTTTAAGTACCAAAGTTTACAAAAAACTTTTACAAGTTCCAGAAGGAAAAATCACAACCTACGGCGATTTAGCAAGGGCAGTAGGAGTAACAAATGGACAAAGAGTAATTGGAAGCATTATGAAAAAAAATCCGTTTCCTGTTATAGTTCCCTGTCATCGTGTTGTACAATCTAATGGTGAAATTGGTGGTTATGCTTACGGCAAAAAAGTTAAGCTACATATGTTATCAAAAGAGGGAATTAAAATTAGAAATGGAAAAATTATAGATTTCAATAAAAAAAAATTTTCTTTCTAATCTTTTCTTGCTGTTTGGATTTCTTCAATCAATGTTCTCAAGTGTGCAATGTTTCTAACTGTATTACCACCAATTTTTTTATAAAGTTCCCAAAACTCCTTGTTTGTAATCTCTTTTCTATCTTTAACTACTTTTAATCTACGACGCAGTGCTCTTACCTTTGCTACATAAACTTCTTTTTTGCCTACTCTGGCTCCCTTTCTTCCTTTTTTGGAACCCTGTCCTGCACCACGTTTCTTTTTTTGTATCTTTTTTACACGTGTTCTTCCTTTTGATGTTCCAATAGTTGGTTTAATTTTGATGGTGTTTGCAGTTAACAAGCTTCGAATGTTTTCCCTAGTAATTGCATCAGCTACATCATCTAGATGATCAGAATCAAATGAAATTCTTTTCATACCTACTTTATACATTCTAGCAACTAGTCGTTTTTTTGAATGAAGATTTACTGGCATTTCAAGTCACTCTTGCATTAAACACTTTGAATTTCTTTTCTATAGCTTTGGTTACTATCTCTTTTCTTTTTTTTGTTCCAACACTATGACCCAATCTTACTCCGTCAGTTTTTGGGTTTAATTTTTCTAAATCATTAACATTATGAACTAAATTGTCTGTGTAACCAGACGGATGCAAGCCCAGTGAAATTTTTGGACCGCCATAACCAACTTTAACAAGACCAGGTCTGCCCCTACTTTTTTGTTTACGCTGATGGTTATCAACACCCTTGGGTTTTCGCCAAGTAGTTTCTAGTCTCTTATATCGCCAGCTTTCAGCTCTTTTTGCTTTAGGTCTAGATTGGGCAACTTCATCACGAAGAGCCAATTTTTCCTTGTTTATCGGCATGTCATAAAACTTGAATTTTGAAATAAATAGCTTCCTAAATTTATTAAAAAAGTTCTAGGTATTAGAAAGAGATAATAGTGTTTTTTTGTGCGGAAAATTTCTGGGATAAAATGATTCTTAGATTTTTTTCACCAAGGAGGCAACACAGGTATGAGTGAATTTTCGTCATCAAACAAGTTTGCTTCTCAAATTACTGAATTTGGAATTAACCCATCAAAAATTCATAGAAATTTACCTGTTGAAAAATTGGTAGAAATTTCTGTCCAAAAAAATGAAGGAATGGTAACTTCAACCGGTTCATTATCAGTTAAAACAGGCAAATTCACGGGAAGATCACCAGATGATAGGTTCATTGTTTTTGATGACCTGACACGCGATAAGGTTCACTGGGGAAAAGTAAACAATCAACTTCCAACGGAAACGTTTGAAAAATTATCACAAAAAATGAAAAAATTTGTTGATGGAAAGGAACTATTTGTATTTGATGGTTTTGTTGGGGCTGATCCTGAAAATAGACAATCTATTAGAATTATCACTGACCATGCTTGGCAAAGTTTGTTTGTACACCAACTTTTCATCAGACCATCTGCTGCAGAGTTAGAATCCCATGAACCAGAATTTACTGTCATGTGTATTAATGACTTTGAAGCAATACCAGAGATAGATGGTACAGCATCAAACGCGTTCATATTCATTAATTTATCAAAAAAGCTTGTTTTGATTGGTACAACAAGCTATGCAGGTGAAATAAAAAAAGCAATTTTCTCAGTAATGAATTTTATTCTACCATCAAAGGGAGTTTTTCCCATGCATTGTTCTGCTAACGTTGGGAAAGATGGAGATACAGTGCTATTCTTTGGTTTGTCAGGTACTGGTAAGACAAGTTTGTCTGCTGACCCTGAAAGAATGTTGATTGGGGATGACGAACATGGATGGTCTGATAAGGGAATTTTCAACTTTGAAGGTGGTTGTTATGCAAAATGTATCAATCTCAAAGAAGAATCTGAGCCACAAATTTGGAATGCAATCAAGACTGGCGCTGTATTAGAAAATGTAGTAATAGACAAAGAATCGCTAAAACCAAACTTTGATGATGGTAGTATAACTGAAAATACAAGGGCAGCTTATCCACTCAGTTACATTCCAGGGGCGGTCGTACCTAGTGTTGGTGGTAACCCCAAAGTCATTATATTTTTAACAGCAGACGCAATGGGAGTTCTTCCCCCTGTATCCAAACTTTCCAAAGATGCAGCCATGTTTCATTTTATGTCAGGTTACACAAGTAAGCTAGCCGGCACTGAAAGAGGAGTTAAAAAACCGAAGGCTACATTCTCTAAATGTTTTGGTGCACCATTTATGCCGCGTCCTGCGTCAGTTTATGCAGAAATGCTTGGAGAAAAAATTTTAAATCATAAGACATCAGTATACCTCATCAACACTGGCTGGTCTGGAGGACCATATGGTGTTGGTAAAAGAATTAAGATAGAATACAGCCGTGCAATGGTGACCGCAGCTTTAACTGGGTCATTAGACATAGTGAAATTTTCTCATAACGATGTTTTCAATTTGGATATACCAACGGAATGCCCAGGTGTTCCTTCCGAAGTTTTAGAGCCAAAAAACACGTGGACTGATAAAGATGCATACGACCTTTCTGCAAAAAAGTTAGCACAAATGTTTGTTGATAATTTTAAGAAATTTGAAAATATATCTGATGAAATACGTCTGGCAGGACCAAGAGACTAGTATTTTCTTATAAAAATACCAACAACTACTGTTATTATCATTACAGCAGTTATTATCAAAAGAGGTTTCTCAGGCAAATTCAACATATTTACAAAACTTTGGTTTTCTTCTGCTTTTTCTATCTTAATGGTTTCATACACATCTAGTGTTTTACTGCTAAGCCCATCTATCTCTTTGATATTGGCTTCAATCCAGTATTCTCCTGGTTGATAAACAGTTAATTCAGATTTTTTACTAGGCGTAATTGATTCTGTGAAGGTTTCTCCCGTCTCTTTGTTTGTCACCGAGATTTTAGCGTATGACCATGATGGATGACCAGATACGTCAAAACTCAATACACCATCATCTTCATTGACTAAAATTGTAGCCTCGTTAACTCTTACAACAATAGGTATGTTGTATTCAACATCATTATAGCTGATTATCATTCTACTTTCAAATTCTCCCCAATTGTATTTGATTCCCTGCTGGGATAATTTTGCCGTGATCGTTAGATTTTCACGCTTTAAATCATAATCAAAATCAGCAACTTGATTATTTTCAAATCTAATTGAAACTGGTTGATTATCAATTCCCATAATTTCTAAATCCTTTGTTTGAATTTGGTTATAAGGGGATAAATTGAATATTAGATTTGGAGGAATTATAATTAACTCAGAGTCTATGGCCTTAGCTACATTAATCCGTCCAGATCCAGCTACTTCAACAGGAAATCTTTCATCATATTCATTAGATATCACATCAGAAGTTGTCATTAGGATAGATTTCAGTTCATTAGGTGTTAGTTGTGGATTTTTTTGCAAGACCAGTGCTGCCGTACCAGTAACATGGGGTGCTGCAAAACTTGTGCCACTTACAATTTTGTAATTTCCTCCTGAATTAGTTGTGTTTATGAATGCACCAGGTGCTACAACATCAGGTTTCATGTAGAAAGGTGAAACAGGTCCCCTAGAACTAAAGAACGCAACAAAATCGGGATGATAAAATACATCCAAGGTTCCCTCTGTGTGGTTTTGCAACATTTGCTTGATGACCAAACCATCTTCTCTTGACATGGATAACGTCGGAATGGTAGGATTATAATCCTCATCGACAAATTCATGAATTAGTTCACCAAAAAATATACCCGGTTCGCTGTTATAGACAACAATTGATTTTGCACCTGAGTCAGCTGCGTTTTTTTCTTTATCAGAAAAGAAAACTATTTCATCTTTCATATCACCTCCCCGTTCAACGAGTAAAATTGAGCCTTTAACATCAATATCAGAAAGATCTTGTGCTCTTCCATATTTTCCAAAAATAATTTCTGCTGTTATGGGTTCTTCAAGAGGTTGCGTTCCCACCATTGGAAATATGTTAAACTGTTGATCATCTATCGTGAATGTAGAAACCAAACTACTTGATACATTGTTGAATGTTGAACCTACTGTTATTGCATTTGGATTAAGTCCGGGGCTACCAATTGTATTTGATTCAGGACCAAAATTACCAGCAGCAGTTACTACAAAAATATTATTCTGAATGGCTTTTGTTACTATCTGATCAATTTTTGTGTTAGTTTGGTTAACTCCCAGACTAATATTAATAATATCTGCATTATCGCTTATTGATTTTTCAATCGCCTTGATTATCAAATCAGACGATACAGATTCACCATCTGCTGAAACTCTATATGCTAATATTTTTGAATTGGGCGCTATGCCTTTGAGATCACCATTTGATGCTATAATTCCTGCAACCTGCGTTCCGTGACCATTAGAATCTAGAGGCGTTTCATCATTGTCAACAAAATCATATCCGCCAATTATTTTTCCATCTAAACCAAGTCCCAAAAGGTCTGGATGATTAAAGTCCACACCGGTATCAATTACTGAAATTACTATTCCGCTTCCGTCAAACCCATAATCATGGGGAATTGTAGTTCCAATATACGGACCACTATTGTTTACTAAGACAGAAATGCTATCTTGCGTTTGTAATTGAGTTGTTATTAAAATAGTACAAATGGATATCGTGATCATTAAAAAAACTATTTTTTCAAATTTCATATCGCATATAGTCCTAGTAAAATTTCGTTGTTATCTAAAGCAATAAATTGTATGTTTTCTTGAATTATACATGGGAAAATATTCACTACCCGAAATGCCATATTCATATGACGCATTGGAACCCCACATAGACGCTCGTACTATGGAGATTCATCACACAAAGCACCATCAAAAATATACTGATGGAATGAACGCTGCGTTGGAAAAACTGAGCCCGGAATTACAGAGTAAAGACATTGTTGATATTTTATCAAATATCAGTGATGTTCCTGACGATGTTAGGGGTGCAATTAACTTCAATGGAGGCGGATATGATAATCACAAGCTGTTTTGGAATAATATGAAACCAAATGGAGGTGGAGAACCTGGAGGAGCACTTGCAGACGCAATTAATGCTTCCTTTGGATCTTTTGCTGACTTCAAAGATCAGTTTTCTAGCAAAACAGCTCCTATACAAGGAAGTGGTTGGGGTTGGCTTGTATACAATTCATCTTCTAGCAAAGTTGAATACAAAGCAATGTCAAACCAGACAAGTCCTCGTACTGAGGGATTAGTTCCATTATTGGGACTTGATGTATGGGAACATGCCTACTATCTAAAGTACCAAAATAAGCGTCCAGACTATATTGCAGCTTGGTGGAATGTTGTTAATTGGGATGAAGTAGATAACAGACTTTCTAAGGCCAAGTAGAACTTTTTTTTTTAAAATTATTATTAGTTTAAATGCATTTATAGCAAACCACGGCATTTTTTTTATGATGAGCGAACAGCAGGCCCAAGAGTTAATGTATCAAATGCAAACCCTAGAAGGATATTTTTCTCAATTAACACAAAAAGAATCATCCATTATATCTATCATTAGAGATCACTTAAGACAATTGATGATAAAACTGGTGGTGAGTCACTTGTACCTGTAGGATTAGGTGCATTTGTTAAGGCAAAAATTGCAACGGATGAAAAATTAATTCTAAATATTGGTGCAGGGGTTGCTATTGAAAAAAATAAAAACTCTGCTATCAATTTTCTTGAATCACGATTGAAGGAAATGGAAGTTGCATTACAGGAAACAACAGGACAAAAGCAACAAGTTGGAATGAGTTTAGAACAAGGAAAACAACAAATGGAGCAGTTGATGGCTGCCAGTAGAAAAAAGTAAGAAAAAAATTATGTTTGAAAAATTAAGTAATGCATTTTCGAATGTTGCTAAAAGTTTAGGCGAAAAAGAGCTAAAAGAGAACGATATAGATGACATGTTAACTCAGCTAGAAGTGTCTCTTTTGGAATCTGACGTAGCAACAGAAGTTATTGATAATATAAAATCTGATCTTAAAGAAAAGTTGGTTGGTGTTAAAGTAAATAAGAAAGAAATTGAAGATTTTGTTAGAAAAAGCCTAATAGAAAATATTTCTAGCATATTCGATGAGGCAGGTTCATTTGACCTAATATCAGATATAAAATTAAAAACAGACCCACAAGATCCTTATCTTATACTGTTTGTTGGGATAAATGGAACAGGCAAAACTACAACAATAGCAAAAATAGCTAATCTTTTACAAAAAAACAAAATTTCATTGGTAGTAGCAGCGTCTGATACCTTTAGAGCTGGTGCCATAGAGCAATTACGTGGACATACAAACAAATTGAATTTAAAATTGGTTGCACAAAATTATGGGTCAGATCCAGCTGCAGTTGCACATGATGCTCTGCTTTATGCTAAATCACATAAGGTGGATTGTGTTCTTATCGATTCTGCCGGAAGGATGCAAACAAATAAGAATTTAATGGAACAAATTACTAAAATTTCAAAAGTTGTAAGCCCAGACTTGAAAATTTTTGTGGGCGATTCACTAGCTGGTAATGATACAGTTAGTCAAGCAAGAGAATTTTATGAGCATACAAATTTTGATGGAGCAGTTTTGACTAAAAGTGATGCTGATTCCCGTGGTGGAGCGGCTCTTTCAATTGTTGCAGTTACTAAAAAACCCGTGGTATACATTGGTACTGGGCAGGGATATGATGATCTAGAATTGTTCAACAAGGACACATTTCTAGAGAAAGTTTTTGGCTCTAGTGCTGAACCAGAACCAGTAGCTGAACCAGCAGCTGAACCAGAACCAGTAGCTGAACCAGAACCAGTAGCTGAACCAGAAATTAAAGAATCTTCAACTGATCCTTTTGATGGAATAAGAACTGAAGACATAGAAGATTTTGCTGAATTATTTGACGTACCACCACCTAGCAGTGATAAGGAAGCATTTCAAATGGGAAAAAAAATACGTAAGTGGATTGCCGATGGACGACCAAAATAGATACATGTACTAGAAACAAAACCTAAAAAGTAATAGAATTATTTGGAAAATCTAGAAAATGAAACTTGAAACAAAAGATCTTCTAACTGGTGATGAGATTTCCAGTAAAGAATTTTTAGAATTAATTGATTTCTCGATAAAACTAAAGGAAGAAAACAAAACGGTAAAAGGAGAACCATTATTAGAAAATAAAACTATAGCTATGATATTTGAAAAACCATCAACTAGAACTAGGGTAAGTTTTGAGACAGGTATACTGCAACTTGGTGGGCATACTGTTAATTTATCATTAAATCAAATGCAACACACTCGTGGTGAATCAGTAGGGGATACGGCAAAAACTTTATCACGTTATGTCGATGCAATTGTGGCGCGAGTTTATGAACACAGTTTCATCGAAGAACTTGCAAAACACGCTACAATCCCAGTTATTAACGGATTATCTAATTCGTATCATCCATGTCAAACCTTGGCTGATATGATGACAATTAAGGAACACAAGAAAAAACTTGAAGGGCTGAAAGTTGCCTGGATTGGTGACGGAAACAACGTATGCAATTCATTAATTCTTGGTTGCAGTAAAACACAAACTCAAATTTCAATTGCTACTCCGGAAGGCTTTGAGCCAAATTCTGAAGTTGTGAAAAAAGCCTCAAAATCTACGGTTGTTGAGCTAACAGCCGACCCAAAATCCGCCATTAAGGATGCAGATATAGTGATGACTGACACTTTCATATCAATTCATACCTCTGATCCAAAACAGGCTGAAAAATTTTTGCCATCTTTCCAAGTCAACGAATCGTTAATGAAACAAGCCAAAAATGATGCAATTTTCATGCATTGTTTGCCCGCAAAGCGTGATCAAGAGGTTACTACCGAAGTCATAGATGGACCACAATCAGTGATTTGGGATCAAACAGAAAATAGATTGCATACACAAAAGGCTTTGCTGGTGTCATTGCTCAGCGTCTAACGTTTATAAAAGCAATTTCAAATTTTCCCGTATAGATATGGCATATGCAAAAATATTACGTAGAATTCGAGATGAAAAAACGAACTATAGTCGAAGAAAACAAATGCTAATTGGGCATAGAAGTTTTATCACTGTTCAAATCTCGAATGAAAATACGCAAGTCCAAATTCACCAACCTGAACTGAAAGGCGACAAAGTTATTTCATCTGCACATTCTAGGTTTTTAATTCAAAAGGAATGGAAGGGCTCTCGTAAAAGTATTCCAGCATCTTATCTGACTGGTTATCTGGCTGGAAAAAAGGCGCTTGGTAAGGGTCTCAATTCAGCTATTTTGTACAGCGGCACAAGAAAATATTCTCAACGAATGGCTGCAGCTCTAAAAGGTGTTATTGATGCAGGTCTTGAGGTTCCAGCTAGCGAAGAAACTTTCCCTCCAGAAGAAAGAATTAACGGAGAACATCTAAAAGTAAAAAATGATATTAAAAATGTTAAATCTTTGATTGATAGTGAGGTAGGAAACAAATGAGCCAAACCAAATCAGAAGCTCCGCCTACTGCACAGCGTGGAGGATTTACTAGACAAAGAACTGGTAATAGGCCTCCAAGAAAGCCACGAGAAGAAGCACCGTGGATTCCAAAAACAATTCTAGGGAAAAAAGTTGCATCTGGTGAAATTACTTCTATTGAAGAAATTCTATCTAAAGGTTTACGAATGCAAGAAGCTGGAATTGTAAAAAAATTACTTCCTGATTTAAAAACTGAAGTGATTGATGTTGGTATAATTCAAAAAATGACTCCAAATGGTCAGTCTACTCGTTTTAAAGCATTAGTGGCTGCAGGGAATGAAAATGCATGGCTAGGTATAGGTATGGGAAAATCAAAACAGATGAGGATTGCTATTGAAAAAGCAAATAATGCAGCATATCTTAATGTTAGCCCAATAAAATTGGGTTGTGGTAGTTGGGAATGTAGATGCAAAGAAAAACATTCTGTACCATTCAAAGTAAAAGGAAAGGGAGGTAGTGTAACAATTGAAATTTTACCCGGTCCTCGTGGATTAGGATTAGTTGCAGGAGGAAAAATTAAAAACTTGTTAAAGCTAGCTGGGTTAAAGGATGCATGGACCACTGCAAAGGGTTCTACACCTACAATGGG
>LULF01002604.1_pt1 | contig 11526 bp, 9 predicted proteins | sample 728221 | NCBI WGS metagenome assembly LULF01 (sample SAMN03860296, study PRJNA289734) | marine metagenome | biome: seawater column; feature: ocean; material: water; isolation source: Red Sea water column Station 169 - depth 500m | place: Saudi Arabia: Red Sea | collected 2011-10-15 | depth 500 m | reverse complement strand
CACCTCGTCTCCCGGCTCGCCGACGCCGCCCGCGCCCACCCCGACCGCGAGGTCGTGGTCAAGGTGCGGGCCCGCCGCGGCGAGGCGCAGACCCACCACGAGCAGGTGCCGTTGGAGGACCTCGTCGAGTCGCTCGACGACCGGCCGGCGAACCTCGTCGTCCGCACGGGTCCCATGCACGAGCACCTGGAGCGCGCCGGGGCGTTCGTCACCGTCAGCTCCACCGCGCTGCTCGAGGCCGTCGCGTGCGGGGTGCCCGCCGTGGCCCTCGACGACTTCGGCGTCGGGGTCGAGCAGATCAACCTGGCCCTGCAGGGCAGCGGGCTGCTGGGCTCGCTCGACGACGTGGTGGCGGGTCGCTTCGCCCACGCCGACCCGGCCTGGTGCGTCGACAACTACTTCCACGACCCGTCCGAGGACACCTGGGTCGAGCGGGTCCGCGGGCTCGTCGAGCAGCGACGGTCCGACGGGCTGCCGGCCTATCCCGAGCTGCCCGGGTCGTGGCGCGACGGGTTCCGGCGGATCCTCTACCGGCACTTCGCGTTCACGGACGGCACCGAGCGCACCACGCTGCTCGCGACCGTCGAGCACCGGGTCGCCGGCGCCGCGCTGTGGCTCACGCAGCGTCGCGGCCGGCTCCTGCGCCTCGTGCGCCCCGACGTGCGCGGGGGAGCGGCGCAGACGTCCGCCGCCGAGAACAGCGCCACCGCGCCGCAGGCCGAGGACGTGCGCACGCCCACGTCCTGACCGTCGGTCCCGGGGCAGGCTGCCGGCCCGGGTCAGACGTGGCCGAGCTCGCGGTAGCGGGCCTCGGTGGCCTCCTTCTGCGGCCGCCACCACGCCTCGTTCTCGCGGTACCAGTCGATCGTCGCCGCCAGCCCCTGCTCGAAGTCGGTGTACCGCGGCGTCCAGCCGAGCTCGGTGCGCAGCTTCGTGGAGTCGATCGCGTAGCGCAGGTCGTGCCCGGCGCGGTCGGTCACGTGGTCGTAGGCGTCCGACGGCAGACCCATCAGCGTGAGGATGAGCTCGACGACCTCGCGGTTGCTGCGCTCGCCGTCGGCTCCCACCAGGTAGGTCTCGCCGATCCGGCCGTGCTGCACGATCTCCAGGACCGCGCTGCTGTGGTCGTCGGCGTGGATCCAGTCGCGCACGTTCAGGCCACGGCCGTAGAGCTTGGCCCGGCCGCCGTCGAGCAGGTTCGTCACCTGCCGCGGGATGAACTTCTCGACGTGCTGGCGCGGACCGTAGTTGTTGGAGCAGTTGCTGAGCGTCGCCCGGACGCCGAACGAGCGCACCCACGCCCGCACCAGGAGGTCCGAGCCCGCCTTCGTGGCCGAGTACGGGCTCGAGGGGTTGTACGGGGTGGACTCGGTGAACCGCTCGGGGTCGTCGAGCTCGAGGTCGCCGTACACCTCGTCGGTCGAGATGTGGTGCAGCCGGACGTCGTGACGACGTGCGGCCTCGAGCAGCGTGAACGTGCCGACGAGGTTCGTCGTGACGAACGGGCTCGGGTCGGACAGCGAGTTGTCGTTGTGCGACTCGGCCGCGAAGTGCACCACCGCGTCGGCCTGGGCGACGAGCCGGTCGACCAGCTCGGCGTCGGCGACGTCGCCCACGACGAGCCCGACCCGCGCCTCGGGGAGCCCGGCGAGGGACTCCCGGTGACCGGCGTAGCCGAGGTGGTCGAGCACCGTCACCGAGAGGTCGGTGTGGGCCACGACGTGGTGGACGAAGTTGGAGCCGATGAAACCCGCACCGCCGGTGACGAGGAGCTGCCGCATGGGCCGAGCGTACCGACTGGCGTCCCCGGGGAGGGCCCGGTCGGGGCGGCCGGTCGAGCCACGGCGTCGGGACCCGCACGCTACGATGCCGAGGGCGGAGGCTCCGCCCGTTCCCGAGTCGAAGGACCGCCCACCCCCGTGACCACGCTTGACCTGAGCGAGTTCCGCACCCCCGGCCGGGGCCGCGGGATCCTCGACGTCTTCACCTGGCGCTACCTGCTCCGTCTCCTCGTCCGCAAGGGCACGCAGACCCGGTACCGCAACTCCGTCCTCGGGTGGACCTGGTCCTACGTCAAGCCCGCGTTCCAGTTCGGCGTGTTCTTCGTGGTCATGGGCCTGTTCCTCGGGCTCAACCGCGGCGTCGACAACTTCGCCGTGTACCTCTTCAGCGGCATCGTCGTCATCAACTTCTTCAACGAGGGCTTCGGCAACGCCACGCGCTCGATCCTGGAGAACGGCGCCCTGGTGCAGAAGATCTACCTGCCGCGCGAGCTGTTCCCGATCGCCGCGATCATCGTGGCCTTCGTGCACTTCGTGCCCCAGGCCGTGATCCTGCTCATCGCTTGCCTCTTCCTCGGTTGGACGCCGTCGGTCAGCGGCGTGCTGGCCATCGCGCTCGGGCTGGTCATCATCGCCGCGCTGTCGCTCGGGCTCGGGATGCTGTTCGGCGCCGTCAACGTGTCCTTCCGTGACGCGCAGAACGTGGTCGAGCTGATCCAGATGCTCTCCACCTGGGCCGCGCCGGTGCTCTACACGTGGCAGTTCGTGCGCGACGCCGTGCCGCGCTGGCTCTTCGACCTCTACATGGCCAACCCGCTGACGGCCGCCGTCGAGCTGTTCCACGCCGGCATGTGGTTCCCGACCTCCGACGGGAAGATCCCGCACCCCGAGCACCTCTGGACCAACGCGTTCATCGCGCTCGGCATCTGCGTCGTCTTCCTCGTCATCGGCCAGATGGTCTTCCGCCGCTTCGAGCGCCGATTCGCCCAGGAGCTGTGATGTCCCAGGAGACGACGTCGTCCGCGTTCGTCGGCTGGGTGCGTGGCAAGGACGTCTCGAGCGAGAAGTTCCTCGCCCTCGACGACGTCTCGTTCACCATCCACGAGGGCGAGTCCGTCGCGCTGCTCGGCTTCAACGGCTCGGGCAAGTCGACCATGCTCAAGCTCATCTCCGGCGTCATGGAGCCCGACGACGGGTCGGTGCTGGTGCGCGGACGCCTCGCCGGGCTCATCGAGGTCGGCGCGGGCTTCCACCCCGACCTCACCGGGCGCGAGAACGTGTACCTGAACGCCGCGATCCTCGGCATGCAGAAGGACGAGATCGACGCCCGCTACGACGACATCATCGCGTTCAGCGAGGTCGAGCGGTTCATCGACCAGGAGGTCAAGCACTACTCCTCGGGCATGTTCATGCGCCTGGCGTTCTCGGTGGCCATCCACTGCGAGCTCGACATCCTGCTCGTCGACGAGGTCCTGTCGGTCGGTGACGCACCGTTCCAGGCCAAGTGCCGCGCCAAGATCGAGGAGCTCTCGCGCGAGGGCAAGACGATGGTCATCGTCAGCCACGACCAGGAGATGGTGCGCCAGGTGTGCGACCGCGGCATCGTCATCCGCCAGGGCAAGCAGGTCTACGACGGGCCGATCGAGCCCGCCATCGACGCCATGATGGCCTGACCTGCCGCTGGGCGGGCCGGTGCTCGGGCGTGGCCCGAGCGGCGCTCAGTCGTGGTGCAGCCCGCGCGGGCTGACGTGCACCTCGTCGGGACGGTGCGGGTCGAGCAGCCGCTCGTCGGCGTACTGCACCAGCTTGATGCGCTCCATGGCGTCCTCGAGCAGCACCCGGTTCGTCCGCAGCATGTCGGAGATGACCAGCAGTGCCACGCACAGCAGGGCGGCGACGAGCATGCCGACGCCGAACACCAGCGACTGGATGTTGCCGGAGCCCGCACCCTGGAGGTACAGGACCAGGAACCGCACGAACGGGATCGCCGCGGCGAGGGAGAACACGAGCGCGAGCGTCGTGAACACCGCGTACGGCTTGAACATGATGTAGCTGCGGATGATGGCCTGACCGGAGCGGGCCATGTGCTGGAAGATGTTGGAGAACAGCCGCGACTCGCGGGTCTTCGGGTTCGTCCGGATCGGCACGCTCGCGATGCGCAGCCGCTTGTTGCCGGCCTGGATGATCGTCTCCATGCAGTAGCTGAACTGCGTGACGACGTTGAGCCGGATCAGCGACTCGCGCGAGTAGGCGCGGAAGCCGCTGGCGGCGTCGGGCAGGTCGGTCTCGGCCGCGTAGTTGACCACCTTGCTGCCGAATGACTGCATGACCTTCTTGAACGGCGAGAAGTGCTCGATGGTCTTGGTCTGGCGGTCGCCGATCGCGATGTCGGCCTCGCCGCGCAGCAGCGGCTGCACCAGCTCGGCGATGCTCTGCTGCGGGTACTGGTTGTCGCCGTCGGTGTTCACGACGATGTCGGCGCCGTGCTGCAGTGCGTAGTCGACGCCGTCGCGGAAGGAGCGGGCCAGCCCCATGTTGCGGGTGTGGAACACGAAGTGCTGGACACCGTGCTCGCGGGCGACCTCGACCGTGCGGTCGCTGGAGCCGTCGTCGATGACGAGGACGAAGATCTCGTCGATGCCGTCGATCTGCTGCGGGATCGACGAGAGGACGAGGGGGAGGGTCGCCTCCTCGTTGAGGCAGGGGACCTGCACGAACAGTCGCATGAGTTCCTTCCAGGAGGCCGTGGGACGGCCCGGACGATCCTACCGGCCGGAGCACGCCGGTCCAGCCTGCGGGGCGCTGGCGCGGCGCGTCACGCGGGTCGGACGACGTCGGGCGCCGGGTAGACTGCAGCGTCCCTCGCCACCAACGCAAGGAGTGCACATGGACGCCGACCTCGTGGTCGTCGGATCGGGATTCTTCGGACTGACCATCGCCGAGCGGGTCGCCCGTGAGCTGGGTCGCAAGGTCGTCGTCATCGACCGACGCGACCACGTCGGCGGCAACGCCTACTCCGAGGACGACCCGGAGACCGGGATCGAGGTGCACCGCTACGGCGCCCACCTCTTCCACACCTCGAACGAGACGGTGTGGGAGTACGTCAACCGGTTCACGACCTTCACCGGCTACCAGCACCGCGTGTACACGAACCACGCCGGCGTCGTGTACCCGCTGCCCATCAACCTGGGCACCATCAACCAGTTCTTCTCGGCCGCCTACTCGCCCGACGAGGCGCGCGCCGTGATCGCGGAGCAGGCCGGGGAGTTCGACACCGCGTCGGCGGCCAACCTCGAGGAGAAGGCCATCTCGCTGATCGGCCGCCCGCTGTACGAGGCGTTCATCCGCGACTACACGGCCAAGCAGTGGCAGACCGACCCCACGCAGCTGCCCGCCGTCGGGCAGGTGCCGGTCGTCTACACCGGCGCCGTCGACCGCTACTTCGACTACGCCGAGGGCGAGCTGTCGTGGCGCACGCTCGACTTCGAGCGCGAGGTGCTGCCCACGGGCGACTTCCAGGGCACGTCGGTCATGAACTACCCGGACTCGCAGTACCCGTACACGCGCATCCACGAGTTCCGCCACTTCCACCCCGAGCGGACGTCCTACCCCGACGACAAGACCGTGATCATGCGGGAGTTCTCGCGGTTCGCCGAGCGCACGGACGAGCCGTACTACCCGGTCAACACCGACGCCGACCGCGAGCGTCTGCTGGCCTACCGCACCCTCACGGAGGGGGAGCAGGACGTGTTCTTCGGTGGCCGGCTCGGCACCTACCAGTACCTCGACATGCACATGGCCATCGGCTCGGCGCTGTCGATGTTCCGCAACCAGGTTGGGCCGCTGCTCGGCGCCTGAGGCCGCGAGCAGCACCGACGACGACGCCCTCGTCGCGACCACGGTCGCGGCGAGGGCGTCGTCGTGCTGTGCCTCGGCCGGAGGTTAGGGCTGGGAGGTCAGCTCGACCCCGCGCTCGCGCAGGCGCTCCGCGACCGTCGGGTCGAGGACGTACAGCGAGTAGCCGTAGTTGTCCGAGCCGGCGATGCGCGGTGCGTCGGTGGGGTTCGTCCAGCCGTTGCACGCCACGACGGCCGGCTCGTCGCCGGTGAGCTCGTCGGTCGCGTCGACCAGGTCGACGTCGCGGTCGGCGAACCAGAACCCGACCCAGTTGGTGGCGACGTTGCGCTGGCTCGAGACCGGGCAGTCAATCAGCATCGAGACGGGCGTGTCGCCACCGTCGACGGTGTCGATCTTCTCCAGGGCCTGCTCGATCCGGTAGGGCGCGTCACGCGTCTGGTAGGGGTTGCCGTACCAGGACAGCGCCACGGCGCCGACGGCGAGGACGACGAAGAGCACGCGGGGTCGCGACGCCAGCAGCAGGATCACGACGAGCGAGACCACGACCAGCAGCGAGCCCCAGGCCCAGATCTGGTTGTCGTTCGTGAACGTCGGGAAGAGCGGCAGCCGGAACGGCTCGAGGTCGCGGAACCGCAGGAGCGGGTAGATGCCGGCGTTGTTCGCCGGGCCGTAGTTCGAGCCCCACGTCGGGACGATGCGGATCGCCCACGCGACGGTGCCCGCCACCACGACGAGCGAGAGACCGAGGCCGACGGCGGCGGTCCGCCGGTCGAGGCGGCGGATCACGGCGGCCAGCCCCACCAGCACGACGCCGGTGACGAACGGGTCGATGTAGCGCGTGTACGTCCAGGAGTCGAAGCGGGGACCGTCGGGGTAGACGTGCGACGTGGTCGACGACCACGCCACGAACGACAGCAGCGCGGCGGCCACGCCCAGGCCCCACACGAAGCCGTCGGGCCCGACCGCACGGCGCAGCCGCAGGTCCGACCACGTGTGCCGCGTGAGGACGAGCCCGCCGATGACGACCAGGCCGAGCGTCGCGCACAGCTGCGCCCACGTCTGGACCAGGGTGACGCGGGCGAAGATGCCACCGAGCGACGTCAGCTTGCCGAGCAGCGAGGTGCCCTGGCCGAAGCCGTCGACCGTGACCTCGCTGACGACGAGCCCGGCGAGCCAGGCGACGAGGCGCTGGCCCACGCCGAGGAGCACCAGGCCGACGAGCGCGGTCTGCCAGCGGCGCCGCACGAGCAGCAGCAGCCAGATGCCGGCGACGAGCACCAGCACCAGGGCCCGGGCGTGCGTGAAGTAGGCGAGCAGCGTCGCGAGGACGAACCATCCGACGTTCGGGACGGTCGGGCGGTCCCACAGCCGGTACGCCGCGACCATCGCCCACGCCGCGAACAGCGCGAGCGACTGCTCGGCGAGGACGTAGTCGGAGACGGCGGTGCGCGCGGGCAAGAGCATCACGACGCTGGCGGCGGCGACCGCCTGCGGCGTCGTGAGGCCGAGGCGGCGGCCGAGGAAGGTCAGCGGGACGACGGTGAGCAGGCCGACCAGGATGTTGACGTGGATCGCCGCGGCGTAGACCGTGGCGCCGTCCTGCGTGAACCACCAGATCGGGGCGAGGAACAGGCCCGCGCCCGGGTAGTAGCCGAGCGACAGGGTCTTGGTCACCGTCCCCTCGCCGGACAGCAGCCTCGACGCCTGCAGCACGCCGATCTCGTCGTACGGAGTGCGGGGCGCGGCGGCGGACAGGGCCACGTAGAGGTTCAGCAGGACCAGGCCGACGAGCAGGCCCACCGACACGACCCACCAGAAGCGGGCGTGGGCGGGCGTGGCGCCGGCGGGGTCGATCAGCTCGCGGTCGACGCTGCCGCGTCCGCTCTGCTGCTGCGGCGTGGTCTCGCGCAAGGAGGCTCCCTCGTCAGGTCGTGAAGATCATCGACGATGCTATCCGGCGGCCATGCGGGGGCGCGGCGAGCCCTTCGGCGTCCCCGGGGCCGTGGGCCCGCGCTGCTAGGGTGGGGTGGCTCCGATCGTCGGTCGGAGAGCCAGCAGACCGCCCGTTCAGCGGGAGTGACAGCGAGACGAGACGGGCGTGCCGCAGCACGCCCGGGGACGGGGACGAAGCAGCGTGCACCTCCTCGTGGTCGCCTCCACCTTCCCGGCGCACGACGCCGACCCCGTGCCCGCGTTCGTCCGCGACCAGGTGATCGCCCTGCGGGCGGAGGATCCGTCGCTGCGGGTCACGGTGCTGGCGCCGCACGACCGCCGGTCGGGCACGCAGAGCTCCACCCGGCACGCCGACTACGACGAGCACCGCTTCCACTACGCGTGGCCGCGCGGTGCGGAGCAGCTGGCCGGTCGGGGCATCATGCCCACGCTGCAGGCCAAGCCCTGGCTCCTGCCGACCGTCCTCACGCTCTTCGTCGGCGAGTTCCTCGCCCTGTGGTCGTTGGTGCGCCGCGAGCGCCCCGACGTCGTCTACGCCCACTGGTTCACCCCGCAGGCCGTGGTCGCGCGCTGGGTCGGGCGGCTCACCGGCGGTGAGCCGACGCTCGATGGCCAAGCTCCGCGCGTTCTTCGACGACGACGCCTGGGCGGCGCTCGAGCCCCGCACCCGCATCATCCCGATGGGGGTCGACCTGCCCGACGCCGAGGAGCCGTCCGTCGGTCCGGGCGAGCGTGTGCTCTTCGTCGGCCGGCTGGCCGAGAAGAAGGGCGTCGCCTACCTCCTCGAGGCGCTCGCCGAGGTGCGTCGCACCCGGCCGCAGGTCTCGCTCACCGTCACCGGCGACGGGCCGTTGCGCGCCGACCTCGAGCAGCGGGCCGTCGAGCTCGGTCTCGGCGCCGACGCCGTGCGGTTCACCGGCTACCTCACGGGCGCCGACAAGGCGGCCCTCCTCGCGGACCACGGCACCTATGTGGTCCCCTCGATCATCACCGACAGCGGCGACGCCGAGGGCCTGCCGGTGGCGCTCATGGAGGGCCTCGCCGTCGGTCAGGTGTGCATCGCCACCGCCGAGAGCGGTGCCGACGACTTCCTCGTCGACGGCGAGAACGGCTTCCTGGTCGGTGAGCGCGACAGCGCCGCCCTGGCCCGGGCGCTGACCGCCGCCGTCGACCTGGACGACGCACGACGCGCACGCATGGGACACGAGGCGATGCGGACCGCCCGACAGTTCCACTGGCCCACCGTAGCCCGTGCCCATCTCGACTTCCTGTTCGCGGACGAAGGAGTGTGACCGTGGCTCGCCGCATCCTGCTGATGAACAGCGACCTCGCAGCCAACCGAGGAGACCGCGCGATCGCCGAGGGCATCGTGGCCCTGGTGCGCTCGCGCGACCCCGAGGCCCGCATCACCGGCATCTCGCAGTACCCCGAGCGCGACGGCCGGTGGTACGACATCGACGTCCTCGACATGGACTTCCAGTCGCTGTCGCCGTTCGCCTGGCTGCGGCTGCTGCGCGAGGCGCGGCGTCACGACGTCGTGCTCTGGGGCGGCGGGGAGATCCTCAAGGACTACACGAACAAGGCCGCCCTCTGGTACTGGGTGGTCAAGATGACGATGCTCTCGTTCGTCAACCGCAAGGTCGTGGGCGCGTTCCAGGGCATCGGCCCCACGCGGTCCGCGTCGAGCCGGCGGCTCATCGCCCTCGTCGTCGGCCGCTGCCGCCGCTTCATCGTCCGCGACGACGAGTCGCGCGACAAGCTGCTCGGCTGGGGCGTCGACGCCGACCGGGTGCTCGCGGCGTCGGACCCGGCCGTGCTGCCCCGCCCCGAGCCGATGTCGCAGGAGCTGCGCGCCTCGCTCGTGGCCACCTACGGCCTCGCCGACGACTTCTTCGACGACGTGGTCTGCATCGGCCCGCGCGACTGGTTCCACTACAAGCAGAGCGGGCTGCTGCCGTTCAAGTACCGCCAGGCGCTGCTGCGGCGTCTCGGTCGTGACGTCACGGTCGGCGACGAGCGGCACGAGGCCTACCTCGCGTCGCTGCGCAGCACGGTCCGCGAGGTCGCCCAGGCGTCCGGCTCGCGGCTGCTGTTCCTGCCGATGCACATGGGGGAGGCCGACACCGCGCTCTGCCACGACCTCGCGGCCGCCGTCGGCGACCTGACCCAGACCTGCGTGCTCGACCAGGACGACCTGGGGCCGGCCGAGCTGCGGTCGGTCATCTCCTCGGCACGCGCCATGGTCGGCTTCCGCCTGCACTCCAACATCATCGCGATCAGCTCCGGCGTACCGTCGATCAACGTGTACTACGTCGACAAGGGCCGGGTCTTCTTCGACCAGGTGGGCATGAGCCGGTACGCGCTCCCGATCGAGGACGCGCTCGAGGACGGCTTCGGCGCGCGGGTCGGCGGTCTGCTGACCACGCTGCTGGCGGAGTCCGACGAGGTGCGGGCCTCCCTGGAGGAGGCGACCGCGGCCCAGCGTGCGTCGGTCGCCGCGGCCTACGACGAGGCGCTCCGTGTCCTCTAGGGTCCGCCTCGCGCTCGTCACGACGTTCATCGTCCTGGTCGTCGTCTTCTTCGCGCTCTACCTGCACGACCTCGACTGGTCGGTGCTCGGCGACCTGACGTTCACGTGGTGGCTCGTCGTCCTCGCCTCGCTCGTCTCGCTCGCGTTCCGGTTCTGGGGCGTGATGATCTGGGCGCTCATCCTGCGCGACCTCGGTGCCCCGCGGCTGCCCCGCTTCCCGGTGCTCGCCGACATCTACGCGAAGGCGTGGATGGGGCGCTACATCCCGGGCACAGTCGCGTGGATCGGCGGCAAGATCTACCTGGCCAGCCAGCAGGGCATCGCCAAGAGCCGGCTCGCCGTGTCCTCGCTGCTCGAGGCAGGCATGCAGATCGTGGCGTCGATGTTCGTCGCGCTGCTCATCCTCGGCCTCGACCCGCGGCTCGACGTCATCTCCACGACGATGAAGGCGTTCATGGTGGGCCTGGCGCTCGCCATGCTGCTCATCCTCGTGCCGCCGGTCTTCAACCGCGCGACGCGCTTCGCGTTCCGGCTGATCAAGCGCGAGTCGGCGCTCGCGGAGGTCCGCACGAACGCGACCGCCACGATCCGCTCGTTCGTGCTCTACAGCATCGGCACGGTGCTGGCGGGCAGCAGCTACTTCTTCCTGACCAAGGCGATGTACCCGCAGATCAACGCGGCCGACGACTTCTGGTTCATCGTCGGCGCGTTCACGCTGGCCGGTGCGCTCGGCATGGCGACGCCGCTGCTGCCCAGCGGCATCGGCGTGCGCGACGGCGTCCAGCTCGTGCTGCTCTCGCTCATCATGCCCAGCGAGTTCGCGCTCGCGATCACCGTGGCGAGCCGGCTCTGGTCGGCACTCGTCGACCTGCTGTTCCTCGGGACGGCCGTCCTCGGACGCAAGGTCCTGGCCCGCAACGACACGGTGCCGGGCCCGGTCGCCCCGCCGCCCGCGGGCTGACCCGCCGGCGGACCGGGCTCAGCCGCGGTCGCGGCTGGTGCCGAAGGTGTCCTTCCAGGCCTCGGGCGACGTGACCTCGGGCAGCGCCTCGCGGTACTCGCGCGCCAGCCGGTCCCAGTTCTTGCGCAGCTCGGCGTGCAGGCGACGGCTCTCGCGCCACAGGCGACGGAACGTCGTCCGGTCGCGGCGGTACAGCGACTGTCCGCGTCCGTCGGCGCTGGAGATCAGGGCCGAGTCGTAGGCCGGGACGCGCCACCACGTGGCGTCGCCCTTGGCCAGCTCGACCTGCGGACGCTCGACGTTGCCCTGGGGCACCTCGGTGCGCCAGTGCCGGGCCGCGGCCTTCGCCGTGAACAGCGCCAGGCGGGGGCCGCGCGGCTCGCGGTCGAACTTCGGCGGGAACACCCGCTTGCCCTCCCACGTGTCGGGCAGCTTCTCGGGGT
>LULF01000429.1_pt1 | contig 11572 bp, 10 predicted proteins | sample 728221 | NCBI WGS metagenome assembly LULF01 (sample SAMN03860296, study PRJNA289734) | marine metagenome | biome: seawater column; feature: ocean; material: water; isolation source: Red Sea water column Station 169 - depth 500m | place: Saudi Arabia: Red Sea | collected 2011-10-15 | depth 500 m | reverse complement strand
TGTATAAGAGACAGGCAGTGAAGGAACTGTTCGAGCGATGGCTCCACGATCATTTCCCTGAGAAGCTCGGGAAAGTGTTGAATCGAGTGAGGGACATGCGGGGAGGCGATCTGAACGATCCCGAGTTCGGAAAACGGATGCGGGGCGAGGGGAAATACGCGGAACAGATCGGGGACATGTTTAATATCACCCGCCGCGGGAACGGACTGAGATCGGGCGGCCCCATGCTGTCAACAGACGCGTTTGTGAGAAGGCACGGTGAACAACTGTCGCTGATTGAGTGACGCTTCCGTCCGTCGGATAAAGGGTATGGCGAAACGGGCAGGGACGGCTATATTCGCCGAAACTCAACCCTGAGCGAAAGTATGTCATCCGAAAAATTCATTCTGCTTGTGAATCCCCAAGGGGGGACGAAACGCGGTCCGGAGATCCTGAATGAGGTTCGGCCCATCTTTGAGGAGAACGGTGCCGAGCTTAATGTGATAGAGACTGAGTTTGCGGGACACGCCACCGAACTGGCCCGAGAGAGAGATCTTGACGGCGTCGCCGGACTGTGCCACATCGGCGGAGACGGGACGTTTCATGAAATCATCAACGGCCTGCTGGCACGCCCTGATGGGAAGCAAGTCCCCCTCGGCTATATCCCCGGCGGGACGGGAAACTCGTTCATGTATGATATGGACTGCCTCGATCCCGCTGAGGCAGCGGAACGAATCATCAATGGTCACACCATGCCAATCGACGCGGCAGAGGTGCAGATGCCCGATGAGAAAGTTTACTGTATGAATATCGTCGGCTGGGGGATGGTGACAGACATCAACAAGAGCGCGGAAAAAGTGCGGTGGCTCGGCGAGCAGAGATACAATGTTACGACTCTCCTCCAGGTGATGAAGCTTAAGCAGCGGTCAGCAAAGCTCGTGATAGACGGTGAAGAAAGCCAGGATGATTTTCTATTCACCATCGCCTGCAACACGAAGCACACCGGCCGCGGCATGAAGATGGCGCCAAAGTCTGAACTGAACGACGGCCTCATCGATTTGGTGCTCGTGAGAGACGCCGGCAGGCTTAAACTTTTGCAGATGTTTCCGAAGGTGTTTGACGGTTCACATATTGAGGATCCCATTGTGGAGTACCATCAGGTGAGGTCATTCTCCGTGACCCCAACGGAAGATGAAATCCTTAACCTTGATGGGGAACTGAAAGGGAGTACCCCCTTTTCGGTAACAGTTCTCCCCTCCTCTTTCTCGGTATTTGCCTGATGAAACTTTCCCGCACCGCCCTGTTCATTCTGCTGCTGGGGAACTCATTGTCAGCACAAAAGTGGGAAGCTGTGCTCGTTTCGGGGGACACGGCCCGGGGGCTCAACTTCACCGAACTGCAGGGAGAGGTGTTGCTGGCAACTCAGCTTGGGCGGCCTGCATCGGACATTCAAACTTTCGACATCGAAAAGATTGATGTACTGCGGTATGTGAAAGAGAAAAAGGTTCGGGCTCCGTTCAGGACACGTCTCGTAGGAATGGCCGGCGGATCGGTCATCGGCTATGGCGCGGGATATATGATGGGCAACATTATTCTCTGGTGGCTCTCCTATGAGGAGCTCGGTTCGCTGAAGCTGTTCGGACCGAGGCCAGAAGATATGAACAGCGGCGAACAGCTGATAGCAGACGTCGCCCTCAATATGGTCACCGTGATGGGATTGCTGAAAGGGTACGACTGGAGAATGGAAATCGTAGATGATTCGGCAATCTATCGGCTCGCCGACTTGAGCATGGACGAACGAAAGATCGTGGCAGAGGAGGCGATCTGGCCGGAGCGACCGAGCCGAATCAAAGGGCTCCTTAAGAAAGCCGTTTCCATGGCAAAGAAGAAGATCAGGCGGCAGTGACGAGCGAACTTCGCCGCCAGCTCGGACTGGTGGCCGTAATGGCAGTGGTTGCCGGGGACATGATGGGCTCCGGCATTTTTTATACGCCGCAGGAGTTGGCTCCCATCGCGCAGGCGACTTGGCAGATCTACCTTTTCTGGGGGCTGTGCGGCATCATCACCCTCTGCGGCATTCTGACAGTAGGACAGCTCGGGGCGGGGATGCCCCGCTCCGGAGCCGATTACCACATCGTCCGGGAAGGATTCGGCGGGATGACCGGCTTCGTGAAGCTGTGGCAGAATGTGTGGGTCTCCGGTCCCGGCTCGGTTGCGGCGGTGGCTATTCTCTTTGGAAAGTTCTGCGCTGACCTGCTGGCGGGCTCAGTGGCACTGTCTCCGGTGGGATGGGGAATTCTTGCCATCATCGCGTTCACCCTGATTAACCTGTTTGGTGTTGAGTGGGGCGGTCGAACACAGATTGTCCTCACTGCAGTCAAGATTGTTGCCCTGCTCGCTCTTGTTGCCGGGAGTTTCCTGTTAGTTGAAGCGACCCCCAGAGAAGCCGCTGAGACCGTCAAGACGGGGAGCGAAGGGATATGGGGACTGTTCCGCCTCGTGGGGCTGGGAATCGGCGCTGTCCTGTTCACCTACGACGGCTGGGTAGACATCATGCACGCAGCGGGCGAAGTGAAGAACCCAAAGAGGAACCTCCCACTGGGGCTGACACTCGGCCTCGGCCTCATTATTGTGATCTATCTTCTCACCAATTGGGCCTATCTGCGGATAGTGCCGCTGGAGCAGATGGCCACAAGTGAATCGCTGGCGGCTGTGGTGGTTGCTGAGAAAACGTTCGGCAGCGCCGGTGGAAGATTCATCACACTCCTGATGATGTTCTCGATCCTCGGCGCGCTCGGCGGTCTTGTGATGACCTTCCCTCGCCTGCTGTTCGCCGCCGGGACGCAGTACAGACAAGAAGGAGCGGGTGGGGCCCTCAACGGACTGTTCCGGCTCCTTTCCAGTGTGTCACCAAGAACTCAAGTACCTGCGGGTGCAATCTGGGTGAGCTGTCTTACGGCAATCGTTGCGCTTCTGTTCTTTCAGTCGTTCAGCCGGATTGTCAATTTCTTCGTCGTTCCTAACCACTTGTTCAACATACTTCTTGTGGCGGCAGTGTTCAGGTTCGTCCGCCGCGGCGACGGGGAGCAGTACAAATCTTTCGGCTATCCTGTGGTGCCGATCATCTATATTGTGACCATCGCCGGTTTTCTTATCACCGCCCTCGTCTACCGCCCCGGCGATACTCTCATCGGCGTAGCGCTCACGGTCACCGGCATCCCTGCCTACCTCTGGCTGGAGAGGAGAAAAGGGTGAGTCTATTCGGTGTCACATCGGCGTACGGATTGCTTGAACGCGTCTTGATGCACCGCCCCGGAGAAGAGCTACTGAAGGTGACAGACGACACACTGACGGAGTTTCATTTCAGGCGGCCGGTGGATCGGGATCAGTTCGTGGCCGATTATGACGGCATGCTGGAACTGTTCCGGAACCACGGCGTGGAGGCGCTCATGTTGACAGAGATTTTGAAGAACGATGATGACGCCCTCAACACCATTCGCCACCGCCCGAACATGACCTACACCAGAGATCTGGCGGCTGTTTTCAAGAGCGGCGCCGTGCTCATGGGGCCTCATCTGAAGGGGCGGTGGGGCGATCAGTGGATCGTGGGACGGGCGCTGGAGAAGCTCGGCGTTCCGATTTTGGGGAGCATCGATCAGCCCGGTTTTCTGGAAGGGGGCGGCGTTACTCTTATTGGTGAAGAGATGGCGGCGGCATCACTTTGCGACAGGGCCAACGAAGCGGGGACACGGGCCCTGAGAGAATTGATCCTCGGGAAGGAGGTGAAACAGTTTCTGGAAGTGCCGCTCCCCCACGGCAACGTGCACATAGACGGGCTCTTTATGGTATTGGATGAAAAACTGTGCGTCATTTATGAGCCGATGTTTGATGTTTTCCCGTGCCGCCTCTACGAGGACGGGAGGTCAGGATTTCGGGATGTCATGTTCAGGGAACTGCTGGATGAGCTCGGCTTCACCTGCATCTCTGCCACGAAAGAGGAGAGGGACGCTGGTCTCTTAAATATAGTAATGACGCTGCGGTCACAGCGGGCCATCGGCTTTGCCGGTGCGTCAAGGATCGGGGGCGAGATGGCGAAGCACGGCATAACACTTGAGAGTTTTCCTGCAGATGAAATGTGGCAGGGCAACGGCGGCGCCCACTGCATGACTTGCCCCGTCCTGGTAAGCTGAGGCGGACTTTAGAGTACAGCGCCGAGGGCGTCGAACAGTCGGTCTATGTCATGGCTGTTGTTGTAGAGGTGTGGTGACACCCTCACCGAGTTCCCGCGGACACTGACAAACACATTCCGTTCGGCCAGTCTGCCAAGAAGTCCCGATGGGATGCCGTCCGGAAAGCGGATTCCCATGAGGTGGGGTGACCTCTCTTCCGGCGGAGAGACATTGAGTCCGAGGCTCTCGGCCCGTTCCCCGATCTCGCCGGTGAACTGAGCCAAAGTTTCCGAAATATTCTCCACACCCCACTGCAGAAGCTGTTCCAACGCCGCCATCGCCATGGGCATGAGGGCGAAATTGCTTCGTTCTCCCACATCGAATTTCCGCGCTCCGGGCTGGAACTCGTCCCGGTAGTTCACAAGGCCGGCAAAATCTTCACTGTTGGCGCGGTCGATCCAGTTGTGCTCCAAAGGTTCGCCGTCCTGCCACCGCGGCGCCACGTAGAGGAAACCTAGAGAGTAAGGTCCGAGAAGCCATTTGTAAGAAGGGGCAACGACAAAGTCGGGATCAACCTCAGAAACGGAAAACGGCATGGCACCGGCGGACTGAGCTAAGTCCAGAACGAAAGCTGCTTCGACCTCACGGCACCTTTTGCTCACCGCCTCCAGATTAATAATTGCCCCGTCCGTCCAGTGGCAGTTGGGGAGGGCGACGATGGCGGTACCTTCGTTAATTGATTCGAGAAGCGCCGAGGTGATTGATCCAGCAGCTGACCGCTCTACCACAACAAGACTGCCGCCAACCGCTTTCGCCTTTTCTGACCATCCGTAATAGTTGGAAGGGAACTGCTCCTCCATCACAACAACATTCTGACCGGTCTCCAGCGGCAGATTGCGGGCGGCGGTGGCGATGCCGTAACTGGCGGCGGGAATGATGGCGATGTCGTCCGGTGAGGCGCTGATGAGCTCAGCGAAGAGTGTTCGAGCCCGCTCCGACTCATCGAAAAAGTCGGGCGTTGTGATCGTCCACGGTCGGGATTTCCGCTCCATGCCGCGGCGCCCCGCTTCGGTGACGCTCTTCAGAGACGGCGAGATGTAGGCGCAGTTGAGATAGGCGATGTCGTCCGGAATATCGAAAAGGTGGCGTTGGTTGGGAATCAGCATGGGTACTCTGGGTGGGGGAGGAATCTTGTCGCCCTCACGACAAAGATGCAACGAGAAAGTAGTGTGCCTTGGTAATTTCCCGCCGCAGTGAGACAGACATGACAATTATGACATCCTATCAATGCACTTGGTGCGGCGAAGAAGCGCCTCAGGAGGGCGTCCTGACCACCTGCCACTGCGGAAGACCGCTGGCGGTGCTGTTCGATTGGGGTAGTGCCGCTCCCGATCGGAAGAGCATTATCGATGGAGACAATTCTCTCTGGCGTTATAGAGAAGTACTTCCTCCCATTGATGATCACCACATCGTCTCTCTCGGTGAAGGGTGGACGCCCACGACCGACGCAGTAGAGTACAACGGCGTCACCATCTATTTCAAAGATGAGGGTGTCAACCCCACCGGTTCGTTTAAGGACAGAGGAATGGCTATGGCAGTCTCTCACGCGAAAAAGAACGGCATCACAGAGCTGTGTCTCCCGTCAGCTGGGAACGCCGGCGTCAGCGCCGCCGCTTACTGTCAGCCCGCCGGAATCGAATGTCACGTCTTTCTTCCGGAAACTATCCCCGCTCCGTTCATTGAAGCGACTAAAAAGTCCGGTGCTGACCTTCGGTTGGGCGGGAAGACCATCGCTGAGGCGGCGGCCAAAATGCGTGAAGAGATGCGAGACGGATGGTTTGACCTCTCCACATTGAAGGAACCGTTCAGGGTGGAAGGGAAGAAGACGTTAGGCTACGAAATTGCCGAGCAGCTCGATTGGGCTTTGCCCGATGTGATTGTTTATCCCACTGGCGGCGGCACGGGCCTCATTGGGATGTGGAAAGCTTTTAACGAAATGACTAAACTTGGGTGGATTGAAGACGCCCCCCCGCGGATGGTGGTGGCCCAGTCCGACGGGTGTGCCCCCATCGTAAAAGCGTTTGCGGAAGGCTCGCAGGAACACGAACCGTGGGCAGACAGCCACACCGATGCCCTTGGGTTGAATGTTCCCGCACCGCTTGGTGGCGGATGGATTTTGAAGACTGTTCGCGAAAGTGGCGGCATGGCAGTGATGGTCGATGAAAAGGAAGTGATGGAAGCGACGGCGGAAGTGAATGATCTGTCGGGGACCGAGAGTTCCTGTGAAGCTGGCGTGTCGTGGCTTACATTCAAGACGCTGGTGGAGACAGGATGGATTAAGAAGGGAGAACGTGTGGTGATCCCCATCACCGGCGGGGCAGAAAGATATGTTTGACAGAGAGTGAGGTGAAGCAGTGAACAGTCAGGAAATACGCGAAAAACACAAGGCACACCTGTTCGAGGCGGTAAAGAATTATTACAAGGAACCGGTGGTGGTGACCGAAGCGAAGGGGACACGTGTATCGGACATGGACGGCAACTCCTATCTCGACTTTTTCGGTGGCATTCTCACTGTTTCCGTCGGTCACGCCAATGAAGAGGTAAACGCCGCCGTCACCGCGCAGGTGAACCGGTTGACGCACATCTCCTCGCTCTACCCCACCGTCCCGGTGGTGGAGCTGGCGGAGAGGTTGGCCGAAATCGCGCCGGGGAACCTGGAAAAAGTTTTCCTGAACGCGTCCGGCACGGAGGCCGACGAGACTGCCGTCATGATGGCTCAGCTCTACACGGGAAACTCAGAACTTGTGGCGCTGCGCCACGGCTATTCGGGGCGGTCTTTGCTGGCGCAATCGCTGACGGCCCAAGCGTCGTGGCGGGCCCTGCCGACGCAGGTGTCAGCGGTGAAACATGCGGTGGCGCCGTACTGCTATCGATGCCCACTGAAACTGACCTATCCGGAGTGCGGCGTCGCCTGCGCTGAGGATGTGGATGAACTGATCCGCACCACCACCACGGGGAAGGTGGCGGGAATCCTGGCTGAGCCGATCATGGGTGTCGGCGGTTTTATCACACCGCCGGACGAATACTTCAAGATGGTGGCCGAGATTGTCCGCAGTTACGGCGGCCTCTTTATCTCCGATGAGGTGCAGACAGGCTTCGGCAGGACCGGCACCATGTGGGGGATAGAACAGTACGGCGTGGATCCGGACATGATCACCGTCGCGAAGGGGATCGCCAACGGCATGCCCCTCGCTGCCGTGGTGACAACCAAAGAGATTGCGAGTACACTGACCAAAAACACCATCTCCACGTTCGGAGGAAATCCCGTCAGTTGCGCCGCCGCCAACGCCACCATAGACATCATCGAGCGGGACAGTTTGAAGGACAACTCAGCCGCCATGGGGGCGGTTCTCCGGGCGGGACTTGAGGAGCTTCAGGAGAAATATCCCAAGGTAATTGGCGAGGTGCGCGGGAAAGGACTCATGCAGGGGATTGAACTTGTGGTGGATGAGACCGCCGGCGACAGGACACCCAACACCGCCGCAGCAGATCAGTTGATGGAAGAGACGAAAAAGCGCGGGCTCCTTCTCGGGCGGGGCGGCATCTACGGCAACGCTATGAGGATATCACCGCCGCTGGTCATCACCAAAGATGAAGTGGAAGAGGCGATGGGCATCATGGACGATGCATTCAAAGCGATGGAGGCATGAGATGAATTACGGTTACCAGAGAACTGTGGATATCAAGTTTGACGAGGTGGACTCGAAAGTCCGGGAGACGCTGATGGAGCAAGGGTTCGGCATCTTGACGGAGATCGATGTGAAGCAGGCGTTCAAGGAAAAACTGGACATCGATTTTCAGCGGTATCGAATCCTCGGCGCCTGCAATCCGCCCTTAGCCCATGAGGCACTCACCGCCGAACTGGAGGTAGGAATGCTGATGCCGTGCAACGTCGTCATCTGGGAGAACGGTGACGGCAGCGTCACTCTCTCCGCCGCAGATGCGGAGTCGCTCCTTTCGGTGGCAGACGCCGATCTCAACCACATTGCTGTTGATGCAAACCAACGCTTGAAAACAGCCATCGACGCGGTGTAAACTCCCGCCTGAAGCCATGCCGATGTTCGATTACAGATGTGACAGTTGCGGACACAAGTTCGAGGAACTGGTCTTCTCCACGGGAGACGAACCTGAAATGTGCCCTATTTGCAGCGCCGCCTCTCCAGAAAAACTGATGAGCGCCCCGGCGCCGCTTGCCGACGCTGCCGTCTCAGCGGCCTCTGAGGCGTGCCCCTGTGGAGAGAAACAGGGGACAGGCTTTTCGTGAGCATAACCCAGCTTCCGGTCGGAAGCGGCTGAGCCTCTTTACTCAATCTTGACTCCCGAGCATTACGGCGTCTGGTCACTCCTGCCACCGGTGGGAGCGCTGGGCCTTGCGCTCTGGAAGAAGCAGATCTATCCAGCCCTGCTGTTTGGCATCTGGCTCGGCTGGCTGGGGCTGAACGAGTGGAACCCCGTCTCCGCCACCGGCGCTACGGTGGCAGGTATTGTAAATGTTTTCTCGGACGTGGGGAATACGCGTGTCCTTCTCTACAGTCTTGCTGTGGGCGGGACGCTTACCCTCATCAGCGCCACGGGAGGCGTTGCCGGTTTTATCAACTGGCTGGAAGAGCGGCGGTGGGTCCGGAACAGGACTCAAGCCCAGATTGTCCCCTTCCTTGTCGGCATCCTCATCACCGTGGAAAGTTCCATCACCTGCCTCGTGGCGGGGACGGTGGGGCGGCCCCTCACCGACCGCTTCAAGGTGAGCCGCGAGAAGCTCGCCTACATTTGTGATTCCACTTCGGCACCCATCTGCATCCTTGTCCCTTTCAACGGGTGGGGCGCCTTTATCATCGGACTCCTGTCGGTTCAGGGAATCGAGTCGCCGGTAGCCCTTCTGTTCCAGAGCGTCCTGGTTAATTTCTACCCCATGGCCGCTATTGCCATCGTGCTGTTCACCGTCTTGCGGAAATGGAACATCGGCCCAATGAAGAGCGCTGAAGAAAGAGCAGAGACTGAGGGAAAGGTTTACGGCGACACCGCCCGCCCCATGATTGCCGATGATGTGGTGGGCGTGGAGCCGATGGCGGGGATAAGACACCGTGCCGTGAACCTCGTTGCGCCTGTGGTCACCATGGTGCTTAGCATTGTGGCGGGGATATACCTCACTGGGAGAATGAGCACCGGGCCGGGCGCCGGCCTCTGGGACATCATTAAAGCAAGCTCCGGCTCCACCGCTGTACTTTGGGCAGTGATTATGAGTCTTGTGGTAATCGCCGCGCTGAACCTTTTCCGAGGGCTCTCTCTCGGTAAGTTTATCGATCTCGTTTTCAAAGGGATGGGCGGCATGATCCCAGTGGTGAGTCTGTTGCTTCTCGCCTTCGCTCTCGGTGGCGTGGTGCGGGAATTAGGGACGGGCGTCTATGTGGCGGGCGTAATCTCCGGCGTCCTTAATACAAAAATGGCGGTGATAGGACTTTTTCTGATTTCGTGCTTTGTGGCGTTCTCAACGGGGACGTCCTGGGGCACTTTCGCCGTTATGGTTCCTATCGCAGTCCCAATGGCGGCGGCGCTTGACGGAAGTACGCCCATGTTCCTTGCGGCGGTCTTAGGCGGCGGCGTGTTTGGCGACCACTGCTCCCCCATCTCTGACACCACAATAATCTCCTCAATGGCGTCGGCGTCGGATCACATCGATCACGTCCGGACGCAGGTTCCTTACGCCGTGGTGGGGGCGGTGATAACGACTGTTCTTTATCTTATTCTCGCTTAGACGCTGTCAGGAAAGACTGTTCCAGAACCGGCGGGGCAGGTTGCTGGGAGTCTAGAGGGAGGTCAAGCAGGTTGGCAATGAGTGCGGCGGTCTGTGTGGTGTGGCTTGAGTCCACCACAGTCCCTTTCTCGATGCCTCTTCCCACGGCGAAGAGTGTAGTCTTCAGTTGAGGATTTCGCGGATCGCCACCGTGGCCACCACCACTATGTTGGAAAACGAACGGCTGTACAAGCTCGCCGGGGAAGTTGTAGCCAGCCTCAGCCAACAGGACAAAGTCTGTTTCACCGTAGCCGTTCAGTGCGGGGGGTACCTTCTTCGCGGCCAGAAGCGTCCCCCACGGCACATCCTCGAAGATTGAAACGACTTTCTCCCGAACTGTAGCATCGGTTGGATTCTTTAGCCTAATGAACGCCGAGCCGCCGGCCGGATGGGCCACGGCATCCCACTCTGTGATACCGCCGTCTTGAATCGTCAGGAGGCCCTCCTGTTCAAAGAGAGCGTTCAGGCGGATGTCGGTGTGGTGGTCCACGTGGCCGTGATCGCCGGTGACGATGAGCGTGGTGGCGGGCCACTGGTTCAGGTCACTAATCATCGCCATCACCGAGCCGATGAGTGAATCGGCAAAAACAAACGCCTCCTTCACACTCTCGTGGTGTCGCCCGTGCTTGTGTTGCACATCGTCCGTTTGAATAATGTGATAACCGGTAAGGTGAGGCAGCGTCTTCCTGAAGATTGTTTTGAAAATGTGGTGGAGGTTCAGGTCTCTCTGAAAGCCGTGGGTCGACTCCGCACTGGAACTGAGTCCGCCAAAGAAGGCAAAATATTCGATAAGCTTGGACGGCCGGTCGTGCCGGCGGACGAGATCGAGCGTCGATAGCGTTTGGCCGCTCATCGGCTCAATCTCCGGTATGTTGTAATCGAAAGGCCCGCTCACAGAAACAGGCCACGGCGTTGACGCTGTGATCAGACCCTTCTCCTGAGCGAGATGGAAAACGGTGGGGACTTTCAGACTGTCGGCCCACCAGTACCACGGTTCAAAGTTCCGCGCCGGATCGAAGAGATGGTTATGACTGATGCCGTGTTCGAAAGGGAGCCTGCCGGTCACCATGGACGTATGGGCTGGGAATGTGTGAGAAGGGAAGACGGTGGTCACTTCTTTTATATGAGCGCCTTCGGACGCCATTCGCCTCAAGCTTGGGAGATCGTTTTCGGTAAAGCCGTTGGCGGTAGGATCGAGAAAGATGTCGGCGCGGAGGCCGTCGATAGAGATGAGAATCACGCGGGGATCGGTTGCATCTCCCTTCGGCAGACAGCCGGACAGAAAGAGAGTGCAGAACAGAAGACTGAAGTAAGGAGAGAGTTTGGGAACCGGTCGGATGATGTTGAGCGGCCGGCTTACTTCAGGTAAAGAATCTTGCGGGACAGCCGCTCTTTTCTCCCACGGATAGAACGCCACTCCGCCGTGACAATATATATCCCCCCGGCGAAGGGTGACGCATCCCACGAGTGCTGGGATTGTCCCACCGGCAGGAAACCGTTGTGGACGGTTGCGACCTCTTTCCCTAGAAGATCGTGTACAACGAGCTTTACATCGGACGGAGAGTGGAGGGAC